>Ga0316622_100001813_pt1 | contig 14308 bp, 13 predicted proteins | sample OWC_Aug_OW2_C1_D_FD_207646 | JGI IMG/M metagenome (GOLD analysis project Ga0316622, IMG submission 207646) | Wetland soil microbial communities from Old Woman Creek delta, Ohio, United States - OWC_Aug_OW2_C1_D5_C | ecosystem: Environmental > Terrestrial > Soil > Wetlands | place: USA: Ohio... | reverse complement strand
GCGAGAAGTCCGTCGGCCAGCGGATCGCCTGAGGCGAGCGAATGCAGTTGGAGTTCTTCGGCGCGGCCGGTGAGGTCACCGGCTCGTGCCACATATTGACCGTGGGCGGCCGCCGCCTGTTGCTCGACTGCGGCATGATCCAGGGCGGCGCGGCCCCCGACGAGCGCAATCGAGCCGCCTTCCCGTTCGACGCGGCGCAGGTCGACGCAGTGATCCTGAGCCACGCCCACATTGATCATTGCGGGCGCCTGCCATTGCTGCGCAACCGCGGTTTTCGCGGTCCCGTCTATGCCAACCCCGCCTGCCGCGACCTGGTGCGCATCCTGCTTGCCGACGGCGCGACGATGGCCGAACGCGATGCCGAGCGGGAGAACCGCAGGCGCAAGAAGTCCGGCGACGCGCGGCGGGTCGAGCCGCTCTACACGCTCGAGGACGCGCAGGCCGTGCTGCAACTCTTCCGTACCGTGCGCTACGGGCACGCGATGGAAGTGCTGCCTGGCGTCGAACTCGTGTTCCGCGATGCGGGCCACATCCTCGGCTCGGCCAGCGTCTGGCTGCGCCTGCGCGAGGGCGACCTGGTGCGGCAGCTGGTCTTCAGCGGGGACGTCGGGCAGTACGACACCCCGATCCTGTGCGATCCCGAATCCGGCCCCGGCGCGGATCTGGTGCTGTTGGAGAGCACCTACGGCGACCGCAGGCACCGCGACCGCGCAGCGACCCGGGAGGAGTTCGGCTCGATCCTGCGCGCGGCGCGCGACGACGGCGGCAACGTGCTGATCCCCGCATTCGCGGTCGGGCGCAGCCAGGAAATCCTCTACGAGCTCGCGACGCACTTCGAGGCCTGGCGGCTCGCCGACTGGCAGATCTTCCTCGACAGCCCGATGGCGATCGAGGCGACCGAGGTCTACTGGAAGCACGCCCACCTGTTCGATGAGGAAGCCCAGCAGTGGCACGTTCGGGCGCGCAGCCTGCCGCCGCTGCCGAACCTGAAACTGAGCCGCACGTCGGACGAATCGATGGCCATCAACAAGATCCTGCACGGCGCGATCGTGATCGCTGGCAGCGGCATGTGCACCGGCGGGCGCATCGTGCACCACCTCAAGCACAATCTCGGCCGGCCCGAGTGCGACATCGTCTTCAGCGGCTTCCAGGCCCAGGGCACGACCGGCCGCGCGATCGTCGACGGCCGCGACTCCGTGCGCATTCACGGCGAACCGATCAAGGTCGCAGCCCGGGTCCATACGCTCGGCGGATTCTCTGCGCACGGTGACCAACAGGATCTGCTGCGCTGGTATGAATCGATCCCGGGTCGTCCGCCCGTCTGGCTGGTGCACGGTGAAAGCCAGGCGGCCGACGGGCTGCGCGACGCGCTGCGGGCCAAGGGTTTCCGCGCCGACGTCGCCGTTCCCGGGCTCACGCTCGACCTCGGGGCCGCGGCGTGAAGCGGGCGCTCGCGAGCGCAATCAATGCCCGCCCGCACGAGCTCGGTGGCGCGCTCGCCGCGTTCGCGACGGCCTTCGCGATGTTTTCGGCCTATGCGATCCTGCGCCCGATCCGCGAGACGATGGGCATCACCTCCGGGTTGCAGACGCTGCCCGCACTGTTCTGGGGGACGTTTGCCGGCATGCTGCTCGTGCAGCCTGTGTACGGCTGGCTCACCTCCCGCTACCGACGCTCGGCGTTCCTGCCCTGGGTCTACCTGTTCTTCGTGCTGAACATCCTCGGGTTTTACGCGTGGTTCAACCTGCAGGAAGACCACACGTGGATCGCGCGCGCTTACTTCATCTGGGTCAGCGTGTTCGTGCTGTTCGTCGTGGCCGTCTTCTGGAGCCTGATGGCGGACGTGTTCAGCCGCGAGCAGGCCGGGCGACTGTTCGGTTTCGTCGCGGCCGGGCTCAGCACGGGGGGGCTGTTCGGGCCGTTTCTCGGCGCCCGTCTGGCGCAGCCGATCGGCACGATCAACCTGCTGCTGGTCTCCGCCGCGCTGCTGACGGTTTCGCTCGGCTGCATGATGCTGGTATTGCGCTGGCACCGACGGCACGGCGAGAACACCGCACCGGGCGAGGACCGCGACGCGCGGCTCGGCGGCACTGCGCTCGCGGCCTTCAAGCAGGTGGCGCGTTCGCCCTACCTCGCGCTGATTGCGCTGTTCGTGTTCCTGCTGACCTGGGTCTCGACGTTCCTGTACCTCGAGCAGCAGGCGATGGTCGCCGAGGTGTTCGCCGATCGGGATTCGCGGACGGCCTTCTTCAACCGCCTCGACTTCTGGGTCCAGGCGGGCTCGCTGACCATGCAGCTCTTCGTGTTCGGGCGGCTGTTCCGCTGGTTCGGCTTCCGCGCACTGATCGTCTCGGTGCCCGTGCTGATGGCGCTCGGTTTCGCCGCGCTCGCGCTGTTCCCGACGTTCGCGGTGCTGGTCGCCGTGATGGCCGTGCGACGCATCGGCGAGTACTCGATCACGCGCCCGTCGCGCGACACGCTGTACACCGTAGTGACGCGCGAGGAGCGCTACAAGGCCAAGAGCCTGATCGACACGTTCGTATACCGGGGCGGCGATGCCACCTCGGCGTCAGTCCACGCGCTGGTGAAGGCGACCTTCGGGTTCGGCCTGGCCGGCATCGCCTGGTGTGGTGCCGGACTGGCGGCGTTGTGGGCGGTGGTCGCTTACGTGCTCGGGACGAAGCACGTGCAGCTCAACCCTCGACGTTGAACCGCAGCGTCACCGACGAGCGCTGCGGCACCGGCCGGCCGTTGACCACGCGCGGCTGGAAGCGCCATTCGCCGATGGCCGCCGTGGCGGCCGCCTCGAAGACGCCGCGCGGCTCGGCCGCGACGATCTCGATTTCGCGGACCACGCCCGCTTCCGTCACCGTGAAGTCCACTTCGACCCAGCCCTCGACTCGATCGCGTAGTGCCGCGGGCGGATAGACGGGCTCGGTCGCGGTCAGTTGCTCGAGGTCGCGGTCCGGCATCGCGGGATCGGTTTGCGCGATGGGCTCGGGAGCCGGCAGCGGCTTCGCGTACCCCGCGGTCGGGTGGCCCGAGGTGATTGGTGGGCCGAACGTGCGATTCGACCCTCGGTTCGAGGTCGGGCGGGACGATTGCGCCGCGACCGGCGCCGCGAAGCGGGGCGTCAGCGGATCCGGCATCACCCGGACCGGCGCCGCGCGGTCGATACGCGGCTTGGCCACCGGCGTTGCGACGATCGCAACGGGCTGCGATACAGGCACCGGCGGCGTAGCAGGCGGTGCGACAGGAGTTGCGGGCGGCGCTGCAATAGTCGCGGCAACGGCTTCGGCACGAGTCTCTGCGAGCGAGGCGGGAAGGTTCGTCACCGGAGCCGGCGGCGTGTTCAGTCGCGCCTGCAGCGCCCGCGCGGCGGCGTGGCCTGGATCGACCGCCAACACGCGCTCGACCAGTCGGCGCGCTTCGTCCGCGCGACCGGCCTGCGCTTCACGGTTGGCCATCGCCACCAGGTGTGCCGTGGTGGCGTCGAGTCCGGCGCGCGCCTCCGGGTGTGCCGGTCGGGCGAGCAGCACGGCCGCGTACAGATCGAGCGCGTTGCGTCCTGCAGGGGCCTCGTAGCGCCCGGCCGCCAGGGCCGCACGCGCGCCCGACAGCACAGGATCCGCAATCGGCCGCGGCGGCGCCGCCGGCCTGCTCGGCGCGGCGGCCACGGGAGCGCTGGCCGGACGCGCGGCCCGACGGTCGTCGAGCAGCAGCGCAGCGAGCAGCACCAGGAACAGCGCGAGACCGACCGTGACGAACAGCCACTTACGCAGCTCGATCCGGGTGCGGAGTCCGCCCATCAGCGGCAGCAGCGGCGCGAGCGAGTGGCCCTCGCGCCGCTCGACGTGACTGCGAATGGCCGCGTTCAGGAACATCCCCGCCCGTTTCGGCGACAGCGGCTTGTGCATGAAACGATAAACCAGGCCGTCACTGATCAGCCGGGCCAGCAGCGTCTCGTCGTCGCGGCGGCCCGCGACCACGACCACCAGGTCGGGAAACTGTTCGCCGATCTGTTCGATCAGCGTCGCCGGCTGGGTGGACATGGTCGCCATGTCGATCAGCAGCACGCCGCAACGGCCGGTCAGCAGCAGCTCGACGGACTCCTCCGCGGAGCGGGCGCGCCACACGGGGTTGCGTTCGCCCACGGCGTGGCGAATGGCCTCGAACAACGACAGGTCGCCGGAGAGCACGACGACGTCCACCATGACGGCGGAGTCCCGGGCCGGCGATGAGGTGGGAGAGGGGAGCTGGGCAGCCTGATCGTGCACATTCGAATTGCGCACCAATCGGCGCTCGTGGTCCACCGCAGCCCTGCAGAAACCTGAGGCAATTCAAAGTTCCAGTGGCGATCGACGCGGATCTGGACCCGGTCCAGTGACGCGGCGCAGCAGCGATGCCGGTGGCCCCTGACTCGACATAACACGGACCTCAGAGCATGATCGCCGCGTGATTCACAGCAGGCCGGGCCACCGGCTCACAGGCGCAGCATGAGGGAACCGGTCACGTTCACCTCGAAGGTCGCCATCGAGCACCGCCCGACGCTCGAGCGGCTGCTCTTTTTCAATGGCTGCCAGAATCGGGTCGCGCGCGGCATCGCGGACGTGATCGACCGCTACGGGTCGCCGGAGATCCAACCGGATGGCGAGTGGTTGCGGGTGCGGCTCGCGGGCCTCGCGGACGTCCAGTCGCTGTTCGCAGTCGAGACCACGACGGGCCGGCCGATCGGCGTCGCACTCTACATGCGCGCGGACCTCGAGCACGTCACCGTGCTGCATCTCGGCCTGAGCGAGGAGTATTGCGCCGGCGGTGAGCGCGAAGGACTCAACCTGCTGCTCCGGCTGATGAAGGAGATCCGGCGCTCCTCGCGTCGGGTCAAGGGCGTGCGCCGCCTGAGCGTGCTCTACGGCACGCAGCGGTCACGCGTGCAGGCCTGATCAGCGCGCGGTGGCCGGCTCGCCGAGCAGGTCCGCGATCATGCTGCGCACCGCGCGCACCTGCGGGCCGGACTGCGTCGCATAAGCCTCACCCTCGTATCCCCACCAGTCCCAGCAGCCGTTCGGGTTGAGCGGCTGGAAGCTCGGCTCGATCTGCGGGAACAGCAGCACGATGCGGTTGCTCTCCGCAATCTCGAGGTAACCGGCGCGCCGCACGAACTGGTCACCGACGAACGAAGCGCCCTGCTTGCAGCCGTGGAACACGACGTGCAGGCGGCACGCGTCCGCCGTGCCCGCCTCGCAGGCCGCGGGCACGTACAACCAGCCCTTCTCCGCGAGCGCGGCGCTGCCGGACGATGCCGAATAAGGCCGCTGGTCGAACTCGATCAAGCCGTCCGGGCGCGGATCGCTGCCGTCGGCGAGCTTGCCGTGCAGCAGTTGCTCGAGCAGCGCACGGGCGCCGTCGAGCCCGCAGTGGCCGACGAAGGGCGACTCGCTCGCGGCGCACGCTGGTGCTGCGGCGCCGCGCGTCGGGAACGTATGACCGGCTTGCGGATGCTCGACGCGAGCCACCGTGCGGTCGGAATCTCCTCGTCACCCTGCATGCAGCGGCCGAGCGCATGCCGCAGCGAGCCCTCCGCGCAGAGGTACGGGCCGGCAGCGACGATGCCGGCGCCGCGCACGAGCGCCGAGTGCGCGACGTGAAACTGCACGGCCATGTAGCCGCCGGCCGAAATGCCGGACACGGTGACTGCGGCCGGATCGAGCGGCAGCTGCGGCAGCCGCGCCGCCGCCGCCGCAGGCTCCTCGGTGTGCCCGCACGCCGCCATCGCCATCATCCCCACCGCCACGACCACGCTCGCGACGGCTCCAGGGTCAAATGCACCAACCAGTCGGTATCTTCTCACTATCCGCTATCCACGATCCGCTACTGGGCCGTCCAACCGCCGTCCACCGCGATCGATTGCCCCGTGACGTTGCGGGCCGCGTCGCTGGCCAGGAACTCGACGATGCCGCCCAGTTCCTCGATCGTGACGAACGCGTGCTTCGGCATCGGCTTCAGCATGATCTCATCGACGATCTGCTGCTCGGGCAGCGCGTGCGCCTGGGCCTGGGACGCGATCTGCGCGTCCACGAGGGGCGTGCGCACGTAGCTCGGGCACACCGTGTTGATCGTGATGTCGGAGTCTGCCGTCTCGAGCGCGATCGTCTTGGCGAATCCGACCAGCCCGTGTTTCGCCGCGACGTAGGCGCTCTTGTAGGGCGAGGCGACCAGCGAGTGGATCGAGCCCAGGTTGACGATCCGGCCGAATCCGCGCCGCCGCATGCCGGGCAACGCCGCACGCGTCAGCATCGCCGCGCCGGTCAGCATGACCGCGACCAGCAACTCCCAGCGCTCGCGCGGGAACTCCTCGAGTGGTGCCACCTGCTGCAGCCCGGCGTTGTTCACCAGCAGCTCCGGACCGTCCGGTTCGAGTGCCGTGATGGCGGCGTCGATGTCCGCGGCGGAGGTCACGTCCAGGCGCATCGCCGTGGCCGCGAGGCCGCGCTCGCGCAATGCGGCAGCGGCGGCCTCGACGCTTGCCGCGTCGCGGTCCGTGAGGCATACGGGATGGCCGCGCTCGGCGAGGTGCGTCGCGATGCCGAGGCCGATGCCGCTCCCGGCGCCGGTCACGAGCGCGCGCATGCTGCGGACATTCATCGTTGCATCTTCCCCCGTGCCGGGCGCTTCGCACGCGGCGGGCTGCGCTGATTCTGGCCAACCGCGCACCGCCGCGCAACGAGCGTTGAAATTCACCAGGCGTTCAACAAAACATCAGCGCGCGTTGAAAAGCCGTGCCGCGGGACTCGCTGCCCCGCAATTCGAATGGCAAGATCCCCGGGCGCTCATGAATCGCACGGCAGGGGAATCGATTGGACCTCAGTGACTGGCAGGACCGGTACTTCGCCTCCGCCGATGGCCTGAGGCTTTATTACCGCGACTACGCTGCGCTCGAGGCTGGCCGCGTCCCGGTACTCTGCCTGCCGGGTCTCACGCGCAACTGCCGCGACTTTGCAGCCACGGCGCTTCGCCTGCGGCACACGCGTCGCGTCCTGTGTCCCGACCTGCGCGGGCGCGGCCGTTCGCAGCACGACCCGAACTGGCAGAACTACCATCCGGGCACCTATCTCACCGACATCGCGCGGCTGCTCGAGCATGCCCGGGTCCAGCGTGTGGTCCTGCTGGGGACGTCGCTCGGCGGCATTCTCTCGATGCTGCTCTGTGCGACGACGCCACGATTGCCGGCGGGCGTGATCCTGAACGACATCGGCCCCGAGGTCGCCGCGGAAGGCCTGCAGCGGATCTCGAGTTACGTCGGCCGCAGCGCCCCGGTACGCAGCTGGGACGAGGCGGCTGCGCAGATGCGCGCGACCTATGGGCTCGCCATGCCGGAGGCGAGCGACGAGGACTGGCACGCGTTCGCGCGCCGCAGCTACACCGAGGTGGACGGCGCGCCGCGGCTCGACGTCGATCCGGGTATCGGGGAGGCCGTCCGCGCCGCCCCGGCTGGCACCGCGCCGGACCTGTGGCCGGTCTACGCCGCGCTGCAGCCCCTGCCGGCGCTGGCGATCCGTGGCGAGGTGTCGGACGTACTCTCCGAAGCGACCTTCCAGCGCATGGCGCGCGAGAAGCCCGATCTTGTCCGCATCACCGTCGCTCGTCGCGGCCACCCGCCGTTGCTCGACGAGCCCGAGTGCGTCGCCGCAATCGATCACTTCCTCGCGCAGCTGCCCTGACCGCCATGGCACTGGAATGGATCGGCCTGCGCAGCGGCCGGAGTCAACGCCCCGGTGCGCGGGGCCGTATCATGGCTGTTCTTGCGTAACGTCAATACGTCATTGCTGGCACTCCTGGCGCTCGGCGGTCTTTGCGTCGCGACGTCACTGGCCCTGCTCGCGCCGCTCGGCTGGCCATTCGAGCTTTTTGCGCACTTCCGCCCCCAGTACGCGGTGGCCACGCTGCTGGTGATGCTGGTCCTCGCCTGGCAGAGAAGCGTCGTCGCGGCGGGGATCGCGGTGCTGCTCGTCGCGTGGAACGCGCTCCCGATCGTGCAGCGGGCGTCGGCCGATGCGCCGCCCGTGTCCTGCGACGGACCGGCATTCACGGTTGCGACCGTGAACCTGCAGTATTCGAATCCGCAACACGACCGATTGCTCGGCTGGCTCGCCGGGCACCCGGCCGACGTGATCGTCGTCCAGGAACTCACCGGTGCGTGGGCCCAGGCGCTCGCCGGCAGCGACGCACATCCGCACCGATTCCTGCTGACCCGGGAGGATCCGTACGGGATTGGAGTGCTCAGCCGCTGGCCGCTGGAGTCCGCAGGCGCGATCGATCTCGCCGGGGACGGCCTGCCGTCGGTCGAGGGCATCGTCGAAATCGAGGGACGGCGCGTTCGTTTGCTCGGCCTGCACACGCATTGGCCCGTGCTGCCGGAGGTCGCGCGAATGCGGGATACTGCGCTGGGCGGGGCCGCCGGCATCGCCCGCGCCTCAGACTTGCCGATCATCCTGCTCGGCGACCTGAACCTGACGCCCGATTCGCCGCAATTCACGCGCCTGCTCGACGAATCCGCGCTGCGGGACGTCGTGAGCGGCCGGCGTTGGCGTCCAACCTGGCAGGCCGGCTTCTGGCCCCTCGCGCTGCGGATCGATCACGTCCTCGTCTCGCCGCAGCTGTGCGTCGAGGCCGTCGAAGTCGGTCCGTCGATCGGGTCGGACCACCGGCCGGTCATCGCGCGCCTCAGGTTGCCTCGATGATCTCGGCCGGCAGCGTCTCGCCGGTGGGCGGCGGGAACTCCCGGCAGCATTCGATCAACCAGCCGCGGAAGCGGACGACTTTCGGCAGCGAGAAATGCTCGGGCGGAGCCACCAGGAACCAGGCGCTGTGCTGCTGGACGCTCGGCAGCATCGGCCGCACCAGTCGGCCGGCAGCCAGGTCTGCGGCGACCAGCGACCAGCGGGCGAGCGCGACGCCCTTGCCTAGTTCCACTGCGGTCAGCGTCGCCGAAGAGTCCTCGGCCAGTGGCACCGTCTCGGCCCGCGTGGTGTCGCCGCCGACGCGGCGCAGCCAGTCCACCCAGGGTTCGGCGCGGCTGTGGATCAGCGGGTAGCGGGCAAAGTCGGCGAGCGTTTCGATCGGTCCGAGCCTGGCGAGAAGCGCCGGGCTGCAGACCGGGAAAACCCACTCGTCGAGCAGGCGCTCGCACTTGAGCCCAGCCCACTGGCCGGAACCGTAGAGGATCGCCGCGTGGAAGTCGTCCCGGCTGAAATCGAGCGCGGCCCGCGCCGGGCCGAAGCGCACCTCGATCTCCGGGTGCTGCCGCGTGAACTCGCCCAGCCGCGGCAGCAGCCAGCGCTGCAGGAACTCGCTCGGCACGCTCAGGTTCAGCATGCCGCCGACCCGTTCGCGGCGGATGCGGTCCACGGCGCGGCGCAGCTCCTCGAGCCCGCGGCGGATACCGGGCAGCAGCTCGGCGCCCTCCTGGGTGAGCGCGACCGCCCGGGTGTGGCGGCGGAACAGCGGCACGCCTATGTCCGCCTCGAGCGCCTTGACCTGTGCGCTGACGGCCGCGGTCGTGACGCCGAGTTCGCGCGCCGCCGCCGTGAAGCTCAGGTGCGTGGCAACGGCCTCGAAGACCCTCAAGGCGTTCAGTGGCAGGCGGTCGGTGGCAGGTTTCATCGCCAGTCCAAGATCAATTAGGACTTAACAATACTCATGGGATTCATGCGATGCAAGGCGTACTCAGCCAGTCTGTTGAGGGAAACTGAAAACAGGAGCGGGCTCGTTTAAGCTATCGACATGCCGTCGCAAGCGCTGTTCCCCACGCTGGTCTACAAGGCGCCCTTGCAGGCGTCCGGCTGGAAGGCGTTCAACGATCGGCTGCTGCTCGAGTGCCGGCAGTACCGCGAGGACGACTCGGCCGGCCAGGCCTGGTCCGCGACCCGTTACCCGGGCGGGTACACCTCGTATGGCTCGCTGAGCCGGATGCACACGATCTCGCCGACGTTCGCGCTGCTGGAGCGCAGGTTGGGCCGGCACGTGAGCCGATTCGCACAGTCGCTCGAGTTCGACCTCGAGGGACGCGAACTCGCGATGACCGACTGCTGGATCAACATCATGCCGCGCCAGGTGGTCCACAGCCTGCACCTGCACCCGCTGTCGACGATCAGCGGCACCTACTACGTGCGCACGCCGCGCGGGGCACCGGGAATCAAGTTCGAGGATCCGCGGCTGGACCGGTTCATGGCCGCCCCGCCGCGCCGGTCCGATTGCCGGCCCGAAAATCGCCCCTGGGTCACGGTGCCGGCCGAGGCGGGCACGGTCGTGCTGTTCGAGAGCTGGTTGCGACACGAGGTGCTGCCGAACCCAGTGGCTGCCGAGCGGGTCAGCATCAGCTTCAACTTCAACTGGTTCTGAGCGGGTCGCCGGTCCGCCCGAAACCACTCCGGTGAGCGGCGCGAAAGGACGGGCAACCACGGAGAAACCCTATGCTCACGGCCCGCCATTCGGGCGTGTTGGCGCTCGTCCTCATACTGTCCGCCTGCTCCTCAGCCCCGACGATTCCCGTCGCCGAACGCGTCGACCTCGAGCGTTTCATGGGCGACTGGTACGTGATCGCGAACATCCCGACCGCGCCCGAGAAAGGCGCGCACAACGCCGTCGAGTCCTACCGGCTCGACAAGGACGGCTCGATCGCGACGACCTTTACGTTCCGTGCAGGGTCCTTCGACGGTCCGGAGAAGGTGATGCGACCGCGCGGCTTCATCCGCGACCGGGAGTCGAACGCGGTCTGGGGCATGCAGTTCGTCTGGCCGATCAAGGCCGAATACCTGATCGCCCACGTGGACGAGGACTACACCGAGACGATCATCGCCCGCAGCCGCCTCGACTACGTCTGGGTCATGGCGCGGACACCGACGATTCCCGCAGAGGACTTCGAGCGGTTGCGCCGGCAGGTCGCGGATCTCGGTTACGATGTGAACAAGCTGCAGAAAGTGCCGCAGCGCTGGTGAAGGCGTGCCGGGTGGCGCGCCGCGAAACGAGGACTTCGTCGATGAATCGCAGAATCGCGGGTTTCCTGTTCGCCACGCTGGTCTCGGCCGGGGCGCTTGCGGCCGAGCCGGTGCTCGTCCCGGTCTCGCAGGAGGCCCTGCTCGAACGGCAGCAAAAGGGTGACGAGGCCACCTACGTGCTCGACGTGCGCAGTCCCGAAGAGTACGCGTCCGGCCACGTGCCGGGAGCCGTCAACATTCCGTATGACCAGATCGCGTCCCGGATTGCCGAGGTGCCGAAGGACAAGGACGTGGTGCTGTATTGCAAAAGCGGGCGCCGGGCTGGAATCGCGGCCGAGGTGCTCGCCGGCCAGGGTTACACCCGGCTGCAGCACCTCGAGGGGGACATCGTCGCCTGGGTGGACAAGGGTCGTCCGGTCGACACGCCGACGGATCCGGCGGCCTGTGTCGCGGCGCTGACAGCCGGCCAGCCAGCCGAGCCGGCCTGCTCGGGCCCCTGACCGGGACTCAGCCCGCAAGTGCCTGGTCGAGATCAGCGGCCAGGTCGGCCGGGTGTTCGAGCCCGACGGACATCCGGATCAGGTTCGGGGGCGTCTGGCTCAGCGGTCCCTCGATCGACGCGCGATGCTCGATCAGGCTCTCCACGCCGCCCAGGCTGGTCGCTCGAGTGAACAGGCGCGCTCTCGACACGACGGCCAACGCGTCCGCGGCCCCGCCGGGCACTTGCATCGACACCACGGCGCCAAAGCCGCCGTGCATCTGGCGCGCCGCCAGCGCATGACCCGGATGGGATTCGAGGCCCGGGTAGTGCACTCGCTCGACGCGCGGGTGCGTTCCAAGGAACTGGGCGACCGCGGCGGCGTTCGCCGACTGGGCGCGCACGCGCAGCGGCAGCGTCGCGAGGCTGCGCAGCAGCAGCCAGCAGTCGAACGGCGAGGGCACGCCGCCACCCGCGGACTGGAACTCCCGTAGCCGCGTCAGCACTGGGCCCGAGTCGCGCACGATGACGATGCCGCCGAGCACGTCGCTGTGACCACCCAGGTACTTCGTGCTGCTGTGCATGACGAGGTCCGCGCCGTGCGTGAAAGGTTGCTGCAGGATCGGGCTCGCGAACGTGTTGTCGCAGCCGAGCAGCGCGCCGCGCCTGTGCGCGAGCTCGGCGAGTGCCGCGAGATCGCTGATCCGCAGCAATGGATTCGACGGGGTTTCGACCCACAGCAGCGACGTGCCCGGCTCGAGTGCGCGCTCGACGGCGTCGAGGTCGGTCGTATCGACGAATTCAGTGCGTACGCCCCACTGCGGCAGCATTTCGCGCAGTTGCTTCGCGGTGCCGTGGTAGCAGTCCGCCGAGCAGACGATGCGGCCGCCCGGCACGCCGAGCGTGAAGGCCGCCAGCGTCGCCGCCGAACCGGAGGCGAAGGCGACCGCTTCGCTGCCGCGTTCGAGTGCCGCAATCGCTTGCTCCAGTGCCGCCCGGTTCGGATTGCCGCTGCGGGAGTAGGAGTAGCCGTGAGCGTAACCTCCGTCGGCGCCACGCTCGAACGTCGTCGAGAGCTGGATCGGCTCGCGCAGCGCGCCCGTTGCGGGATCGGGCTCGCGGCCCGCGTGCACTGCAGTCGTCTCGATCTTCATCGCGGCGGTTCGTGTTCCTGCATTGCGACCACCAGCATTCCGGGACCGCCGTGCACGCCCAGCGCGCTGCCGAGCGGCAGCAGACGGCCCGACGCGACGTTGGCGCTGCTCAGGCGCTCGAGCAGCCACTGGCCGTCCGCTTCGCAGTTCGCGTGTCCGACCAGGATCCGGTAGCTGCAGTCGTCGCGCATGCGCCGGCGGATGTAGCGGGCGAACTTCTCGCGCAGGTGAGTGCGCCCGAACAGCACGCCACCGGCGGTGACCCGGCCCTTGCGGTCATTGTGCAGGATCGGCATCAGTTGCAGCCGGTCCGCGACGTTCTTGACCCAGCGCGGCACTCGGCCGCCGCGCACCGCGTACTCCAGCGAGCCCACCAGCCCGAAGGTCTTCGTCTTCGAGCGGATCGCGCGCGTCGCCTCGATGACCCGTGCCGCGTCGTAACCGGCCTCGGCGCATTCCGCCGCGTACATCGCGACGAGGCCCTGGCCGACCGAGGCATTCATGCTGTCGATCACGGTGACCTTGCCGTGCGTGCTCACCCGGCCGGCCGCCATCTCGGCGGCGCCGCAGGTGCCGCTCGCCTGGCGCGTGAGGTGGATCGACACGACCGAATCGAAATGCGAGGCCAGGAACTCGAACTGGCGGCGGAAATCCCCGGGCGGGGGCTGCGAAGTCTGCGGATGCACCGGGTTGCGCTCGAGCTCCGCAAAAAATTCCTCGGGCGAGATGCCGACCTTGTCGAGGTAGCTGTGCTCGCCGAAGTGCACGCGCACCGGCACCATGTGGATGCCGAGCCGGTCCAGCTCGTCCTCCGGGATGTCGGCCGCCGAATCGGTCACGATCGCGACCCGCCGGCCCGCGAGGTGCGCCGAGTGCTGCTGGCGCTGCATGTCGTCGGCCTTCTCGCCAGTCACCGTGCCGAAACGCGCCGCGACGCGGAACACCTCGGCGGGGTCATTGACGTGGATGTGCACCCGCACCTTGCTTTGCAGGCCGGCGACGACGAGGCTGCCGCCGAGCGCCGACATCTGCTCGCGCAGGTGGCGGCGATCGACGTTCGCGCCGGTCACGACGCACTCGGTGCAGTAGCGGTACGCGAGGTCCTCCTCCTGGCCGGCCGTCTCCTCCGGCGCGGCAGCCGCGAGTGCCTCCGGCACCGTCACTGCGGGCTCGTGCTCCGATCCGCTCGCGATGTACTCCGTCATCCCGGACATCAATTCGACGAATCCGAGCGCCCCGGCGTCCACGACGTTTGCCTTGCGCAGTGCTTCGAGCTGGTAAGTCGTGCGCTCGAGCGAGGCCTGGGCCGCCTGCACGCCGCGGCGCAACAGGGCGGTGAAGTCGCGCACGCCCTCGCGCCTCACCGACTGGATCTCGCGCGCAAAGTCCGTGAGCACCGTCAGGATGGTGCCCTCGCGCGGCTCGCTCAGGCTCTCGCGCGCGTACGCGGCGCCGCCGTGCACACCGTCCGCGAAATCGTCGGGGCTCAGGTGGCCGAGGTGGCCGAGCCGGTCGCAGACGCCGAGGAAGAACTGCGCGAGGATCGCACCCGAATTGCCCCGCGCGCCGTCGAGCGCGGCGTCGGCAATGCGCGTCAGCGTCTTGCCGGCGTGGCCGTCGGGCCAGCGCTGCAGCGAGCCCAGCACGGCGCTCATCGTCAGCGCGAGGTTCGTGCCGGT
>Ga0316622_100001812_pt1 | contig 14313 bp, 10 predicted proteins | sample OWC_Aug_OW2_C1_D_FD_207646 | JGI IMG/M metagenome (GOLD analysis project Ga0316622, IMG submission 207646) | Wetland soil microbial communities from Old Woman Creek delta, Ohio, United States - OWC_Aug_OW2_C1_D5_C | ecosystem: Environmental > Terrestrial > Soil > Wetlands | place: USA: Ohio... | reverse complement strand
TAGGGGTGGAGACCGCGGCGCGCCTGACGGTCATCCGGTTGGATGGGTCGGTGATTGCCGACTCGGAAGAAGATCCGGCCGCGATGGACAACCACGCCCGAAGACCGGAGGTGATGGAAGCCCTCTCGAAAAGAGTGGGTGTGTCTGTCCGCTACAGCCGCACGCTCGACGAGGACTTCATGTATCTGGCTTTGCCGATCGAGAAGAACGCAGGGACGATCGGTTTCGTGAGAGTGGCGGTCCCGCTCACAACTGTGCGTTCGCAGGTGTCGCATGCGCGTAACGTGGTGGTGTTCGGAGCATTGGGGGCGGCGGTTCTCGCTCTGCTGCTCGGCTTTGTGGTGGCGAATCGAATCACGAAGCCGCTGCGGGAAATGGCCGAGGTCGCCGACGCGATCGCTTCAGGCGACTACGATCAACGGGTGCGCGTCGACCGGCACGATGAAATCGGATCGCTGGCCGCGACGCTCAATCGGATGAACAACCAGCTCCGCGACCAGGTCGAGACCATAACGGATGACCGGAACAAGATGGCCGCGATCTTCTCGGGCATGGTCGAGGGAGTGATCGCGATCGACAGAAACGAGCGCATCGTCCACATCAACATCGCGGCGGAACGGATACTGAGTCTCTCCGGCGAAGAGTGCGTCGGCATGCGCATCTGGGAGGCCACGCGGGTCCGCGAGGTGAGCGAAGCCCTGAACGCCGCCATGCGTGATGAACGCGTGACCATCGGCGAGGTGCGACTGACCAGACCGCAGAGCGAGCAGGTGATCCAGCTGGTCGCGACGCCGCTCCGGGACGCCAATGAGAAGCTGACGGGCGCCCTGGTCGTGCTCCACGACGTGAGCGAGTTGCGGCAGCTCGAGGCGGTTCGCCGGGACTTCGTTGCGAACATCTCCCACGAACTCAAAACCCCACTGGCCGCGATCCGCGGGTTGGTCGAAACCGTCATTGACGACAAAGGTATGGACCAGGCAACACATGATCGTTTCCTCGACAAGATCCAGTCTCAGTCCGCTCGGCTCAACTCGCTCGTGAGCGACCTGCTGACCATTTCCCGGCTCGAGTCAGAGGACGCGGCCGCGGATTTCCGTCCGCTCGACCTCAGGGAACCGGTGGGCGATTCGCTGCAAAGCCTGGCGCCGTCAGTCGACGCGAAGAAGCTTGAATTGAACCGCACCGTGCCCGGCTCACCCGTTGACATCATCGGTAACCGGGAAGCTCTGCGCGAGCTGGTCGACAATCTGGTCGGAAACGCGATCAAATACACGCCATCCGGCGGCCGGGTCGATGTGCGGTTGCGGGCGGAAGGAGATTGGGCGGTACTGGAAGTCGAGGACACCGGCATCGGCATCGCGCCGGCCGACCAGAGCCGTGTTTTCGAGCGCTTCTACCGTGTGGACAAAGCGCGATCACGGGAGCTCGGCGGAACCGGCTTGGGCCTTTCCATCGTAAAGCACGTGGCGCTGTCGCATGGGGGCAGCGTCTCATTGCGAAGCGCCATGGGTGAAGGCAGCATCTTCCGTGTTCAGGTGCCGCTGGCGACCACCGCCGCGGGGCCGGACGCTCCACGTTGAAGGCGGAAGCACGGGTTGTCGATTGTTCGTTTCTTTACGTTTTCTTTGTTCTCGTTTCATGATGGTGTCTTAATATCTGCGAGTCGGTACGCCCCGGCGAACACCGCCGGAATGGGTTCCGTCGGTGGATTTCCGGGTAACACGGAGGTTTCGCATGAAGGTGCATCGGGTGATCGCGGCGGCGTGGCTTGCCGTCGCTTTCTTGGCGGCCGCTTCGGCTGAAGCGTTCGCGGGCGCGGAGTACGGTTGGAAGGGCAGCTCGTACGTAAAGGACGAGGAGAAGGGGTATGAGATCAAGTTCGGCGGCCGGATATTCATGGATTGGACGGGGGTGAACGCCGACGACGAATTGAAGTCGGCGTATCCCAACATTACTGATGGGACCGAGTTCCGGAACCTTCGTTTGTTCTCCGAGGGCAAGATCTACAAGATCGTGGAGTACAAGGTTCAACTGGACTTCCTCTACGAGACGACGGCGCTCAAGGACGTGTGGATCGGTCTGCTGAAGGTACCTGTGGTCGGGGGGATCCGGGTAGGCCAGCAGAAAGAGGTTTTCGGCCTCGAGGAGCTCACGAGCAGCAAGCGCATCACCTTCATGGAGCGGGCGCTCACACAGGCCTTCGTGCCGGGACGTAACATCGGAGTTCTGGTCGGCAGGGAGCTGGACAACAAGAAGGCGACGGTGAAGGCGGGTGTGTTCCGCAACAGCGGAGACACCGTGAAGTACGAGGGCAACAAGTACAACTTCACCGGTCGCGTCACAGTGGCGCCGGTGCATGACGACGACGAGGGACGGCTTGTGCACCTGGGTGCGGCCGCGACGTACCGGGCAGCGGAAGAGAATTCAGCAGGTACCAAGGTGTTGCGCTACCGCGTCCGTCCCGATAACCACCTCTCTCCGTACTTCGTGGACACCGGGAGCTTCGAGGCCGAAAGCGCCGTTCATGTGGGCGGCGAGGTTGCCGCTGTTTTCGGCCCCGCCTCTCTTCAGGGCGAATACATGGCCGTCGCCACGGACGCGCCTGAGGTCGGAGATCCGGGCTTCTCCGCATTCTACGTGTACGGAAGTTACTTCATCACCGGCGAACACCGCGGCTACAAGGCGGGCGAGATGGACACTCCCCAACCCAAGAGCACCTTCGACGGCGAGGGCGGTTGGGGGGCCTGGGAGCTGGCGGCGCGTTTCGACATGGTCGATCTGAGCGACGCCGATATCGAAGGCGGCGAGGAACAGAACATCACGGCGGGGCTCAACTGGTATCTCAATCGCTACACCCGCCTGATGCTCAACTACGTGTACGCGGACGTGGAGGACGTGGGCGCCGCGCACCAGCTCCTCGCGCGCTTCCAGGTCGAGTTCTGATGTCTCGAACCGGAGACAGGTCTGGCCCAGCGTATAAAGCGCGGTCGGCCGAAGGGGTCTCGCGGGCCGTTTCGCGGCGAGCAATAATAAGTGGGTCCATCGGCGAGCCGCGAATCGAGGCGACCGTCGTGCACGGAACTGCGATGGGCACTGTCAGCCGTAGGGAGCAGTGCCCGAGAGACCCCTTCGGCCGACTGCGCCGAGAGATCATTTCTGAACGGGGGAACAGTGTATGCCCAGACATCTCGAACGTGATCTGAACAGTCTTTCCAAAGAGCTGCTCACCATGGGCGCCATGGTCGAGGAGGCCACGAACAAGGCTTTGGGGGCGTTTCTTCAGCGCCGCAAGGACCTGGCGCGGGAAGTGATACACGGCGATCGCGCGATCAATGAGAGGGAGAACCGCATCGAGGAGGAGTGCCTCAAGGTACTCGCGCTCCACCAGCCGGTGGCGACCGATCTCCGGTTCATCATCACCGCCATGAAGGTCAATAACGACCTCGAACGCATGGGCGACCTCGCCGTGAACATCGCCGAGCGAGCGGACAGGCTCTCCGAACTCGAACCGATCCCGGTCCCGAAGATGCTCAACCAGCTCATCAGCGACGTTCAGGCGATGGTTCGCGATTCCCTGAACTCGCTGGTGAAAATGGACGCCCAGCTGGCGCGAAAGGTATGCACGGTGGACGACGAGGTGGACGAGATCAACCGCAACATGTACAGCAGCATGCAGGATCTGATGCGCGCGGATCCTTCCACCATCGAACGCGCGGTGAATACGCTTTCGGTGTCGCGGCATCTGGAGCGGATGGCCGACCTGTGCACGAACGTCGCCGAGGACGTCATCTTTCTGGTCCAAGGCGAGATCGTGCGTCACAACCTCTAGTATCCCCTCGGCGTACCGGCCCCCCGTCACCCGCGACGCGTCCGGCACCGGTCCCGTTTGCTCCCACCGGCAGCTTTCTTTCAAGCGCCAACCTGCGTATATTCGCTTCGCCCCGCGGGCGCCTGATGACCGGCGCTCCGCGCCGGCAGGTGGTCCCAACATGAGCGAGAAACAAGACGATCTCGTCCCGAACTTCACCGATTCCGAGCTCGCCGGCCCTGCGGATGGGGGTGTCGATACCGGCCGTGAGGCCGGCCGCGGCGCCGGCATCGGCGAGCTCAGCGCGCGCGATCACGAGCTACTCGACGCCTACTCCCGGGCCGTGGTGGGAGTAGTCGAAAGGGTGGGCCCGTCGGTGGTCAGCATCCAGGTCCGCGTCGGCGAGGGCCGGAATGGGTCCGATCGGGAGGGCGCGGGATCAGGCTTCGTGATCGCGCCGGACGGCTATGTGATCACAAACCACCACGTGGTGGAGCAGGCCGGCGAACTGCGGGTCACACTCACCGACGGACGTGAATTCTCTGCGCGGGTGGTGGGGAGTGACCCGGCGACGGATCTGGCCGTCGTGCGCGTCCAGGCCAACGGGCTCCCCACGGCCGAGATCGGGGATTCGGACGCGCATAGCGCGCTTCGTGTCGGCCAGCTCGTGATCGCCATCGGGAACCCGCTTGGTTTCCAGAGCACCGTTTCGACGGGCGTGATTTCGGCGCTCGGACGCAACCTGCGCAGTCAGTCCGGGCGCTTGATCGAGAACATCATCCAGACGGACGTCGCCCTCAATCCGGGTAATTCGGGGGGGCCACTGGTGGATAGCCGCGGCCGGGTCATCGGCATCAACACGGCCATGATACGTATGGCGCAGGGGCTGAGCTTCGCCATTCCCGCCAATACCGCGAAATGGGTCGCGGGGGAAATCATCACGATCGGCAAGGTGCGCCGCGTTGTGATAGGGGTCGCGGCCCAGGTAAGACCTGTGGGGCGGCGGCTGCAGCGAAGGTACGACCTCGAACGTCCTTCCGTGGTCGAAGTCGTCAACGTCGTCGAGGGCGGCCCCTCCCGCCGTGCCGGGCTGCGCGAGGGCGACCTCATCGTTCGGTTCAACGGAACCGGGGTCACCGGCGTGGACGACCTGCACCGCTTACTCACGCGGTGGCCGGCGGAAACACCCGTGGCGCTCACGGTGCTCCGCAACGGCCGCGAGCGAAGCCTTGTGGTTGTGCCGGCCGAGGGATAGCGCTCCCCTGCGCGGCGCCGGCTCACGCGGTTTCTTGCTCGCCGGGCGTGTCGCTAATGCGCAAACACAGAGGGAGACGGTCCTCATCGGTGCACAGGAGCTCGTCGATGGTGGTTTCGGCGAATGCGCGCTCGACGTGAGCCATGGCGTCGTCGATCCGCTGGTGAAGCGGGCACAGCACATCCACCTCTTGCACCTGATCCAAGGGACAACGCTTGATGCGTTTAAAGGGCTCGATGGCGTTGATGACGTCGAGCAACGTGATTTTTTCTGGTGGTTTGGCCAGCGTGAAACCGCCCTTCAACCCGCGCTGCGAATGCACGAGGTCGCTGCGGCCGAGCTGCTGAAGCACCTTGTACAGATAACCCATCGGGACGTCCGTCGCTTTCGCGATGTCGGCGGACACCATGGGTTGACCATCCGCGTTGGCGATCGTCACTACAGCGCGGAGCGCATACTCAACCGTTTGCGAGAACACCGTACTCCTCCCTCGTGGTTGGCGTGGTGGCTTTTGTGTCTAATATACAGCCAACCTGGAAATTTCAAAGGGAATGTGCCGCTCGGCCTTCTTGGAATGCGGGCGAACCGCCGATGAAGTGCGGTACCGTCCGTCGAAATACCGGATGACGAAGGCGGTTTTTCACGTGATCGGCGCGGCAAATCGTGTTATTCTTCCCGAGTGGGGGCGAGGGACGGGAGGTGGACGGCGAGGAGATCACATCGCACTTATTCTGGGCGGCAGCCATGGGCGTCGTTTCAATGAAGGACACGGGTGTCGGTTGGAGTGGGCAAGCGTGGGTGCCGCCGTGGATATATCAGTTGGGAACGCCGGTGTGGGTCAGTGCTCTGGACAAGACTGTCCTTTACGTCAACGAACGGGCCTGCGAGCTCCTGGGAGTCACGCCCTCGAAATGTCTCGGCCGGCTCTGCCACAAAGTCGTCGCGGCAAAAACGGAGACCGGAGAGCCGTTCTGTCGCGCGCATTGCAGTATAGTTGAACGCGTTGGATCGGGTCAGGAGATCGAGCCGCGACGTGTCCGCATCGGCCGTGGACGGCGCGCGCGGTGGATCAAACTGGTCGTCATCGTCGCCCACGCGCCGGACTTCACCGGTCCTCGGCTGGTCCACTGCGTGGTCGACGACGATCGCGAGCAGCGTTTCTACAGATACCTGTCCCGGGTGATGGCGCGCACGACGGGGCCCGACCGGTCATCCGAGGCGATGGAGAGCTTTCGCCTTTCGGAGCGCGAGCAGGAAGTGCTGACGATGTTGGCCGAGGACGAATCGCTTCACGCGATCGCCAGCAAGCTTCACCTGAGCTACACGACGGTTCGCAACCACGTCCAGCACATACTCTCGAAACTCGGCGTGCACTCGATCATGGAAGCCGTGGCGTTCTACCTGCTCACGGCCGGTGGGCCCCTCCGACCCCGGCGGGCGAGAAAGCGTTGAAACGGCGTCCCTCCGCCGATTCTCGCCGGCGCGGAGGCTGCACCCCCGGGTTTTTCCCCTCTAAAAAATGATGCAAACGCATTATTGCAATAGGCTTATCACAAGTTTAAAGTAGTGGCTGAGGGAAAACTGTGTCGTCGACCCGATCGGGATGGGGGAGGCGACGGCGAGGCGGTACCTCCTGCGGTAGTTCAACGCGCACCGCAGAATTGTAGTGATTCACCCCGAATGAACGCCAGGTGCGTCCGCCATCCCCGACGGAGAGCGCCTGGCGTTTCATCTTTCAGGGCAGCGGGGGAGGGGCGAGGGACGCGCTCACACCCAGCAACGGCAAGACGATCGCGTAGGTGAGCAGCGTGATAAGAACGATGCCGATCACGTTCAGCCAGAAGCCGGCTCTCACCATCTGCCCCATGCGTACGAATCCGGAGCCGAACACGATCGCGTTGGGAGGCGTGCCCACAGGCAGCATGAAAGCGCAGCTCGCCGCGATCGTCGCGGGGACGATGAGCGCGTAGGGATTCACGCCGAGCCCGGGACCGATGGCCGCCAGGATCGGAACCACGGCGGCGGTTGTTGCCGTGTTGCTGGTGAGCTCCGTGAGGAAGATCACGATTGTCACGACAACGAGGACCAGCACCAGGGTAGGCAGACCGGCGAACGCGGCGACGCGGCTTCCGAGAAACTCACTCACTCCATTGGCCTCGATGGCGGCGGCGAGACTCAGGCCCCCGCCGAAGAGGACGAGAATGCCCCACGGGAGCTGCGCGGCCGTTTTCCAGTCCATCACGAACACGCGTTTGCGCGCGTCCACCGGGATGACGAACAAGATGAGGGCGGCGATCATCGCAATCCCGGGATCCGTGAGCCCCGCCAGCGGCCGCGTGCCGGCGATGCTGATCTTGATCAGGAGCGGCCGGAAGATCCACGTGAGAGCGGTCAGCGCAAACACCACGAAGACCGCCCATTCCGCGCGTTTCATGGGCCCGAGGGCGCGGAGCGCATTCCGGATGAACTCCCCTCCGGCTTCGATGCGCTTCACGCGGATCGGATAGAGGACGCGCGTGAGCAGCAGCCAAACCAGCGGGAGGAATACCACCACCAGCGGCACCGCGAAGCCCATCCAGCGCACGAAGCTGATCTCGCCGCCGAGCGTGTTCTTGATGTAGGAAGCGAGGAACAAGTTGGGCGGCGTGCCGATCAAGGTACCGATTCCGCCGATGGATGACGCGTAGGCAATGCCCAGCATCAGACACAGAGCGAAGTTCTTCCCGGATTCACCGGCGAGCGCCGCGCTCGCCTCACTCGCGCCGCCCGCGCCCTGCTCGCTTCGCGCGCTTCGCGCGCTTTGCACATCTTGCGCGCTCGAGGAGCGCACCAGGTCGATCACGCTGAGCGCGATGGGTAGCATCATGATTGCGGTGGCCGTGTTCGACACCCACATGCTGATGAACGCCGTGATGCCCATGAAGCCGGCCACCACGGAGTGGGTGCCGGTGCCGACGAGCCGGAGCGTCATGTAGGCGAAACGTTTGTGGAGCTCCCACCGCTGCATCGCGAGCGCGACGATGAAGCCGCCCATGAAAAGGTAGATGAGCTCGTTCCCGTAAGGAGCGGCGGCGGCGCGCATGCTGGCGACGCCGGCGGTCGGGAAGAGCGCCAGGGGAATGAGGGCGGTGGCGGTAATCGGGATGGCCTCGGTCATCCACCACACGGCCATCCACGCGGCGGCGGCCGCTGTCATCCGCCCGGCGTGCGAAAACGCCACCGTTTCTCCCGACGGCCCGAGATAGGATTCGGGCAGGAGCAGGTACATGACGGCAGCGAGAAGGGGGCCGGCAAAGAGTCCGGTCCATTGGATGATGTGGCGTTTGTCGGGCGTCGCGTGTCCCATCTTCGGGGCGAGCGGCCGGTCGAGGGCGACGGGCCGTCGTCGTGGGTCACGATACCACTCGAGGGGGTCCGCCGTGAACCAGAGATTCGTCTAGCCGCCCGCCCGGCGCCCGACTGGCGCGACCGGGGCGCGACGAACGCACGTCCGTGCGCTCAACCGGGGATCGACCCTCAGCCGTCGTCGCGGACGGATTCTGACGCGGGGACGGCGCGGATCCACTTCGCCCCCCGCCCCTTACCCTGTGCGGCGATCACTCCGTCGTCGCGGAGGTCGCGCAGCACGAGCTTGATCATGTCGCGGCTGATATGCGGGCAGTCGGCTTCGATATCCGAGATGGCGAACGGGCCCACTCGCCGGTCCACGGCCATGCGGATCTGGTCGGTCTTCGACAGCTTCTTGGTGCGGATCTCTCCCACGCGCTCCTCGAACTCGCGGTACGCGCGCAGGAGCACTCCCCACGAATAATCGATCCAGGGATAGGGGTCGTGGGTCCCTTCGTGCCAGCCTTGGGAGCTCGCCTTCAGCGCTTCGTAGTAGGTCTTCTTGGACTCTTCGATGATTCGCTCGATGCTGATGTAACGGCCCACCTGGTGTCCGGCGTGGTAGAGGAGCAGCAAGGTCAGCAACCGTGACAAGCGGCCGTTTCCGTCCGCAAAGGGATGGATGCACAAGAAGTCCAGCACGGTGAGCGGGATCACGATCAGCGGCTCGAGGTGGTACTGGTGAACCGCCAGGTCGTGGTCTCGCACCAGCTCCTCCATCGCCGCTTCCGTTTCCGCGGCCGGAACGGGATGGAAACGGATCTCGGCTATGGCTCCGTCCGGCGCCATCTCGATGATCTTGTTGTCCACGCGCTTCCACTGGCCGCTCTCGGCCGGCTGATACCGGAAGAGAATGGAATGCAGCTCTTTGATGGTGTGGATCGAAAGCGCCACATACTCCGCCGACTCATGGATGAATCCCAGGGCGTCGCGATAACCGGCGATCTCCTGTTCGGAGCGGTCGAGCGGCTTGGTGTCGTCGTCCATGAGCGCCCGCACCCGGTCGCGAGGAACGCTCACGCCCTCGATCCGGTTGGAAGACTCGCTCGACTCGATACGCGCGACCCGGCGGAGCGAATCCAATATCTCAGGCGTCTGGCGGGCGAACAGCGCCTGCATACCCTGGTACTCGCCGATCCGCTTTAGGGAGGATGCCAGGGCCGGAGTTAACCTCACTGAATTTATGAACTTAAGGTTTAGCGAACGCATCGCGACCACCTCTCGAACGAGGTAAAACCGGCGCGAAATGGCGTAATTTTACACTCAATTTTACACCATTAATCTGGGTTTTGCCTCGTTTTTTAATGGCGTGCCTGCCGCAGAGGGATGGAGCACAGAACGGGCCAAGGACCAATTCGCTGCAATCGGGTAGCGGCAGGACCAAAATGGAGTAATCCCACCGTGAGATTCACTCGTTTTCGCCGTCTCTTATCCATTTTCGCGACATTGGGTGGCGGGCACACATAAAACGGGCCGCCCTTCAATGGGGCGGCCCGTCTGTGTCGCTTCCGAGGGAGTCACCGGCTCGTCAGTTGCGAGCCCGCGCACCGCCGTTCGATGCGACGGAGGACGCCGCCGGCGGTTCGACTGATCCCTGCATGTACTCTATCGACGACTGGAGGAGGCCGATGATGTACTTGGAATTGTGGACGCCACGGCTCCTGTCCTCCCACGCCATGAGGTAGTTCCAAACGGCCCCGGCGGAATCGGCCGATGTGGTGACGCCATCCGGAAACTCCTCCGGTTGACCCTCTCCCGCCAGTAGACCCGCCGAGATGAGCATTCCCTCCAGCTGGGTGACGAGCGTCTGCACGCTGTCCTGCACGGTGTGGTAGTTGAAATCGTCCATCTCGCCGTGGCATTTCTCGCATGCAACCGTGAGGAGCTCTTCCTCGCCTTCGAATTCCCCCTTCATGTTGAACGAGTGCCCACCGGCGATGTAGCCGAGCGATTTCTCGAAGTGGCAATCGTTGCACCCGTTGTCGGTCGTGGTGCGGTGGAAGAGGAGCTGCTCGTACGTGTAGCCGTCGTACTCGTAGCCATTGGTGCCGATCAGCATGTCGCCCTGCACGCTGTGATGCGGCCCCCAGCGCTCGGTCAGTTCAATCCTGCCGGTGACGTACGTGTTCACGTTCCGGCGCGACTGATGGCAGGAGACGCAGAGATTGGCGCTCCCCAGGTCGAACGACTCCCCGTTGGCAAGCTTCGGCGCCGCCGTGAGCCGAAGGGGAATAAAGTCGTTGTTGGTGTGCGGCGCGTGACACGTGAAGCAATGGATCGCGGTCGGGTCTTCCACGTCCGTGACGGTGCCCGTCGTTATTCTCGCGATCCATCCCTCGCTGGTGTGGCAACCCGCGCAGTTCCGCGAACTCTCGATCACGGTCTCGGCGATCCCGTGCTTGGAGTGGCTCCACTGTCCTTCCGCAGCGACGATGAACGTGTTGTTGTCGCTATGGCAATTGAAGCACGTCCCCGGTGCCGCCGTCTCCTCGACGCGCGTGATGTTCCGCTCGCACGCCGCTACGAGGACGAACGGTATCAGGACAGCTGCCACCATCATCAATTTCTTCATCCATGCCATGATGCCACCCTCCAGTGAATTTGGGTCCGGACCGCGAGGTCCCCGGCTACGGCGTGCGGAAATCGTACGCCACGTTGATCCACACGATGTTCGCGGTATAGTACCTGTCCAGGAGTATGTAATCGTCGTAATTGTAAACGTTGTACTTGAGTTCCAGGTGGTAGTCTTCTCGAAACGTGTATTCGGCCTCCACGAACCCGATCGATTTTTCGATATCGAGGTCCTTGCCCACGTCGAGGTACGTGAGCCCGCCACCCAACCGCACGCCGGGAATCCGGTCCAACACCACCCGCGAAGTGACGACATGGCTCTCGGTCTCGTAGTCACCGGCGAGGTCGTCATATTCGTCCGCGGTGTAGGTGTATTCGCCGCCGAGAGACCCCCAACCCTCGTATTCGTACCTCGCGAAACCGTTCGCGCTCAATCCTTCGGCCTCCACGCCGATGTCGGGGAAGTCGCGCTCGCGCTGCTTGGCCTGGGCCCCGATCGTCAGCCGATCGATGGGTTGAACGGTCAGCTTTGCCAGCAGACGGGAGGCCTCGACGTCCTTCAGTAGCGTGAGTTTCTCCAGGTCTTTCTTGTTCCGGCTCGCGTACTCGACCTTCGCGTTCACGCGCTGCCGGTAGTTGAAAGACCCGCCGACGGTGTACAGGTTGTAGCTCGTGAGCGAGCGATCGTCGTCGTTGGTCTCGTAACCGTATCCGGCGAAAACGCTGCCGTAGCGGTGGAAATAGGTGGCGTCCACGTCGTGCCGGAAGTCGTCGGTCTTGAGTTCCGTCGATTCGTCGTCGGTCCGGTTGGCGAAGAAGCTGTACCGGAGCTGAACTCGGTAGATGGGGCCGAAGACGCCGGTATACTGGATGTTCTGTATGGTGTAATCGAGCCCGCTGTAGTCGAGTTCGCTCTGTCCGTACGCGGCGCGGACGAAGTGTGTGAGGCGTTCATCGAAACGGCACGGTGTGAACACGCGGCCCGACGCCACGAAGCCCTTGCGATCGGCCACTTCGCTCAGGCCGTCCCGATAGTCGGAGTGATCGTACGCGAGCGCGAATGTCCGCGGGCCCTGGTGGACCTCGCCTTCCACACGGAAGGTGTGGAGGGCGTAGTCGTAGCGCGTGCCGAACACGCTCGTCGTGCCCACGGGGAACGCGAGACGGTCGCCGGCCCTCGATACGTACCCGTAGTCGGCGTAAAGCGTGAACCAACGTTTCGGCGTGACTATCGCCCCAAAGCGCCAGTCCTTACGGTCGGAGGTGACGGTGCGTTCCGGATCGAACACCTGCCGCCACTGGTCGTACCGCCCGTAGAATCGCAACAGGCTGGGGACCCTGAACTCGACTTCGCCCCTGCGGTTACGCAGGTTCACGTTGGCGAGGTCGAGCGAGAAATAGGTCTTGGGGTCGAAGTTCCCGTTGAGCCGCAGCTGGGTGAAAGAGAACCCCTCCTCGAGGTTGTACGTCTCCTGCACCGCGGAGAGATCTCCCGCCTGTTCGTCGATGATGACGCCGCCCAACTTGATGGTGCCGTCCACCTCGGTTCCACGAGCATCCGCGCCCGGCCACGAAAGCAGCGCCGCCGCGAGGATTGTCATGATCGATATAGAGCGCATCGTCATATCCCGCAGATCAGAATTGGTGACAGCCCCAACTGGTGCACCCTTGCAGCGACAAGTCGGGGGCCAGGAAATACCGGTTCGCGTACGAACCGTGGATATCCACGTGGCACTGGTTGCACGCTACTCCCGCCCACTGCGATCCGTGCTGGACATTGAACTGGTGAGTCGGCACCAGGTGACACTGCGAACAAGTGGCGAAGTGCGGCGCCTCGTAGCTCTGCTTGAGCATCCGCGGCTGGTCGGAGCCGTGCGGCTCGTGGCAGTTGAGACACCCGCCTTCCTCGGTCGAGTACGACACCGTCGCCTGGTGTTCGAACGGGAACGGACCCCGGAACTGGGGGTGACACTGGAAGCACACGTCGCCGACGCCGCGGAAGCCGGGTGTGCGAGACCGCTCGGCAAGCGGCATGTGGCACTCGCTGCACTCGATCACGTCGTCGAGCACGGGATGCCGATATGAACGGGAGAATTCCCCTTCCACCGAGGGGTGACATTCCATGCACAGTTCGGGTTCCCGCTGCGCCAGAAGCCGCAGGTTGTCGTTCCCGTGAACCAGGTGGCAGCTGCTGCAGTTCACCGCGTTCTCCGCGTGCGCGTTCCATTCCATCATGTTCTGCTGATGCGAGCTCGCGTGGCAGGTGGCGCATACGGCCGCTTCCGCTCGCGCGTCCAAGCGCGCCGGGTGCGCCATCGGGCTCGCTTCGGCGTCGTCGACATGCGCATCCGGATCACCGGCGTGGCAGCTCGTGCACCATACGCCCGGCTTCTCGGCATCGAGGTCGATCGCGTGCACCGTTCCGGTCAACGATTTCAGCGCATCGTCGTGGCACTCGACGCAGGATTCACTGGTAGGCGGATAATCGGTGGCCGCCGTGTCGTGCCGGGAAAGCGTGAGCGCCAGCATCAAGCCGGTGACGCAAGCGAGCGCTATCGGGAGACTGCGTATGCGGTGCAACTCGATACCTTTCCTTGCCTCGATGCCTCGCCGCTTTCAGCGTGATTGGTGAGCCAGCGGAAAGGGGAGTATTTTGTCCGAACCAAGGCCCGTTGTCAAGAGCGATCAATTGGGCACGAGTGGATTGTTTAGTTGAACATGGAGCGGGACATCCAGAAATTCGAGTCGCACAACTTGCGACCGAATTCACAAGCGCCCGGCGCCCAAAAAAGAGACGCCCGGTTCCGTCGGGCGTCTCTTTGCGAAAAATCTCACGTGACGTTACTTCAGTAGCACCGCTTTGCGCACGGACCGGTAACCAGTCGCACGCATTTCGAAGAAGTACACGCCGGAAGAAACCGGAGCCCCGTTGTTATCCGTCCCGCTCCATTCCACCGTTTGAGCGCCCGCGGGCCGGACGTCGTCCACCAGCGCGCGCACGAGGCGACCGCTCACGTCATACACGCGAACGGAAACATGCTGGCGGTCGCTCAGCGAGTAGCGGATGGTCGTGTTGGGGTTGAACGGATTCGGGAAGCAGTCGTACAGCGCGGTGACGGCCGTCATGCGGTCATCCGCACCCGTCGGATTCACAACAACACTCACGGTGTCGTACGCCATTACCACCGGTGCGCATCTGCCCTGCGCCACCCACGCATTGTACAGATCCAGCCCGGCGGTGTTGGTTACGTTCTCGTCCCGAAGGAACTCGATATACTCCTTCGACGTCGAC
>Ga0316622_100001811_pt1 | contig 14315 bp, 15 predicted proteins | sample OWC_Aug_OW2_C1_D_FD_207646 | JGI IMG/M metagenome (GOLD analysis project Ga0316622, IMG submission 207646) | Wetland soil microbial communities from Old Woman Creek delta, Ohio, United States - OWC_Aug_OW2_C1_D5_C | ecosystem: Environmental > Terrestrial > Soil > Wetlands | place: USA: Ohio... | reverse complement strand
GCTTTCGACCTCGACACGCCGTTCGAGCGCCTCCCGGCGAAGGTGCGCGAGGTCCTGCTCCATGGCTCCGGTGACGAGGAGATCGTCTTCACCCTCGAGCGCGGCGCGGAGGACCGCTTCCGCTTCAAGCGGCGCTTCGAGGGCGCGGTCCAGAACCTGGAGCGGCGCTACCGCGAGACGAAGTCGGCCGCGATCCGCGAGGAGATCGAGCGCTTCATGGCGATGCGACCCTGCCCGGCGTGCCGCGGCCGGCGGCTGCGGCCGGAGGCGCTCGCGGTGAAATTCGGCGGGAAGAGCATTGCCGAATGCACCGCGCTCTCGGTGGCCGCCGCGATCGAGGCCTTCCGGGATGTCGAGCTGACGCCAACCGAGCAGACGATCGCGGCGCGGGTGCTCAAGGAGATCCGGGAGCGCCTGCAGTTCCTCGCCGACGTCGGCCTGGGCTACCTGACCCTCGAGCGCGAGGCGGCCTCGCTCTCCGGCGGGGAGGGGCAGCGCATTCGCCTCGCGACCCAGATCGGCTCGCGCCTCGTCGGCGTGCTCTACGTCCTCGACGAGCCCAGCATCGGCCTGCACCAGCGGGACAACGACCGCCTCCTGGACACGCTCCGGGGCCTGCGCGACCTGGGCAACACCGTCCTCGTGGTCGAGCACGACGAGGCGACGATCTCGGCGGCGGACCACGTCGTCGACCTCGGCCCCGGCGCCGGCGAGAACGGCGGGCACCTCGTCGCGGCGGGGACCCCGGCGGAGATCGTGCGCCATCCCGACTCGCTGACCGGCAGGTACCTCTCCGGGAAGCTCTCGATCCCGGTCCCCGCGAATCGGCGGCCCGGCGGCAAGGCCCTGCGGCTGACCGGCGCGCGCGGCAACAACCTCAAGGGGATCGACCTGGAGATCCCGCTCGGGACCCTGACCTGCGTGACCGGCGTCTCGGGCTCGGGCAAGAGCACGCTGGTCATCGAGACGCTCTTCAAGGCGCTCGCCCACGCGATGTACCGCGCCAAGGAGCGGCCGGCGCCGTTCGAAAAGCTGACGGGCCTCGAGCACGTCGACAAGGTGATCGACATCGACCAGAGCCCGATCGGGCGCACGCCGCGCTCGAACCCCGCGACCTACACCGGGATCTTCACGCCGATCCGCGAGCTCTTCGCCGCGGTCCCCGAGGCGCGCCTGCGCGGCTACCGCCCGGGGCGCTTCTCCTTCAACGTGTCGGGCGGGCGCTGCGAGGCCTGCGAGGGCGACGGGATCATCAAGATCGAGATGCACTTCCTCCCCGACGTCTACGTGACCTGCGAGGTCTGCAAGGGGCGGCGCTACAGCCGCGAGACCCTCGAGGTGGAGTACCGCGGGAGGAACATCGCGCAGGTGCTCGAGATGACGGTCAGCCAGGCCCTCGAGTTCTTCCGCCACCACCACGCGCCGATCCGCGACCGGCTCCAGACGCTCAACGACGTCGGGCTGGAGTACGTCAAGCTCGGGCAGAGCGCGACCACGCTCTCGGGCGGCGAGGCCCAGCGCGTGAAGCTCTCGCGCGAGCTCGGGAGGCGCAGCACCGGGCGCACGGTCTACATCCTCGACGAGCCGACGACCGGCCTGCACTTCGCCGACATCCAGAAGCTGCTCGAGGTGCTCAACCGCCTCGTCGACGAGGGGAACACCGTCGTTGTCATCGAGCACAACCTCGACGTCATCAAGAGCGCCGATTACGTGGTCGACCTCGGCCCGGAGGGGGGCGACGCGGGCGGCGAGCTGGTCGCGAAAGGGACCCCCGAGCAGATCGCCCGCGCCAAGGGGTCGTTCACCGGGAAGTTCCTGAAGCCGGTGCTCCGCGCCTGAGAGCCGCCCGCTTGTTCAAGCACTGCCGCAGTCGCTGGACACCCCTGCTCCTCCTCGCCCTGGCGGTCGCCTGCTCCCGCGGTGGCTGCGCCGGCCCGGTGCGCCCGCCCGGGAGTGGAGACCGCGTCCCCGCCGCGGGCCGACCCGGTGCGCCGCCGGTTGCTTCCACGGAAGCGCACCGGACGAGGCCGGCGCAGCCGCGGCAGCGGGCGCAGGCTGCGGAGGGCAGGGTCGTCCGCGTCCGGGACGGGGACAGCATCGTGGTGCTGCGCGGCGGCGTCGGTGTCGAGGTCCGTCTGGACGGCGTCGACTGTCCCGAGCTGAACCAGGCCTTCGGAAGGAGGGCGAAGGGCTATACGAGCGAACTGGCTTTCGGCAGGGCGGTCCGGGTGGTCGGCCGGGGCAAGGACGACTACGGCAGGGAGTTGGCCGAGGTGTTCCTCCCCGACGGCCGCTCGCTCAACCGCGAGCTGATCGCGGCGGGGTTCGCGTGGTGGTTCCGCAGGCACTCGAACGACCGAAGCCTGGAGGCCCTGGAACGGGAGGCCCGCACGGCGCGTCGCGGGCTGTGGGCCGACCCGGACCCGGTGCCGCCGTGGGAGTACCGCAAAGCCGCCCGCGGATGACCGTACGGCAAAAATTCCGGCCGCCGGCCCCCCACGGGAGCCGACGGCCGAAACCCGATGATGCTTGAAAGATAAACGGGGGCTGCTAGCGGCTCGAGCCGCCGCGGCTCCAGCCGGAACCGCCGCCATAGCCGCCGCCACCGCCGCCGGAGCGTGAGCCGCCCCCGCCGTAGCCGCCGGAGCGACCGCCGCCACCGCCGCCGCCCTCAGTCCGGGGCTTGGCCTCCGCGACGTTGAGAGCGCGACCCTTGAGGTCCTTGCCGTTGAGGGCCGCGATGGCGGCCTCCGCCTCGGCCTGGACGGCCATCTCGACAAAGCCGAACCCGCGCGACTCGCCGGTGAACTTGTCCTTGATGACGTTGGCCGACGTCACCGTCCCGTGGGCCTCGAAGGCCGCACGCAGGTCGGCGTCCGTGACCTGGCGCGAAAGATTGCCGATGAAGATGTTCATGCTCTGCTGCTCCTCCTGTTAACGTTGGGGCCGGCGAACGGCCGATCCCCGGTTTTCGCGGCTGGTTCCTTCCGCGCCATGGCGAATATGAGAACACACCACCGCCCCCGCAGTCAATCGCCGCGAGGCGGCTGAGGCCGCCGGCTTTCGATCGCCGTGGGAGCCGACTCGGGAGCCCCCGGACCGGCCGCCCGGCCGCCGGTCGGGCCGGAACTCGGGCGCGCCCGCGGCAGGCCGCGCCGCGTAGTCGAAGCCCTCGAGGGTCCGGCGCGGGATCGGCTCGCCGAGGGTGCGCTCGATGTCGCGCACCATCGCGGTGTCCTCGCCGGTGACGAACGTGAAGGCGTCACCCGTGCGCTCGAGGCGCCCGGTGCGGCCGATGCGGTGGGTGTAGGCGTCCACGGTGTCCGGAACGTCGTAGTTGACGACGTGGGAGATCTGGGAGACGTCGATGCCGCGGGCGGCGATGTCGGTGGCCACGAGCACCGTGTAGGTGCCGTTGCGGAAGCCGTCGAGGGCCTCCTGCCGCCGGTTCTGCGAGAGGTTGCCCTGCAGTGAGGCCGCGCGGTGCCCGAGCTTCACGAGCTGTTCGCCGACGCGCTTGGCGCGGTGCTTGGTCTTCGTGAAGACCACGACGGACCCGGTGTCCGTGCGGCGCAGCAGCTCGAGCAGCAGCGGGGTCTTCAGGTGGGCGGCCACCGGGTAGAGCGCGTGGGCCACGGTGTGCGTCGGCTTGAGGGTGCCGACCTGCACGGTCACCGGGTCGCGCAGGATTTCGGCGACCAGGTGGCGCACCTCCTGAGGCATCGTCGCCGAGAACAGCAGCGTCTGGCGTTTCGCCGGCAGCTGCTTCACGATCTTGCGCACATCGGGGAGGAAGCCCATGTCGAACATCCGGTCGGCCTCGTCGAGGACGAGCATCTCGACGTGCGCGAGGTTCACGGTCTTCTGGCCGACGTGGTCGAGGAGACGGCCGGGGCAGGCGACGACGACGTCGACGCCCGCGCGCAGCGCGCGGATCTGCGGGTTGATGTTTACGCCGCCGTAGAGGGTGAGGCTGCGGAGGTTCAGCGGGCGGCAGAGCGAAACCGCCGCCTGGTGGATCTGCTCGGCCAGCTCGCGCGTCGGCGCGACGATGAGCGCGCGCACCCGGCCGTGGGGGCCTGCGGCGAGGCGCTGGAGTATCGGGAGCAGGAATGCCGCGGTCTTGCCGGTGCCGGTCCGGGCAAGCCCCATCACGTCGCGTCCCTCGAGGGCGCGCGGGATGGCCTGCTCCTGGATCGGGGTCGGTTGCTCCCAGCCGAGTGCGCGGACGCCGGCCAGAATACGGGTGTCGAGATCAAACTGCTGGAACTGCACGAAGGGCTCCTTCCGGTTGCTGTCTGTGGGACGAATCCATCGGTTCAGGGAGGGATCGTTCCGGTAACTAGGCGAAAAACATTGTCGTTAAGATAGTTCCTCGGTGAGGAATATGCAAGTCAATTCGGTTGGCGCCTCGCTGTGCCCCGGGGGAACATCACGATGGCGTCCGGCGCGCCTGCAGGCACATGCGGCCGTCCTCTCGGCGCATTCGGGCAGGCGATTGGTCGCGGAAAAAGCGCTTTTCCCCGTCCATGTGCCGCTCGTCCGCAGGTGGCACGGATGGTGCAAAACCACCGGGCATGGCAACCCGGGCAGATGGCTGGCGTCGACCGGAGGGAGGGTACTCCCTCCTCGAGCTCGTCACGGTCGTCGCTATCGTGGCGGTTGCCGCGGCTCTGGCGTATCCCGCGCTCGCGGGCCTGCGCCGCGGTCCGGGCCTCGAGTCCGCGGCTGTCGGGTTGACCCAGAAACTGCGGCTGGCGCAGTGGCGCGCGGCGGCTACGGGAGGGCGGATGCGGGTGGCCCCGCGCCGGACGCCCGACGGGCTCTGGCGGTTTCGCGTGGAGCGTGAGGATCCGGTGGCGTGGCTGCCGGACGGGGAGGAACAATCGATGCCGCGCGGCACCGTCGTCGCCATCGCCGGGGATGCGGAGAAGGTCTTCAACCCTGACGGAACGTCCAGCTTCGGGAGCATCACCCTGCGCGGTCCGGGCGGGGAAGTCTACCGGTGCACGCTCGCCCCCGCGACAGGGAGGGTGCGGCTCTACCGTGGCGAGCGGGAGGCGGGTCGTGGGCTGTGAGCGGGGATACACCCTGATCGAGGTGCTCGTCGTGATGGTCGTGCTCTCGTTCGGCGTCCTTGGCGTTCTCCAGACCACACTGCTCGCGGCGCGGCTCGAGCAGCGCAGCAGCGCGATCACCACCGGGACGCTTCTGGCCCAGGAGCGACTCGAGCGCATCGGCGCCCTCGGCTGGGAGCGGGCCACCGCGGGACTGACCTCCGCGGCGCTTCCAGAGACCCTCGGCAGGGACGGGTTCTGGCTCCAGGAGGAGGTCGCCCGCCCCGGCGGCCGCTTCCTGCTGGTCTACGAGCGGGATCCGCAGCCCGTCGAACTGCCGCGGTGCGCGGTGTACTGCTACCGGCAGGGCGCTCAGGGAGGATTTGACCCGCGCCCCGTCGCGCATCTCTCGCTCCGGAGGCGCAGGTGAGCGCCGTCCTCGACGAAGAGGGGTTCTCGCTTGTCGAGCTGGTGCTCTCGCTGGCGCTGACCGCGTTGGTCATGGCGCTGACGATGCCGTTCGGTCAGCTCCAGAAACGGCTGTGGGAGCGCCACGAGGAGCGCCGGGAAGCGGTCCGGGCGCTGGCCGGTGCGCTGGCTTGGCTGACGCGCGATCTCCAGCAGGCCGGATACCACGATCCCGGCGCGCCGGTGCGTCAGATCGAGCCGGATAGACTGGCCTACGTCCTCTCGCGCGACGAGGACGACCCCGCCGGTTTCACGTCGGCGAACCGGCGCCTGATCACCGTCTGGCTCGACGGCCGCGACCTGAAATACCGGATCCAGGCGCCGCTGACCCCCCCGGCGGCGGGTTGGGAGCGCGGCAGCACGCAGGTTCTCGCCTCGGGCCTCGCCGGGATGCGGTGCCGGGGGATCGACGGCGAGGGCGATGAAACGTCGACGGCGTCGCGGGTGGCCCTTGTGGAATGCTTGTTCTCGGGTGCCGCAGGGATGCAGGAGCGTCTGCTCGTGCGCCTGCGCTCAAGCGGGCGGCGGGCCGCGCCATGACCCCCTGCGGTGAGCGGGGGAGCGCCCTGGTGGCCGCGCTCGGGGTTCTCTCCGTGATGACGATCCTGGCGACGATGTCGCTGATGGCCGGAGGTGCGGATCTGGCGATTTCGGCTCGGCAGGCTCGTGAGCGCTCCGTCTTCTACGCCGCCGAGTCGGCGTTGGAAACCGCGATGGAGGAACTCGCCTCCGGGAGCGCGGCGATTCCGGAAGAGTCTTTTCATGCCCCCTGGCCGGCCCCCGGGATCGCCGCGCGACGCTGGCAGGATGGCCCCTGGGCGTGCTCGCGGCGCATCTGCCTGATACCCGACGTCGGGGATGCCGACGGCGACCCGGCCACGACGGCCGTGCTGTTCGACCGCAGCTTCGGTCATGCCGCCTCTCCGTTGCAGCGGGGCGGTTTCCCCCTGGTGCAGCTGCTGGTCTCCGTGGAGGGCGGCGGGAGCCGACAGACGGTCGTGGCGGAGGTGGCGCCCGTGACGTGCGCCACCGCCATCGCCGCAGCATGGACTGCGGCGGGGCCTCTCGAGCTGTCGGGAGACATCAGGATTGCGGGCACGGCGGAGATTCCTGCCGTGGCCGGCAGGAGTCCCGTGCAGCTCTCCGGCGGCGCCGTCATCGACGGGGCCAGCGCCATCGACCCGCTGATGCCGCTGCCCACCGACGTGCTTCAGCTTCTCAACGCCGGCGGAACGCTGCCGCGGTTGGATGATCTTCCTGAACCGCCGGCGGGGGGCGCCATGAGAGGCCTGTTCTGGTCGCGCGGCGATTACTCAGGGCCGCTCGACGGGGAAGGAATCCTCGTCGTTCACAATCCGGCCTTCGACCCCGTCAAGCACGAAGCTTCCCGGATGGCGATCGAGGAGGGGATTCTTGTCGAGGGCCGCGATCCGCTCTATTCCCACCTCGACCCGTCCCGGCAGCCCGCACGCCTTGGCGTTGTCGCCGGAGGGTCGTTCAGCGGCGTGATCATCGCGGATGTTGTCGGCGATGCAACGACGGCGTTCTCTCTGACCGGAGGCCTGGTGACGCTCATCCGCTCGCCCCTGGTTGTCGCCGCCTCCTCCCGGCTGCGGATCAGCGGCTCCCGTGCCGCAACTGTCGGCGCGGGGCGCGGCTCGATGAGCTTTCTGACCGATTTCCGCCCGGTAGCCACGGTGCCCGGACGGATGAACCAATGCCCCGTGATTCGTTGACATTTCCACGCCGCTGTGTTGGAGTACATTGATTAATTTCCGTGTAATTTCGGGGAGATTGGAGTCCGGTGAGCGTTCTCGAGACCGTCAGGAAGGTCCAAGAGGCCGAAGCGGAAGCCGAGACGATCCTGGCCGCTGCCCGTGTGAAGGCGGACGAGGAAGTCGCCCGATCCCGCAGGGAGGCCGCACGCCTGGTCGAAGCAGCCGGCGATGATGCCCGCGAGCAGCTCGAACGGCTCAGGGAGCTGTCACGGACCGAGGAGGAGGTCTCGATCGCCGGGATCGAGAGCGCGGCGCGCGCCGAGATGGCGGAGGTCAGGGCCCGCGCGGCCCGCAATCGCGCCGCCGCCACCGCCATCCTGGCCGGGCTGGCGGCCCGCCTCGCCGGGGAGGGGGGGTGACGGTGGCGCTGGACGACATCGTCGACCGCGTCCTCGCGGACGCCCGCGCTCAAGCGGAGCAGGTGCTGGCTGACGCGGCGCGGCAGGCCGGCGAGATCCTGTCCGCGGCGGAGTCCGAGGCGCGCGCACGCACCGAAGCGGCGCTCGCGCGGGCCGCCGGCGAGCTCGAGACCGAGAAGAACAACCGCCTCGCCGGCGTGCGGCTGGCGGCCCGCGCTTCGGTGCTCGCCACCCGAAGGCGGCTGGTCGATGAGATCTTCACGCAGGTGGAGCAGGACCTGACCCGCCTGCCGCCCGAGGAGTACGCCGCGTTTCTTGCCGCGCTCGTCCCCGCGGAGGCTGCGAGGGATTCGGCAACGGTGGTGCTCGGGCGCGGGGATCTGGCGCGCATCGGCCCCGGTTTTCCCGGCCTGGTCGCCGCTGCGCTCTGCCGGCGGCGCCCGGAGTGGGGGGCAACCGTCAGCCGCGATCCGGGGGAGTTCCTGTCCGGACTCCACGTGCACACCGCCCGCAGCGTCTACAATCTCGCCCTCGAGACATTGCTCGCGGAGCGGCGTGAGCAGTGGGAGGTCGCCGTCGCGGGAGCCCTGTTCGCCGCATGAGCGCGCATCTCGACGCCGGTCTGGGCACGCGCGACGATGCCGCCTATGCCGCGGCCTGCGGCCGGGTCCGGGCTCTGGAGAAGCGACTGCTCGGGCCGGAGAGGCTCGAGGAGCTGCTCGGCGCGCGCGATCTCCCGTCGCTCCTGCAGACTCTCGAACGGTTCGGTACCGTTGCACGGATCGGGGGGGACATCCTGAAGGAGTGGGAGCGGGCGCTCGACCTCCCGGGCGTCCAGGCGGACCGGCTCTTGCTCGAGATCGACCCGCACCCGACCGTCTCGAAGATCCTCGTCCAGCGCGCCGACCTCGTCAACGTGCGCTCGCTGATGCGCTCGAGGGTGATGGGGGAAGTGTACCCGGGGCCCTGGCACGCGCGCGCGCTGTTCGGGCGCGAGGAGCTCGAGGTCATGGTGCGCACCGGGGATTACAAGGCCTGGCCGGGGCCGTTGGCAAGGCGCCTCGCCGCGCTGCACCAGACCCCCCCGCCGGATTTGCCGGCGATCAACGCCGCGCTGGACGCGGCTTGGTTCGGCGCGCTCCGCGATGGGGCGATCCAGAGCGGCAGCCGCTTCTTCGTCGATTGGCTCGGGCACGCAGCCGATCTCGGCAACATCAGGGCCCGGTTGCGTCAAACCGCCGCCCCGTCCGCCTGGCCGTCATCGCTCCCGCTGCTGCCCGACGGACACCTCGGGGAGGACTTCTTCGCGGTGGAGGGATCCGCGCCAAAACTGCCGGCGAGGCTCGCGCGCACCGTCTATGCGCCGGTTGTCGCACGGGCGACGGACGGCTCGGGCGGGATTTCGCTCGCGCTGTTCGAACGCGCGTCGGACGACTTTCTGACACGGCTGCTCCGACCGGCGAGATACCTGTCTCTCGGGCCCGAGCCGCTGTGGGCCTGGCACCTCGCGCGGGAGATCGACGCGAAAAACGTCCGGACCCTGGTCCTCGGGACGCTCGCCGGAATCGCGCCCGAGCGGCTCAGGAGCCTGCTGAGGCAGCCCCATGGCACATGAGCTGCTGGCGCTGATCACGCTTCCCGGAGGTTACTGGGGCGCCGAGGAGGCCGGCATTTCCGTGATCACGGTCCCCGGCCCGGAGCGGCTTGCCGAGACGGTCCGGGGGCTGGTGGCAGGCGGGGAGTTTGCGGTCATCGCCGTCTCCGCGGCCGCCGCCGCGGGGGTGGAGCTCGAACTCGGGGCTGTCGCGGAGCAGGCGCCCGTGCAGGTGAGCGTCGTGCTGGTGCCCGCCCCGGGGGCGCGCGCCGTGGCGGGGCCCGCGGAGCTTCGGGAGCGGTTTGCCGCCGCTCTCGGCGTTGATGTCTGGACAACGGCGGCCGCGAGGGCTGGCGTCGATGGGTAACATCTCCGGGACGATCGTGAAGGTGGCTGGACCGCTCGTGGTTGCCGACGGGATGGCCGGGGCGCGGATGTACGACATGGCGCTCGTGGGTGCCGAGCGGCTCGTTGGCGAAATCATCGAGCTGCGCGGCGAGCGCGCCAACATCCAGGTCTACGAGGAGACCGCGGGGCTGCGCCCCGGCGAGCCCGTCGAGAGCACCGGCGCGCCGATGAGCGTCGAACTCGGCCCCGGGCTGATCCAGTCGATCTTCGACGGCATCCAGCGGCCGCTCGACGTGATCAAGGCCACGACCGGCGACTTCGTGCGCCGCGGGGCGTCCGTGCCCGCGCTCGATCGCTCGCGCCGCTGGCATTTCGTCCCGTCCCTCGCCGCAGGGGCGAGGGTGAGCGCCGGGGACATCCTCGGCACGGTGAGCGAGACCAGCCTTGTCGAGGTGCGGATCCCGGTGCCCCCCGGGGTCGCGGGCGAGCTGACCTCGATCCGCGGCGGCGATTTCACCGTCACGGAGCCGGTGGCGACGGTGCGCACGGACGCCGGCGAGCGCGAGCTCAGTTTGATGCAGCGCTGGCCGGTGCGCCGGCCGCGTCCGGTGCGCGAGCGGCTCGCCCCGGCGGCGCCCCTGAACACCGGGCAGCGGATCATCGACAGCCTCTTTCCGATCGCCAAGGGGGGCACGGCCTGTGTGCCCGGCCCGTTCGGCTCGGGCAAGACCGTCGTGCAGCACCAGCTGGCCAAGTGGGCGGACGCGAAGGTCATCGTCTACATCGGCTGCGGCGAGCGCGGCAACGAGATGACGGACGTGCTGCGAGAGTTCCCGCACCTGCTGGACCCGGCCTCCGGCGAGCCGTTGATGCTCCGCACCGTGCTCATCGCCAACACCTCGAACATGCCGGTGGCGGCGCGCGAGGCCTCGATCTACACCGGGATCACGATCGCGGAGTACTTCCGCGACATGGGCTACGACGTGGCGCTGATGGCTGACTCGACTTCGCGCTGGGCCGAGGCGCTGCGCGAGATCTCGGGGCGGCAGGAGGAGATGCCGGGCGAGGAGGGCTACCCGGCATACCTGGCGACGCGGGTCGCCGAGTTCTACGAGCGCGCCGGCCGGGTACGGGTTCTCGGGGGCGACGGCTCGCGCGAGGGGACGCTGACCGCGATCGGCGCGGTCTCACCCCCCGGGGGCGACTTCTCCGACCCCGTGGTTCAGGCCACCCTCAAGGTGGTCAAGGTCTTCTGGGGGCTTGACGACAAGCTCGCCTTCCGGCGCCATTTCCCGGCGATCAACTGGCTGACGAGCTACTCGCTCTACGACGAGAACCTGCGGCGTCACTTCGAGATGTCCGTGTCCGGGCAGTGGCCGGCCATGCGCCGGCGGGTGATGGCGCTGCTCCAGCGCGAGGCCGACCTGCTCGAGATCGCCCGGCTGGTCGGCAAGGACTCGCTCTCGCACCCCGACCAGCTGCTCCTGGAGACCGCGCGCACCGTCCGGGAGGATTTTCTGCATCAGAACGCCTTTTCGCCGACCGACCAGTACACGTCGCTCGCCAAGCAGTTCCGGATGCTTCGCGCGCTTCTCGAGTTGCACGACGCCTCGGCGGCGGCGCTCGAGCGCGGCGCCCCTCTGGAGGCGATCCTCGCCCTGCCCGAGCGCGGCGGGCTCTCGGGGGTCAAGGATCTTCCGGAGGATCGGCTCGACCGGATCGACGCAGCCTCCGCCGCGGCGGGGGCTGCGCTTGCGCGGCTGCAGGCTGGCGGCGCGGCACCGCCGGCGCGGGTGGCACCGTGAGCCGCGAGTACCTGAGCGTCAGCGACATCGTCGGCCCGCTCATCGTCGTCCAGGGCGTCGAGGGTGTCGGCTACGAGGAGCTTGCGGAGATCGAGCTGCCCACGGGCGAGCGGCGGGCCGGCAAGGTCCTCGAGATCTCGCGGGATGCGGCGATCGTGCAGATCTTCGGGCACTCGGCCGGCATCGGCGTCGAGGGGACGCGGGTGCGCTTTCTCGGCCGCGGCATCGAACTGGCGGTCTCGCCGGACATCCTCGGGCGTGTGTTCGACGGCCTCGGCCGCGTGCTCGACGGGGGGCCGAGGCTCCTTCCGGACAAGCTCCTCGACATCAACGGGAAGCCGATCAATCCCTGCGCTCGCGACTACCCCTCGGAATTCATCCAGACCGGCATCTCCGCGATCGACGGGCTGATGACGCTCGTGCGCGGCCAGAAGCTGCCGATCTTCTCCGGGTCCGGGCTCCCGCACGCGCGGCTGGCCGCCCAGATCGCCCGGCAGGCGCAGGTGCCCGGCCAGGGGGGAGCGTTTGCGGTCGTCTTCGCCGCGATGGGGATCACCTTCGAGGAGTCGGACTACTTCGTCTCCGACCTGCGGCGCACCGGTGCCCTCGAGCGGGCCGTCCTGTTCATGAACCTCGCGAGCGACCCGGCGGTCGAGCGCATCGCGGCCCCCCGGCTGGCTCTCACGGCGGCCGAGTACCTCGCCTTCGACCTGGGGATGCACGTGCTCGTCATCATGACCGACATGACGAACTACTGCGAGGCGCTGCGCGAAATTTCGGCGGCGCGCAAGGAGATCCCCGGCCGGCGCGGTTACCCGGGCTACCTGTACACCGACCTGGCCACCCTCTACGAGCGGGCGGGGCGCATCGGCAACCGCGCCGGCTCGATCACGCAGATCCCGATCCTGACGATGCCCGACGACGACAAGACGCACCCGATCCCGGACCTGACCGGCTACATCACCGAGGGGCAGGTCATCCTCTCGCGCTCGCTGCACCGCAAGGGGGTCTACCCGCCGATCGACGTGCTCCCCTCGCTGTCGCGCCTGCGCGACAAGGGGATCGGGGCGGGCCGGACGCGCGAGGACCACCCGAATCTCGCCAACCAGCTGTTCGCCGCCTACGCGCTCGGCAAGGAGGCCGAGGAGCTCGCGATGATCCTCGGCGAGTCGGCCCTCTCGGCGACCGACCGGCTGTATCTGCGCTTTGGCGCGGGGTTCGAAGAGAAGTTCGTCGGGCAGGCCGAGCAGGAGACGCGGCGCATCGAGGAGACGCTCGACCGCGGCTGGGAGCTGCTGCGGCCGCTGCCGGAGGGCGAACTCAAGCGGGTGACGCCCGGGCAGATCGCCCGGTTTCTGGGAAAGGAGTAGCGGGTGCAGGCGAGAGTCAGCGCCACCCGCATGGAGCTTGTGCGGCTGCGCCGGCGCCTCGGGCTGGCCCGCAAGGGGCACAAGCTGCTCAAGGAGAAGCAGGACGAGCTCGTCCGCCGCTTCCTGGCCCTCTTCGACGGCTACCTGGCGGCGCGCGAGCGCCTGCACCGGAGCATGGGGCGCCTCGCGGAGCACGCGCTGCTGGCGCGCGTCGAGACTCCCGCGGACGAGATCCGCGCCGCCGCCTGGCCGCAGCGGGCGTGCGCGCGCGTGGCCGCCGGGAGCGAACCGATCCTCAACCTGAAGGTGCCGCGCTACGAGCTGGCGCAACCCGCATGGGAGCCCGCGTACAGTCCCCACCAGCTGAGCGCCGCCTACGACGCGCTCGCCCTGGGGTGGCAGGAGGTCGTGCCGCTGCTCGTCGCGGTGGCGCAGCGGGAAAAGGCGTTGCGGCTGCTCGCCGGCGAGCTCTCGGCGCTGCGTCGCCGCGTGAACGCGCTGGAGTACACGCTGATCCCCGGGCTCGAGGTGAGCATCCGCTCGATATCGCTCGGCTTGGCCGAGCAGGAGCTCTCGGCACTCACGCGCCTGATGCGCGTCAAGGAGATGGTCCGTGGGCATTGAGGGGGGGGCGCGCGAGCTGCTCGCGCGCAGCGGCGCCGAGGCGCTCTCCGACGCGCAGCTGATCGCGCTGCTCCTGCGCACCGGCGCCGCAGGGCCCGGTGGATCGGCCGTCGACGTCGGGGCGGGGCTGCTGGCCGCCCACGGGAGCGTCGCCGGGCTCGACCGCGCCACCTTGCGCGAGCTCTGCGGCGCTCGCGGGCTCGGTCCCGCCAAGGCCGCGAGCCTCAAGGCTGCGCTCGAGCTGGGACGGCGCCTGATGGCCGGCCCCGGCCGCCCCCGCGTCCGGCTCTCGTCGAGCCGCGAGGTCGCCGAGGCCTTCACGCCGCGGCTGTTCAACCTGCCGCGGGAGGTCTTCATCGCCGTGCTGCTCAACGCGCGCAACGAGGTGATCCGCGAGATCACTGTCGCCGTCGGCTGCCTGACCGGGAGCCTCGTTCACCCGAGGGAGGTCTTCCAGCCGGCGGTGCGCGACTCGGCCGCCGCGGTGATCCTCGTGCACAACCACCCGAGCGGCGACCCGACGCCGAGCCCCGAGGACGTGCAGCTCACCGAGCGGCTCGTCGAGGCCGGGCGCATCCTCGGCATCCGCGTGCTCGACCACGTGGTGGTCGCGCACGGCGGGTACGCGAGCCTGATGGACCGGCCCATCCGCGCGACGAACTGACCGCGCTTGGCGATCCGGGCTGCGAGGGGGGGGTGCCTGCCCGCACAGCGGACGCAGGCGGAGGGCCGGGGCAAAGGGGCCATTTCCGGCGGTTTGCCAGGGGCGCAGCGATGACCACACTTCCGGTCGATGAGGCGCTGCCGCGCCTGCGCGCGGCGCTCGCCGATCGCGGGGTTGCGGCGCTCACTGCTCCGCCCGGCGCGGGCAAGACCACCCGCGTCCCGTTGGCGCTGCTCGATGAGATCCCG
>Ga0316622_100001810_pt1 | contig 14320 bp, 10 predicted proteins | sample OWC_Aug_OW2_C1_D_FD_207646 | JGI IMG/M metagenome (GOLD analysis project Ga0316622, IMG submission 207646) | Wetland soil microbial communities from Old Woman Creek delta, Ohio, United States - OWC_Aug_OW2_C1_D5_C | ecosystem: Environmental > Terrestrial > Soil > Wetlands | place: USA: Ohio... | reverse complement strand
CGCGGCCACTGGTATCTGATGCCCCTGATCGTCGTGCTCCTGACCGTGGGCAGCTTGCTCGTCGTGGCCGCCAGCTCCCCGCTGGTGGCCCCCTTCATCTACACCCTGTTCTAGGACCCGCGCTCCAGGTCCACTTGCCGAACCGAGCCCGGGCGACGACAATCCAACTCCGAGAGGAAACCCGATGGGCAGCTTTCTGCGCGAGAACTGGATCTGGATCGTGGCGCCGATCGTGCTGGTGCTGGCCCTGGTCGTGGCCTTGCTGGTGTTCGGCGGCGGCGACGACTCCCCGTTCGTCTACAACATCTTCTGATCTACTGCTCTCGACTCGGCCTGCGCCGCGCTCCGAGTCGCAAGCACCCGATCCACCGCCGCAGGCGCCGCGCCGCCCGTCGGACGCTGCGGCCGGGGAGGCGCGCCTGTCGCGGGCCGACGCCGGGCAGGGGACGCCTCCCCCGCCAGCCGAAGCTCAGCGCGCCCGTCGCTCCTCTCGCGCTGCCGGCGTCAGCCCGCGCTGAGGCAGCCGCGCGTCATCACTCCGACAGATCCACTCCGAACCGGCGCAGGAGCTCGAAGCCCCCGCAGGCCTCGGCCACGAGCAGATGCAGGCGCGCCTGGTCGTCGATCGCCACGCGCTTGAGCGCCAGCCGGTCGCTGGAAGGCAGGTTCGCACCGGCGTGCATGGTGACCGCCGAGCGGAACCCGGCCGCGCTGACCGCCTCCCGGCTGGCTGCATCGAAGTCCCAGCGCCGCCCCCAGGGATAGGCGAAGGTGGGCACGTCCTGGCGCAGCTCCCGCCGCAGCGCTGCGGCACCATCGACCACCTCGCGCCGCTGCTCGGGCGCGCTCAGACGTGAGAGGACCGGGTGGTTGACGGTGTGGCCGCCGAGCTCGAGGCCCGCGTCGCGCAGCTCACGCGCCTCGTCCCAGCTCATGTAGAGCGCCTCGCACAGGGCGCGCTCGTCCCCGCCCTGCTCGGCGAAAACGGCGTCCACGGCGCGGTCGCGCAGGGCGGGATCGCCTTCGTACTTGAGGAAGCGCTTGACCTGATAGGCCGGTCGCGGGTCGCGTCCCTCCGTCACGACCTGGTTGGCGAGGATGTAGGAGCGGTCGTCGCCGGCGTGGCGGCCGTAGGCCTGCACGAAGTCCGCCAGCGGCATGCGCGCGAGGAGCCAGAACAGCTTGTGGCTCCAGCTGACCTCGCGGCGATCGAGCGGGCGCGACTCGAGGAAGATCGTGGCGGTCGTGCCGCTCTCGCGCAGCAGCGGCAGCAGCACGGCGTGATTGTCGCGGTAGCCGTCGTCGAACGAGAAGGCGACCAGTCCCCGCGCCTGGCCCGCGCGCTCGAGCTCCGCCAGGCCGGCCCCGATCGTCACCACGCGGTAACGGGGCGCGAACCAGGTGAGCAGCGCGCGCAGCTTGGGCTCCGAGATGACCATGTCGGCCGGCAGGTGCTCCGCGCCGCCCCAGCCACCGCCGTCCGGGGCGACGCAGTGGCCGGCCAGGATCACCAGGCGCCGGGGCGCCAGGCGGTCGACCAGAGCGTGCAGGCCGCTGTGGAACAGGATCCGCGCGTAGAGCTCGCGCGCGTAGAGCTTGAGCTTGTGCTTCATCCCTTCTGGCGTTCCTAGCCCATGGTCTCGTCGTCGCGGTCGCCGTCGGTGAAGTACCACTGGTCCGGGGCTCGCGCGGCAGCGACCAGCGGGTGGTCGGCCCGGTGCGGATGCAGGATCACACTGAGGGCCTTCTCTGCTCGCGGGGGCCGGAATCCGGCGCGCGCGAGCTGCCCCATCCACCACGAGCCGTCGATGGCCGTGCCCTGGACGACGGAGGCGCCCGTGCGCTCCAGGGCGGCCAGCCCGGCGGCCAGGGCGGCATCGACGCCGGCCTGCGTGCGGGCCAAGAGGTCGACCAGGTAGCCGACGCCCTCGCCCGGGCGCGGCACCTGGATGACCACGTAGCCCTCCAGCGCGCCGGCCCCGTCGCGCAGGACCTGGACGCGATGCAGGCGCGAGGGCGAGCGCAGGAAGCGCCAGGTCAGCCACTGCGGGTCACGGCGCGCCATCCAGCGGAAGCGCGGCTCGACCGTCCGCGCTACGTCCAGCACCTCGGCCGGAAAGGACTGTTCCAGCGCCTCGGCGCGCAGGCCTGCGCCCGAGCAGGCCAACCGGCGACGGGCTGCCGCGCCCGAGCGCGCGGCCCAGAAGGTGGAGAGCGCCGCCAGGCGGCCGTCCGTGGAGCGCGCCGCCCAGGCGGCGGAGTCGGCCCGCATCACGAAGGTCCAGGGCCGCAGGCTGCCGACCTCCTCCCAGCCCAGCTCCAGGAAGATGTGGGCCGATCGGCGGTTGGGCAGCCCGAAGGCGAGCGCCCAGCCGCGGCGCGCCGTCTCGGCCATGGCAGCGCGATCGAGTGCGCTGAAGAGCCCGCGCTTGCGCCAGTCGGGGTCGGTCATCACGTCGCCCGTCTGGCCGACCAGCGCCAGCGTGCTCTCGTCGCCGGCCACCACGGCGCGCCGCGGCGAGCAGGCATAGCCACAGACGCCGGGCAGCCCCGCCGGGCGCGACAGCAGCGTGACGGCCTGACCGTGGGGGTTCTCGTCGTAGCGCCAGTGCAGGGCGCGCTCGTCGATGCGCTTCTTGAAGCAGCGGTTGAAGAGCAGCGCCTGCTCGGCCCGGTCGCGCTCGCCGCAGGTGCCCACGCGCACCTCGACCTCCTCCCCGCTCTCGGGGTGCGTGGTGGACAGGGCCTGCTCTAGGCCGTCGGACATGGGGCGAAGTCTAGCCAGCGCCGCGGCGCACGCCCACGCGCTGGATGCAGGCCAGGGCGCGCCACAGCGCCCCGCGGGCTCCTGCTCCAAGACCTCCCCGAGCTCGGCGCGGTCTGACGCCGGCCCTCCAAGGGCTGCATCGCGCTGCGTTCTCCGCGCTCCGTGTGGTTGCTTCCCGGGCTGGCGGAGGCGGCGCCGGGATTGCCCGGGGGCGGCAGCCCTGGGCAGGCTCGAGATCACTGCAGCCCTGGGCGCGCGCCCGGTCCGTGTCCCCAAGCGGGTGACGAACACCGCCTGGAAGGACTTGTTCCCCCCGCGAGCGGCCGCGCGACAGGAGGTCAGACAGCCTGCTGGCCCGGCACCTTGGGCGGCGGCACGAGGCCCAGCGCGCGCCCCAGGCGCTTGCGCCCGAACTGCGGGTTCTCCAGGTAGTACAGCGAGCGCTCGAAGAAGCGCTTGGCGCGCTGCCCATAGCCGTAGTACCAGCGCTCGTAGGAGCGCACCATGTTCTTGCGCAGTTCCTCCAGCTCGACCTGGCTGAAGTGCTCGTGCACGTAGGCCGAGCGGTTGGAGGAGACGTAGTTCTCGCGCAGGTCCTCGACGTCGATCGAGGCCTGGTAGTTGTCCCACGATTCGGTGCCGATCAGCGGGTTGAAGACGCTCACGCGCACCAGGTCCGGCCCGGCCAGCTTGAGCACCTTCTCGGTCTCCTGGATGTCCGCCAGCGTCTCGCCCGGGCTGCCCACGATCAGGTAGACCTTGGCCCAGATGCCGGCCCGGCGCGTCATGCGCGCGGCCTCGACGATCACCTCGGGCGTGAGGTCCTTCTTGAGCACGTCCAGCATGCGCTGGCTGCCCGACTCCCAGCCGTAGTAGATGCGCCGGCAGCCGGCGCGATGCATGTGCTTGAGCAGCGGGTAATCGACGCAGTCGGCGCGCGTGTTGGCGATCCACTCGAACTTGAGGCCGCGCCGCAGGATCTCGTCGCACATCTCGTGGATGCGCTTGCGCCGCAGCGTGAGGATCTCGTCCACGAACAGGATCACGCCCGGCTGGTAGGTCCGCACGATGTGGGCGAGCTCGTCCACGATCAGCTGGGTCGAGCGCACGCGGAAGCCGCGACCGGTCAGCTCCTTCTGGCAGAAGATGCACTTGAAGGGGCAGCCGCGCGTGGTGAAGATGTAGGCCAGCCGCTCGGGGTTGAGCTTGAAGTAGCTCTGCATCGGCAGCAGGTGCCGCGCCGGCATGGGCAGCTCGTCGAGCTTCTTGATCAGCGGCGGGGCGGGGTTGTCGACCCAGATCTGGCCCTCGCGCACGCCGGCCAGCCCCGGCACCGCCGACAAGGCCTGGTCGTCGCCGGCTTCCAGGGCGCGCAGGAACTGCGGCAGGGTCTCCTCGGCCTCGCCCTTGAGCACGTAGTCGAAGTGCCCGCTGGAGAGGAAGATGCCCTGGTCGACCGAGGCGTGGGGGCCGCCCATCAGGGTGATCTTGCCGCGCTCCTTGGCGTACTTGGCCCAGGCGATGGCGCGGCGGATGTTGGGCGTCAGCGCCCCGAAGCCGATCACGTCGTTGCGCTCGATCGCCGCGCGCATCTCCTGGTCGTTGACGATGCGCTCGTCGACCAGCTCCACGGGCTGGCCGGCCTGCTCCAGGCTGGCGCCCAGGTAGGCGATCCCCAGGATCATCGCCAGCGGATCCTCCTGGACGTGCGGCTTGATGTAGGTGATCAGCGTCTTGCGCATCGCTCTTCGCTCGGGCTCGGGCCGGCCAGCGGGCCAGGAGGGCGCCCGGGCCGCCGCCCCGCGCACATCCGCCGGCTCCCCCCTCCTCGGTCTGCTTCGGACGAAATCTACCCTTCACGTTAGATTTCGGCAATGGCCCCCCGACCCTGGACCCTACCCCCGGTCGCCCCGGGAGGCGGGGGCTGGCCGCTCAGCGGTCCCAGTGGCCGCCCTCGGCGCGGTGGCGGAAGTACCAGGCCACGTAGGCGAAGTGGAACAGGACCCAGCTGCGGTAGAGCGAGAGCCCCCAGGCGGCCCCGGTCTCGGGCAGGAGCACGATCAGGACCACGTTGGCGGGGATGGTGATCAGGGCTCCGACCGCCGTGATGGCCAGGCTGGCCTTCATCTGGTCGGTCAGGATGTAGAAGGCGTCCAGTCCGACCGCAAAGGCCGAGGGGATCATCCCCAGGGCCAGGATCCAGGAGTAGGTGAAGACCGGGTCGCGGAAGTCGGACGGCCAGAAGGCCCCGACCACGGGCGGGATCAGGGGCAGCATCAGCAGCATGCCCCCACCGATCAGGGCTCCGGAGAGTGCCGCCGTCCTGCCGTAGAGTTCCCGGAAGCGCCGCAGGTCGCGCAGGCCCCGCAGCTCCGACAGGGCCGGCAGCACGGTCCGCGTCACCCCCTGCAGCATCATCATGGGCAGCCCCATGATCTTGCTGGCGACGCGGAAGTAGGCCACCCAGGAAGCTCCGGCGACGCCGCCCAGGATCAGGCCGGGGAAGACCTCCATGAAGAGCGTGTTGCCGTTCTTCAGGAGGCCCACGCGCAGCCCCAGACGGATGCCGGAGAGCAGCGGGATGTCCGGCGCCTGCCGGAAGACCTCGCGCAGGGATGGTAGCCAGCCGGCCTCGTCGGAGCGCGCAGCGTGGTACAGATCGGCGGCCAGATACGAGCCCAGGATGCGGCTGGCGATCTCGCCCAGCACCGCGCCCTCGGCCGTCCCGCTGACCAGGGCCCCGGCGGTGACCGTCACCACCCGGATCAGCTCGGTGCCGTTGTCGAGCTGCCCCAGCCGCAGCATGCGCCGCGTGCCCTGGAAGGCGACCTGCGCGACCGCCCGCGGTGTGTCGATCAGCGGCCAGAAGGTCAGCCACCAGGCCCACTGCCCCAGCTCGCGCGCCTGCTCGGCCCCGACCTTGGCGGTGTACCACCACTCGCTGAGCAGCGGCAGCACGAGCCAGCCCAGGCCGATCATCAGCGCCGAGAAGACGAGGTAGCTCTTGACCAGGAAGGCCAGCCATCCCGCCACCTTGACGCGGCTGTCGCGCACACTCGCCGCGGCCACCTGGGTGATGGTGGCCTGCACGACGCCGACGTTGACGAGGTTGTAGAACAGTGCCTGCAGCGAGATGGCCAGGAAGAACAGGCCCTGGCCGTGCGCGCCCAGCAGGAAGGCGATCACCACGGACGAGAACAGCTGGCTGGCCTGGTTCAGCATGGCCGACAGCTGCAGCGTGGCGGTGTCCTGCAGGAACTTGCTGCGCAGCAGGCGGATCGGGTTGCGCAGGCTCACGTGCGTCGGCCCTCCATCGCGCGCCGGTAGAGCGCCAGGACGCGCCGGGCGTTGTCGCTCCAGGGGCTGCGCTGCGCGTGCTCGCGCCCGGCCTGACCCAGGCGCGCACGCAGCTCGCCGTCGCTCAGCAACTGCTGCAGGCCGGCCTCGACGGCGGCCGTGGTCGGCTCGACCAGCAGGCCGGTGACCCCGTCCACGATGGCGTCCTCGGCTCCGCAGCCGAGGGTGCCCAGGCAGGCCGTACCGCAGGCCGAGGCCTCGAGGTAGACGAGTCCGAAGCCTTCGAAGCCGCCGTCGGCGGCGGTCACGGGCGTGTGCACGAAGACCTCGGCGTGCTGCAGGAGATCGATCTTGCGATCCTCGTCGACGTTGCCGAGGAAGTGCACGCGCTGTTCGAGACCGGCTGAGCGCACGATCGAGGCGATGTGCAGCTCGTAGGCATCGCCGCTCTTGTTGCCGACGACGAAGTGGTGCAGTTCCGGCCAACGCGGCGCCAGCCGGCACCAGGCCGAGAGCGCCAGGTGGTGCCCCTTGCGCTCCTTGAGCTCGCCGATCGAGAGCGTGAAGCGCACGTCGCGCCAGGGCGCATCCCTCACGGGCCGCAGGCCCACGTAGTGGCCGGCGTCCACGGCGTTGGGCACGACCTCGATCGTGAGCGGCGGCCGCCCTGTGGCGCTCCACAGCTCCTGCAGGCGCACGGCCGTGAAGCGGCTGACGGAGATGACCGCGGCGAAGCGCGCGTAGGCCCAGCGCGCCAGGCGGACATGCCGCTGGGTGCGCAGGGGCAGCACGCTGTAGGTCCCGTGGGCCGTGGCCAGGCACGGCACGCCGGCCAGGAGCGCCCCCAAAGCGGCCACGAGGCTGTGCGGGTGGTCCTTGACCGCGTGCACCAGGTCGCACCCCCGCGCGGCGCGCCAGGTGCGGCAGACGGCGAGCAACAGGCTGGCCCAGAAGCGCGGTGGACTCATGTAGAAGAAGTAGTCGGGCGGCAATGCCACCTCGATCCGCCAGCGCGACGGCACCGCGGCCGACGTCGGCCGGTGCTTGCGAGCCAGCAGCACGCGCACCTCGAGGTCGGGCTCGAGCTGCTCCAAGGCGCTGACCAGCCGGACCGCGTAGCGGCCGACCCCATCCAGGTCGCTGAGCGAGTCGGTCAGGTAGAGCACGCGCATGGCGGTACAGCGGCGGAGAGCCCGGCTCCTCAGCGGCCCCGCGAGCGGGCTCCAGCGGGGATCGGAACGGGAGTGTCGCCGACTCCAGGGCTCACGCGGCGGCCTCCATCCAGGCCAGCAGGCGGCGCGCCCGGGCGTCCCAGGTGTGAGCCTGCGCCCGCTCCCGCAGCGCGCTGCCCAGTCGCTCGCGCAGGGCCGGATCTTCCAGCAGGTGCCGCAGGCCCTCGGCCAGGGCCGCGGGGTCGTCGGGCGCGACCAGCCACGCGTCGCGATCGTGGGTCAGGAGCTCGCGCAACGACGGCAGGTCGCTGGCCACGACCGCGCACCCCGCGGCCATGGCCTCGAAGACCTTGAGCGGCGAGGTGTAGCGCGCGCTGATCGCCGGCCGCGAGCGGTTGGGGACCACCAGCACGTCGGCCGCGGCCAGGTAGCTCACCACCCGCTCGGGCGCCTGGAAGCCGTCCAGGCGCACGTGGGCCAGCCCGCGCGCCGCCGTGCGCAGCCGCTCCACGTCGGCGTCCATGCCGCCCGCGATCAGGAAGCGCACGTCGCTCATCCGGCGCGCGGCCTCGATCAGCACGTCGACGCCCTTCCACTCCAGCAGGCCGCCGGTGTAGACGACCAGGGGCCGGTCGCGCTCCACACCGAGCGCGGCGCGCGCCTGCTCGCGCGCGGGGGGCTGGGCGAAGCGGGCGGGCTCCAGGCCGTCGTGCTCGACCGTCACGCGCGCGGGATCCAGACCCAGGGCCAGGAGATCGTCGCGCACCCCGCCCGAGATGGCGATCACCCCGCGCGCCGAGCGCGCCGTCTCGCACAGCCAGCGGCGGCGCAGGCGCCCGCCCGGCACGCGGTGGACCTCCAGGAACACCCGCGGGTGGCCGGCGCGGGCCAGGCGCATCCCGGCCTCGATCTCGCGCGAGATCACCAGCGCGCCCGGTCGCTGCGCGCGCACCCAGGCCGAGGCCCGGCGCGAGAACGACAGCTCCTGCAGGCGCGCCGGCGCGTACTGCAGCGCGCGCGGCACGAGGTCGATCCAGTCCAGGCACCCCAGCGCCACGACCTCGGCGCGAGGCCCGGCGGGCACGCCGTAGTAGCCGTAGAGATCCTGCCCCGCCGGCAGGGGTGGAGCGTGGCGCCGGCGCGCGTGCAGCAGCGTCGTGGCGACGCCGGCGCGTGCGAACGCGCACGCCGCCTGCACCACCTGCAGCGATTGAGCCCGCTGCGAGGGCAGGCGGGCGTTGGAGAGCAGCACGAGCGAGGCCATCGCGCGCTGCGGAGTCACTCCTCTTGCCGGGGCTCGTCGACCCCCTGTCCGATGCCGCCGGCATAGCCCAGACGCTGCAGCTGCAGGCGCTGGGCCTCGATGTCGCGCTGGGACTCGACCATCTCGCTGCGCGGGACGGGCATGCGCGCGTCGAAATCGCGCAGCACGGCGAGCAGCCGCTCGGCTTCGGCCGGCACCTGCCCCAGGACATCGCTGCGCTCGAGCGGATCGGCCAACAGGTCGTAGAGTCGTGCCCCCTCGACGCCCGGCCGCGGGGGGCTGCGCCAGTCCTCCCGCCCCAGCGCCTCGGCCGCCACGACCAGCTTGAAGCGCAGGTCGCGCACGGCCAGGTAGACACCGTTCTCGGCGAAGGCATGGGGCTTGACCGCCGCGACTTCACCGCGCGCGAGCGGCGCCAGGTCGACTCCGTCGATGGCGCCCCGGTCCCGGCCCTGCGGGTCGACCTGCCCCGGCTCGTAGGGCGGCTGGAGCGCGAGCAGCGAGCACACGGTGGCAACGATGTCGACCGACTCGACCAGCGCGGCGCTGCGTACGCCGGCTGGCAGCCGGCCCGGCAGGGCCATCACCAGCGGCACGCGCAGGTTGGTCTCGTACATGAAATTGTGCTCCCACACACCGTGGTCGCCCAGTTCCTCACCGTGGTCGGCGGTGACGATCACCAGGGTGTCGTCGAGCACGCCCTGGCGCTCGAGCTCGGACAGGATCTCGCCCAGCATGGCGTCGGCCTGCGTCACGCCGGCGTAGTAGAGGTTGGCGATCTGCGCGCGGTCGGCCTCGGTCGGGCTGTACTGGCCGTGCTCGATGGCCTCGCGGTAGCTGGCGTAGAAGGCCTCGATCGGGCCGTCGTAGGAGGGGTCCACGTACATCTCGCGGAAGCGGCGCGGCGGATCATAGGGCGTGTGTGTCGAGTAGAAGTGCACCATCGACACGAAGCGGCGGCGGGAGTTCTGGCCCAGCCACTGGCGCGCGGCGACCGCCACCGGGTCCTCGTTGCGCCAGCGCAGCCAGCGCCCTTCGACCTTCGTGCGCACCAACGAGAGCACGAGCTCGGAGCGGAACACGCTCCAGGCGCTGTCGAGCTCGACCAGGTCGTGGCCGACCATGGCCTCGTAGTAGACGTCGAACCCGCGCAGCAGGCCCGAGCCGTGTGAGAGCGTGCCGGTCAGGAAGGCCGCCCCGACGAAGTCGGCGGGTTGGAGCGAGCCAGGCTCGCCCTTCAACGCCGCCGACTTGAGATGCCAGGGCAGCGTGATGTTGGGCGCCATGCGCACGCCCGGCGCCATCTTGACCAGGCCGTGGCGGCGCGGGTACTTGCCGGTCAGGATGGACCCGAAGCTCGACCAGGTGAACGGCGCCTGCACCCAGGCGTTCTCGAACACCACTCCGCGCGCGGCCAGGCCATCGATCACCGGCGTCCGCACGCGCGTGTTCCCGTAGCAGCCGAGCACGTCCTGGCGCAGCGCGTCGACGACCACCAGCAGGACGTTGGGTCGCGAGCTCGTGCGCGCATTGAGGCGGCCGCGCTGCTGGGCCTCGCCGCGCTCCTGGGACATGTGCAGCAGGCCGGCCGCCCAGGCGAGCGGCACGAGGCACGTGCCGGTGAGCAGGACCCAGCGCGGCAGTCGCCGGCCCAAGCCCATCGCCAGCGCTCCAGCGGCCAGCCCGACGACCAGCATCAACGCGAAGGTCGCCAGGCGGCGCGGGTCGGTCGCCGGCACGCCCCACAGAACGTAGGGGCGCGTCCACCAGGCCAGGGCAAGGGACAGCCCGACGCCCAGGCCGATCCCGGCCAGGACACGCATCCGACCGCCGAGGTCGCGCTGGCGCAGCAACGGATGGGCGACGAAGGCCAATGCGACCAGCGCGGCGACCCAGGCGATGCCGTAGGACACGACCGCGCCGCCCAGGCAGCCGATCCAGGTCCAGGCGCCGGTGGTGGCGGTGCGCAGCCCGGCCGGCACTCCGTCCAGCAGGCCCAGCAGGAACCCGCACAGGAGCCCGGCGTTGAGGCCGCCGCGCAGGCTCACAAGCAGGCCCGTGGAGCGCGTCGGTCGGGAATCCATGGGGGCGTGGGCCGCCGCGACGGCCGCCCGGGCAAAGGGTAGCCTACGGACGGCGCGGTAGGAGACCGGCGCCACCAACCCTGGCATGCACAGCTCCCGGCGGCTCCCCCGCCCCCTCCTGGCGGGATCGGTCCTGGCGGGCCTCTTGCTGGCGCTCCTGGCCGCGGAGTTGCTTGCGCGCCGGGCCTTCCCCTCACCCCGCGACTACTACATCCTGCCGCCGCGCCTGGAGCAGACGTTCCGGCCGCGTCCCGAGATCATGCCGGGGGTCTCTGGCCCTTCGCTGTACCGCACGAGCTCGCTCGGCTTGCGCGGGGACGAGCCGGCGGCCGACGCCGCGCCCAGGGTGGTGACTGTCGGCGGCAGCACGACGGAGTGCCTCTACCTGGACCAGGCGGAGGCCTGGCCGCAGCTCGTGCAGGAGCTCCTGCGCACCTGTGCGCCGCACACCTGGATCGGGAATGCAGGCCGCAGCGGACACACGACGCGCGAGCACGTGCTGCAGATCGAGCACATCGTCAGCCGCCAGCCGCGGCCCCAGCTGCTGCTCCTGATGGCCGGGGTCAACGACCTCTGCAAGCGCCTGGCGCAGGATGCCGCCTACGACCCGCGCACGATGGAGCAGCCCCAGGCCCGGCGCGAGCTCGTCGTCTCGGCCTTCAGCGTCTTGCCCGACGGGCCACAGAGCAACTTGCCCTGGCACAAGCAGACGGCCCTCTGGCGGCTCGCGTCCTACCTGCGCGCGCGCTATACGAGCGACCCGCGCGTGCAGAAGACGACCGGCGAGATCTACCTCGAATGGCGCCGGCGACGGCGCGAAGCCTCGGCCTGGCGCGACGAGCTGCCGGATCTGGGGCCGGCGCTGGTCGAGTTCCGGGCCAACCTGACCTCCTGCATCCGCAGCGCCCGCGCGTCCGGCGCGCAGATCGTGCTGCTCGACCAGCCGGCCCTGTGGCGCATCGACCTGCCGGCCGAGCTCGAGGCGCGCCTGTGGATGGGCGGCGTAGGGGAGTACACCAGCGTCGACGGCTGCGAGTACTACACGGTGAACGCGCTCGCGCGAGGGCTCGCGCTGTACAACGCGGCCGTGGCCGAGGTGGCCGCGGCCGAGGGACTGCCGTGCCTGACGCTCTCGAACCAGCTCTCCGGGGACGGACGGCTGTTCTACGACGACGTGCATTTCACCGAGGAGGGCGCGCGGGTCGTCGCCGCGCTCGTCGCGCAGGCGCTCGCCACCCGGCCGCCCTTTGCGTCCGTGCCGGCGGGCGGGGACCAGGGCCAGTGAGACCGCCGCCGGCCGCCGGGAGGCCTCGCCGAGGCTTCGCGATCGGACCGATAAGGACCGCGGGCCCCCGCCCTGCCCCATGAGCCCCCGCTCCCCCGCCGCACCTGGGTCGACGTCGGCGCGCCGCCAGCGCGCGCTGTGGGAGCGGACGTCGATCCAGGGCCTCCTCGCCGCCGCGCTCGCGCTCCTGGCCTGCGCCTGGCTCGCGCGCATGGTGATCGACAGCGAGTGGGTCATGGACGCCGACGAGGCCGTGCACGCGGTCGAGGCGTTGCGCCGCTTCGACCGGCTCGAGCACGGCCGCATCGGCCAGTTCCTGGTCGATAGCTACCTGCCCGAGCGCTGGCAGCCACCGGTCCAGGACCACGTGCGCTGGTACGCGATCGTCCACTCCTGGTCGCTGCTGCCGGCCTTCGCGCTGCTCGGGCCCAGCGACGTGTCCGCGCGGCTGGTCTCGGTGCTCTACCTGCTCGCCTCCTGCGGCCTGGTCTTCGCGCTCGCGCGCCGGCTCGCTCCGCGCGCGCCGGCCTGGGGTGGCTTCGCGGCTGTCGCCTTGCTCTTGAGCGCGCCCAACGTGATCACCTTCACGCCCCAGGCGCTGACCGAGCCCTGCACCTTGTTCTGGTGCCTGCTGGCCTTGTACGCCTACGTGCGCTTCGTCGAGACCCCGCAGGCTGGCCGCCGCGCCGTGCTGACCGGTACCGCATTGGCTGTCTGCGTGCTGACCAAGTACGACCACGGGATCCTGCTCGGGGTCTGCCTGGGCGTGGCCGAGCTGGTGCGTCTGCGCGGGCGCGTCGATCAGCTGCTGAAGAGCCCGGCGCTGTGGGTCTTCGCGATCCCGGTGCTGACGCTGGGCTTGTGGCTCGCGCACCCCGACAAGCTCCAGGCCTTCCGCGACACGCTGGCGCACCCGGCCTATGGGACCTGGCGCGTGATCGCCGCCGAGTTCCTCGGGAGCTGGATCTACGAGTACACCTCGAGCCTGGGAGCGCTGGCGCTGATCGGCGTGACCTTCGTGCTGGCCTGGCGTCGGCTCGACGACCCGCGCCTGCGCGCCGTGTGGATCTATGCCGCCCTCAGCGCGCTGCTGCTCACGCTGCGGGCGCGCTTCCACTTCCGCTACAACCTGATCGAGGTGCCGGTCTTCTTCGTGCTGGCCGGAGCGCTCGCCCCCGACGCCCTGTGGCGGCTGGCCGGATGGATGGCCTCGGCCGCGCCCCCAGGCCTGCGTCGGACGGCCGTGCTGGGCTCGATCGGGGGTGCCTTGACGCTTGGGTTCACGTGGATCGCCGTCGGACAGCCCGGTCTCGTCCAGCGCTTCCTGCGAGCGCTGCTGGGGCCCCTCCTGGGCGATACGCCCGGGCGCTTCGGCCTCAGCCGCAGCGCCGAAGAGTACGCGCTGGAGCTCCAGGCCGGCCTGCAGGGGTATCTGTCGCTGTGCGGGATCTCCGTTCTCACCCTGGGGGCAGCGCTGCTCGGCCTGGCCGCCTGGGCCGGCCTGGCCTCGCTCGGTCACCTGCCGCGCGCTCGTCACTTGCGCGCGTTGCTCGTGACCCTGGGGCTCGCCACCCTGCCTGGGACGGCTGATTTCTGGAGCCGCGCCGACGCCGCCGTGCGCTGGGAGTGGGAAGGCACTCCCGAACTGCAGGGGCTGATGGCCAAGGTGGCCCAGGACACCCCGCTGCCCGCCACGGTCCTGCTGGGCGGCGGCTGGGACCAACTCACGAACAACACCCTGCGCTGGTACCTGCTCACGCGCCACCTGAAGCCGCGGCCGGCCTACGACGACGTGCAGGTCGTGGGCGACATGATCGGCAGCCTGGTGCTCGGCGAGGCTCCGCGCATCGCATGGTGGGCGCGCGTGCTGCGCGAGGAGCCGATCGCCCGGCTCCCCGAGCGGGTCGTGCTGCTCGACTGGCGCGAGGACTTCCTCTACGAGGAAGACCTGGGACCCGAGGTCGCGCTCTACCGCGCCATCCTCGAGCAGCGAGAAGCCTACGAGCGCCGCACCAGCACGGCCTTCGACGGCCTCGGTCTGGGGCTCGAGGTCTGGACCCGGCGCGCCGCACAAGTGCCCCCGCTCAGCGAACCGCGGGGCGCGGCTGCCTCCTCGGGCACCGACCCCAGCCAGCGATCGACCACCGGTCGCTGGTCGATCAGCGATCGCTCCTGGCGCCACCTCGACTGCCCATGGCCGAGATGAAGAGCGCAGCCGATCGGGGAGCGAGCGGGCGCGGCGGCCTGCTCGGGCACTCGCTGGTCTACAGCGTGGCTCCCCTCGTGCGCTACGCGGTCTCCTTCGGGATGAACCGCTTCTACTCGACCTTCCTGATCACGGCCCTGTATGGCGTGCGCGGGATGGTCGACCTGTGGATGATCCTGATGCAGCAGATGCTGGGCCAGAACCTGCTCGGCGGGATGCTGCGCTTCTACTACGACCAAAGGGAC
>Ga0316622_100001808_pt1 | contig 14321 bp, 11 predicted proteins | sample OWC_Aug_OW2_C1_D_FD_207646 | JGI IMG/M metagenome (GOLD analysis project Ga0316622, IMG submission 207646) | Wetland soil microbial communities from Old Woman Creek delta, Ohio, United States - OWC_Aug_OW2_C1_D5_C | ecosystem: Environmental > Terrestrial > Soil > Wetlands | place: USA: Ohio... | reverse complement strand
AGAGATTGGTTCCGGGGCGCGCGCCCTGAGTCATCCAGTCCTTGCCGGACCAGTCGTAGAGAGGCGCGGGATTGCCCGTACCCCACCAAACCAGGTTGGTTTCGGGATCGTATCCGCCAGGCATCCAGCCTCCGCCGCCCCCGGTCTTCCAGCTATCGTTGCCCCAGGTGTTGCGCGCGTCCGATGGCGTGCCTTCGTTGCCGCCCACCGTGTAGAACTTCCATACTTCCTTGCCGGTGCGCGCCTCCACGCCGAAGATCGGTCCCCGATAGGGCCATTCGCCGCCCTGTGACCCGATAATGACCTTGTCCTTGACGAACAAGGGCGCCCCGGTGAAGCCCACGGTCAGCTTTTGGGAGTCCATGAGCTTGGTTTCCCAGCTGAGCTTACCGGTCTTCATGTCGATAGCCACAAGCTTGCCATCGAGGGTGCCCATGTAGACGTGGCCCAACCCCAGCGCGATGCCGCGGTTGTACGGCGAGTGGGTCTGCTTGGACACCAGCTGTTCGTCGAGCTTTTGGCGGTGGTACCAGAGCACTTCGCCAGTGGCGCCGTCAAGGGCGAAGACCTGATTGTAGCTGCCGGAGTAGTAGAGGATGCCGTCGGCTGCCAGGGGCATCGACTGCAGGCCGCGCATCGAGCGCGGCATCGCGTGCGTCCAGGCAACACGCAGCTTGTCCACGTTCTTCGTGTTGACCTGATCGAGTGCACTGAAATGCCAACTGCGGTAGCTGCCGTGATAGGTGGTCCAGTCGCCGGGCAGCTTGTCGGCATCGCGGATACGTTCGAAGGTGACGTCTCCTGCATAGGGATTGGCGGCTTGCGTCGCGGATGCGACGGACATTGCGGCGGCGATAAGCATGCGAAGGGCAGGGCGAATGCGTCGTTTCATCAACGATCTCCTATGCGTGTTCGAAGCGCCGACGGGAGATGGCCGGCAAGGCGAAAGCGAGGATCCTGCTCGCGCGAGTCGTCGGGCGACGACGTGTGGGCGAGAGGTGATTACCCGCAACCACTATAGATCAACGCGTTTCGCCGCCACAAGAAAAACAGGCCGATGCAATGCATCGGCCTGCCCCAGCGGTGAGGATGCTCAGGCGCGCCCGGCGCAGCGCGCTACTTCGCGACCTGTCGCTCGCGCAGTTCGTCGAGCGTCTTGCAGTCGATGCACAGCGTCGCGGTGGGGCGCGCCTCGAGTCGCTTGAGCCCGATCTCCACGCCGCAGCTGTCGCAGTAACCGTAGTCGCCCGCGTCGATCTTGGTGATCGTCTCCTCGATCTTCTTGATCAGCTTGCGCTCGCGGTCGCGGTTGCGCAATTCAAGCGCCATATCCGACTCCTGGCTGGCCCGGTCGTTGGGATCGGCGAAGATCGTCGCCTCGTCCTGCATCGTGTGCACGGTGCGGTCGATGTCCTGGCTCAACTCGTCCTTCAACGTTTTCAGAATCTTGCGGAAGTGATCGAGTTGCTTGGGATTCATGTAAGCCTCGCCCTTCTTTGGCTGATAGGGCTTGAAGTGCGTAGGGAACTCGGTTGGCATATGGGGAATCCCTTCGGTCCGTTTCTCGGATGCGCGGCCTCAAGATGAGGCCCTAGCTCCCGGAAAAAAGGCGGTTTAATAGCAGAATTCGGTGGGGCCTGCAAGCAACTTTCAATCCCAACGCCGGCGCGGCGGCGCCAGCACTGCGCGCGGGGTCAAAATTGACCTGGCCTGTTGCGGGCCGGCATAATATACGGCTTCCGGGGTGTGACGCAGCCTGGTAGCGTGCCTGCTTTGGGAGCAGGATGTCGGAGGTTCGAATCCTCTCACCCCGACCAAGCTTCAAGGCTCGTAATTCCTGCCCGTAGCTCAACCGGATAGAGCACCGGCCTTCTAAGCCGGGGGTTATGGGTTCGAGTCCCGTCGGGCAGGCCAGCTGGTGTGGTCTTGGCACACCAGCCTGGCGTGTCTTCAGTGGTGGCTGTAGCTCAGTTGGTAGAGTCCTGGATTGTGATTCCAGTTGTCGCGGGTTCGAGTCCCGTCAGCCACCCCATTTCCTCTTGAGATCCCGTCTGACTGCATGATCACGCTGCGCAAGGTCACTTTGCAGCGGGGCGCCAGGCGCCTGCTCGAAGCGGTCGATCTCACCATCGTTCCCCGTCAGAAGATCGGACTGACCGGCGCCAACGGCACAGGGAAGAGCAGCCTGCTGGCCCTGTTGCGCGGCGAACTCCACGCCGAGGCCGGGGACGTGGACATCCAGCCAGGCTTGCGCATGGCACACGTTGCGCAGGAGACGCCATCCTCGCCGGCGCCGGCCATCGAGTACGCGCTGGACGGCCACGTCGAACTGCGGCGGATCGAGCGCGCGCTCCAGGCGGCCGAGCAGGCGCACGACCACGAGCGCCTGGCGGTGCTGCACGCCGAGTACGAGCAGATCGACGGCTACAGCGCACGCGCCGGCGCTGCCCGCATCCTGGCCGGCTTGGGCTTCTCTAATTCCGACCTGGAACGCCCGGTCGCCGAGTTCTCCGGCGGCTGGCGAATGCGCCTGAACCTCGCGCAAGCCCTGCTGCGTCCCTCAGACATGCTGCTTCTGGACGAACCCACCAACCACCTCGACCTTGACGCGGTCTTCTGGCTGGAGGAGTGGCTGCGCCGCTACGAAGGAACGGTCGTGCTCATCTCTCATGACCGCGAGTTCCTCGACGCGACCGTCGATTCCATCTGCCACCTCGAGGGCAACACGTTGCGGCTGTACAAGGGCAACTATTCCGATTTCGAGCGCCAGCGCGCTGCCCACCTCGCCGCGCAGCAGGCGATCCACGACAAGCAGCAGCGGCAGATCGCCCACCTGCGCAGCTTCGTGGAGCGCTTCCGCGCCAAGGCGACCAAGGCGCGCCAGGCGCAGAGCCGGCTCAAGATGCTCGACCGCATGGAAGTGGTCGCCGCCGCGCACGTCTCCACGCCGTTCAGCTTCACCTTCCGTGCACCCCGGCCCGCATCCAACGTGCTGCTCACGCTCGACCGTGTCGGCGTCGGCTACGGCGAGGTACCGGTGGTGGACGGCGTGGAACTGACCCTGCTGCAGGGGGCGCGCATCGGCCTGCTGGGCGCGAACGGCGCCGGAAAATCGACCCTGATGAAGATGCTGGCCGGCCAGGTCGCCCCGCTGCACGGCCAGCGGCTCGAAGGCAAGGGGCTGGCAATCGGCTACTTTGCGCAGCACCAGCTGGAGCAGTTGCGCGCGGACGAGTCGCCGCTGCACCACCTGATGCGCCTCGACCGCGTCGCGCGCGAACAGGATCTGCGCGACTATCTCGGCGGGTTCGACTTCCGCGGCGCCACCGCCGATGCGCCGGTGGGGCGCTTCTCCGGCGGCGAACGGGCGCGTCTGACCTTGGCCCTGCTGATTTGGCAGCGACCGAACCTGCTCCTGTTGGACGAGCCCACCAACCACCTTGACCTGGAGATGCGCGAGGCGCTTACCCTCGCGCTGCAGGACTTCGAGGGGGCGATGGTGGTGGTATCCCACGACCGGCACTTGCTGCGTACCAGCGCAGACGAACTGATGTTGGTGGACCGCGGTCGGCTGAGCCCCTTCGACGGCGATCTCGACGACTACCGCGACTGGCTGTCCAGGCGCCGGCGCGAGCAGGAGACGCAGGAGGAAGCCGCTGGCGGCCCTGGGATCTCACGGCGCGAGCAGCGCCGCGAGGCAGCCCAAGCCCGCACGCGCGCGGCCGAGCAACGGCGCCCGCTCGAGCGCCAGGTGCAGGCGCTGGAAAAGGAGCTGCAACAGCTCATCCAGCGCAAGGCCGCGCTTGAAAGCCGCCTGGCCGATCCCGATATGTACGCTCCTGACAAGCGTGAACCGCTCAAGGCGGACCTGCTGGAGCAGTCGCAGGTGAACGCCAGATTAACGCTGGTGGAAGAACAGTGGCTGGAGCTTCAGGCGCAGCTGGAGAGTCTGTAGAATCCGCCGCGCCGATCGGGTCCAGGCATGGAACTCGTAACCATGCTGCCGTTCTAATTGACGGTTTTGTCGTAATTTTGCTCAAGGAGCGAATGGTTTTATGAAGCGCGTCTTCCTGTTCGTTGTGACCAACCTGGCAATCGTGCTGGTGCTCAGCATCACCGCGCGCATTCTGGGGGTCGATCGCATCCTGACCCAGAACGGCTTGAACATGAGCGCGCTTCTGGTATTCGCGGCGCTATTCGGCTTCGGCGGCTCGCTCATCTCTCTGATGCTGTCTAAGTGGATGGCAAAAATGTCCACTCGCGCGCGCGTGATCACGCAGCCGGCCAACGCCGTCGAGCAGTGGCTGGTCGAGACGGTCCGGCGCCAGGCTCAGCAGGCCAAGATCGGCATGCCCGAGGTCGCCATCTACGATGCGCCCGAGATCAATGCGTTCGCGACCGGCGCGAACCGCAACAACGCCTTGGTCGCGGTCAGCACGGGCCTGCTCAACAGCATGACGCGCGAGGAAGCCGAAGCGGTGCTCGCGCACGAAGTCAGCCACGTCGCCAACGGTGACATGGTTACGCTGGCGCTGATCCAGGGCGTGGTGAACACGTTCGTCATCTTCTTCGCGCGCATCATCGGCAATTTCGTCGATCGCGTCATATTGAAGAACGAGAACGGCCCGGGCATCGCGTACTACGTGACGTCAATCTTCGCCGAGATCGTGCTGGGCATACTGGCCTCGATCATCGTCATGTGGTTCAGCCGCCAGCGCGAGTTTCGCGCCGATGCCGGCGGTGCCCAGCTGGCAAGCCGCGACAAGATGATCGCCGCCCTGCAGCGCCTGAAGGTCAATTACGAGCCCTCGACGCTGCCCGAAGCCACCAAGGCGTTCGGCATCTCCGGCACTACCAAGAGCGGACTGGCGCGCCTGTTCATGAGCCACCCGCCGCTGGACGAGCGCATCGAGACCCTGCGCAGCGGCGCATCGGGTTCGGGTGTGCGCGTGGGGTGACGCAGGTCGCAGCAGTGTCTTCGACGCCGGGAGCGATCCCGGCGTTTCTGTTTGTGGCGCGGCAATCCAGCCGCTGCATCGGAGGCCCGCGCTGGCAATTGCCGGGCGGGTGGCATGGAAGGTGCCTCTGCATCACTCGGATGTCGCGACACTGCGCAGCGGTATCCGGGTAAACCCGGGGACCGAAGGTCGTGCGGTGCCCCCCGTCCGGCAATCGAGACCACAGCCATGCACCCCCTTTCCGCACCGAGGATTTCCCAGTGAGCGCCGAGGCCGCCATCGGCCAGAAATCGCTTGCCTATCGCTTCTTCCAGGACATCGCACTCGACCTCTCGCGCAAGGAACTGAAGTTTCCGACCTTTCTAGATGCCGCCCTGCGCGTGCGCCTGGTGGTCAGCAAGCAGGACGCGAGTTCGAATGAAGTCGCGCAGGCGGTGCGCGGAGAACCGCTCCTGTCCGCGCGCGTGGTCTCGATGGCCAACAGCGTGGCGGTGAATCCGTCGCGCAAGGCCGTCACCGATCTCAAGAGTGCGGTGCTCATGATCGGCCACAACTCGGTGCGCAGCCTGGCGGCTTCGCTGGCCATCGCGCAGATCGCGCAGGCCAAGGCGCTCGAACCGTTCGCGGCCGACTGCCGTCAGGTGTGGGAGCACAGCATGGAGGTCGGCGCCCTGGCGTTCGTGCTGGCCAAGCGGCGCGGCAAGATCGATCCCGAGGAGGCACTGTTCGCCGGCCTGGTTCACGATCTCGGGCACTTCTACTTGCTCTACCGCGCCACCCAGTTCCCGGAGGTCATGGCGGGCGATCGCGCTGAACTGCACGCGCTCATCCGCGAGTGGCATCCCGGCATCGGCGCGGCGCTGCTGCAGAACCTGGGCATGTCCGAGCGCCTGGTGCGCGCGGTTGACGAGCACGAACTGCGGATCGGCCCAGTCGCCGAGCCGCTGACCGAAATTCTGATGCTGGCCGACCGCTGCTCGAGCAAGCACGGCATGGCGCCGCCGCCGGAACACGCCCGCAACGACGAAGATCTGACCGCAAGCGGCCTGGGCGAGGAGTCGGCGCGGGCGGTTCTGGCCGAGGCAGCAGAAGAGGTCAAGGCGCTCGTGCTCGTCCTACAGGGCAGAGCCCCTGGAGGAACGACTTCCGGATCGAGCGGCAAGCGCGAGAAAGCAAGAGCCTGAACGCAGGTCAGCGCGACATCCGCTGCGCCAGATAAGCCACTACGCCATCGAGCGAACTGAGGTGGCGGTAGTCGGTTTCGGGGATGTCCACCCCCAGGCGCTCGTGCAATTGAACGATGATATTGAGGAAATCGTACGAGTCGATGTCGAGTTGGTCACGCAGCGGCCGATCTGGCTTCAGGCGGTCGAAATCCCCTTCAGGTGCCACGCTGGCAAGTACCTCGACAACCACTGTCCGAATGTCTTCGTACGTCATGCAAGCTTCTCCGGTTCCTGCAGCAGACGATCGAGCGCCGCCAGGAACAATGCGCCCCGATGGCCGACGCTCGCGCGATGGTCCGCAGCCAGAGTGGCATTGACTACCGGGCGCACGCAGACCGCTCCATCCTGCACCCACGGCCGCTCGAGGATCTTGCCGAGTCCGACCAAGGCTACCTGGGGCGGATAGATCACCCCGTACACGCTTTCCACGCCCTGCTCGCCGAGATTGGTCACGGTGACAGTCGCCGTATTCAGCTCCGAACTGCGCAGCGCGCCCGCTCGCGCCCGCTGTACCAGATCCCCGAGTGCCTGCATCAGCTCGGACACGGACATCCGATCGGCATGCTGGATCGCGGGTGCGACCAGTCCGCCGCCTCGCAGCGCGATGCCCACGCCCAGGTGAACTGACTCCGCCGATTGGAACGAACCGTCGATCCAGAAGCCGTTGAGTTCCGGGACCTCCCTCAATCCGCGTGCGACGGCCGCGAGGAGCACTGCGGCAAACAGAATTCTCGCCTTGACCGGCCGCTGAGCGTTCGTCTCGCTGAGCCAGTCCTGAGCGTGCCCAACGTCGATGCTGGTGCCCAGGTAGTAGTGCGGAATCTCGCGCTTGGACTTGGCCATCGCTGCAGCAATGGCGGCGCGCATGGCCGCAGGGTCGTATGCGCCTGCGGCTGGTCGCGTGGCTCGTGTCTGCGCGGCGCGCGCCGCGTGTTCCACGTCCTCCAGCGAAACGGCGCCGTTTGGCCCGGTCCCATGGATGCCGGCCAGATCCACTCCGAGTTCCTGCGCGCGCCGCCGCGCGGCAGGCGAGGCGCGCAGTCGTACGGTGGGCTGCCTCGAGGAATCCGGTATTGGCTGCGACGGGATCGACTCGGATGCCGGGATCGACCGCGCTGGGAGCACCTCGACCCCCTCGCCCGATGGGAGGGGGGGCGGCATCGGAGCAGGCAAAGGGGTGTCGTCCGCCAGCGTCGCCAGCACTTCCCCTACGGGCACGCATGCACCGGGCTGTACCAGCAGCGCCTGAACGATGCCATCCTCCCAGATCTCCACTTCGACCGCGCCCTTCTGCGTTTCCACCACCGCGACGACCTGTCCGCGCTTGACCGCCTGGCCGGGTCTTACCAGCCATTCCACCAGGGTGCCTGACTCCATATCGGCGCCGAGCGAAGGCATGCGGAACTCAGACATGGGCGAGGACTCGCCTGACTGCGGCGAGGATATCCTTTACTTGTGGAAGCGCGGCTTCTTCCATGTGCTGCGCATAGGGAATCGGTACCTCCCGTCCGCACACGCGCGCGATCGGCGCGTCCAATTCGTAAAAGCAGCCCTCGATGATGCGCGCGAGGATCTCGGCGGACAATCCGACGCTTTTCCAGCCCTCGTCCACGATGACCGCATGTCGGGTCTTCGCTACCGACGCCAGAAACGTAGCCTCGTCCAGCGGGCGCAGGCTGCGCAAATCGATCACCTCGGCGTCGATGCTATCTTCCGCCAGTATTGCCGCCGCCTTGAGGGTCTTGCCCAGGCTCCCGCCGTAGGTGATCAGCGTGACGTGGCTGCCCGCGCGGCGCACCGCCGCGCGCTCGATGTCCACCGCCCCCGCATCGGGGGCGAGTTCGCCTTCCAGGTTGTACAGCAGGGCGTGCTCGAAGATGATCACCGGGTCGGCATCCTGCAGTGCACTCCACAGCATGCCACGCGCGTCCTCGAGCGTGGCAGGCGAGACCACGCGCAGGCCGGGGACGTGCGCGTACCATGCCTCCAGGCTGTGAGAGTGTTGCGCGGCCAGCTGGCGTCCGCCGCCCGTTGCCATGCGAATGACGAGCGGGATGCTGAACTGCCCGCCGGACATGTGCCGCAGGGTCGCAGCAGTGTTCACGATCTGGTCGAGCGCGAGCAGGCTGAAATTGACCGTCATGATCTCGACGATCGGCCGCATGCCGTTGAGCGCGGCGCCGATTCCCGCGCCGACGAAAGCCGACTCCGACAATGGGGTGTCGCGCACGCGGTCCTCGCCGAACTCCTCCAGCAGGCCCTTGGAGCACGCATAGGTGCCGCCGTATCGCCCGACGTCCTCGCCCATCAGGAACACGCGTGGGTCGCGCTGCAAGGCTTCGCGCAGTGCCGCGCGCACCGCCTCGCGATAGGTGGTCCGTGCCTTGCCCGAAGTGCTCATTTGCGCGAACTCGTGGTGGAGTTGGAAACCGTCGACATGACTCAGCGCAGATGCTCGTCTTCGATCGTTCGATAGGCTTCGGCCCGGAGGGTGTATACGTCCTTTTCCAGATCCTGCACCGGCTCCAGAGTGCCGGCCTCGGCGAAGGCCACGGCGCGGCCGATCTCCTGCGCCACGTGGGCTTCGATCTTGGCAAGATCGGTATCGTCCGCTTGGTTCAGCGCGCGGCAGCGCGCGTGAAACGTCGTGATCGGATCCTGCTCTTTCCATTTCTCGACCTCCGCCTTGCTCCGATACAGCTCGGGGTCGAACATCGAATGCGCCCGGAACCGGTAGGTCCTCAGCTCGAGAAAGCAGGGCACGCTCAGGCGGCGGATGGTGGCCACAGCGTCCTGCGCTGCGTGGTACACCGCCTCGACATCCATGCCGTCCACGGGCTGGGCGGCCATGTTGTAGCTGGCGGCCTTGGTTACCAGGTCAGTGTCCGATTCCGAGCGGGCCAGCGACGTGCCCATGGCGTAGAGATTGTTCTCGCATAGGAACAGCACCGGCAGCTTCCACAAAGCAGCCAGATTCATGCTCTCGTGGAATTCGCCTTCCGCCACCGCTCCCTCGCCGAAGAAGCAGGCGGTGACGACGTCGCGCCGTGCCAGCTTGTCCGCCAGGGCGAGGCCGACCGCCAACGGCAGGCCGCCGCCTACGATGGCGTTGCCGCCGAAAAAGCGCAGTCGCGCATCGAACAGATGCATCGATCCGCCGCGGCCGCGGCTGCACCCTTCCTGCTTGCCGAACATCTCCGCCATCACGCTCTCGGGGGATAGACCGCGCGCGAGTGCATGACCGTGCTCGCGATACGTCGCGACCACCGCATCCTCAGGCGTGAGCGCCGGCATCACCCCGGCGGCTATCGCTTCCTCGCCAATGTAGAGGTGAAGGAAGCCACGGATCCTGCCGGCACTGTATAGCTCCGCGCACTTCTCCTCGAAGCGGCGGATGCGCACCATCTGGTGCAGGAGGGCGAGGGCGGTTTCGCGCGAGAGCGCCACCTCAGGCACTCCCTTCGAGCGTCGACGTGTCGCCTTCCGGCAGGCCCAGTTCGCGTGCCTTGAGCAGCCGGCGCATGATCTTGCCGCTGCGCGTCTTTGGCAACGTGGGCAGGAAGCTCAGTTCCTTGGGTGCGACGGCTGCGCCCAGGCGCTTGCGCACGAACGCCAGGAGTTCACGCTCGAGTGCCGCGCCGGGCGTGTGCCCGGCCTTGAGCGCGACGAAGGCCTTGACGATCTCGCCGGCGATCGGATCCGGTTTGCCGATGACGCCGGCCTCGGCCACCGCCGGGTGCTCCATGAAGGCGCTCTCCACCTCGAACGGGCCGATCAGGTGGCCGGACGTCTTGATCACGTCGTCGGCGCGGCCTACGAACCAGAAGTAGCCGTCCGCATCGCACTTGGCGAGATCCCCGGTGAGGTACCAGTCGCCGGCAAAGCACTTGCGATAGCGCGCCTCTTCGTTGAGATAGCCGCGGAACATCGACGGCCAGCCGCGCCTGAGCGCCAGTTCGCCTTCGACCTCGGGCTGGTCGATCGGCTCGACACTGTCATCCGAAGCGCGCCGCACGATGGCGGCCGAGATGCCCGGCAGTGGCTTCCCCATCGATCCAGGCTTGATCGCCATCGAGGCGTAGTTGGCGATCATGATTCCACCGGTCTCGGTCTGCCACCAGTTGTCGTGGATGGGCAGGCCGAAGGCTGATTCTCCCCAGCGCACGGCCTGCGGATTGAGCGGTTCGCCGACGCTGGCGATGAAACGCAGATGGGGAAAGCTGCGCCGCTGCACTGCATCCACGCCGCCTTTCATCATCATGCGCACGGCGGTGGGTGCGGTGTACCAGATGCTCACCTTCTCGCGCGCGAGGATGTCGTACCAGCGCTCGGCGTCGAAATCGGCCTCGTCCACGATCATGCTGACACCGTTGGCGAGTGGCGAGACGATGCCGTAGGACGTGCCGGTGACCCAGCCGGGGTCGGCGGTGCACCAGAAGACATCGTCATCGTGCAGGTCGAGCGCGAGCTTGCCGGTGATGCGATGCGCCACCACTGCCTCGTGCACGTGCAGCGCGCCCTTGGGCTTTCCGGTCGTGCCGCTGGTGAAGTGCAGCAGGGCTGGATCCTCGGGCCGCGTATGGACCGTTTCGAAGCGATCGTTCGCCTCGGCGAGTAGGGCGTCGAGGTCCAGCGTATCGGGTGGTAAATCCGGCTCGAGTGCATCGCGCACCACCAGCACCGCGCGCAGACTGGCCAGGCGTGAGCGCAACCCCGCCACCTTCTTGGCATACAGGCTGGAGGACGTAACCAGAACGGCTCCTTCGCCGATGCTGATCCGGGTTTGGATCGGCTCCGGGCCGAAGGCGGAGAACAGCGGGCAGACCACGCAGCCTGACTTCAACGCGCCCAGCACCGCGATGTACAACTGCGGTATACGGCCTGCGAGGACGAATACCCGGTCGCCGGCCTCGATGCCCAGATCCTGCAGCACGTTCGCGAAGCGGCTCGCGTGCCGGTCGAGATCCGCGTAGGTGAACTCTCGCACGCCCCCATCGCGCCCCAGCCAGCGAATCGCCAGGTGCGACGCCCGTGGGCCGGTGGCATGGCGCCCGACGGCCTCGTGCGCGATGTTCAGCGCGCCGTTCGGCAGGCCCGCCAGATCACGGCGCGCGCTGTCCCAGCTGAATTCGGCCCGAGCCTGCGCATAGTCCTGCAGATTCGGGGAGGGGCCGCTGAGGGGGACGGGCTTTCGGATCAGACCGCTGTCCATCGGTACCTCGATGTAAGCAACTCAGCATAACCCTAGCAAGTGATGCGCGCCCGCCATTGACCTCGGTCAATGGCGGGCGCGGTGCGCAACGGCGTTCCCCCGCGCCAGGGCCGTCGCGCGGGTGCTGTTGCAGGTCAGGTACCCAGCTTGTCGGCTAGGTCGAGGAAGGAAGATGCGGCAACGTCCACCGGCACCGTCGGGCCCTTCTCGCCCTTGCCCGGACCAAATTCGTCGGGACGCGCCACGTGCGCGGTGCGCAGGCCGCTCTCGGCGGCCGCTTGCAGGTCGTTGCTGTGCGCTGCCACCATCATCACCTGACTGGGCTTCAGGCCCAACGACTCGGCGGAGACGACGTAGACCACCGGCTTGGGCTTGTAGTCGCGAGCGATTTCGGCCCCCAGAATCGCGTCCCAGCGGAAATCGTTGCGCCGGGCGAGATCGACCATCAGTGAAATGTTGCCGTTGGAGCAGGGCGCCAACAGGAACTTTCTGCGCAGCCGGTGCAGGCCTTCGGTGGCATCCGGCCAGCCGTCCAGGCGGTGCCAGGCGAGATTCAAGTCCTGCAGCACCGTTTCCTCCACCTTCTGAAGTCCGAAGCGCGGGCGGATGCGCTCGAGCATGCGGCGATGGATGACGTCCAGGCGCGAGAAGGGGATACGTCCGGAGCGAACCTCCTCCATGCCCGGCTGATACTCGGCGCGCCAGGCGTCGGCAAACTCGATCCAGTTCAGCGCGTAGCCCAGTGGCGCCAGGATGCGTTCGGCGTCGCGCGCAACGCCGTTGCGCCAGTCCACTACCGTGCCGAATACGTCGAAAATCAACGCTTTCACGTCCTGCATGGAGTCCTCTTTCGTGTCTGATTGCGCGTGACCCGGGAATGCGCGCGTGATCGCCGCGGCCCCCAGGGCTGCCATCGAGGCAGTACGCAAGAAATCTCTTCGGGTAGTCATAATCCTCTCTGTTTTCGCCATGGATCACACGGCGGGCGTCACGATACAGCAATCGTGCTGGCCGATGTGGCGGTCGGCCGCACTGAGGCGAACGGCCGAGCGGAACCCGGGACCGGGAAGAGGAGGGGACATGCGGCTTCAGGACAAGATCGCGTTGGTCGTCGGCGCCGGGCAAACGCCGGGCGAGGGGCTCGGCAACGGGCGTGCGACCGTGCTGCGTTTTGCGCAGGAGGGTGCGCGCGTGCTCGCCCTGGACCGTAACCTGGCGTCCGCGGAGGAGACCGCCGAGATGGTGCGCCAGGCGGGCGGCGAATGCGTCGCGTTCGAAGCGGACGTGACGCGCGAAGCGACGCTGCAGGCGGCGGTGCGCGTTGCCATGCAACGCTGGGGCCGTATCGACGTGCTGCACAACAATGTGGGCGTGAGCGTGGCCGGCGGCGACAAGCGCCTGGAGGATCTCACCGAGGAGGCCTTCGACCGGCTCAGCGCGATCAACCTGCGCGGCACCATCATGGCGTGCAAGCAGGTGGTGCCGATCATGCGTGCGCAGCGCAGCGGCTCGATCGTGAACATCTCGTCGATCGCCGCCTGGGCGCACTATCCCCTGGTCGTCTACAAGGCGACCAAGGCGGGGCTGATCGCGTTCACGCAGCAGCTTGCCCTGGACAACGCCGAATACGGTGTGCGCGCCAACGTCATCCTTCCCGGCCTGATGCACACGCCGATGGCGATCGAGGGCCGGGTGCAGAACTGGCGCAAGAGCCGCGAGGAGATCATCGCGGAGCGCAACGCCCAAGTGCCGTTGCGGCGGCGCATGGGCAGTGCCTGGGACGTGGCCAATGCCGCACTGTTCCTAGCGTCGGACGAGGCCGGATTCGTCACCGGCGTGGCGCTGCCAGTCGACGGCGGGGCACTGGTGAAAATCGGCTAGTCGTCGGTGGCTCACGCCGCCGCTTCGACATCTCCATATCGTTCGCATCCGCGGGCGTCTTGAGGATGGCATGCGTGTGCAGGGCGGCGCGGATCTCGCTCAGGGCGTACGCCGCGCCTGTTCGAACGCCCACGCGTCGCGCACGATGACGCTGAGATCCGGAAAACGCGGCCGCCAGCCCAACTCGGTGCGGATCAGGCGGGAATCGGCCACCAGCCGCGCGGGGTCTCCGGGACGGCGCGGCGCATCGACGATCGGAAGCGTGCGGCCGGTGATCCGTTCGACTGCGTGGATCACCTCCAGCACCGAGTAACCGCTGCCATTGCCCAGGTTGAATGCAGCGCTCGCGTCGTGGTGCTGCAGCCAGTCGAGTGCGAGCAGATGCGCCTGGCACAGGTCGAGCACGTGGACATAATCTCGGATGCAGGTGCCGTCAGGCGTGTCATAGTCGCGGCCGTAAATCGATGCCTGCGGGCGCATGCCGGCAGCTGCCTGCAGCAGCAGCGGGATGAGATGCGTCTCGGGTTCGTGCCGCTCGCCGGTCTGTCCGTCCGGATGCGCGCCGGCGGCGTTGAAGTAGCGCAAGCACACCGAGCGCAGGCCGTGGGCCGTGTCGTAATCACGCAGCACACGCTCCACCATCTGCTTGGAAGCGCCATAAGGATTCATCGGCCGCTGTGGATGCGATTCGTCGATTGGCACGTATTCGGGTTCGCCGAAGATCGCCGCGGTGGAGGAAAAGATGAAGCGCCGTACATGTGCCCGCAGCATTGCATCGAGCAACTGCAGGGTCGCGCACAGGTTGGTCGCGTAGTACTTGCCAGGATCCCGGATCGACTCGCCGACCTGGATGAACGATGCGAAGTGCATCACTGCGTCGAAGGCAGTGGACGCGAACACGCGGTCCAGGGCGTGTGCATCGGCGATGTCGCCCTGCACGAAGACCTCCTCCGGAACCGCGTCGCGGAACCCCGTCACCAAGCTGTCGAACGTGACCGGGGTGTGGCCTGCATCCCGTAGGACTCGAACCATGTGCGAGCCGAT
>Ga0316622_100001807_pt1 | contig 14332 bp, 14 predicted proteins | sample OWC_Aug_OW2_C1_D_FD_207646 | JGI IMG/M metagenome (GOLD analysis project Ga0316622, IMG submission 207646) | Wetland soil microbial communities from Old Woman Creek delta, Ohio, United States - OWC_Aug_OW2_C1_D5_C | ecosystem: Environmental > Terrestrial > Soil > Wetlands | place: USA: Ohio... | reverse complement strand
GGAAAGCTGCTACACGCGGCTGCTGCTCGAGGTAGACGCGGTGCTCGATGCGAAGAAGCATGCGCGCCTCGCACGCAAGTACGCAACCGAGTCGAAGTCCGAGCTCTGTGAGCTCATGGCTGAGATCGCCGAAGCACTGGTCGATGTGCATACCCGCAAGACCGACATCGGGCTCACGCGACTGAAGCGGGCACTTCAGCGCGCTCGCAACGGTCGGACAGGAGCCCTGCAGGACGCGCTCTACGCCACCATTTCCGGCTACGAGTTCGCCGGCCAGCACGACATCGCACTGAGTTACCTCCACGAAGCGCTTCGCATCAAGGGAAACGTCAAAGCCGAGCAGATCTTGCACAGCCACTTGCGCCACTTGAGCGAGGTCGATCGAACTATCGACGCCACGGCAGGAGCGGCGCTGCAGCATCACCATTCCGTCCTGCGCGGCAAGTTGGACAGGGAACTGCTGAAGACGCAAATCGCCGACTTGGAGCAGGCGACTGTTGCGGCCGAACTGCATGATGACACTACCGGCGAGCATGTGTATCGCGTCGGCTTTCTGACATCTCTACTTGGCAAGGAGCTTGGGCTCGAAGAAGAGATCTGCTTTCTGCTGCTGCTAGGCGCGCGGATGCATGACATCGGCAAGCTGTCGATACCGGACTCGATCCTGCTCAAGCCCGGCAAGCTGACCGCCGCCGAGTTCGACATCATCAAGACGCATACGACCTACGGGGCCGACCTCCTTGCAAAGAGCAACATTCCACAGATGCACATTGCCGAGGAAATTGCCCGAGGTCACCATGAGAAGTGGGACGGATCGGGCTATCCGAACGGTCTGAAGGGACTCGACATTCCCTTGGCAGCACGACTTTCAGCGCTCGCCGACGTCTTCGATGCGTTGAGCCACGCGCGTTGTTACAAGCCAGCTTGGACTGTAGAAGCGTCCCTCGAAGAAATCGAGCGGGGGCGAGGAAGCCATTTCGATCCGGACCTGACCGATGTCTTCGTCAAGATGGTGCGCCGTCTCTACGAACAGAATCAGGACCTCGACGCATTCCTCGCACAGGACGCGAAATCGTCGGAGTACATCAAGGCACGACGCGAGATTGCCGCCAAGCTGAAGGGGCCGGATGGACACGCCATCTTCGATCTTCGCCGCTGATCACGTCGACAGTGTCATCGGCGAACTTCGGGCGCGCGAGGCCGGGACGCTCGACGATCCGAAGTTCGGACGCCTTCAATTCTTCCCCGGGCAGCCAGAGATGCCGAGCTACTGGGAAGGACGGTACCTCTGGAAGTTCGACTGCACGCTCGTCACGCTGCGTATTGTTGCCCCTCAAGGAAGCAATTCCCCAAGTGCGGAGCAGCGCGAGTTCGTCGAAGACATGGAGACCCGCTATCCGTTCTTTCGAGCGAGCGCCCTTGTCCTGCTAAAGCCCGCATTCCAGAGATACGTTGGTGCTCAGGCCCGCCTCAAGTCGCTGCTTGAGGAGTTCCTGCTGACGGGCGTGACCGTTCCTTCACTGCACAGCGAGCCTTATGTGCACGAATTTCTATACCGTTGCACCAGCGACCCGATTAAAGCCTTTTACGTTAGCTTTGAGAATCGTTGGGCGAAGAAGCTTCGCGTAGATGAGTCGTAACTCGAGCCCTGCTCGAAAGGCGGCACCTGGAGAAGGGTCGCGAGAACGGTGCTGTTGTAGGTCGTCGTAGTCAACGGCAGCGAGCGAACTACGTCACCGGCCCTTGGCCCTCGACCGTGACGCCACGGCCAGCCGCGAGCTGGCCAATTACCGCAGCGTGCTCAAAGCCTTCCTCACGAAAAATCTCCATCACCGCATTAACCGCGCCCGGCGCGCAGGCCACCAGCAGCCCTCCGCTGGTCTGCGGATCGGTCAGCAGTGCCTTCATCGTTTCGTCGACGTTGTTCAGCGTCACATCCTGGCCGTAGCCGGCCCAGTTGCGGCCGGAGGCGCCGGTGACGTAGCCCTGGGAGGCGAGCTGGGCGGCGCCAGGCAGCAGCGGGATGTCGCGGGCGCGCAACCGCGCGGCGAGCCCGCTGCCGCGTGCGATCTCGTTTAGGTGGCCGAGCAGGCCGAAGCCGGTGACGTCGGTCAGTGCGTGCACGGCGTCCATTTCGGCGAGGCGTCGCCCGGGCGTGTTGAGCTTCGTCGTGTTGGTGATCATCTGCGCGTAGCCGGCGGCATCGAGCGCATCCTTCTTCAGCGCGGCCGAGTAGATGCCGACGCCGAGCGGCTTGCCGAGGATCAGTACATCGCCGGCCTTGGCGCCTGAGTTCTTCTTGACCCTCTTTGGGTGCACGAGGCCGAGCGCCACCAGCCCGTAGATCGGCTCGACCGAGTCGATCGTGTGGCCGCCCGCGATCGGGATGCCGGCAGCGGCGCAGACGTCCTGCCCGCCTTCGACGATGCGGCGGATCACTTCGATCGGCAGCTGGTTCACCGGCATCGCGAGCAGTGCCAGCGCCATGATCGGTGTGCCGCCCATCGCGTATACGTCGGAGATCGCATTGGTCGCCGCGATGCGGCCAAAGTCGTACGGATCGTCGACGATCGGCATGAAGAAGTCGGTCGTCGCGATCAGCGCCTGCTCGTCATTGATCTGGTAGACGGCGGCGTCGTCCGAGGTCTCGATGCCGACCAGCAACTGCGGTGGGATCAGACCTTGCGAGCCCTTGAGAATCTCGCCGAGCACGCCGGGCGCGATCTTGCAGCCGCAGCCGCCGCCATGCGAGAAGGACGTGAGCTTGATCTTCAGATCGGAGGGAGCGTTCATCGGGAGGGCCTGCGGCGCGGAACCTCGCGATTATGAAGGAGCTGGTGCACGAGGTCGCGCACGGCAGCCCGCTCGACCTTGGGGCTGAAGAGCCAGGCGCGGGCACGGCAGGCCGACGCCAGCCGGCGCAGGAACGCACGGTCGGTCGAGGCGCGTTGCACCAGTTCGGTCGCCTCGCGCACGTCTCCCACCCTGAACACGCCAGGGTAGCGGCCTCCGACCATGCCGACGTTGCCATCGGCGTTGGAGACCAGCACCGGCGTGCCGCTGCGGATCGCTTCCAGCACGGCCTGCGCGCCGCCCTCCATTTTCGACGGGTGCAGCAGCAGTGCGGCATGACGCATCAGCTGGCGGGCGCGGGCACGCGTCAGTTCACCCAGCCAGCGGTAGCGCGTCGTGCGCGCCTCGGTGCGCAGCGCGGCCGTGGCATAGCGCTCTTCGAGCGCCGCACCCGCGTGCAGGATGCGCACGTGCGAGTCTGCGGGCAGGCCCAGCGCGACGCGCATTACGGTCTGCGGGTCCTTTTCGTAGCGCAGGTGGCCGACCACGGCGACATCAAAGGTACGGCGCCGCCGCTCGCCGCGCTTCAGCGCCGGCGCCGACTGGAAGATGACCGTGGTCTTGGTCCGATGATGCGCGGGCAGGGCCTGTGCCGCGAGCTCCTGCAGCACCACCAGGCGGTCGGCGAGCGCGAGTGATCGCTGAGCCTCGCGGTTGGCCGGCAAATCACGGTAAAGATCGGTGCCGGTGAGCACGACCCCGAGGCCGCGGTCCGGATAGGCGGCGCGGAATGCCGCGATCGAATCGGCCGAGCGCCGCGCATGCAGCGCGATCATGACATCGCAGGGCTTGCCGTCCCACTCCTGGAGTATCCGCACGCGATGGTCCGGCCGCAGGAAGCGCGCCCAGCGCGCGGCGGTGTGCCAGTTGCCGGTGTTCGCTTCGCGCGACGCCGGTGTGACGATGCAGACGGAAGGTCGGGGAGTGTTCAAAGCAGGGGGCAGGATCGGCGCGCTCGACAGGCCGGCCCAGGCTCGTGATTGCCTTGGTGAGTATAGGGAGGCCGGGTCCGGCCGGCAGCCGTCCGATCGGTCGATATGCGGTCAGGTGGCTGGCGCGCCGCAGCGATCGGGTGCGTGGGATTCCTGTTTTGAAGCGGCGCCGGTTTCCGGAATACTCCGCGCCATGAAAGAACGATTGCGCTTCCCATCCGGCTTGCGGTCGAAGCTGCTGGCCGCTTGCCTGTTGTTGTTCGGATCGGGCCTGCAGGCGCAGGCGCCTACGAGCGGCGAGCTGGCGAGCAGCTACGTTGAGGCGCAGGAGCTGGGCCGTCGCGACGAGTCAGATGCCGCGACGCGCGACTATCACCGCGATGTCCTGTTGCCGCAGTTCAGCGCGCGCTACCGCGCGCACTTCCAGGACTGCACCGCAAGCGTGCCGCAGCCGGAGTCGACGCCCTTTTCATTCGTGGCGGCGATCGGCGCCGATGGCCGCGTGCTGCGCCTCTGGAGCGATCGCAGCACCAATGTGTACCAGTGCATGCGCGGGCGCCTGCTTTTCGACCGCTTTGCGCCGCCGCCGCGTGCACCGTTCTACCTCTACATCCACATGCGCTTCGTCAACTGAGGGCGGGCTCTGACAGCAACGCGAACCCGCCGGCCAACCATGCGATCGATGGCCTGGGCCGTTCTTGGTCTGTGGTCGATGGTCTGCGGCGTCACGGAGGCAGCCGACCCGGTCCAGGCCGTTTCGTCGCCGCCGATATCTGTCGTTGCGGCGGGCGACATCGCGGACTGCGGCTCGGATGGCCTGCTGTTTCCGAACGCCTTCCGCACTGCCGACCTGGTCGCGCCATCGGACACGGTGGTGCTGACACTGGGTGACAACACCTATCCCGTCGGCGCGCCGGCGGAGTTCGCCAACTGCTTCCAGGCGACCTGGGGCCGGTTCAAAGAGCGGATCCGGCCCAGCCCCGGCAATCACGACTACATGACGACAGATGCCGATGCCTACTTCGACTACTTCGGCGCCGCGGCCGGGCCGGACCGGCGCGGCTACTACAGCTTTGATGCCGGCGGCTGGCACTTCATCTCACTGAACAGCAACGCCGACGCCGGTGTCGGATCGGCGCAGTACGCGTGGCTGCAGGCCGATCTCGCTGCGAACTTCGAAACGTTGTGCACGCTCGCCTACTGGCATCACCCGGTGTTCAGTTCGGGGCCGCACGGCAACAATCCCCACATGTCAGAGCTACTGAAGCTGCTCCATGCGGCGGGTGCCGAGATCGTGTTGGTGGGTCACGACCACATCTACGAACGATTCGCGCCGCAGGACGCCGCCGGCAATGCCGATCCCGAACGCGGGGTCCGCTTCTTCACCGTGGGCACGGGCGGAGCTCGTCTCTACTCACTGCGCGCGCCGAAGCCGAACAGCGAAGTACGCGACGCATCGACGCACGGCGTGCTGCGCCTGACGCTGGCCGCGAGTGACTACCGCTGGGCGTTCGTACCGGCAGACGGCAGCGCGCCGCGTGACGAAGGATCGGCCGCCTGCCATCGGTAGGCGTGCACGGCGCTGCCGCGCTACAGCACTTGATTCTGCCGGATGTCGAACTTCAGGACGACGGCCGGTCCGAAACTGCCGTTGGCGAGCTGCGGCCGATACGTGTACTCGAAGGCGGCGCAGGCGAGGGAGACGGATTCGAGCGGTGGCTGCGTGTCGGCCGATGCGTCGGCGACGTTCACCGATGTGATCATCACGTCGGTCATGCGCAGCGTGATGTAGTCGCCGACCGTCGTCATGGGCCGTGCCACGCTCAGAATGCCTTCGGCGATGTGCTGTCCCGTGACACACGCGCGCCACAGCGCTGGGGACGCCGTATCCACGCGATGGGTAAACGTGAACGGCGCGAAAGCGGGTCGGCTCACGCTGCTGCCGCCACCTCCGGGGCCAGGCGGCGTCACGGCCACGCCCCAGCTCCAGCTTTCGACGACGATCTCTTCGCGGTGTCGCTTCGAGGTGGACTCGCCCTTGATGCCGGTCAGGCTGAGGTGGATCGCATCGGCCATGTCGGTTCTCCGAGGAAGATTCCGGCGACGTTAGTGGAGCGTGCCGGCACCGCACATGCCATGAATCGAGCTTGGCCGGTTGGTGCGGCGCGCACCCGGCGCGAATTACGGGATCTGGATCTTGCCGCCACCGCCCAGGCCGCCCGGCGGGAACCCGGCGCCGCCCTGGCCCGGCAGCACGATCGAGGACGCGGCCTGGCGGCGCATATCCTGCAGCTCCCTGACCGTGCGCTCGACGGCGATCTTTGCCGCGGCGGCGTAGCCTGCAACCGCTTCGGCGAGCGACTTGGCTTCAATGTCGAAGTTGATCGGCAGCGGCCCCATCTGCGTCATGATCTGAGCCTCACCGGTGTAGACGACAGGGCGCGCACCGTCCGTAGCGCCAAGGGTGGTGACGGGCACCAGCGCACGGATCGTCCCGATCTTGCGGTCGGTGTAGATCTCTTCGCGATACAGCGAAGCGGCGTCCATCGAGATGTCGAGGTCGGCGGCAGAGGCCATGGCATTCTCCAGCAGGGGTTGCAGTCGGCGGCTTTCAGATACCCTCGGTCGAGGCCTGACCCGGGCCGGCGCCAACTGCGCAGCCGTCGAGTATAGGGGAGGGACGCTAACCGCCGCCGCTGATTCGGATCAACTGCGCCAGCGGGTGCCGGGCTAGCCTGCCGGCTTTGTCGGGAGAAACCACGGTGCAGCGAGTACTCGCCGAGGGCCTGCGTCCGCTGCTATTGCGGCGGCGCGAGCTGCTGCCGATCGTCCAGGGCGGCATGGGGGTCGGCGTGTCGGCGCATCGACTCGCCTCGGCAGTGGCGCGCGAGGACGCGCTCGGCACGATCGCCTCGGTCGACCTGAGGCATCACCATGCCGACCTGATGGCGCAATGCAAGGATGTGCGCGACCGCGCCGTGCTGGACCGACTGAACCTGATCGCACTCGATCGGGAGATCCGTCTCGCGCGCGAGCAGTCCCAGGGTCGCGGTGCGATCGCCGTCAATGTGATGAAGGCGGTCGACCAGCATGCGGCCCTGATCCGCCAGTCGTGCGAGTCAGGCGCGGATGCGATCGTGATGGGCGCCGGCCTGCCGCTCGACCTGCCGGACCTGTGCGCCGAGTTCCCGGAGGTGGCGCTGATCCCGATCCTGTCCGATGCGCGCGGCGTGTCCGTCGTCCTGCGCCGCTGGCTACGCAAGAACCGGAGGCCCGACGCGATCGTCATCGAGCATCCGCGCTACGCCGGCGGTCACCTCGGTGCGACGCGCATCGAAGACCTCAACGCTCCACGCTTCGACTTCGACCGGGTGATTGAAGAGGTGTCGCTCACGATGCGCGACATGCAGCTTGAAGCTGAGAAGATTCCGCTGATTGCTGCCGGCGGCATCAACTCCCACGCGAAGATGCGCCAGGTGCTTGCGCTCGGTTACGCGGCGGTCCAGCTTGGCACTGCGTTTGCGGTGACGACCGAGGGCGATGCCCATCCCAATTTCAAGAAAGTGCTGGTCGAGGCGCAGCCGCGCGACATCGTCGAATTTGTGAGCGTCGCCGGCCTGCCGGCGCGCGCAGTCCGTTCAATCTGGCTCGATCGCTACCTGCGTCGCGAGTCCGTGCTGCAACAGGAAGCTGCCGAGTGGACCGCGAGAAAGCTGCCGCCCGATCCCATCGGCAAGTGCAGTGGAGCACTGCAGTGCCTGACGACCTGTGGACTGCGCGACAGCATCGCAACGATCGGCCAGTTCTGCATCGACACCCAGCTCGCCGCTGCCTTGCGCGGGGAACTGGCGCGCGGACTCTTCTTCCGGGGGGCGGCGTCGGTGCCGTTCGGCACGGCGATCCGGCCCGTGCGCGAGTTGATCGATTACCTGCTGAGCGGGCGGATGCCGGAGGGTGTCGCCGCCGCCTGAGCGCTACTCCAGGCCGGTCGGGATGCCCATGACGGCGTTGAAGCCGCAATCGACGTGCGTGATCTCGGCCGTGACGCCAGCGGCGAGGTCGGACAGGAGAAACGCCGCGACGTTGCCGACATCCTCAATCGTCACGTTGCGTCGCATCGGGGCCGTGCTTTCCACCACCGAGAAGATCTTCGAGAAACCCTTGATGCCAGCTGCCGCCAGCGTCTTGATCGGGCCGGCGGAGATGCCATTGACGCGGATGCCGCGCGGGCCGAGGCTGGCCGCGAGATAGCGCACGCTGGCCTCGAGGCTCGCCTTGGCGAGTCCCATCGTGTTGTAGCTCGGCACGGCGCGCTCGGCGCCGAGGTAGGTGAGCGTCAGCAGGGACCCTTTGCGCCCCTCCATCAACGGCAGCGCCGCCTTGGCGAGCGCCGGAAAACTGTAGGCGGAGATGTCGTGCGCGATGCGGAAGCCTTCGCGTGAGAGCCCGTCGACGAAGTCGCCGGCAATGGCTTCGCGGGGCGCGAAGCCGATCGAGTGCACCAGCCCGTCAAGCGCGGGCCAGCGCTGCTTCAGCGCATCGAAGGCCGCGTTGATCTGGGCATCGTCCGCCACGTCCATGTCGAACACGAGATCGGAGCCGAACTCGGACGCGATTTCGGTGATCCGCTCCTTGAAGCGGTCGCCGACGTAAGTGAATGCGAGTTCGGCGCCTTCACGCTTGCAGGCGTGCGCGATGCCGTAGGCGATCGAACGGTTGGAAAGCACACCGGTGATCAGCAGTCGCTTGCCGGACAGGAAGCCCATGATGTGTCGTCACTCGCAGTGCCGTGGAGTCGGGCGCGCAGTATAGGGGGTCGTGGGCGACCGTTGCCGGCATCCCGCGCTCACGGCCGGTCAGCGAACGTTGGCGACGACTTTGCCCGCGCCGGAGGAGGAGGACTTGTTCGCCGCCTTGGGCGGGGTCTTGCCTGCCTTGGCGGCAACCGCGTTGGCGGATGACTTGGGTTTGCCGCGGTTGGCGCTGCTGGTCGCCGCCACCGGCACCGTAATTTCCAGGCGCTGACCCGCGAAGAGTGTGGGGCCCGTCAGCTGGTTCCAGACGATGACATCCTTCTCGCTGACCCGGTAGCGGCGTGCAACGGAATGCAACGTGTCGCCGCGGCGCACGCGGTAGGTGACCTTGCGCAGGTTGGAGGCCTCCGGCACCAGCGCAAAGCGCGCATCCAGGCTGGTGGCCGCGATGTCCTCCATCGTTTCGTCGCGCGGGACGAGGATTGTCGAGCCCGGTGCGAGGCGATAACGCGGCGGAATCCGGTTGGCTTCGCGCAGTTGCTGTTCCGCGATGCCCGCGCGCTGCGAAACCGAGGCCAGCGTGTCGGCCGGCTTCATCTTGTAGGTCGACCAGCTGGCGAGCGGCTGGCCGGTGGCCTCCCACGCTGCGAGGTTTGCATTGAACGTATCCAGGCGATTCGCGGGCAGCAGCAGCGTTGGCGAGGCCGCGCCGACGATGACAGGCCGGTTGAACTGCGGATTGAGCGCCTTGAATTCCTCCGGCGACATCTCCGCGAGCCTGGCCGCGGTCTGCACGTCGATGTCGCGCGACTTCTGCACGGCAACGAAGTACGGCGAATTCGGCACCGGCGGAAGTTCGATGCCGAATTTTTCGGGCTCGGCAACGATGTTCTTCACCGCCTGCAGCTTCGGCACGTAGTGCTGCGTTTCGGCCGGCATCTTGAGGCTGGTGTAGCCGACGGGCTTCCCGGCGCGCCGGTTCTTCTCGATCGCGCGCGACACCGAGCCTTCGCCCCAGTTGTAGGCGGCCAGTGCGAGGTGCCAGTCACCGAACATGTCGTGCAGCTTCTGCAGGTAGTCGAGCGCCGCGCGCGTGGAGTCGATGACCGAGCGGCGTTCGTCCTTCCACACGCTCTGCTCGAGGTCATAGTCCTTGCCGGTCGACGGGATGAACTGCCACAGGCCGGCAGCCTTGGCGCTCGACACCGCCTCGGCCTGGAAGGCACTTTCGACGAACGGCAGCAGTGCCAGCTCGGTCGGCATGCCACGACGCTCGATTTCGGCGACGATGAAGTAGAGGTACCGGCTCGAGCGCTGCGTCATGCGCGCGAAGTAGTCGACCTGCTCCGCGTACCAGCGCGTGCGCTGGTCGGCCAGGCGTGTGTCGAGGTCGGGCATCCCGAAGCCGGCGCGGATGCGCTGCCACAGGTCAATCGAGGGCGCTGCGACCAGCGGAGTCCGCCGGGTGGTTGCGCCATCGGCCGGAGCCAGCTCGGGCATGTACTCGAGTATTACGTCGAGCGGGATGTCGTTTGCATCCAGCGCCGAGGGCGCCGCGATGGCCGCCGCCGGTGCGGCGACGGCTGGCGACTGGCTGTCAGATGCGCCGGGCGCAGTCTCGCTCGCACCCGCCACGGCAAAGCCGAAGGCAAGCACCGCAGGGAGCAGCCGGAGCGCGTTGTGCATGTTTCTCGATGGGGGAATGCAGAGCGCAGTGTAGGCAACGGTCCCCGCAGGGACAAGTCGAACGACCGGGCTAGCGGAAATCGTTCTTCCAGGCCCGGATCGTGGCGAACGTCGCAGCGCGATCGGCCGCGCCTGCCGCACCGGCACGCGCACGGGCCGCGGCCTGGATCGCGGGTATGTCGCTGCGCAGGAACGGATTCGTCGCGAGCTCCAGTGCAATCGTCGATGGAATCGTGGGTTCGCCGCGCGCACGCAACGCGGTGGCCTCGAGTGCGCGCCGCTGCAGGTCGCCGTTGTCCGGCTCGACCGCAAGCGCGAAGCGTATGTTGGCCAGTGTGTATTCGTGCGCGCAGTAAACGCGTGTCGTCGCGGGCAAGGCTGACAGGCGATCGAGCGAATCGAGCATCTGCGCCGGCGTTCCCTCGAAGAGCCGTCCGCAACCGCAGGCAAACAACGTGTCGCCGCAGAAGAGCACCGGCGGATCGAAGGCGGACGTGTAGTAGGCGATATGTCCCGCCGTGTGGCCGGGCACGTCGATGACACTGAACGGCGCACCAAGCACGGTAATCACGTCGCCCGCACGCAGCCGGACATCGACGCCGTCGATGCTTTCGCCGCTTGGCCCGTAGACTCGGGCTCCGGTGGCGCGCAGCGCGGCTACGCCGCCGACGTGGTCACCGTGATGATGGGTGACTAGAATCGCGTCCAGAGTCAGTCCGCGCGTGTTGAGCGCATGGTGCACCGGCGCGGGGTCGCCGGGATCGACGATCGCCGCGTGGCCGTCGCGGTCGAGCAGCCACAGGTAGTTGTCGCTGAAGGCGGGTAGCGGGGTGATCGAGATTTCGGCAGAGCTGACCATGGTGGACATCACGTGAGTCCGGGCGGTTCGATTGTGAAGCTATCCGAGTTCCTGTGCTCGCCGCCCGGGCGCTACGTGCTCGACTGGGAGCAGTTGCATCTCGACGCCGCGGTGGTCGACATCTTCGGTTACCACGCGCTGCAGCTCGGGCTGCCGGAGATCGACGCGCTGCGCGAGAACCGCATGCCGTTGCGCTTCTGCGCCGCCGACCGCCAGCTCGAAGTCAGCGCGGAAAAGGGTGAACGCCGGGTGGCCATCATTAACCGCTACGACGAACTGCCGTTCGCCACGCATTCGATCGACCTCGTCGTGATGCCGCACATCCTGGAGTTTGCGCCCGATCCGCACCAGGTGCTGCGCGAGGTCGAGCGCGTGCTGGTGCCCGAGGGCCACGTTGTCATCACCGGGTTCAATCCGGCCAGCATGTGGGGGCTGCGGCAGTTCTGCACGCGACTCGGCGCGTCGCCCTTCCTGCCGCGCGAAGGGCACTTCATTGCGTTGCCGCGTGTGAAGGACTGGCTCAAGTTGCTGTCGTTCGACTTCGCGCGTGGCCGCTTTGGCTGCTACGCCCCGTCGGCGCGCTCGGCCACCTGGCTCAATCGCTGGCGCTTCATGGAGAAGGCCGGCGATCGCTGGTGGCCCGTACTGGGCGCCGTATACATGCTGACCGCGGTGAAACGCGTGCGCGGCATGCGGCTGGTGGGCAAGGTCTGGAAGAACAGCGAGGAACGCGTGCGGCAGCTGACGCCGGTGGCAACCACGCGCATCGCGCTGGCGACCGGTGAGGCTCACAGTGCCGAGGTGCTTGATGACCACGACGCGGCCAACGACCCGCGTCCGCGTGCACAGCGCGGATGAGGCACGCGAAGAGCGTTGCGCTCACCCCGGGGCATGCGGGCGAGGCCGGGGCGAGTGTCGAGATCTGGACCGACGGCGCTTGCAAGGGCAATCCGGGGCCGGGCGGCTGGGGCGCATTGCTCAAGTACGGTGACCACGAGCGGGAATTGTTCGGCGGCGAGGCCCAGACCACCAACAATCGCATGGAACTGACCGCCGTCATCCAGGCGCTCTCGTCACTGAAGCGGCGCTGCCGTGTCGTGCTGCACACCGACTCGAAGTACGTGCAGCTGGGAATCACGGAGTGGTTGCCGAACTGGGTACGGCGCGGCTGGAAGACGGCGGACAAGAAGCCCGTGAAGAACGCCGACCTGTGGCAGCAACTGCAGGCCGCGGCGGCCCGTCACGACATCGATTGGCGCTGGGTCAAGGGCCACGCCGGGCACGACGGCAACGAACGGGCCGACGAACTGGCGAACCGCGGGGTCGATTCGTTGTCCTAGCGTGCTGATCAGTCCTGAGAGCAACAGTCGCGGATGCTAAAGTCGCGCCTCTTTGCTGCCCCCTCCGTCCAAGCCAGTTTCCGATGAAGCATCGAGTCACGATCATTGCGATCGGCGCGCTGGTCGCCGTCGGCGCCGCCGCGTACTACGCGCGTGATCGGCTGGCGCCGGGTCCCGGCCCGGTGGCGGGGGGCAAGACTGATGCGAAGGCCGCCGGCACGGCGGACCCCAAGGGCGCGCCGGGCAAGGGCGGACCGGGAGGGCCGACGCCGGTGGAAGTGGTGAGCCTCGCTACGTCCGTGGTCAAGGAAGACCTCCAGGCCGTTGGTTCGCTGCGTTCGAACGAGAGCGTGATCCTGCGGCCTGAGGTGTCCGGCCGCATCGCTGCCATCGGCTTCAAGGATGGCGCCATCGTGCGCAAGGGCCAGCTGCTGATCCAGCTCGACGCGACCCTCAACGAGGCCGAGGTTGCGCAGACGAAAGCGGAATACGACCTGGCGCTGTCAAACCTCAAGCGCAGCGAGGACCTTGCCAGCCGCCAGTTCATCAGTTCGAGTGCCCAGGAGACCGCCGCATCGAACGCGCAGGTGGCCGAGGCCAAGCTCAAGCTGGCACAGGCGCGCCTTTCCAAGATGCGCATCGTTGCGCCGTTCGACGGATCGGTCGGCATCCGCAACGTCAGCCTCGGCGACTACGTGAAGGACGGTACCGATCTCGTGAACGTCGAGGATCTGCGCGTCCTCAAGGTCGACTTCCGCCTGCCCGAGCGGAACTATTCCCAGGTCCACGTGGGCCAGACGATCGAGGTGGTCGCCGACGCGCTGCCGAGCGAGGTGTGGCAGGGCCAGATCGAAGCGATCAACCCGAAGGTCGACGCCAACGGCCGGTCGCTCGAGATCCGCGGCCGGCTCGAAAACACCAGCGGCAAGCTGCGACCGGGCATGTTCGTGCGGGTACGCGTGATCGTCGGTGAACGTACTGATGCACTGCTGGTGCCGGAGGAGTCGATCGTGCCGCAGGGCGGGGAGTTCTACGTCTACAAGGTGGTCGACAGCACGGCACGGCGCGTTCCGGTGACGATCGGCGTGCGGCGCGACGCCAAGGTCGAGATCCTGCGGGGGCTGGCCGCCGGGGACCAGGTGGTGACCGCGGGCATGCGCCTGTCGCGCGACGGCCAGCCGGTGCGTGTGCTGTCGGGAGCGCCGGCCGGCGCAAACGCCGCCAAGGCCGCGCAGTCGAAGGGCGGACCGGCGCCTGCGAGCGGCGTTGCACCAAAGACCGAGAGCCCGAAGGGCAGCGGCGCGTCCTGAGCGCCCACCTGCCGAGACTGCGATGAGCCTGTTCGAACTGTGCATCCGCCGCCCCGTCCTGTCGACGGTGCTGTCGCTGCTGGTGCTGGTGATCGGCCTGATTTCGTATTCGCGGCTGGCAGTGCGCGAGTATCCGAAGATCGACGAGCCGGTAGTCAGTGTCTCGACCACCTATCCGGGCGCGTCGGCCGACGTCATGGAGTCGCAGGTCACCAAGGTGCTGGAGGATTCGCTGGCCGGCATCGAAGGCGTCGAGCTGCTGACCTCGTCGAGCCGCTCCGAGCGCAGCAACATCAACGTGCGCTTCCGCATCACGCGTGATCCGGACTCGGCCGCTGCGGACGTGCGCGACAAGGTGGCGCGCGTGCGCGCGCGCCTGCCCGACAACGTCGACGAGCCGGTGATCGCCAAGGTCGAGGCGGATTCGTTCCCCGTGATCTGGATGGCGGTCACCGCCGGCAACAAGACACCACTGGAGGTCTCCGACTACCTGAACCGCTACGTCAAGCCGCGGCTGTCGGTGCTGCCCGGTGCCGCCGACGTCTGGATCTTCGGCGAGCGCAAGACGTCGATGCGCATTAACGTCGACCGCGACCGG
>Ga0316622_100001806_pt1 | contig 14333 bp, 11 predicted proteins | sample OWC_Aug_OW2_C1_D_FD_207646 | JGI IMG/M metagenome (GOLD analysis project Ga0316622, IMG submission 207646) | Wetland soil microbial communities from Old Woman Creek delta, Ohio, United States - OWC_Aug_OW2_C1_D5_C | ecosystem: Environmental > Terrestrial > Soil > Wetlands | place: USA: Ohio... | reverse complement strand
CAAGCACGCGCGTTACCGGGAGGATCCCGCGCCGCCGGATCCGTCCTGCGGCTGCCCGACCTGCCGGACCCACTCCCTCGCCTACCTCCGGCACCTCTTCGTCTCGGGCGAGCCCTCCGCCGCGCTCCACCTGACCGTCCACAACCTGACGGCGATCCTTGACTTGATGCGGCGAATCCGTGAGGCTCTCGACGCCGGCGCGTTTGCGTCGTGGTCCGCCCAGGCGGCCGCGCGCCTCTCGCCCGGCGACGGAAAGGACAAGACATGACGCTCGCTCTCCTCCAGCAGGCGGCTCCCGGAACGGGTGGACTCGTCCAGACGCTGACGGGGTTCCTCCCCATCATCTTCGTCTTCGTCATCTTCTACTTCGTCCTGCTCGCCCCCATGCGGAAGCAGCAGAAGAAGGCGAAGGAGATGCTCGCGGCCCTGAAGAAGGGCGACGAGGTCATGACGACCGGCGGTATCCGCGGGACGATCCGCAAGATCGAGGAGCCTTGGCTCTCGGTCCAGATCGCCGAGAACGTGACGGTCCGGATGGCCCGGAGCGCCGTCACCGGCCTGATCGAGGACGGCCAGGCGCCGAAAGAGACGGCCGGCTAGCGCGGCGCCGCGGCGGAGCCGGAAGGAGCGGGAACGTGCCGGCCGGCAGCCCGGTCGTCTTCCTCCAGACGTCCGACTGGCACGTCGGCTCGCCGCTCGCCGGGCGCGGGCTCGGTTGGCCCGCCGAACTCCGGGAGCGCCGGCGCGAAGAAGTGGACGGCGCCGCCGAAAGGGCGGTGAAAGCCGCCCGCGCCGCGAACGCCGACGCGCTTCTGGTCCCGGGCGATCTCTGGGACGCCGAGAGCGTTCCACCCTCTTCCATCCACCGGGTCGTCGAGGCGCTCGCCTCCTTCGCGCCGCGTCCGGTCTTCATCGCCCCCGGGAACCACGACTTCGCCGGGGCCGGCGGCTTCTACGACCCCTCGCTCCTGTCGGCGCTCGGAATGCGGGCGTGGCCCGAGAACGTCGTCGTCTTCCGGGACGGGGAGTGGACGACCCGGGCCCTCCCGGGCCGGGACGACGTGGCGGTCGTGGGTCGGGCATTCCTCTCGCCCGCGGCCGTCGAAGCGCGGCCCCTCTCGCCTCCTCCTCCGCGGCCGGAGGCTCCGCATGCGGTCCTTCTTCTCCACGGCTCGCTCGAGACTTATCCCGGCGCCGACGCGCCCCGGGAGGGAAAGAAGACGGCTCCTTTCACGCGCGAGGAGCTTCTGGCCGCCGGCTTCTCGTGGGCGGCCCTCGGACATCACCACCACTGCCACCTCGTCCGGGACGAGGCGGGCGCGGCGCGGGCGGCCTACTCGGGGGCGCCGACGGCGCGGGGGCTCGACGAGACCGGGCCGCGCGTCTTTCTGAAGGTGACGCTCCGGAGCGGACATCCTCCGGTCGCCGAGACGGTGCCGGCCGACGGACGGACGCTCTTCGACCTCGCCGTCGACGTCGGAGGACTCGACGGGGCGGAGGTCCTGGAGCGCGTCGAAGCCGCCCTCGTGGAGGAAGGGGTGGGCGCGGCGGATGTCGTCCGCGTGACCCTGAGGGGAGCCCAGCCCTATGGCGCCCGTCCGGCGTCGGCTCTCGCCTCCCTCTCGTCGCGCGTCGCGCACCTCGTGGTCCGGGACGCCACCGCGCCCGCCCCGTCCGGGGAGGCGCCGGCCGTCCCGACGGCCGAGGGGCGCTTTTTCTCCGACCTCGCGGCGCGCCTCGAGTCGGCGCCGGACGACGCCTCCCGGCGCGCGCTCGATCTCGCGATCCGCCTCGGACGCGATGCGCTCGCCGGACGGGCCGTGCGGCCGCCGGACCCGGAGCGCGGATGAGGATCGAACGGATCCGGATCGCGGGCTTCGGTCCGCTCGCCGACCTGGATCTCGAGTGGCCCGACGGACGGCTCCTTCTCGTCGTCGACCGGAACGAGCGGGGCAAGACGTCGCTCTGCGAGGCGATCGTCGCGGCGCTCTACGGGGTCCCGCGCGGGCGCGGGGCGGGAAGCCGCTTGCGCGAGCTCCGTCGGCCGAGGAGCGGCGCGCCCCTCAGGGCCGGCATCGACCTCGTCGCGGCGGGACGGCGCTGGTCGGTCGACCGGGACCTCGACGCCGGAACCGTCCGGATCGTCGACCGTGACCACGGCGTCGAGGCGACGCGCGAATTCCTCCGCCCGGGAGGGCGCGATGCCTTCGGCGAGGTCGTGACCGGGGGTCTCGCCGAGCCCCTCTTCCGTGCGACGGCGTACGTCGCCCAGAACGTCCTCGACCGGGACACCCTCGACTCGTCGCTCACGGTCGAGCTCGCGCGGATCGCCGACTCGGGCGGTGGCGAGGCCTCGGTCATCCGGGCGCAGAGGCTTCTCGAGGCTGCGCGCCGCGAGATGCCCGACGCCCGGTCGGGGCCGACCGTCTCCGTCGAGACGGAGATCGTCCGGCTGAGCCGGAAAGTCGAAGAGCTGCGCAGCCACCGGACGCGCCTCACGGGATGTCGCGCGGCGGCTGCGGAGGCCTCGGCCCGGCTCCGGTCCCTCGTGGAGCGGCGCGACGCGGCGCGCACTCGCGCCGAGCGGGCGGCCCTGTCGGTCGTCATGGCCGAGCGGGACGCCGTCCGGCGGCGGCTGACGGAGCTGACGGCGGCCGAGGGGGCTCTCCGGGCCGCCGCGGAAGAAGCGGCCTCCCTCGCGAAGGATGGCGAGGCCTTCTCGCCGGAGCGTCTGGCCGCGATCGACCGCCTCCGGACGGAGCGCGGAACGCGCCCGGAGGCCCTGCGCGCCGCGCGCGAGACGCACGCCGTTGCCGAGGCCCGCGCGGGCGAGGCGCGCCGGCTCCGGGAGCGGCGTCTCGGAGCGGCTCTCTCGCTTCCGGCCGCGGAGCGCGAGACGGCGCGCCGGCTCCTCGAGGGGGCGGGCGACGCGGCCCGGGAGACGGCCGGAGCGGAGGCGAGCGTCGAAGCCGGATGGGAGGATCTGCGGCAGCTCGGCGTCGCAGACGACCTCCGGCGTCTCGAAGCGCTCCCGCCGGAGGAGAGGACCTTCCTGCAGGGGGCCGACGACGAGCGGTCAGCGCTGGAGGTCGAAGGGATCCGGCTCGACCGGAAAGTCGCCGAGGCGCAGGTCGTCCTGTCGGTGCTGTCGGGCGAGCGCCGGAGCCGACTTCGCCAGGCCCGGCTCCTCCTCGCCGTGGCGGGGGGCCTCGTCCCCCTCATCGTCTGGCTTGCCCTGTCGCGCGTCCCGGTCGCGGTGACGGTCACCGTCGGTCTCGTCGCCTCCCTTCTCGGGGCTTTCGCCGCCTTCGGATGGATCTCCGGCGGCCAGTACCGCCTCGAAGACGAGGAGCGGGCCCGCGCCGAAGAAGCGGCAAGCCGCCAGGGCGCGGCGGAAGCTCGCCGCCACCTCTCCGAGCTGCGTCAGCGCCTCGACCGGATCGCGCATGCCGCCGGCTTCGCGGACGGGACCGCGCTCCTGAAAGCGCAGCGGCGCCTCCGGGGCGCCGAGGAGGCCCGCCGCCGGTTCCACGACCGCAGGGGGCGACGCGAACGGGCGAGGGAGCGGGAGGAGCAGATCGGAGCCGATCTCGCACCTCTCCGCGAGGCGCTCGGCCTGCCGGCCGGATTCCCGTCGGAAGAGGCGGTCCGGAAGGGGCTCGCGCTCCTCGCCGAGGTCGAGGAGGCGCTCGAGGAGGAGAGGTCCGGCGCGGCGCTCTCGTCCCGGGAGGCGGAACGGCTCGACCGCGAGGCCGGGGCGATCGCCCGGATCGAAGACGCTCTCCGCGCCGAGATCCGCGGCGCCGGCATTCCCGATGACGTCCCCCTCGCCGATGCGCTCGCCCTCGTCGGGGCCGGGCGCCGGCGGGCCGCCCGGCGGGCCGAGCTTGTCGAGGTGGAGATCCCGGCCCGCCGCGACGCGGCGGATGAAGGCGAGGCGGCCCGCCTGACGGGGAGGCTCGCGGCGCTCGAAGGGGAGATCGCGCGGCGGCGCCGGGAGGTCGGGGAGGCCGCAGAGACCGGAGAGGCCGATGAAGCGCCGCTCGAGCCGGAGGCGGCGCGCCGGGCGGCCGACGCGGCGCGCGCGGCTCTCGAGGAGGCCGAGGAGGCGTGCCGGGCGGCGGAGCGGGACCTCGCGGCCGCGGCGCGCGAGGGGGGAGAGCGGGCGCGCGAGGTCGAGGAGGCGCTCGTGGAGACGGAGGCTCTTCTCGAGCGGGCGACCCTCTTCCGCGACGCCCTCGATCTGGCCCAGCGTGCGCTGGCGGACGCCGCGGCGTCCGTCTACGGCGACTTCCGGCGCGGCCTCGCCGAGGCGTCGCGGGCGATTCTCTCGTCGTGGCGGATCCCGTACGAGGGCCTCGCCTTCGGTGACGACCTCTCGGTCTCGGCGGTCGCCCGCGGGGGACGGGTCGCCACGAGGACGGAGATCGAGGCCGGCCTCTCGACGGGCGCCCGGGAGCAGCTCCACTTGACGGCGCGCCTCGCCGTCCTCCGCTATCTCGGGACGGGGGCCGAAGGGGTTCCGCTCCTCCTCGACGATCCCCTGACGGGCTCGGACGACGAACGGTTCGCGGCGGTCATGGAGTTCCTGCTCGAGCGGGTCCTGGGCGAGCGCCCGGTCCTCCTCGCCTCGTGCCACGGCTGGCGCCACGAGCGGCTTCTTTCCGCGCTTCCCGCGCGGCTTGCGGATCGCCTGGCCGTCGTCTCTCTCTCGGCCGATCCGGAGCCGGCCCCGGCCTGAGGGGCCGCGGTTGCCGCAGGGGAGGTGTTCCCTTAGACTCCCGCGGTTCGCCCGGGGATGCCGGGCGTATCTCTCGGGACCGGCTGCGAGACGGAGGCGACGGCGCCTGCGGTCCGCTCCGGCCCGCGTCCGGAGGTTCCGTCCGTGCAAAAGCCCCTTGGATGGCGCATCGCCCTGACGCTGGCGGTCCTCGCCGGCTCGCTTGCCGCCTACTGGTGGCGGGGCCAGGAAGCGCTCAAGAAGTCGCCGCTCGCCCCTCCGAATCCGTCGGTGGGCGACGTCCTCAAGAACGGCCTGAAGCTGGGTCTGGACCTTCGCGGCGGCATCCACCTCGTCATGCAGGTGAAGACCTCCGACGCGCTCCGCGTCGAGGCGCAGGACGCCCTCGAGCACGTCCGGGACGAGGCGGGCCGTCGCGGGGTCACCGTGACCCCGGTCGGACCCGCGGACGCCTCCGGCTTCGCCCTCGCGATCGACGAGAAGACCGACACGCCGAAGCTGCGAGACCTGCTGAAGACGGCGCTCCCGCCGAACGCGTGGGACGTCTCGGAGCGGGGCCGCGAGTGGAGGGTCTCGCTGAAGGACGTGGAGCGGCTGGCCATCGAGGACCAGGCGGTCCGGCAGGCCGTCGAGACGGTGCGCAACCGCGTCGACGCCCTCGGCGTGGCCGAGCCGTTCATCGGACGGCAGGGGACCGACCGGATCCTGATCCAGCTTCCGGGCGTCGACGACCCGGCGCGCGTGAAGGAGATCATCGGCACGACCGGTCTCCTCGAGCTGAAGCTCGTCGACGACCGCGGAGGACCCTACCCCGCCCGCGACGCCGTGACGGCGGCCTACGGCGGAGCGCTCCCCGCGGACCTGATGGTCGTCGAGGGGTTCAGCGAGGACTCCGAGGCGCGGACGCGGACACCCGTCTACTACGTCCTGAAGCGGGCCTCGGTCATCACGGGACGCGACCTGAAGAACGCCCGAGTCGGGCGCGACAAGTTCAACCAGCCGGCCGTCGAGTTCTTCCTGAACGCCGCCGGCGCCGTGAAGTTCGGCGACGCCACGGGGCGGAACGTCGGCAAGCGGCTCGCCATCGTCCTCGACAACCGGGTCCAGTCGGCGCCCGTCATCAACAGCCAGATCAAGGACACGGGGATCATCGAAGGGAACTTCACGCTCGAGCGGGCCGAGGCCCTCACGCTCGTCCTGAAGTCCGGCGCCCTTCCGGCCGAGATGATCAGCCTCGAGGAGCGGACCGTCGGGCCGTCGCTCGGACTCGACTCGATCCGCCAGGGGGTTCTCGCGGCGGTCGTCGGGATGCTCCTCGTCTTCGTCGCGACCGTCCTCTACTACCGCCTCGCCGGCGTCAACGCGGTCCTCGCGCTGATCCTGAACGCGATCATCCTCCTCGGGGCGATGGCCTGGATCAACGCCACCCTGACGCTCCCCGGCATCGCCGGGTTCATCCTGACGATCGGCATGGCCGTCGACTCGAACGTCCTGATCTTCGAGCGGATCCGCGAGGAGATGGACGGCGGCAAGGCTCCGAGGGCCGCGATCGACCTCGGCTTCAAGCGGGCCTTCGGCACGATCGTCGACACCCACGTGACGACCATCGCGGCCTCCGCGTTCCTCTTCCAGTTCGGCACCGGACCGGTCCGCGGCTTCGCCGTGACGCTGGTCATCGGCCTCGCCGCCTCGATGTTCACCGCCGTCTTCGTTTCGCACCTTCTCTTCGACCTCATCTACGGGCCGAAGCAGAAGGTCGAGACGATCTCCATCTAAGGAAGGGCCCCGTGCGTTTCCTCAAGAACCCAAGCTTCGACTTTCTCCGCATCAAATGGCATGCGATCGGGGTCTCGATCGTCCTCATCCTGATCGGCACGATCTCGCTCATAGCCAAAGGCGGTCCGCGACTCGGCATCGACTTTACCGGGGGGGCCCAGCTCCTCTACGCCTTCTCCTCGAAGCCGGACGAGAATGCAATCCGGAAGATCGTTGAGGGGAGCGGCATCAAGCTCGAAGGCGTGCAGCGGTTCGACAAGCCCGAGAAGAACCAGGTCCTCCTCCGGATCCCGATGGAGCAGAAGGAAGGACGCGATCTCTCCGGCGAGGTGACGAGAGGCCTCTCGAAGGCCCTCTTCCCGGAAGGTACGAAGCCCGGTACGTTCGACCTGAACCTCAACGGAGCTGACGTTCTTCTCGCGAGGCTTCTCGCCGAGGACCCGGAGAAGCTCGCCAGCCGGCCCAGCCTCGACCCGAAGACGGAGTATCAGAAGACGACGCAGGCGATCATCGCCGCCCGCTCGCGGCAGGGCCTCTTCCGCTCCGTCGACGAGGCGGGGAAGGTGCCGGGAGTCTCGCCGGCCGTGGCCGACTGGCTGAAGGAGAAGACGGTGGCCGGGCCGTTCACCATGCTCCAGGCCGAGAACGTCGGGCCTCAGGTGGGGCGGGACCTCCGCCGGCAGGGGCTATGGGCGATCGCCCTCTCCTGGGCGGCCATGCTCGCGTACGTCGCCGTACGCTTCCGTTCGGTTTCGTTCGGAAGCGCCGCGGTCGTGGCGATCATCCACGACACCTGGGTGACGCTGGGCATCTGCTCGATCCTGAACGTCGAGATCTCGCTGACGGTCGTCGCCGCGTTCCTGACGCTGATCGGCTACTCGATGAACGACACGGTCGTCGTCTACGACCGGATCCGGGAGAACCTCCAGAAGACGCGGAAGAAGCCGCTCGCGCAGATCGTCAACGAGTCGATCAATCAGACGCTCTCGCGGACGATCCTGACCTCGGGTCTCACCCTCCTCGTCGTCGTGGCGCTCTTCTTCCTCAGTGGCGAGGTGCTCCGCCCCTTCTCCTTCGTCATGCTCGTCGGGATGATCGTCGGGGTCTACTCCTCCGTCTTCATCGCCGCCCCGATCGTGATCGTCTGGGAGGACTGGAAGGCCACCCGCGCCGCGAAGAAGCCTGCGCCGGCGCCCGCCGAGCCGAACGGGAAGGGAAAGGCGGCGGCGAAGAGCCGCTAGGACCCGGGCGCGCCCCCCCCGTCCGTCGGGGGCGCGCTGTTCATCTCGGTCCCGAAGACCCCCTCCCATCGCGCCACGACGACCGCCGCCACGCAGTTCCCGGCGAGGTTGATCGAAGTCCGCGCCATGTCCATCAGCTCGTCCACCGCGAGGATCATCGCGACCCCCGCTTCGCCGGGAAGGCCGAACGAGGCGCAGCCGGCCGCGATGATGACGAGCGAGGCGCGGGGAACGGCGGCCACTCCCTTCGTCGTCAGCATGAAGGTCAGGAGCATGGCCACCTGCTCGACGAGGGTCAGGTCCCGGCCGGCCGCCTGGGCGATCGTCAGGGTGGCCAGGACGATGTAGAGGGTCGAGCCGTCGAGGTTGAAGCTGTAGCCCGCCGGGAGGACGAAGCCCGCCACGCTCCTCGGGACGCCGAACTGGACGATCCGCTCGAGGGCGCGCGGGAGAGCGGCTTCCGAGGAGGCCGTCGAGAAGGCGATCAGGAAGGGCTCCCGGATCGTCCGGAAGAAGGCGAGGACCGGCACGCGCGAGAGCTTCAGGGCGGGGACGAGGACGATCAGGGCGAAGACGACGAGCGCCGCGTAGAGCGACCCGACGAGCTTCGTGTAGCTCCCGAGTACCTGGATGCCGTGGTGCGAGACGGCTCCCGCCATCGCGCCGAAGACGCCGAGGGGCGTCAGGGACATGACGTAGTCGGTCAGCTGGAAGAGGACGGCGACCGACGAGTCGACGAACGAAAGGAAGGGGCCGGCCTTCGTCCCGACGTGCGCGGCCGCGACGCCGAGGAGGGTCGCGAAGATGACGATCTGCAGGATGTCCTGCCGCACCATCGCGTCGATCGGGTTCGAGGGGAAGAGGTGAAGGAGCGTCTCGACGAGCCCCTTCGGCTTCGCGAGCGTCTCGCCCGACGGCGGCAGAGTCAGCCCGACGCCCGGCCGGACGACATGCGCGAAGACGAGGCCGATGAGGAGGGCGATCGTCGTGGCGACCTCGAAGTAGACGAGGGCCTTCACCCCCATCCGACCGACGGCCTTGATGTCCCCCGTCTTCCCGATCCCGACGATGATCGTCGTCAGGATCAGGGGGACGACGAGCATCTTGATCAGGTTGATGAAGGCCTTCGAGAGGAAGCGGAAGGTCTCGTAGGCGCGGGGATGGGTCTCCGCCGGGAAGAGGTGCCCCAGGGCGACGCCGAGGATCAGCGCATAGAAGATGAACGCGGTGGAGGAGAGCCAGCCGGAGCGGCGGCGCGGGAGAGCCTTGGCCGGAGCTTGCGTCACGCGCCCGGGTCCGGGGCCGGCGCCTTCTTCCTGTCGCGCCGGGCCTTCCAGGTCTCCCAGAAGAGGGGGAGAACCGAAACGACGATGATCCCGAGGACGACGAGCTCGATGTGCTTCTTCAGCCCCGGGAAGGCCTGTCCCAGGAGATACCCGCCCCCGACCATCGAGAAGACCCAGGAGATCCCCCCCGCGATGTTGAAGAAGACGAACCGGCGGTACTCCATTGCGGCGGCGCCGGCGACGGTCGGGGCGAACGTCCGGATGATCGGGACGAACCGGGCCAGGAAGATCGTCTTCCCGCCGTAGCGCTCGTAGAAGTCGTGGGCGGCGACCAGGTGCTTCCGCTTGAAGAAGCGGGAGTCGGGGCGGGCGTAAAGGGCCTGGCCGGCCTTCTTTCCGATGAGGTAGCCCGTCTGGTCCCCGAGGACGGCCATGATGGAGAGACCGACGAGGAGGATCTTCACGTCCATCACGCCGATGGAGGCGAGGAAGCCCGCCGTGAAGAGGAGCGAATCGCCCGGGAGGAAGAAGCCGACGAGCAGCCCCGTCTCCGCGAAGACGATGGCGTGGAGGCCGGGGTAACCGACGAGGCGGATGAGGGTCTCGAGGTCGCGGTACTTCTGGATCAGCTCGTAGAGGCTTCCCGGCATGGTCGCGGGAGATTAACCGATAATCGGGGCGTGTTGAGGTTCGAGGACATCCTCGAGAAGGTGGAGGGCTACCACCCGAAGGTCGACGAGGCGCTGCTCCGCCGCGCCTACGTCGTCTCGGCGCATGCCCACCGGAACCAGCTTCGCTCCTCGGGCGAGCCCTACCTCGTCCACCCGCTCAACGTGGCGATGATCCTCGCGGAGATGAGGCTCGACGAGGTTTCCATCGCCACCGGATTCCTCCACGACGTCCTCGAGGACACCGAGATCACGAAGGAGCGGCTCCGCGAGCTCTTCGGCGCCGACGTCGCCCACCTCGTCGACGGCGTGACGAAGATCGGGCGATACAACTTCACGTCTCGCGAGGCGCAGCAGGCGGAGACCTTCCGGAAGATGCTCCTCGCGATGACGGACGACCTCCGGGTCATCCTCGTCAAGCTGGCCGACCGTCTCCACAACATGCGGACGCTCGAGCACCTTCCGGACGAGAAGCGACGGGGGATCGCGACCGAGACGATGGAGATCTACGCTCCGCTCGCGAACCGGCTGGGAATGGGCAAGGTCAAGGGGGAGCTGGAGGACCTCTCCTTCCGCTTCCTCCACCCGGACGAGCACATCCAGCTCACGGCGGCGATCGACGAGCGGCTCAGGGCTTCGGCGGCCAGCGTCGAGAAGATCCGCCAGGACCTGATCGGGAAGATGCGCGCGACGGGGATCGAGGCGGACGTCACGGGGCGGGTGAAGCGCTACTGGTCGATCCGGCAGAAGCTCCGCCGGCAGCAGATTCCCCTCGAGCAGCTCTACGACATCCTCGCGTTCCGGATCCTCGTCGACACGATCCCCCAGTGCTACTCCGTCCTCGGCATCGTCCACCAGGCCTGGCGCCCCGTCCCGGGCCGGATCAAGGACTACATCGCGATGCCGAAGCCGAACTTCTACCAGGCGCTCCACACGACGCTCGTTCCGGAGAACGCCCCTCCCTTCGAGGTCCAGATCCGGACGCGCGAGATGGACCTCATTGCCGAGAACGGCATCGCGGCGCACTGGAAGTACAAGGAAGGGAAGCTCGACCCGAAGGCCGACGAGGCGTCGATCGGCATGGTCCGCCAGCTCCTCGAGACGACGAAGGAGATCTCCGACCCCCGCGAGTTCCTGACCGCGCTTCGGATCGACCTCTACCCGGACGAGGTCTACACCTTCTCGCCGAAGGGGGCGGTCTTCTCCTTCCCGCGCGGCGCCACTCCCGTCGACTTCGCCTACCGGATTCACACGGACGTCGGGCACCACTGCGTCGGGGCGCGGGTGAACGGCCGCCTCGTCCCGCTCAAGACGCCTCTCGAGAACGGCGACATCGTCGAGATCATGACGTCCCCGGCGGCGCAGCCCTCCCGGGACTGGCTCGGCTTCGCCCTGACCTCGCGCGCCAAGAACAAGATCCGGGCGTTCATCCACGCCGCCGAGAAGGAGAAGTCGATCGAGATCGGCCGCCGACTCCTCGAGCGCGAGCTGAAGAAGTTCCGGAAGAGCCTGCCGCGGCTCCTCGAGCAGAAGGCGTTCGACGCCCACCTGGCCGACTTCGGTGCCTCGAAGGTGGACGATCTTCTCGCCGACATCGGGTACGGCAAGGTCCTGCCGAAGGCGGTCGCCGCGAAGCTGCTTCCCCCCGACACGGACTCGGAGGCGGCGCCTCCGGCCCCGTCGCGGGTGGCGAACCTCCGGAACGCCGTCCGGCGCGTCCTGCCCTTCGGGCCCGCCGCCGGGATCCGCGTGAAGGGGGAGAACGACCTCCTCGCCACCCTCGCCGAGTGCTGCCGTCCCGTGCCGGGCGACGAGATCGTCGGCTACGTCACCCGGGGGCGGGGGGTCTCCGTCCACGGCACGGCCTGCCCAAACGTCCGGAACCTTCTCTTCGACCCGGCCCGCGAGATCGAGGTCGAGTGGCACAGCGCGAAGGACTCCTCCTTCACGGTGGACCTCGAGATCCGGACCGAGGACCGGCCCGGGATGCTGGCCAAGATCACGCAGGTCATCTCGGCGGCCGGATCCAACATCCGGTCGATTGAGGCGCGGACGTCGCGGGACGGGACGGCTGCGATCGAGGGGAGCGTCACGACCCGGGACCGGCGCCACCTCGAGAAGCTCCTCGTGACCCTCCGGGGAGTCCCCGGGGTCACCGAGGTGCGGCGGCGCTACAACTTGTCGGGCGTGGAGGCGGGCTAGATCCCTACCGGACGGCCTTCGTGACCCGTCCGCTGCGCAGACAGCGTGTGCAGACCTTGACCCGCTTCGAGCCTCCCGGCGTGGCGGTCCGGACGGACTTGACATTCGGCTTGAATCGCCGGTTCGAGACGTTGTGGGCGTGGCTGATCCGGTGCCCCGCCACGGAGGTCTTTCCGCAGATTTCGCAGGCGTGCGCCATCGGTTCCTTCCTCGCCCGACCGGGCGACCGGGGCGGGTTTATACCGTTCCCCGCCCGGAGTTGCAAGGGAAATCTCGAATTTCTAAGAACTTGACAGGTCCGGAGGGGGGTGGGAGAAAATAAGGATCGGAATTCTGCCTGTCATTCAAGGTCCCGTAACGGCGTTTCGGGAGGGAGGGTAGCCGAACCGTGCTGTTCCGGAAACCCAAGAACCTCGTCGGGCTCGACATCGGCTCCTCGGCCGTCAAGCTGGTCGAGCTCCGGGAGGGTAAGGAGGGGACCTACCAGCTCGTGCGGGCGGGTCTCGAATCCCTGTCCCCCGAGGCCATCGTCGACGGCTCGATCATGGACTCCTCCCTCGTGGTGGAGGCCATCTCCCGCCTCCTCGCGTCCACCGGCGTCAAGGGGCAGAACGTCGCCGTCTCCGTCTCGGGCCACTCCGTGATCGTCAAGAAGATCCTCCTCCCGATGATGCCGGAGGAGGAGCTCTCCGAGTCGATCCGGTGGGAGGCGGAGCAGTACGTTCCCTTCGACATCAACGACGTCTACCTCGACTACGTCGTCCTCGACCCGGGGGCCGTCGGAGAGACGATGTCGGTCCTCCTCGTGGCGGCCAAGCGCGAGAAGGTCGACGACCTGAAGAACGTCATCACGCAGGCCGGGCGGCTGCCGTCGCTCGTCGATGTGGACGTCTTCGCCCTGCAGAACTGTTACGAGGTCAACTACGGCCTCGACCCGGGGCGCGTCGTCGCCCTCGTGAACATCGGAGCGTCGGTCATGAACGTGAACGTCGTCGCGCAGGGACAGACGGTCTTCTGGCGCGACATCACGTTCGGCGGGAACCAGTTCACGGACGCCCTCCAGAAGGCCTACTCGCTCAACTTCGAGCAGGCCGAGTCGCTCAAGAGGGGCGAGCCCGTGGCGGGCCAGACGGCCCAGTCGATCCAGCCCGTCCTGACCGGCGTCTCGGAGGACGTCGCCGCCGAGCTCCAGAAGACGATCGACTTCTTCCAGGCGACGTCGGGAGCCGAGCGGGTCGACTCGATCATGCTGTCGGGCGGGGGCTCGCGGGTCGCGCACCTCGACGACGTCCTGAAGGAGAAGTTCAGCCTTCCCGTCGAGGCGCTCAACCCCTTCCGGTCGATCTTCACCGACGACCGCGCGGTCGACGCGGCCTGGCTTTCCGAGAACGCCCCGTCGCTGGCGGTCGCCGTCGGCCTGGGCGTCCGGCGGATCGGGGAGTAGGGGGAGGCCGCATGATCCGGATCAACCTCCTCGCCGAAGCCAAGCCGGTCCGCAAGAAGCGGGGTGTCTCCGCTCTCGGGGGCGCCGGCCGCCTCAACACGATCCTGATCGGAGTCGCCCTCGGCATCGCGATCCTGGCGATCCTGGTCCACTACCTGATCCTCGCCGCGGCCATCAAGGCGCAGGAGGAGAAGATCCGGGTCGCCCAGGTCGAGGTGACGCGCCTCGAGTCCGTCCTGAAGGAGGTCCGGGACTTCGAGGCGAAGAAGACCAAGCTCCAGAAGAAGGTCGACCTGATCAACCAGCTCAAGCTGAACCAGCGCGGCCCGGTCCGCCTGATGGACGAGGTCTCGAAGGCCCTGCCCGACCTCGTGTGGCTGGAGCGGCTGGATTACCGCGGGCAGTCGATCACGATCGACGGGAAGGCCTTCAACCCTCCGGCCGTCGCGAATTTCCTCGAGAACCTGAAGCGGGTCCCGGCCTTCCAGGAGCCGAAGGTCTCCTTCACGGCCTGCGGCGGCCCCTCGGGACTGCAGCTCTACTGCTTCAACCTCTCGTTCGTCTTCTCCACGCTGGACAAGACACAGGGCGAGCCCGGGGCACCGGCCCCCGCTCCGGGCGGCCTGGCGACGGCCGGCGCCGCGACGGCCGGCGGGGGGATGTGAGGGCGCCATGGCCATCGATCTGAAGCAGCTCGAACGGCAGCCCTGGTACTACGGGCTCGGCGTCGGCCTTCTCCTCGCGGGACTTCTCTACGCCGCCACCTTCTTCTACCTGATCGACCTGAACGAGATGCGCCACCGGCTCGAAGCCAAGAAGGCGGAGCTCGACCAGCTGAACCAGAAGATCACGCAGGGACGGGCCGCCGAGCGCCGCCTCCCTCAGCTCCGCGAGGAAGTCCGCCGCACCGAGCTGGACCTGCAGCGTCTCCTCCAGATCCTCCCCACCTACCGGAACGCCGAGGAGCTGATCAAG
>Ga0316622_100001805_pt1 | contig 14335 bp, 6 predicted proteins | sample OWC_Aug_OW2_C1_D_FD_207646 | JGI IMG/M metagenome (GOLD analysis project Ga0316622, IMG submission 207646) | Wetland soil microbial communities from Old Woman Creek delta, Ohio, United States - OWC_Aug_OW2_C1_D5_C | ecosystem: Environmental > Terrestrial > Soil > Wetlands | place: USA: Ohio... | reverse complement strand
CGCCGTCGCCGTCGAACGCGTCTGGGACCACGAGCCGCTCACCGCGCTCGTCCGCCACATCCTCGACACGCACCACGTCTTCACGCGGAAGGCGATCGACACGCTCCCCGCGCTCGCGACGCAGGTCCGACTCCGCCACGGCGAGGCGCATCCCGAGACGCGGGAGGTCGCGGCGCTGGTCCACCACCTCGCCGGCGACCTCGCGCCCCACATGCAGAAGGAGGAGCAGATTCTCTTCCCTTTCATCGAGTCTCTGGAGGGGGCTCTCGAGACCGGGGCCGGGCCGGCCGGATCGTGCTTCGGAAGCGTCCGGAACCCGATCCGGATGATGATGAGAGAGCACGACGCCGCCGAAGCGATCCTCAAGGCCCTCCGCGCCGTCACGCGGGACTACGCGCTCCCCGCGGACGCGAGCGAGTCCTTCGCGGGCCTCTATTCCGGATTGCAGGAGCTGGAGGCCGATCTCACTGAGCACATCCGGCTCGAGAACGACGTTCTCTTCCCCCGCGCCCTCCGGCTCGAGGAGGCGGTGCTCAGGCCCTGAACCGCCCTAGAATCGTCCCGAGCCGTGGACGAGCACGAACTCGTCGGGAGCCGGATCGGGCACCTGCGCGTCGTCGGTTTCGTCGGGGCGGGCGGCATGGGGTCCGTCTACCTCGGCTTCGACGAGAAGCTGCAGCGTCGGGTCGCCCTGAAGGGGATCCGGGGGGCGCACCTGGACCCGGACGGGAAGGCCCGGTTCCTCCGAGAGGCCCGGGTCCTCTCGCAGCTCAAGCACCCGAACATCTGCGAGATCCACGACTACCTCGAGACGCCGGAGCGTGACTTCCTCGTCCTCGAGCTGATCGAGGGGAAGACCCTCGGACAGCTGATCCTCGAAGGGCCCGACGCCGCCCTGAAGATGCGCCTCGCCGAGCAGCTCGTCGGCGTCCTCGTCGCGGCCCACGCGCGCGGGATCGTTCACCGCGACCTGAAGCCGTCGAACGTGATGGTCACGGCGGCGGGCGACGTGAAGGTGCTCGACTTCGGCCTCGCCCGGACGCTGCCGGAGGCCGTCACGACGGTCGCCCTCGAGCAGCCGCCGGCCGGGGACTTTCCGCCCGCGGCGCCCGCGGGAGACGCCGACGCGACGAAGGTCGCTCCGGTCGAGCTTCTCCTGGAAGGGGAGTTCGAGTCGGACGCCGTGACGCGGATCGGCTCCCTCATGGGGACGATCGGCTACATGAGCCCCGAGCAGGCGCGCGGCCACCCGGCCACGCCCGCGAGCGACATCTTCTCCATGGGCCTCGTCCTGCAGGAGCTCTTCACCGGGAAGCCCCCGTTCGAGCCCGGCCTCGAGCCCGTCGCCCGCCTCCTCCGCGCCCAGAACGCCGAGAGCCTGCCGATCACCGGGCTCGACGCGGACCTGACGGCCCTCCTCGACCGGATGAAGGCCCCCGAGCCGGGCGTCCGCCCGTCCGCCCTCGACACGGCCGACCGGCTGAGGTGGATCCGGGAGAAGCCGCGCCGCCGCCTGACGCGGGTCGCGGCCGCCGCCGCCGTCGCCCTCCTCGCCCTCGTCGCGGCCGGGATGACCTGGCAGGCGGTCCGGATCGGACAAGCGGAGCGCCGCGCGAACCGCGAGGCCGTGACGGCCCGGAAGGTCTCGGAGTTCCTGGTCAACCTCTTCGACGTCTCCGACCCGGGGGAGAGCCGGGGCAACACCGTCACGGCCCGCGAGCTGCTCGACAAGGCGAGCCGGGAGATCGAGGGGGGGCTGAAGGAGGAGCCGGCCGTCAAGGGGACCCTCCTCTACACGATGGCGAACGTCTACGGCGAGCTCGGTCTCTGGGCGAAGGCGCTCGAGCTGGGGGAAAAGAGCCTCGCCCAGTTCCGCGCGGTGACGCCCCCCGACGAGATCGCCATCGCGAAGACGCTCGCCCAGAACGCCGTCCTTCACCGGCGCCTCGAGCAGTTCGAGAAGGCCGAGCCCCTCTACCGGGAGGCCCTCGCCATCGAGGAGCGAATCCTGGGGCCGGACCACCCCGACGTCGGGACGACCGTCGACAACTTCGGCGTCCTCCTGCAGGACCAGGCGAAGTGGGTCGACGCGGAGCGGCTTCACAAGCGGGCTCTCGCCATCTTCGAGAAGACGCCGGGCCCCCGGAGCCGCGAGACCGCGATCGCCCTGACGAACCTCGCGAACGTCTACAACAACCTCGGGACGTACGCCGAGTCCGAGGCGCTCCAGCTCCGCGCCCTCGAGATCCAGCAGGGCCTCCTCGGGCCCGACCATCCCGCCGTCGCCTCGAGCCAGAACAACCTCGCGACCCTCTACTTCAACCTCGAGCGGTACGACCGGGCCGAGGAGCTCTTCCGGAAGGTCCTCGGCCATCTCGAGAAGGTGCAGGGGAGGGACCACCCCGACGTCGCGATCGCCCTGAACAACGTCGCGAACGTCGCGCAGGCCCGGGGGGACTTCGCTGCGGCGGAAGCCTCCTACCTCCGCGCGATCGAGATCGTGAAGAAGGCGGTCGGCCCCGGGCACGGAAGCCTCGCGGCGGCGCAGTCGAACCTCGTGAACCTGTACCGGGACCTCGGGAGGTACGCCGAGTCCGAGGCGCTCCAGCGTCGGGCCCTCGAGATCGACCGGGCGGCCTTCGGCCCCGACCATCCGAACGTCGCCTTCGACATCCACCGCCTCTCGACGATCCTCCGCGAGACGGGGCGAGCGGCCGAGGCGCTGCCGCAGCAGCGCCACGCCGTGGCCGTCGTCGAGAAGGCGACCGGCCCCGACACCGCGACGGTGGCCATCCTCCTGATGGTCCTGGCCGACGTCGAGCGCTCGCTCGGATCGCGCTCCGAGGCCGAGGCGACCTACCGCCGCGCCCTCGCGATCTCGGAAAAGGCCCTCGGCCCCGAAGGCGGCGACGTGATCGACCTCCGCCTCCGCCTGGCGGCGTACCTCCTCGAGAGCGGCCGGAGCGAGGAGGCCCGCCCGTTCCTCGCCGCCGCCCTCGAAAGCTGCGGAAAGGCGGCCGCCCGCGGCGACCGGTCTCCGTATCAGCTGGTCCGGCACGCCACCGCCCTCTTTCTCTCCGGACGGAGCGCCGAGGCCGGGCCGCTGGCCGTCCGCGTCTTCGCGACGGGCTATCGCCGCCGGCCGTTCGTCGAGCTGTGCAGGAAGAACGGGATCACGCCGCCCGCCGGCTGAGGAAGACGACCGGCCAGCGATCGCGATACTCTCGTCCCATCAAGGATTGCGTGCCGCGTTTCGACATGGATCCCTGCCGGAAGGCGGTCCTCGCGCCGGCATGAGCCGGGCTCTCCGCCGCGATACCGCGACGCTTCCTCTCTTCGACGAGGAGCCGGCGCTCCTTCACGAGTTCTTCGAGTCGGCCGCGAGGCGCTGGCCCGACCGGATCGCGGTGGAGATCCCCCCCGGGACCGGCCGGACCGGGCGACGCGCCGTCACTTACGCCGAGCTCCTGCGCGAGACCGGCCGGCTCGCCGCGGCTCTCAGCCCGCTCGTCACGGAGGAGTGCGTCGTCGCGATCCTTCTCCCCCGCACGACGGAGCTCCTCTACGCCGCGCAGCTCGCCGTGATGCAGGCGGGGGGCGCGTACACCTCCCTCGACCCGGCGTTCCCCGACGAGCACCTGCGCGACATCCTCTCCGACTCGGGCGCCGTCGCCCTCGTGACCGACGTCGCGGGAGCCGCGCGCGCGGAGCGGGCCGGCTTCGGGAGCCTCCCGCGGATCGACGCGGCGAGAGAGACCGGACGGCGGCGCGCCCCGGCCGCGCCCCCCGGCGTCTCACCGTCCCGGTCGTGGCTGAGACCGGAGAGCCTCGCGTACGTCATCTACACCTCCGGAACGACGGGACGCCCGAAGGGGGTCCTCATCGAGCACCGGAGCATCGCGAACCTCGTCGGCTCCGACCTCCTCGAGTTCGGTCTCGGGCCGGGCGACCGGGTCGCGCAGGGCTCCTCGGCCTCGTACGACTCGTCCGTGGAGGAGATCTGGCTCGCGCTCGCGGCGGGCGCGACCGTCGTCGTCATGGACGACGAGTCGGCGCGGCTCGGCCCCGACCTGATCCCGTGGCTGAAGGCCGAGCGGATCACCGTCTTCTGCCCTCCCCCCACGCTCCTCCGGACGACCGGGACGACGAACCCGCAGGCGAAGCTCCCCGACCTCCGTCTTCTCTACCTCGGCGGCGAGGCCCTCCCCCGCGACGTGGCCGACCGGTGGACCGACGGGTGGCGGCTCGAGAACGGCTACGGGCCGACCGAGTGCGCCGTCACGGCGATCCGGACCCGCATCCGCCCCGGAGAGGAGATCTCGATCGGCCGGCCTCTCCGCGGCGTTTCGGCGTGGATCCTCGACGAGGCGCTCGAGGAGGTGCCGGACGGGGAGACCGGAGAGCTCTGCGTCGGCGGCCTCGGCCTCGCCCGCGGTTATCACAACCGCCCCGAGCTGACGGCCGAACGATTTCCGCTCCATCCGAAGCTGGGGCGGATCTACCGGACCGGTGACCTCGCGCACCGGACGCCCGACGGGACCTTCTTCTGCCACGGCCGGATCGACCAGCAGGTCAAGCTCCGGGGCTACCGCGTGGAGCTGGAGGCGATCGAGGCGCGTCTCGCCGAGTGCCGCGGCGTCCGTGAGGCGGCCTGCCGGGTGCAGGACGACGGCGGACGGCCGACGCTCGTCGCCTTCGTCGTCCCCGCCTCCCCCGACGAAGCTCCCCCGGCGGAGGAGCTGCGCGCCGAGCTGGGGAAGCTCCTCCCCTCCTACATGGTGCCGGCCCGGTTCGGAATCCTTCCCGCCCTCCCGAAGACGGTCGGCGGAAAGCTGAACCGTCAGGCGCTCCCGCCGCTCGAGGCCGCGGGGCGCGACGAGGGGGAACCGGCCGCGCCCCCGCGGACCGCCACGGAGAAGAAGATCGCCGACGTCTTCCGGCGGGCCCTCGAGCTTCCGGGGCCGGTCTCCCTCGGTGACGACTTCTTCACCGACCTCGGCGGCGACTCGCTCGGCGCCGCGGTCGCGATCTCCCTCCTCCGCGAGGATCCCGACACCGCGTCCCTGACGGCGCGAGATCTCTACGACGCCCGGACCGTGGCCGCGCTCGCCGAGCGCGTCGCGGCCGGGACGGCCGCGCCGGCCGTGCGCGGCGAGGCCCCCATGCCGATGGCCGGAGAGCCGGTCCGGGCGACGCTCCTCCAGGCCGGCCTTCTCTCGGCCGGCCTCGTCGCGGGAGCGCTCCTCGCGTGGGCCGTCGCCTTCCGCCTCCTCCCGCGGCTCGTCTCCCTTCTCGGGCTCGCGCCGCTCCTCCTCCTCGCGCCAGCGCTCCTCTTCCTGGCGCTCGTCCTCTGGGCGCCCGTCTCCGTGGCGCTCCTCGTCCTCGCGAAACGGGCTCTCGTCGGGCGGTACGAGGCGGGGAGCTTCCCCGTCTGGGGCAGCCTTCACGTCCGGAACTGGGTCGTCCAGCAGGCGGCGAAGCTCGTCCCGTGGGGGCTCCTCGAGGGAACGGAGTTCCGGCTCGCGGTCCTCCGGGCGCTCGGAGCCCGGATCGGGACGCGGGTCCACGTCCACCGCGGCGTGAACCTCTCCGAGGGGGGATGGGACCTCCTCGAGATCGGCGACGGCGTGACGATCGGGCAGGACGTCTCCCTCCAGCTCGTGGAGATGGAGGACGGGCATCTCGTCTTCGGCCCGATCTCGATCGGGAACGACGCGACGATCGACCTCCACGCGAGCGTCGAGGGAGAGACCCTCCTCGAGCCCGAGGCCTTCCTCTCCGCGCGCTCGTCGCTGCCGCGCGGCGAGCAGATCCCGCGCGGCGAACTCTGGGACGGAATCCCCGCCCGCCCGGCGGGGCTCGCCCCCTCTCCTCCTCCCCTTCCGGCCGGGGCCCGGACGCACTCCCCTGCGCTTCTCGGCGTGCTCCTCGTCCTCGCGCGCCTCGCCCTTCTCGTCTTCCGCGCGCTTCCGGCCTCGCTCCTCGCCCTCCTCTTCGCGCGTGCATGGGGCTTCGACACGGCGCGGACCCTTGCGTGGCTCGCCGCGCCGTCGCTGGACCCGCGCCTCCTTCTTGCCGCGGCGGTGACGGCCGCGCTCGCCACTCCCGTCACCCTTCTCGCCGAAGCCCTCGCCTGCCGCGCCATGGGGCGCGTCCGCGAGGGGGTTCTCCCCCTCTTCAGCCCCGCCTGGCTCCGCGTCTACCTGAAGGCGGGGCTCGTCGACTCCGCCGGCCGGTGGCTCTGGGGAACGCTCCTCTGGCCCGTCTGGCTCCGGCTCGCCGGGGCGAGGATCGGGCCGGGGTGCGAGATCAGCAGCCTCATCGACACCGTCCCCGACCTCCTCTCGGTCGGCTCCGGCACCTTCTGCGCCGACGGCATCTACCTCGGCGGGCCGCGCCTCCATCGGGGGACCGCGACCGTCGCCTCCGTCACGCTCGGGTCGAAGAGCTTCTTCGGAAACGGCGTCGTCATCCCGGGGGGCGCGCCCCTTCCCGACGACATCCTCCTCGGGGTCTGCACCGTTGCCGACCCCGCCTCCATCCACGCCGGGACGGCCTGGTTCGGCCACCCCTCCTTCGAGCTTCCCCGGCGGCAGATCGTGGAGTTCGACCGGACCCTCACGCTCGACCCTTCCCCGATCCGGTACGCCAACCGCGTCCTCTGGGAGTGGTGCCGGTTCGCCCTTCCCGCCCTCCCCGTGGTCCTCTTCCCGGCCTGGTACGCCGCCGTCGCCCTGGCGGGACGGACGCTCCCCGCTCCGGCGCATCTTCTCGTCGCCCTGCCGTTCGCGACGCTCGCGGCGGCGTTCCTGCCGGCGCTCCTCGTCGTCGCGGCGAAGTGGGTCCTCCTCCAGCGGGTGAAGCCGGGGGTCCATCCCCTCTGGTCGTGCTTCGCGAGCCGATGGGACTTCGTCTGCATGGCGTGGAACATCTGGGCCGGGCGCGCCGCCTCCCTCCTCGAGGGCTCGCTCCTCCTGAACGCCCTCCTCCGGCTGGCGGGCGTCCGGATCGGCCGGAACGTCGTCCTCGGAGGCGGCTTCGCCGAGGATCTTCCCGACCCCGACATGCTGACCTTCGAGGACGGATCGACCTTCGACGGGATCTTCCAGGCGCACACCTTCGAGGACCGCGTCCTGAAGCTCGACCGGATCGTCGTCCGGAGAGGCGCCTCCGTCGGGCGGAACGCCGTCCTCCTCTACGGCGCGGAGATCGGCGCGGGAGCGCGGGTCGCCCCGAACAGCGTCGTCATGAAGCACGAGCGGCTCCTCCCCGGCCGCTCGTACGCCGGGTTCCCCGTCCGGGCGCAGTAACGCCGCGCCGTCGCGGGACGGGCGCTTCCGGGGCTACCGCTTCAGCGGCCCAAGGTACTTGTCGAGCCAGTCAACGCTGTCGCGGATCAACTCCTTCCGCGGCGGCGCATGCCCCGTCTCGTAGATGACGTGGCGTTTGTCCTTTTCCGGCGTGCCGAGGAGGCGGAAGAGCGGCGCCTGCGACGACTCCACCGGGAAGAAGTGGTCGTACCGGCCGTTCAGCATCAGAACAGGAATCTTCACGCGGGTCACGAAGTTGATCGCGTCGGCCTCGGGAAGCGAACGCTGGAAGGTGAAGCCGCCCGATTCGAGGATCGCGACCCGAAATCGGTCTTCGACCGCCAGGAGGTTCGGCGCGACGGCGCCCCCCCAGCTGAATCCCAAGTAGGCGAGCCGCCCGCGATCGATGTCGGAGCGGGTCTCGAGATAGTCGATCGACCGGCCGAGGTCCTTCGACCAGGCGACCAGGTGGTCGCGCCAGAAGGCCGTCTGATCGGGGACGTCGTTCTTCAGGCCGTCGCGGCGGTCGAACGTGCTCTTGAAGATCGGGGCCATCAGGGCCCGACCGCTCCTCGGGAGGAAATCCGCAAAGGGCGACAGGGCGAACTTGTCCGCGTAGATGGCGCCGGAGCCGGGAAAGAAGACGATCGTCTGGAAGGGGGGCGCGGCGTTCCTCGGAAGATAAAGGTGAGCGATCACCCGCTCGCCGCCGTAGGCCGCATTGAACGTGACCGTCTCGTGCGTCCAGTCGTCCGTCGTCTCGACCGCCTCGACGCGCGAGTTCAGTTCGCTCCTGTCGTAGGCGTAGAGCCCCTTGAAGGCGCGAAAGACCTCGTCGGAAACCGGCCTTTCCTTCGAGAAGTCGCGGACCGCCGTCTCGGCCCTTGCCGCGGCCTCCGGAGGCGGCGGCGCCGGGAGCTTCACGCACCGGAAACCGTAGTTGGGCCTCCGGTCCCAGGGGGACTGCGCGTCGGGGTCGATGAACATGTACGTCGGCTCGCCGAAGCCTCCGCCGAGGATGAATCGCTTCCTCCCGCGGCTTTCGTTCCAGCACCACTCCTTCACGTTGCCGGCCATGTCCCATGTGCCGAAGCCGCTCAGAGCCTTCTCTCCCCCGACCGGCACCGGACCCGAGCCCTGGAAGTTGCTTCCGGGAGAGACGAGGAGGCTGGCCTCCGTCTGCGCCGCATGGTTCCAGTGATAGATCGTCGGGAGGCTCTTCCCCGCCCACTCTGCGTAGGCCGCCGCCTCCCACCAGCTCACGCCGCCGACGGGGTGCTTCTCCACTCCCTTCGGATGGCTTCCCAACTCCCACGTCGCAGGGCCGGGGCGGCCCGTCGTGTCGCGGAAGCGGGCCATCGCCTCGTCCCAGGAAACGGTCCGTCCGTCGCGAAGGAAGGGCTGCTTCCAGAACTCGCGTTTCTCGTATCCCCCGGCGTCGACGAACTTCCGGTACTCCTCGTTGGTGACCTCGTGCCGGTCGATCAGGTAGTCGTCGAGCGTCACCTCGGGGAGATGATCGAGGCTGGGCTTGGCGAGGTCCGTCTTCCCCCCGGGGACGCGGACCATCTCCTTCGGGACGCTTCCCTCCGGATCGAGCCGGAAGGCGAGGTTCAGGGGACGCCGCTGGACGATCGTCCAGGTCGGCGCGATCTGCCACGCGGGAAGGAAACCCGGTTTCGAGATCCGCCAGACGTAGTAGTTCTTCGGAACGCGGACCTTCTGCAGGGGCGTCGTCCCGGGGCTCTCCCACCGGTCCGGGTCGCCCCTATACGGGCGGTAGGAGACGTCGGCTCCCGGGGGCGTGCTCTCGACCGTGACCTCGATCGTCGCCTGGAGTAAGAGGTTCTCGATCGTCGGGTCGCCCGGAAGGACGATGCGGGCCTCGCGCCCGAGGGCGACGGCTCCGGGGAAATCCTCCGCGGCCACGAGCCGCGCGATCTCGGGTGTCGCGACCTCGCGCGCCCACCGCATCCGCCGGGTGCGGTGCCAGGCCCACGCGCCAAGGGTCAGGACGGCGACGGCCCCGGCGGCGAGGAGGATCCGGACGCTCCGCGAGAGGCCCGGGGGGCGGGCCGGAGCGAGCGAGGCCTCGAGGGCGCGAAGCGCGTCGCGAACCTCCTCCGCCGCCGCGAACCTCTCCCCGGGGTCCTTCCGGAGGAGCTTCCGGACGATCCGTTTGAGCCCTTCCGGGACGGGCCTGTCGCCGAAGTTCCGCGGCTCGCCGTGGAGAATCGCATCCGCCACGGCGACGCTCGTGCTCCCCTCGAACGGGAGCCGACCGGTGACCATCTCGTAGAGGACCACGCCGAACGAGAAGAGATCGCTCCGGTGGTCGACCGTATTGCCGAGGAGCTGCTCGGGCGACATGAAGCTCAGGGTCCCGAGGGCCGTTCCTTCGCGCGTCAGGACCTCGGCTACCGACGCGCCGCTTGCCGGGCCGAGCCGCTTGGCGAGGCCGAAGTCGAGGACCTTCACCTGCCCGCGCGCGGTCAGCATGATGTTGCCGCTCTTGACGTCGCGGTGGAGGATGCCGGCCCGGTGCGCCTCGGCGAGCGCGTCGACGACCTGGATGCCGATCGAAAGCGCGTCCCCCGCGGGGAGCGGGCCCTTCGCGAGCCGCTCGTGCAGCGTCTCCCCTTCGATCAGCTCCATGACGAGGACGTTCTTGTCTGCGGCCTCGATCAGCTCGTAGACGGTGCAGATGTTGGGGTGGTTCAAGGCGGACGCTGCCATGGCCTCGCGCCGGAACCTCACACGCCGCTCGGCGTCCTGTCCGAACGCCTCGGGCAGGACCTTCAGCGCCACCATCCGCCCCAGCCGGACGTCGCGGGCACGGTAGACCTCACCGAAACCGCCCCGCCCGAGAAGCTCCAGCACCTCGAAGTGGCCAATGCTCGTGCCGCTGATCGACTTCGGAGGCGCGGGCCCGGACGCGTAAGGCGCGCCGCCGGGCGACGGCGCGGCCGTCAGCTCCTCCGAAAGCTCCGGGCCGCCGCGGGCCTCGTCTCCCTTGCCGTCACCGGCGCGGTCGTCGACACGTTCGGCCATTTCCCCCGTCCCTCGATTCCCGGGCCTGTCCCGTTGAGACGGATTCTATGTCCCTCCCCGGCGCCGCCGCCCTACGGATTCATCTCGTAGGCGTCGGCCAGGGGGAGCACCTGCTCCGTCCAGACCCGCGCGGCCCGGTCGTCGTCGCGGTTCGGCTTCCGGAGCATCCGCAGGCAGTCCCCCGCCTGCTCCGGCATCGTCCCGGTCCGGCCGTACAGCTCGATGGCGAAGCGCGAGAAGTCGCGGACCATGAAGTCGAAGATCTGGTCGACCGTGTCGGACGACACGCCGAGGAGCGTCGCGTTCTCGAGGACGAGCTGCCCGTAGACGACGAGGGTGAAAAGCTCCCCCAGCGTCAGGACGAAGTCCAGGTCCTTCTTCTGCGCGTCGGTGATGTTCCTCTTCGCGAGAAAGGCCATCAGGGCCGAGATCTGCTCCTCGAAGTGGTTGACGTTCGGAAGGTCCCAGGCCGCGTACGCCTTGTGGAAGTCGTGGAAGCGGATCTTCCCGAGCCCCGACGCGGGCCCCTGGTCGAAGAGGAAGAGGTCGTCCGCCGGGTCGGAGCGGGTCGGCACGTCGGCGTAGTCCGCCGGGGCGAAGAAGTAGTTCGGCAGGAACTTCAGGATCAGGGCGATGTTGACGTGGACCGTCCCCTCCAGCTTCGGCAGCGCCCGGATGTCTCGCGCCGCCATCTCGAAGTACGTCTCCTTCTCGAACCCCTTCGCGGCGATGACGTCCCAGAGGAGGTCGATCACCGACTCTCCCTGCGTCGTCACCTTCATCTTCACGACCGGGTTGTAGAGGAGGTACCGCCGGTCCTCGCGCGTGGCCGACCGGAAGTAGTCGGAGGCCCGGAGGGCGAAGAGGCGCATCGCGACGAGGCGCGCCCAGGCGTCCGTGAACATCCGCTTCACGTGGGGGAAGTCGGTCACGTGCATTCCGTAGAGGCGCCGCCGCGAGGCGTGACGGAACGCCTCGTAAAGGGCGTGCGTGCAGATGCCGATCGAGGCCCACCCGAGGTTGTACTTCCCGACGTTGACGGTGTTGAGCGAGGCGTCCCAGGCGTCCGTGCCCCGCAGGAGGATCGCGTCCTCCGGGACCTCGTAGTCGTTCAGGGCGAACTCCGCCACGTAGGACTGGGTCGTGCAGACGTTCTGGACGAGCTCGTACTTCGGGTGCCTCGGGTTCGCGGGAAAGAAGACCCATTCGTCCCCCCCGGCCATCTTCCCGAAGACCGAGAGGAGCGCCGCCTCGTTTCCGTTCCCGATGTAGTACTTCCGGCCGTTCGCGAGGTAGCCGCCGCCCGGCCTCGGCGCCAGCCGCATCTCCGTGGAGTAGATGTCGGCGCCGTGCTCCTTCTCCGAAAGGCCGAACCCGAAGATCCCCCCTTCGGCCAGGAGGGCGGCGGCGCGCTTCCGCATCGCCTCGTTCCGGCTCATCCAGAAGGGGCCGAGGCCGAGGATCGTGACCTGCCACGCGTACCAGTAGGGGAGGCCGTAGAAGCCGAGGACCTCGTTCAACGCGCAGTTCCGCCAGGTGTCCCACCGGGCCTCCGCCCCGCCGAGCGCGGACGGCGTCAGGAAGGTCGCGAAGACCTTCCGTCCCCTCTGGAAGTCGAGGAAGTCGCGGTACCAGACCCGGTCCCGGTCGTCTTCCTTCAGGCGCTTCTTTCCCTTCGCCTCGAAGAAGGCGACCGTATCGCGCAATATCGCGGTCGAGTGCGGGTCGAGCGGAAACGCTCCGGGGCTCTTGGGGTTCAGGAGGAGCATCGGGTCACCTCGCTGCCGTTTCGCCTCAGCTTATCCTCGCGCGCCCTCCCGGGTGCCGGAAAGGCGGCTCCGGGCCGCACCATTTCGTTCAGGGGACCGGCCCCGCCGGATCCGTTTTCCCGAAGCGAGGCGGAAGAGGGCCGCCCGCGGCCCCGGTGCGCATGATTCAAATGAATCAGACGGGTGGCATCGCGTTTGATTCGACAATCCCGGGATCCTATTTCCGGGACACCAAACAGAAGGAGAAACGACATGAAGAAGACCACCACCGCCGTCGTCGCCGCGTTCGCCGCCCTCGCCTTCGGGACCACCGCTCTCGCCACGATGGAGATCCAGAAGGAGTACAAGGCGAAGGACCCGAACGCGAACTGTGCCTCCTGCCACACGGAGAAGATGCCGAAGAAGGAGTCCGCCGGCCTGAACGACTTCGGGAAGACCGTCCAGGCCGCCAAGGGGAAGGACGGCAAGATCGACTGGACGAAGGTCGCCGCCCCCAAGAAGTAACGTTTTCCGCACCGGATTCCCGTCGCCCCCGGGCCCGCGCCCGGGGGCGTTTCATTTCCGGGGACCGCTTCGGACGAGCGAAAAGAGCCCGGCGGCGGCTGCAAAGGCCCCCGCCGCCGCGTAGGCGTGGCGGAGGCCGTGCACAAAGCCCTCCGCGTCGGCCGCAGAGAGCTCCGGAGTCCGGAGAGCCGCGGCCGGCACGACCGCATAGAGAAACGCCCCCGCCGCCGCCACTCCCAGGACCATCCCGACGGTGCGCGTCGTCCCGAGGAGGCTGGAGACGACGCCGAGGTGCTCGCGCGGGGCGCTCCCCATCACGGCGCTGTTGTTCGGCGACTGGAAGAGCCCGGTGCCGAGACCGAAGAGCGCGAGAAGAACTTCCGTCCGGAGGGATCCCGTTTCCGTCCCGGCCGCCATCAGGAAGCTGGCCGCCGCGCAGAGCCCGGTCCCGGCCGCGGCCGGTCCGGCGGTCCCGATCCGGTCCGAGAGCGCGCCGGCGAAGGGGGCCACGCAGAGAACGGCGAGCGGGAAGGCCGTCATGACGAGCCCCACGCGCCCCGGCCCCGCGTGAAGGACCCGGGCGAGATAGAACGGCGTCAGGAAGACGATGACGTACTGCGACATGAAATTGAGGAGGGCCGCCAGCACCCCGAGGGAGAGCGTCGTGCTCCGGAAGAGAGCGAGCTCCAGCATCGGCTCGGCCACGCGCCTCTCGACGGCGAGGAACGTTCCTCCAAGGAGGAGCGAGACGGCGAGAAGCGAAAGCGTGGCGCCGGTCCATCCCTCCTGCTGCGCCCGGTTGACGAAGAGGAGAAGCGTCGAGAGCGCCCCGAAGCCCGTGGCGGCCCCGGCGAAGTCGATCCGGCCCGGCCGCCCCGTCCGGTCCGGCACGACCTTCCGCGCGAAGGCGAAGGCCGCGAGCCCGATCGGAAGGTTGATGAGGAAGGCCGATCGCCAGCCGAACGCCGCCGTCAGAAACCCGCCGAGGCTCGGTCCCGTCGCGAGCCCGACCGAGATGCTGATCGCGTAAAGGCCCATCGCGCGCCCCCGCTCCGCGGCCGGGAAGACCCCCGTCACGATCGCGAGGGGGACGGACATCAGCATCCCCGCGGCCAGCCCCTGCACGGCCCGGAAGAGGACGAGGGCGTGGATCGAGGGGGAGGCGGCGCAGAGGACGGACGCCGCGACGAACCCGATGAGCCCCGAGAGAAAGATCTTCCGGTGCCCCCAGAGGTCGCCCAGGCGGCCGAAGAAGAGGGCGAGGCTGCCGATCGTGACGAGATAGATCATCGGGACCCACTGCGCCGTGGCGAGGTCGGCCGAGAAGGTCCGCGCAATCGTCGGCAGGACGACGTTGACGATGCTGCCGTCGATCGGCCCGAGGACGCTCCCCAGCATCAGGGCGGCCAGGATCCGGTACTTCCGCGGGTGTCCCGCGTCCGGCGGCGAAGGGAGCACGGCCTATTCTCCGCGCTTCCGGGCGCCCGGCGCGCCCCCGACTTCTGCTTCGTTACTTCTTTGGGTGCCCCACCGTCTGGGCGAGGACGATCCGCTGGTCGCCCCGGAGTCCCAGTACCTTCCCCAGCGCCGCGCGGTCGACGCTCCCGCGGACGACGGTCGAGAGGCCCGTCGCGGCCGACCAGAGATAGACGTTCTGGCTGACGAAGGCGGCGTCCGACGCCGCGTACCGGTCCCGGTCCT
>Ga0316622_100001804_pt1 | contig 14336 bp, 8 predicted proteins | sample OWC_Aug_OW2_C1_D_FD_207646 | JGI IMG/M metagenome (GOLD analysis project Ga0316622, IMG submission 207646) | Wetland soil microbial communities from Old Woman Creek delta, Ohio, United States - OWC_Aug_OW2_C1_D5_C | ecosystem: Environmental > Terrestrial > Soil > Wetlands | place: USA: Ohio... | reverse complement strand
CGAAGTGCGCGTGACAGACATCACCGCCAAGCTCGAGCCCGATTCCGTGATCCTGCGCGACCCGCAGGGCAAGCGGGCTCTGCAAATCCTCGAACAGAACTACCGGGCCGACCCGGTCTCGCAGGGACTGCTGCTGTCCCTCTACGAGGGTAAGGAGATCCAATTCCTTGTCAAGAAGGAAGGCGGCAAAGACCAGATCGTTGTCGGCAAGGTCGTCCGCAGTGGGTACGGGCGCAGCCCTGTCCGCCCCCAATCCTCCCGATTCCCGTATTCGCTATACGGCCCACAAGAGGATGACCGTCCGGTCCAGGCGTCGAGCCAGCCCATTATCGAGGTGGACGGCAAGCTGCGTTTCAGCCTGCCCGGCGAGCCGCTATTCCCCTCGCTGAAAGACGGCACCATTCTCAAGCCCACGCTTCACTGGGTGCTCCAGACGGACCAGCCGGGCAAGCTCGACGCGGAGATGAGCTACGTCACCGGCGGCATGAGCTGGGAGGCGGACTACAGCGTCGTCGCCCGCGGCGAAACCGACCGGATCGACATGATTGGCTGGGTGACCATCGACAACCAGAGCGGCACGACGTTCGAGAACGCCCGCGTCAAGCTCATGGCCGGCGACGTCAGCAAGGTCCAGGAAGAAGTCTACTATGCGCTGACCCCCGCCGGCGCGGGCGCCTACGGCGGCAATGCGACGCCGCCCGTGACGGAGAAAGCGTTCGAGGAATATCATCTCTACACGTTGAGCCGGCCCACGACGCTGCACGACAGCGAAACCAAGCAGGTCGAGTTCCTCCGCGCCGAGGGCGCCCAGAGCCAGCGCCTCTACGTCTACGATGGGGCCAGCTTCAATCCGAGATCCACCCGCACGCCCTGGGCGGCCAGGCAGGAGCCTGACTACGGCACGCAGTCCAATAGCAAGGTCTGGGTGATGAAGGAGATCAAGAACTCCAAAGAGAATCACCTGGGGATTCCGTTCCCGCGAGGGCGTATGCGGTTCTACCAACAGGATGATGACAGACAACTGGAGTTCATCGGCGAGAATACGATCGATCACACGCCGCGAGACGAGACCATCCGCGTCCGCACCGGCGACGCCTTCGACCTCGTCGGCGAGCGGCGCCGAACCGACGGCCAGTCCGATTCGTGGCGCCGGATGGTTTACGAGGCTTTCGAGATCAAGCTGCGCAACCGAAAGGAGACCGGCTCGGTCGAGATTCGCGTCGTCGAGCACCTGTACCGCTGGAGCACCTGGGAAATCACGGAGAAGTCCGACCCGTTCGCCAAGACCGACAGCCAGACGATCGAGTTCCGCGTGCAGGTCCCCGCCGGGCAGGAGAAGGTCGTCACCTATAGGGTCCATTACACGTGGTAGGCGCTCGAGACCGTACGATGCATGACAGGAAAGGCGGCAAACGAACCGGGTGGGATCGGCAAGCCCAGGCTTGCCGATGGTTTGCCCACGCGCCATCGGCAAGCTGGCGCTTGCCGATGCCACCCAGAGCAGTGCCCTGAAACTTGCACAGACACGCTGTAGAGCCAGGGGGTTTTTGTGCTTGCTCCGCAGCGAATGTAAGGTACAATACGGTCGGCAGTTAGCGGCGGATGATGGCGCACAAGCTTCAGCGTCCGCCGGGCTTTCGACACGGAGAGGTGTCGGAGTGGCTGATCGAGCTGGTTTCGAAAACCAGTGTGCTCTACGGGGCACCGCGGGTTCGAATCCCGCCCTCTCCGTTCTTGCCCTTGCGATGCGTGCGCGCCGCGTCCGGGGTAGCGGAAATGGCCCTGTCGGCGCTACATGCGGGCTACTTGCTGGTCTCGTAGATCTCGATGTCCTGTTGGCCCTGGAAGGCTCGACCGTCGGTGAGTTGGCCACTGACCTTCACCGTCAGAGTGCCGTTGACCGTGGTCGCCGCCAGCAACGCCTGCGGATCGAAGAACGCCATCACCGCGCCGGCCGTATCCGTCCCGAAGACCCGCTGGCTCAACGCGGGAATCTCGCCCGGCATGAGCACCAGCGGCCGGTTGACGATCAGGCCTCGACCACAGCCCTCGGGCAGATGCACGACCGCCATGAGGCTTGTCGGCGTCCGTACATCCCGATACAGCTTCGTCGGCTTGACCAGCAGATCGCAGAGCACCGCCGACTGCGTCGGCACCACCACATCCACCGTGGCGGTCACCGACGGCGCCTCACGCGCCGAGACCGTCACGGCATTGGTGATCACCCTGTTCGGCTCCGCGTTCTCGTCCACGCGGACCACCAGGTCCAGGCAGTCCCGGGCGCCCGGCGCCAGCGAGCCGTAGAACCACGTGTAGGTCGGAATGATCAGGTCATCGTAATAGCCGATTTCCTGATCGCGCTCGGCGCTGACGAACCTCGTGTGCGCCGGCAGTGTGTCGATGATCGACAGGTGCGTCACCGTCCGCGTGCTGGACGGGTTGGTGATGCAGATCTCATACGTCAGGTCGGCTCCCGGATTCACCAGGTACCGGCCCGGGACAGTCGGGTCCTCCACGGCGCCGCTCTTGATGCGTTTGGTCAACTGGAGTCCCTCATAGCTGGCCACCACGACCGCGCTGGCCGTGGTCGCCGTCGTCTCGTCGCTGTCGATTGTGACGCGATTGGTGATCGCCGTGCCGCCGGGCACATCGCTGCCCAACTGCACGACCATCTCGACGCAGTCGGAGGCCCCCGCCGCCAGGGACGGCAAGGACCACGTGCAGGTGTGCGTGGCCCGGTCGTACTGGCCGAGCCGGTCGTCAACGCTGACGAACGCCACGTCCCCCGGCAGGGCGTCCACCAGCGTGACATTGGTCACGGGCTGCGTGTTCGCCCGGTTGTCGTAGCAGATCCGGTACGTAACCTGCGCGCCGGCATCGGCGTAGACGACTCCGCTGGGGTCGTTGGCGTCCACGCCGCTGACGATGATCTTGCTCACATTGAGCGGCTTGAACGGTTCCAGGATCACCGCCGCCACGGCATCCACGGCCGTCGTGGTGGGCGGTGTCTCTGCGCTGTCAATCGTCACGGAGTTCGTGATGGGGGTGCCGGCGGCAATCCCCGGCTTGACCTGAACGGTGACGCTCAGGCACGTTCTCGACCCGGCTGCCAACGGAGGGTCGTTCCAAGTGTACGTGTGCGTCTGTAGATCGTAGCTGCCGAACTGTCCATGGCCGTCCGCACGAACAAACGTCACCTCCGGCGGCAGGGTGTCGACAAGGACGATACTGGTCAGAACGTAGTCATTGTGCTCGAAGCAGATGTTATAGGTGAACTCGCCGCCGATGGGGACTTCGAGCACAGCCCCCGGATTGGGAAGTCCCGAACCCTCCTCGATCACCTTGACCAGGTGAAGCGGGTTGAAACTGGTTTGCTTTCCGGGGATGACCACGGCGGTCGGATCATAACCCACATGCTCCACCAACTGGATCCGCGTGAGGTTGGTGTCGTACACCATCATGTCGTTGCGGTCGTCGTCCCCCTGGCCATTTCTGTTGTCCAGACCTGTGGTGCAGTAGATGAAACCCGTGGCGGGGTCGACGGCCAGGCCCATGACGCCGGCGTCGGGAGCGACCTGAACTTCGGTCTCCGTGCGGTCGATGAGGTTGTACTGAGTGAGATAGAAATTGTTCAGATAGCCGCCGCCGGTGTACAGGTAACCCCGCTTGGGATCCACGGCCACGCTGATGGCGGTTCGACGCAGGGTGATCGTGTCGATAAGAGACCAGTCGGAGGTCTTGTACACGCGAACCGTGCTGCTCGACCCGACGACGTAGAGCTGATCCTCAATTTCATCCAGGGCAATTCCATAGCCGGTAGCGTCCTTCAACTCGACCGGCGAATTGGGAACAGTATTGAGCACGCTGCCGTCGGGGTTCCATCGGTAACAATAGAGGTTGGACGTCTTGCGATCGATGCAGTAGAGCATCATCTTGTCGTGGTCGTACACGATGCCGGCCAGGTCGTTGGCGTCCTGGGCCAGCGCGGCGGTCTTCTCCTGCATGGTCGTGGCATCGATCACACGGATCTTGTTCGTGTACTCATAGGTGACGAACAGAGTCTCCGAGTCCGAGTCGACGGCCAGGCCGACCGCGCCGCCTCCTTCGAACGGGATCGTGTATTTCACCTGGAATGTCAGCATGCCGTCGGACCCGATGTCGTAGGCGGCGATCGGTGTGGGAGTACTCCAGGGGACGATCTCGGTAATCACGTACAACGACTTGGCCTGCGTCGTGGTCGCCGCCCCGATTGTCAGCAGGAGCCCCACCAGAGCGACACCCAGGAAACGACCGTAGCACCTAACTGCTCTATTCTGGTTCCTCATAGTCGAACCCACCCCTGTGCAATGGCACTGAACACGTCTGGTGCATGATGCGCGCACCTGTTGCGCTTGGGCCGTCCGTGTGGCGGGATCCATGGAAAGTCAGCAGGAGCCCTTTTCTTCACGCTCATCCGTAATTGACCAGTACTATAATACCGATGCCGTTTCTGCCTGTCAACAATAGAATCCGTCATCATCTTATGGTCGGCCTGAATCGGGGCCGACTTGAGGAGGGGACACGGGCATTTTGCCGACCCCGCGGGGGAGCGGACGGAATTGCCGTACGGCCAAGGGGGGCTAGTCCACGGGTGAGCGAAACACAGCCCATGCCATGGAACGGCGGTGGCTCGACCCGGAGCGGGTCGGACCATCCGATAATGTGTCATGTGCTGTCCCTGCCGCAGCCTGAGCGGTCCTGCGACCGCGAGGATCAGGGCCGGTCAGGGCTGCTAAAGGCTGTAGCGTCGCCGCAGGTAGCCGATGAGCCCCAGGCCAAAACCGCCCAGAAGAACCGCACCGGGAGCCGGAACCGGGGTCACGAGACCACCCAATGCCGTGTTCACAAAGACAGGACCGCTGGTCAGATTCACCGAAACCATGTCAGTGTGTCAAGGGCGACTCGTAGAACGTGCCCGTCTGGAGGGCCGTTGCACTGTGCTACGTCCCGGGTAAGGGAGCCGTACAATGTGCCTAAACCCATGCCTTGACAGCGGTTGGGTGGGCGACTATAGTGGCCGGTCGGCCCTGTGGTTCGTCGCTGGACCGGGGAGTATGGCGACGATTGAAACCTGAGACCGCCAAGGAGACGCTTTTTTCGTACCTGCCTATGACGAATGTAGACCAGAAGACAACGTTGGCTCCCAGCCCTGGAGGCGACACCCGTCGGCAACCTGACTGTCACCGCGAGACCCCGCTGTCGCAGTTCCTGCGCCTGCTTTGGCGGCGCAGGCTTCTGATCGTCGCCGGCTCGCTTGTCCCGGCGCTGGCGGCTGTCGCGATACTGTCCCTGTTACCCCGAAAGTACACGGCCACGTCCGTGTACGAGCATCTCGTCCGGGAAAGTGAGTATAACGTTCTGATGCGGCGGTTCCACAGCCTTGAGAACCTCGCGAAGATCGCCGGTCAGCTTCGCGACAAGGGATTGGCCTCCAGCGCTCAGGAACTGCTGGACTGCCGCACGGAAGACGCGCTGGGGAAGATGATCCGGCTGACCGCCTCACCGGCCTATCCCAGACGCCTCCCGACGACCGATCCCGCGACCTCCGAGAAGATCAGCGCCGTTCAGGCTCAGCTTCTGTCCATTCAGATCACGGGCCGCTCCCCCAAGGACGTCGAGAGCATCATCGCCGTCGTCACGGACAACTTCGAGCACGTGTTGCCCGTGTACGCTATACGAAACGACCTGAAGGACCTCGTTCGCCGCTACAAGACCATGGCCGCCGACATCGAGGACAACCGGTTCAATCTGGACATGGAACTGCAAAGGGAGCAGGCGCGGCTTGAGAAGCTCAAGGCCCTCGAAGCTCCCGCTTCCGGGTCCGGCCAGGCGACGACGGAGCAGGATCAGCTTGTCCTGCAATTCACGGATGTCAGGAACACGAGGGAGTACTTGCCCCTGCCCTACCAGGTCCGTGCCGTTGCGTCCAAGATCATCGACCTGCAGGAGACCATCCGGGGCAACGAGGACAAATACGCCTACTGCATCGGCGTGCTCGAGCTGACCGAAAAGCTGCTCAGCCGAGTCGAGCAGAGCATCCTGACCTATTACACGACGCAGCAGTTCTTGAGCTTCGCGGGCGAACAACTGCCGGCGTGTACGGATAAGGCCCAGTCCGACTATCTGAAATCCTACATGCGCCGAACGGAGAATCTGGTCTTCGCCAGCGCTCGCGCCGGCGTCAGCCCGGTGATCTACCCCGTCTCCAAGCACCTGGCGGGGACCGGTGTGGTCGTCTTTATTGCCTCCCTGATGGTCGCGATCTTCGCCGCCGTTGTGCTGGAGTCCTCCCGCGGGCCCTCCAGCCGGGGCAGACCTTGAGCAAGATGCCGCACACACTCAAAGCCGCATGGGGGCAGAACCGCACGGTTCTGGGCAACTTCGTGGCCCTGTCCGTCGTGCAGGCGAGCAACTACCTCGTGCCGGTGATTATCCTGCCATACCTGTTCCGTGTGCTGGGCGACTCGCGTTACGGCCTGATCGAGCTGGCCCGGGCCGTCAGTATCTACTTCCTGACAGTGACCGACTACGGCTTCAGCTTCTCCGCGACGCGGGAGATCTCCGTACACCGCGAGGACCCGCAGAAAGTCTCGGAGATCTTCTCGGCCGTCATGCTGCTGCGATTCCTCCTGGTCGTCCTGAGCCTCGGCGCGCTGGTGGCGATTGTCCTGGGGGTTCCGCGGCTCCGGGCCGAGTGGCCGGTCTATCTGCTCGCGTTCGGGCACGTGATCGGCCAGTGGCTCCTGCCCGCCTGGCTCTACCAAGGGATGGAACGGATGAAGCTCGTCGCCGGCGTCAACATCACAGCCCGGGTGCTGTTCATCGTCGCGATTTTCGTGTTCGTCGCGGGGCCCGCGGATTATCTCTATGTCCCACTGTTCCAATCCGTGACGAGCATCGTAACCGGGCTGGTCGTGCTGATCGTGGCGTTTCGCGCCTTTGGCCTGCGGTTCCACGTTCCACCAGCCGGTGTGCTCATGCGGGAGCTCAAGAACGGCTGGCATATCTTCCTATCGCAAATCGCCGTCAGGCTCTACACGACGAGCAACGTCGTCATCCTGGGCCTGTTCGCGGATGTCTCGTTCGTGGGCTATTACTCCGCCGGAGACAAGATTGTCCGGGCGGTCCAGGGCCTGCAACTGCCGCTGTCGCAGGCGATCTTCCCGCACATCGGCAAGCTGGCCTCGCAGTCGAAGCAGGCGGCTCTGACCTTCACCGCCGGGGTCACCAAAATCGTCAGCGTCCTTACCCTCGGGCTGTCCGTGGGTCTGTTTGTCGCGGCGCCGTACGTCGCCCGCGCGGCGCTCGGCCCGGACTTCGCCCCGGGCGTGCCGGTGATCCGGATTCTATCCTTCCTGCCGTTCATCATCGGATTGAGCAACATCTTCGGCGTGCAGATCATGGTCAATTTCGGGCTCAAGCGCACCATGACGAGAATCCTGGCCGCGGCAAGCGTTTTCAACATCGTCGTGGCCCTGGTTCTGGTCGTGCCGTTTCGCCATATCGGGATGTCCGTCACGGCCGTGCTGACGGAGCTGTTCGTTACGACGGTGATGTTCGTCGTCCTGCGAAGAAAAGGGATCGACCTCTTTCAAACAAAGACGGAGGGCGTGCCCAGTGAAGCGTGATTATCTCATCGTTGGAGCGGGCTTTGCCGGCTGCGTGCTCGCGGAGCGGCTGGCCAACGGTCTGGACCAACGGGTCCTGCTCATCGACCGGCGCAACCATATCGGCGGAAACGCGTACGATTTTCGCGACGAACGCGGCCTGCTCGTCCAGCAATACGGGCCGCACATCTTCCACACGAGCAGCAGAGCCGTCTGGGATTATCTCTCGCAGTTCACGGCATGGAACGGCTACGTGCACCGCGTCCTTGCCAATCTGGGCGACAAGGAGGTGTACCTGCCCATCAACCTCGACACGATGGAGCGGCTCTGCGGCCGGACGTTCACGCCCGAGGAGCTGCGCGACTACTTCGAGCAGCGCAAGGTCAGGCTCGCGCGAATCGAGAACGCGCGGGATGTCGTGGTCTCGCAGGTCGGCACGGAACTCTACGAGCTGCTGTTCAAGAACTACACGAAGAAGCAATGGGGCTTGTACCCGGAGCAGCTCGATCCGCAGGTGACGGGCCGGCTGCCGGTCCGGCTCGACCACGACACGCGGTACTTCACGGACCCCTGGCAGGGCATCCCCACGGAGGGCTACACGCGGATGTTCGAGCGGATGCTGGACAGCCCGAACATCGAAATCCGGCTGGAAACGGAGTACAGGGCTGTTGCGGGAACGGTCGATTTCCCGGGGCTCATCTTCACCGGGGCAATCGACGAGTTCTTCGATTGCAGGTACGGCCGCTTGCCCTACAGAAGCCTCTCCTTCCGGTTCGAGACCCTGGCCGTCGAGCGGTTCCAGAACGCCGGCGTGGTCAACTATCCCAACCACCAGGAGTACACGCGGATCACCGAGTTCAAGCAGTTGTATCTCCAGCGGCATCCCCAGACGACGATCTGCTACGAGTACGGCAGCGATGAGGGCCCGCCCTGCTACCCGGTGCCGACGCCGGCCAATCACGCCCTGTACGCCAGGTACAAGGCCGAGGCGGACGGGTTGGACGATACGCACTTTGTTGGTAGACTGGCCCAGTACCAGTACCTGAACATGGACCAGGTCGTCGAGCGTGCATTGAACCTGTTTCAGAAGATCCGGGACCGTGCCTGAGAACAAGCCAGAGAGGATTGCCGCCATCGTGGTGACGCATAACCGCAAGCAGTTGCTGGGCGAGTGCATCGGCTCCCTGTTGCGCCAGAGCCGACCGCCCGATGCGCTGTTCGTCATTGACAACGCCTCCACGGACGGGACATGTGAGGCCCTGCTCGACGAGCCACGGAGGGCGGCCGCCCGAGACGTGGAGATGCACTATGTGCGAATGCCGGAGAATGTCGGCGGCGCGGGCGGCTTTGCCGAGGGGATGAGGCAGGCCGCCGGCGCAGGCTTCGATTGGCTCTGGCTGATGGACGATGATGTCCTGGCGGCGCCCGATGCACTCGATGTGCTCGTGCGCAGAAAAGAGCAGTTGCAGGCCGCTCGCAACGAGCCCTTCATCCTGAACTCGCTGGTCCTCGCGCGGGACTTGTCGGACGGCGACTCGCTCGCATTCCCGCTGCGGGAGCTCTCGGCCGGCGGTTCTCCTCGCATGGGCGCTTTTCACTGGCGGCTGAGCGAGGTGCCGCACATGGTGCACGACGGCCTGTATCGCTGGATCTGCCCGTTCAACGGGACCTTCGTGCCGGCCCGGGCCGTCACGGAGGTCGGCCCGCCCAGAAAGGAATTCTTCATCTACGGCGACGAGACGGACTTTCAGTTCCGCGCGGCCAAAACGTTCCGGCTGTACACCGTCGTGGACAGCAGGGTCTTTCATCCCAGACCGCAGCCCGGCGCCTTCGACTGGAAGCAGTATTACGGTATCCGCAACATGTTCATTGTGAACAGGCACTTCGACCATCCCACGCTGCGGAACGTCAAGCTGGTCCTCACCGGCCTCACGATGGGACTTCGCAACGGCCCCCGGGGGATGAAGCTGATGCTGCGGGCGATCCGGGACGGGCTGGCCGGACGCCTCGGCAAGAGGGATGACCTGGACTCGTGACTCGATATCTCGTCAATCCGCTGGCGTTGTTTCTGGTCGTCTGGGGGACGGCGGTCGCCCTGTACACAGGCGGAGTTTACGCCGGGACATTCCCGGCTCCCGTACCCATGCTCTGGGCGACGGTGCTATTGAATGTGGCCGGCTTCTCGCTGGGTTACTTGACATGGGCGACGTTCCGCCGCCTCCTGCCGCCGGCCGAACCTGTCCCCTCTCGTGCCAGGGTCCTCAGTCCCGGGCAAATCACACGCCTCCTTCCATGGACGGGCCTCGCGGGTCTGCTCGCGCTGGCGCTGGCGGTGTACCGGACCGCCATCATCGCGTCGAGCTTCGGCATGACTGTCCCGGAATTGTTGACCCACCCGGGCATGCTTCGCGATGGATTTGCGATGTTCGTCACCGCCGGTGTGTTCCAGACCAGTTGGATCGTAATGCTGAACTCGGTCACGAACAGCCTGTTCTCCATCGGGTTTATCCTGCTCGGGGTGCTCCTGCACGTGGATCCCGGTCGCCGCAAGTACTTCTACCTGTTCGGCTTTCTCCTGATCGCGCTGACCATCAGCCTGACCAGCGTCAGCCGCCAAGAGGCCACCGCCAACATCGTGTACGTGGTGTTCGCATACCTCTTCATTCGCAGCGTGGACCGACGCCCGGCCGCGGGACACCGGATTCTCACTCTACTGCTTCCGCTGATGGCTGCGGCGGTGCTTTTCTTTCTCATCGATCTGTTCCTGCGCAAGAGCGCCGCGTACGACCGGCCCGACCGCCTCCAGGGCTTCGTCTATCATCTCTTCTGGTACCTGGCCTCGCCGCTGGCGGCACTCAACGAATGCCTCGCTACTTTCGACGGCCTCTACCATCTGGGGCAATACACGTTCTTCCCGTTTTACAAGTGGCTCAGCCGGTTCCACCTGGCCCCGGAGGCCGACATCTCCGTCTTCGGCGAATTCGTCCTGATCCCGTATGCGGCGAACGTGTACACCTACCTGCGGAACTTCTACGAGGATTTCGGGATGATTGGCGTGGTGACGGCACCCTACGCGCTGGGTCTGGCGACCTCCGCGCTGCGGGCCCGGGCCGCCGGCTATTTCCCATACCTGAATCTCTACCTGGTGTTGCTGATGTTGATCCTCTTTTCCTTTTACAACTTCTCTCTGTTCTCGAATCAGTCGTACTTACAGATGCTATTCGGCTTTCTCTTCTTCCGTTACGAGCTGCGCAAAGACGATACGACGACGACATGATCAGCACAGCCTACAAAGCAGTCGGCAGGTGGGTGCACAATGAACTGCGCAAAGCCCTGACCTGTGCGCTGGGGATCATAGGCCCCGAGGCATGGTCAGCCTGTCGGTACCGAAGGGTAGCCGGGCATGCGTTGGACCTCAATGCCCCAAAGGATTTCAATGCGAAAATCCAGTGGCTGAAGTTCCGATCCGACACGTCACGATGGGTGGAGCTGGCCGACAAGGTGAAAGTCAGGAACTACGTTCGGGACTGCGGCTATGCAAGCCTCCTCAACGAGGTCTTCGGCGTGTATTCGCGTGCGACGGATATCGACTTTGGTGTATTGCCGTCGTCCTTCGTTCTCAAGGCCAACAACGCAAGTGCGGCCGTCATTCTGGTCAAAGACAAAAGGGCTCTGGATATTGCCGACACGCGCAGACGACTGGAGCACTGGCTGCGGACGCCATTTGGAGTCATTACGGCGGAACCGTACTACAGGCAGATGGCGCCCTGCATAATGGCCGAACGATACCTGGAGCAGGATGGGGAGCTATCGACATCCTTGATTGACTACAAGTTCCACTGCTTCCATGGGGAACCGGCGTTTTGCCTGGCCTTGTGCAATAGAGAGATTGGAGGACACGTATCGAAAGTCATCTATGATCTCGACTGGAACAGGCACAATGAGCACCTGATCGAGGCGGAACGCACCGGCATCGACATACCGAAGCCGCACTCGTATGCCGCGATGCTGAAGATAGCCAGGGACCTCTCGCGGCCGTTTCCCTTTGTGCGAGTCGATCTCTATGAAATCAATGGCAATCCCATCTTCGGAGAACTGACATTCACTCCCGCGGCCGGTTTCATCACCTACTATACTCCTGAGTTTCTCAACACCCTTGGAGACCTGCTGCGGCTGCCCAATGAGTAAGCTCCTCAGCCCATGGATTTCAGCTCCCGTGGACCTGTTCAACGGCCGCGACAAAGTGTATTGCAGGGAGCTAAACGGTGCATCAGGGGGCTGGGAACGGTTCGACCTGATGCTGACATCGCCTGAACCCTCTCGAAGGAGTTTGACTATGTCCGCGTGGACTTGTACAATTGCGGTGACAAGGTGTACTTTGGCGAATTGACCCTGCATCACGGGGGCGGCTGGGAAAGATTTGATCTCGCCTCCTGGGATCTCTATTTCGGCAACAAACTGGACTTGGCGCGAGCATGATGGCCTCTGTACTGTACATGGCGGTCCTGGAACGGGCCCACGGTGAGTATCCCTGCGACCAGGCCCACGATCCCGTGTGGTCGGCGTGGGGCCGGCTCCCGAACGATCCCTCTCGCCCGGGAGATCGCTTTCCATGTGCGGGATAGGCGGATGTATCACGAATGAGGCGGGCGTGTTGCCCACTGTGCTGGCCACCATGGCGGACTTGATGGCGCATCGGGGCCCCGATGCCTCGGGCCAGTACATCCATGGCCGGGTCGGCCTGTGTCACAGGCGATTGTCTATCCTGGACCTTTCCGAATCTGCGAATCAGCCGATGGCGACGGCGGACGGACGCTTCGTTATCGTTTTTAATGGAGAGATCTACAACTGGCGGGAGCTGCGAGAGGAGCTTGGTCCAGGGGTCCCCTGGCGGACCCATTCCGACACTGAGGTTCTGCTCCAGGCGTGGTCAAGGTGGCAAGAGGGGTGCATAGAGAAACTCAACGGAATGTTTGCTTTTGCCGTCTATGACTCAAGAGACCGGGTACTGACCCTGGTCCGAGACCGGTTTGGAATCAAGCCCCTGTACTATGCAGAACTGCGGCATACGTTTGTGTTTGGTTCTGAAGTCAAGGCGCTGTTCGGACACAGAGAACTCCCGTTCGAAATGGATCGCGATTTCCTGCCGGAATATTTGATGACGCGTTTCGTCAGCGGGCAGGACACCCTCTTTAGAAAGGTCAAGCAACTGGCGCCTGGCCACATCATGAGGATCACCACCCACGATTTCCCGGACGTGCGAATCATCCAGCGACGATACTGGGATTTCCAGGAGTCCCGGTTGGATTGTTCTTTCACGGAGAGCGCCGGCAGACTTCTACGCGAGTTGGACCGAAGCGTGAAGTCAATGATGGTGTCCGACGTCCCGGTGGGCACCCAGATGTCCGCGGGCCTGGACTCGACGACTGTGACGTGTCTGGCGGCAGGATACAATCACGGGATTGCCTCGTTCACGGTAGGTTTTCAGGAGAAGGCCTACGATGAATCCGCCGCTGCGTTCAGGTTGGCGCGGGACAAGGGCATCCGTTGTCAGGGGACCTCGGTGAATGCAGATGCGTTGGCCCGGCTCATGGTCCCTCTGACCTGGCATTTGGATGAGCCGATCAATCATCCCAATAGCATAGGAATATACGTCTTGTCCAGATTCGCGCGGCCGCACGTGACCGTCTTGTTGAGCGGTGAAGGAGCCGATGAATTGCTCTGCGGCTACCGCTGGTACAGAACATTCGAGATGGTCATGCGCCAACAGGGGCCGCATCTCAGGGAGGCGCTCTTGAGGGCCTACCTTCGGATCACCCCCCTGCACAGGGGCAGGGACCGCATTGCCAAGGATCTCAAGTTATGCTCCCTGCGAGGCCTCTCCCCGGGGCGACTGAGCGCCCTGCTCCCTACCTACCTGCCCCATGAGTACTGGCCCTTCGTGGGGGATGTCCTGGGAAGAGCACCCTGGTTGGAGAAACGAGCTTCCCTCTATGAGGCTTCGCCGTTCTCGGATCCCCTGAGCAGTTGCCAGTATTACGACATCAAGACCTACCTGCCCGCATTGCTCGTGAGGCAAGATAAGATGAGCATGGCGGCCAGTATCGAGAACAGGGTGCCATTCCTGGACAATGGTGTTGTCGAGTACATAATGGCCCTGCCTCCGCACTATCGGCTGCGCGGCAGGGTCACCAAGAGGGTCTTGCGGCAGGCAGTGACTCAGCTCCTGCCACGATACATCCGCAAACGTCGGAAGTGCGGCTTCGGCTTCCCTTTGGCACAGTGGTTCCGAGAGCCCCAGTGTGCGCCACTTCTGGATATCCTGAGGTCGAAACGATTTTATGAACGGGGCATTTTACCCTCGCCGGTTCTGAACGAACTGCTGGCAGACACAGGCAATCTCGACGCGAGACGCGCCGAGGCGCTCTGGATGCTATTGGCCCTCGAGATATGGCTTGAGACCTTTGAGGAGTTTGGAAGAACAAGGACCCGCGTAGAGTTGCCTGGAGTCGAGACGGCGCCTTGCTGATCCCGGGATGCGTTCGCGTCCTTGGACCCGCAGACCAGTACGAACCCCGTCGTGACAATCGGGAGGACCTGAGATTTGAACCGCATCGTGCACTGCGACCCGCCTCATCCGCGGCGGATCCTGACGCTCGTGGACGGGATCGTCGCCGGAGAAGGGGAGGG
>Ga0316622_100001803_pt1 | contig 14338 bp, 13 predicted proteins | sample OWC_Aug_OW2_C1_D_FD_207646 | JGI IMG/M metagenome (GOLD analysis project Ga0316622, IMG submission 207646) | Wetland soil microbial communities from Old Woman Creek delta, Ohio, United States - OWC_Aug_OW2_C1_D5_C | ecosystem: Environmental > Terrestrial > Soil > Wetlands | place: USA: Ohio... | reverse complement strand
CACCGTCGTCGCATCGAAGTCGACCGTTCCCGTGGGAACGGGCGATCGCGTCGCCCAGGCGATCGCCGCGTCCGGCGCGGATCCCAGGCTCTTCGATGTCGTCAGCAACCCGGAATTCCTCAAGGAAGGCGCGGCAGTTGACGACTTCATGCGTCCGAGCCGCATCATTGTCGGAGCCAACGCTCCAGCCGCCGAGAAGGTGATGCTGGAGCTTTATCGCCCGTTCAACATGAACCACGACCGCGTGCTGACAATGAGCCGGCGCGAATCCGAGCTCACCAAGTACGCGGCCAACGCGCTGCTCGCGACAAAGATCAGCTTCATCAACGAAGTCGCCAACCTGTGCGACCGGCTCGGAGTAGACATCGACAACGTGCGGCGCGGCATCGGCTCGGACCCGCGCATTGGCCATGCATTCATATATGCCGGCGCGGGTTACGGCGGCTCGTGCTTTCCCAAGGATGTGAAGGCCCTGATCCATACGGCCAGGACGATAGACATCGACCCGCTGGTGCTGCGCGCGACGCACGAGCGCAACGAGCATCAGAAACACTACGTCCTCGACCAGGTAAAGCAGCATTTCGGCAGCGATCTCACGGGGCGTGCCTTCGGGGTATGGGGCCTGTCCTTCAAGCCCGGTACCGACGACGTGCGCGAAGCGCCGGCGCTGACCATCGTGCGGGGCCTGCTGGAAGCCGGCGCGACGGTGAATGCGTTCGACCCGGTGGCCGCGAGCCTGTTCGAACGGCAACTGGTGCACGACATGGGTCGAAGCGACCGGTTCCAGATCGTCGCTGACAAGTACGCGACGCTGAAGGGCGCCGATGCCTTGGTACTGGTCACCGAGTGGAAGGAATTCCGCAGTCCGGACTTCCGGAAGATCCGGAGCCTGCTCAAGGAGCCGGTGATCTTTGACGGCCGCAACCAGTACGATGCGGCGCGCCTCCGCGCGGAAGGCTGGACCTATGTCGGCGTCGGGCGCGGGGTTCAGCCCGCCTGATTCAAGAGAGAAGCGCTCAGTTCCAAAGGTGAAGTCATGAAGGTCCTCGTCACCGGCGCTGCCGGTTTCATCGGTATGCACGTTGCGCAGCGGCTGCTCGCACGCGGCGACACCGTGGTCGGTCTGGACAACCTGAGCGACTACTACGACGTGAACCTTAAGCTTGCGCGCCTGCAACAGCTGGAGCACGCAAACTTCTCCTTTCACAAGTTGGACGTTGCCGACACGGCGGACGTCGACGCCCTGTTTGCCGCCGAGAAGTTCGATCGCGTCGTGCACCTTGCCGCGCAGGCCGGCGTGCGCTATTCGCTCACGCATCCACACGAGTACGTGCGTACGAACATCACCGGGACCCTGAACATTCTTGAGGCCTGCAGGCACCATCCGGTGCAGCACCTCGTCTATGCAAGCAGTTCGAGCGTCTACGGTGGCAACACGCGCCTGCCGTTCACCGAGTCCGACAACGTGGACCACCCGGTGAGCCTGTACGCAGCCAGCAAGAAATCGAATGAGCTGATGGCTCACACCTATAGCCACCTGTTTGGCATCCCAACCACCGGCTTGCGTTTCTTCACGGTGTACGGACCATGGGGCCGGCCGGACATGGCGCTCTTTCTGTTCACCAAGGCCATACTGGCTGGCGAGCCGGTCAATGTGTTCAACCACGGCAGGATGCAGCGTGACTTCACTTATATCGACGACATCGTCGAAGGCGTCGTACGCACGCTGGACCGTGCCCCGCAGCCTGATCCCGCGTTTGATACGGCGAGACCGGACCCGGCTCTCTCTTGGGCGCCATACCAGATCCTGAATATCGGCAACCATGGCCCGGCGGGATTGCTCGAATACCTGGACGCCCTGGAAGAGGCGCTCGGACGGAAGGCCGAACGCAACTACCTGCCAATGCAGCCGGGTGACGTGCAGGCGACGTTTGCCGATACCAGCCTATTGACCGAGTGGACTGGGCACAAGCCGGGGACGCCAATCCGCAATGGCATAAACCGGTTCGTCGCCTGGTACTTGGACCACTATCGGGCCCACTAGCCTTCAACCGGCCTGATTCCGCGCGTACGTAGCGGCACGGCCGCGTTCAGCAACCGCGAATAGGCTCCCTTAAGCACGCCATTTCGCGTTATCCCGCGAATGTCGCTATCACGTAGCATCCGTTCAACGATTGAACAAGGGCATCGATGAGGGCCAGGGAAACCCACTTGCGAGTGCTGCGCCTGCTGCAGGCCAATCCGCACATCACGCAGCGCGAGCTGGCCGACGAACTGGGCGTCAGCCTGGGCAAGGTGAACTACTGCGTGAAGGAGTTGGCGTTGAAAGGGTTGGTCAAGATGCAGAACTTCAGCAACAGCCGCAACAAGCTCGGCTATGCCTATCTGCTGACGCCATCGGGCGTGACAGCTAAGGCCCGGCTCACGGCGGAATACCTGAAGATAAAGGTCGCCGAGTACGAATCGCTGAAGCGTGAGATCGAACAACTCCGGGGTGAGACCTCCGGCCGCCAGGTCAAGGAGAACAGCCGATGAAAAACTTCGCACTGATCGGCGCCGCCGGCTACGTCGCGCCGCGGCACATGAAAGCGATCAAGGCCACGGGTCAACGCCTTGTCGCCGCACTCGATCCGAACGATTCAGTGGGCGTGATCGACGGCTACTTCCCCGAAGCCGATTTTTTCACTGAGTTCGAGCGGTTCGACCGGTATGTGGACAAGATGCGCCGCAGCGGCGATGCCCGCAAGATCGATTACGTATCAATCTGCAGCCCGAATTATCTGCACGACTCGCATATGCGCTTTGCACTTCGCTCCGGTGCCGACGCAATCTGCGAAAAGCCGATCGTCCTCAATCCATGGAACATCGACGGGCTCGCGGAGATCGAGCGGGACACGGGACACAAGATCAACACCATCCTGCAGCTGCGCCTACACCCTGCGATCCTGGAGGTCCGCCGAAGGACAGCAGAAACGCCAAGCGATTCCAAGCACGAAGTCGAACTGACGTACGTGACGTCTCGCGGGCACTGGTATCTGCGCTCTTGGAAGGGGGACATCAAGAAGTCCGGCGGGATCGCAACGAACATCGGGGTGCACTTCTTCGACATGCTGCATTTCGTGTTCGGCCGTCTACAGGCGAACCGAGTGCACCTTGCCTCCGACACGAAGGCCGCCGGGTACCTGGAATACGAGCGGGCCCGGGTGCGGTGGTTCCTCTCGATCGACCTGGAGGACGTGCCCGAAGCATCGCGGAATAGCGGCCAGCGGACCTACCGCAGCATCACGGTCGATGGCCAGGAAGTCGAGTTCTCTGACGGCTTCACCGATCTGCACGAGAGAAGCTACGAGGAAATCCTGGCGGGGCGAGGCTTCGGGCTGGAGGAAAACCGCACCGCCATCGAGACGGTCTCGTCAATCAGAAGCGCAACGCCGATCGGTCCGAAAGGCGACTACCACCCCTTTGTTATCTCCAAGCGATTGCGTGCCGCCTGACGAAGCGACGATGCAATACATCGCGCACCCGACCGCAATCATCGACAACGGCGCCCAGATCGGCAAAGGAACCCGCATCTGGCACTGGGTCCATGTCAGCGCCGGCGCCCGCATCGGCCGCGACTGCTCGCTTGGGCAGAACGTCTATGTCGGCAACGATGTCGTGATCGGTAACAACGTGCGCATCCAGAACAACGTCAGCGTCTACGACGCGGTGACGCTCGAGGACGACGTGTTCTGTGGTCCCAGCATGGTCTTCACGAATGTCGTTAATCCACGGTCGGCCGTGGCGCGAAAGCATGAGTACCGGCCCACCCGGGTGCGCCAGGGAGCGACACTGGGCGCCAACTGCACCATCGTTTGCGGCAGCACGATCGGCCGATATGCCTTCGTGGGTGCCGGAGCTGTGGTCACCGGCGACGTGCCCGACTTCGCGCTCGTCATTGGAATTCCGGCCCGGCATATGGGATGGATGAGCCGGCACGGGGAACGGCTGGATCTGCCGCTTCGGGGCGATGGCAGCACAGCCTGTCCGAGCACGGGCGAGCGCTATGTATTGCGCGACGGCTGCTGCTCGCTTGCGGCCGACGCAGACTGAGAAGCAGCAAACATGGCCGCCACCCATCCGATCATGGAGTTCATCGACCTGAAGTCGCAATACCGGGCGCTGAAGGCGGACATCGATGCGCGTATTCAGCGTGTGCTCGATCACGGCCAGTACATCATGGGCCCCGAGGTGCGAGAGCTCGAGGAAGCGCTGGCCGCCTACACCGGCGCGCGTAACTGCATAACGTGCGCATCCGGGACGGAAGCGCTGCTGATGAGCCTGATGGCCCTGGGCATCGGCTCAGGCGATGAAGTCATCACCACTCCGTTCACATTCGCTGCTACGGCCGAGATGATCGTGCTGCTGGGCGCGCGCCCAGTGTTCGTGGATATCGAACCGGACACCTGCCTGATTGACGCCTCAAAGATCGAAGCGGCGATCACCGAGCGTACCCGGGCGATCATGCCGGTCAGCCTGTACGGCCAGGTGTGCGACATGGACGCCATCAATGCGATCGCCAGCCGGCACGGCGGCATCCCCGTCATCGAGGACGCCGCACAGAGCTTCGGGGCGAGCTATCGCGGCAGCACCGGCGTGCCGCGCAAGAGCTGTCATCTCTCGACCCTGGGCTGCACCAGCTTCTTCCCCAGCAAACCGCTCGGATGTTATGGCGACGGCGGCGCTGTCTTCACCGACGACGATGAGCTAGCGACCGCTCTGCGGCAGATCCGCGTGCACGGACAGGAAAGGCGCTACCACCATGTGCGCGTCGGCGTTGGCGGGCGCATGGACACGCTGCAATGCGCGATCGTGCTGGCCAAGCTGCAGCGATTCGAATGGGAACTCGGGCGTCGGAAGGAGATCGCTGCCTCTTACTCGCGATTGCTTGCTGAGAATCGCGCAAGCGCTCAGCCGCTGACCGTACGGACCGACCGCGATTGCGTGTGGGCGCAGTACACGGTCATGGTTGATGCCCGCGATGCCATGCAGGCCGCGCTGCACGAGCGTGGCATACCGAGTGCCGTGCACTACCCGCTGTCGCTCAACATGCAGCCGGCGTACCGTCACTTGTGTTGCGCCGACTGCACGCCGAACAGCCACGCCGCGTCAAAGCGAGTCCTGAGCCTGCCAATGAGCGCGGATCTGGCTGACCATGACCTGGCACATGTCATCGACGCATGGGCGGGGGCGCGGCAATGAAGGTGCTGACAGTGGTTGGCGCGCGCCCGCAGTTCATCAAGGCCTCCGCGGTTTCAAGAGCCATCTCTTCGAGCCCGGATCTGAATATCGCCGAAGTCATGGTGCACACGGGGCAGCACTACGACGTCAACATGTCGCAGATCTTCTTCGACGAACTCGATATCCCTGCTCCCGCGTACAACCTGGAAGTCGCAGGTGGGGGACATGCCGAGATGACAGGCCGGATGCTGCAGGCACTCGAGCCAGTGTTGCTGCGCGAACGACCGGACTGGGTGCTGGTCTATGGCGACACAAACTCCACGCTTGCTGGCGCTCTGGCCGCTGCGAAACTAAACATCCCGATCGCCCATGTCGAGGCCGGCCTGCGCTCGTTCAACATGCGCATGCCGGAGGAGATCAATCGAATCGTCGCCGACCGAGTCTCGAAATTGATGTTCTGTCCGACGACTACTGCTGTAGAGAACCTACGGGCCGAGGGATTGACGGAAGGCGTTCGGCTTGTCGGCGATGTGATGTACGACGTCGCACTCCACTTCGGCGCGATTGCTCGGCGCAAAGCCGCTCTGCTCGAGCAGCACTCGCTACGACCGGGCACGTACATCTTGGTGACCTGCCACCGCGCCGAAAACACGGATGCGCCGGAGAAGCTCGCGACGATCTTCAGTGCCCTGAAGCAAATCGCGCAGCACAGGCCGGTCGTTCTGCCCCTTCACCCGAGAACGCGAATCGCCGCGGCTCACGCGGGACTGATGCCGCTGCTGGAGCAATGTGTCGTCATCGATCCGCTGTCGTACCTTGACATGGTCGCGTTCGAACAGGATGCCGCGGCGATCATGACGGACTCCGGAGGCGTGCAGAAGGAGGCCTTCTTCTTCGGCGTGCCGTGCATCACGGTGCGGACAGAAACGGAATGGGTTGAGACGGTCGAACTCGGCTGGAACCGTCTGGTCGCGACTGAGACCGATGAGATCGTCCAAGCTGTTCTCGGAGCGCAGAAACCACGGTCAATCAATGGCCGTCCCGCCCCGTATGGGTCAGGTCAAGCAGCACTCGCGATCACACGTGACCTGGCATCAATGCAATGAATCACTCGTTTCCAGCTTGGAGGAACTCGCTATGAAGGCGTTTGTTACGGGTGGACTCGGTCAGATCGGCTCGCATGTCATAGAAATGCTTTTGGCGCGCGGCGACGAGGTCGTTACTGTCGACAACCTTGCCACGGGGCGGCCGGAGCACCTCGCAGCTCATCCGAAACTTAGGGTCGTCATTGACTCCATCGCCAAGCAGGAATTGGTCGAGAGATTGGTCGCCGAGCAAAGGCCAGACGTCATCATTCACGCTGCCGCGTCCTATAAGGACCCGGACGATTGGTACAACGACACGCTTACCAATTGCGTTGGCGGAGCCAACATCGTCGACGCGGCCAAGCGTCATAGCGTCAAGCGTTTCGTCTACTTCCAGACCGCTTTGTGCTATGGCCTCAAACCGACACAGCATCCGATTCGACTGGACCATCCTCGGGTGCCGGGCGGAAGCAGCTATGCAATCAGCAAGACTGCCAACGAGCTTTATCTGGAGCTTTCGGGCATCGATTACGTGACCTTCCGCTTGGCTAATGTCGTTGGTCCACGAAATGTGGCGGGCCCGCTTCCCGTCTTCTATCAGCGCCTGAAGGACGGCAAGCAGTGCTTTGTGACAAAGGCTCGACGAGACTTCGTGTTTGTTTCGGATCTCGCACGAGTGGTACTGCGTGCCTGTGACGGAGTTGGCCATGGTGCTTACCACTTCTCGTCCGGCACCGACGTAGCCATTCAAGAGCTGTACGACGCAGTTGTTGAGGCGATGGAGCTGTCGCCGAAGCCCCGGGCCGAAGTCCGCGAGCTTGGCCCCGACGACGTTGCCTCGATTCTGCTCGACCCTTCGCGCACGTTCGCGGACTTCGGCTCCATCGAATTCACGCCTCTGCGCCAAACGGTAATCGCTGCTGTCGACTATTACCGCCTACACGGCACGCTGGGCGAGTACACCCACTTGCGAATGCAGCAAACCGCCTAACGAGCGTCCGCATGAGGATTCTGATAACGGGGGGCGCCGGGTGCCTGGGCTCAAATTTGATCGAGCACTGGCTACCCGCCGATCATTCAATCATGGTGATCGATAACTTCTCGACGGGTAAGCGCGAGGTGGTGCCCCCGGTGCCGCGACTCGACGTGGTCGAAGGAACCGTTGCCGATCAGACCTTGGTCGCCAACTGTTTCGAACGATTCAAACCGGAGGTCGTCGTACATGCCGCCGCCTCCTACAAAGACCCGGCAGACTGGCATGAAGACGCTCAGACGAACGTGGTCGGCAGCATTCACGTGGCAAAGACTGCTGCCAAGTACGCAGTTGGACGCTTGATCAACTTGCAGACAGCGCTGTGCTACGGGAGACCCGTCGAGCTGCCGATTCCGATAACGCATCCGACGGCGCCCTTTACCAGCTATGGCATTACAAAGACAGCCGGCGAACAGTTCATGTTGATGTCGGGCGTCCCGACCGTCTCCTTGCGATTGGCAAACATCACGGGGCCCAGGTTGGCCATCGGCCCGATCCCGACTTTCTACAAGCGTCTCAAGGCGGGTCAGAAGTGTTTCTGTTCCGACACCAGACGTGATTTTCTTGACATGAGTGACTTCTTCACGCTGATGGACCTGGCGATCCGCACTGACGCACCTACCGGCGTATTCAACGTGTCGACAGGCGTAGGCCACACGATCAAGGAGATTTTCGATCTTGTAGCAGCTCATCTTGAGTTCACCGGGTTGGACGTACCGGTCGTTCCACCTGGTGACGATGATGTGCCGGTCGTGGTCCTTGATCCGTCCGAAACGGAGCGCACGTTCAACTGGAATGCGAAGGTTCCCTTCGACCAGGCGATCGCGCGACAGCTAACCTGGTACGACTCGTTTGGCGTCAGTGATGTGCACTCGCACTTGGCCGCGCCCGCCGTTTCGAAGCAGGCCATCCATGAATGACCCGGTCGTACAAGACTTCCGCGACCAGCTAATCCTCGTTGTCGGAGGCGCAGGATTCGTCGGTAGCAATCTGGTGCACATGTTGCTCACACACGAACCAAGACAGATCATTGTCGTGGACAACCTGCTCTCGTCCGATATGGTCAACGTCCCCGCCGACGAACGCGTCAAGTTTGTGTTCGGATCGATCACCGACGATCAGATCCTGGCCGCCATTCCATCTGCTCTCGACTTTGCCTTCCACCTTGCCTGTTACCACGGCAACCAATCCTCGATCGCGAACCCTTTGGCCGATCATGCAAACAACACGTTGACGACGCTGAAACTGTTCGAGCGGCTCAAGGAGTTCACGCGACTGAAGAAGGTCGTATACGCAGCCGCAGCATGCGCCGTCGCTGAAAAGACCTACGACCAGCCGACTGCAACGACGGAGGATCAGCCGGTTTCGCTCTATCACGACAGTCCGTATTCGATTTCAAAGCTCATCGGCGAACTCTACGGTAACTACTATTTCCAGCGTCACCGCTTGCCGGTTGTCAAGGCTCGCTTCTCAAACGTATACGGTCCGCGTGAGATCCTCGGTGCGGGCCAGTGGCGTGGAACCGTGCACACGGTTTGGCGCAACGTAACGCCGACGTTCATCTGGCGATCGCTGAACGGCGAGGCATTGCCCCTCGACAACGGCGGCATCGCGAGCCGCGATTTCATATACGTCGAGGACATGGCGCGCGGGCTGATCGCCTGCGCCCTCCGGGGCGCTCCCGGCGAGGTCTACAACCTTGCCACGGGCCAACAAACAACGATCCTGGAGCTGGCCAAGATGGTTAACGAACTGACCGGTAACCGTACACCGCTCGAACTGCGACATGCACGTGACTGGGATAGATCCGGGAGGAGGTTTGCCTCGACTGAAAAGGCGGAACGGGATATCGGTTTCCGAAGCACGGTCGACGTTCGCGAAGGTTTACGTAGAACCGTGGCCTGGACCAAGGCGAATCGGGAAGTCATCACTGCGGCTATTGCCAGTCACTCAAAGCTATTGGCACAGGAGAGCGCGTGATGCTCCGATGGGTGGGTGCTTGTAGCGATCGATTTATGAGCGAGCTGTGTCCAGCGCTTGGCACAGACTCTCTCAAAAATTGGTCGTGATCGGCTCTTGCAATGAAGCCAGACTGGATAAAGCTCCTCCAACAGGCGTTTGCGTACGGAGCAGGCGCATCAGGCGGAAAGATTGTCGCGCTTCTCACAGTTCCGCTTTACCTCCACTATCTGACGCCAGCGGAATACGGTTTGATTGGCATTGCAATAGCCACGATAACCGGAGCAAGAATTCTCGGCGTTGTTGGCGGATCAGGCGCGCTAGGTGTCCGTTACTTCGCGGCAAACGAACGGGAAGGACGGCAGCACGTAGTTCAGAGTGCGTTCGTATTGAACGTGGTTTCGGCCATCGTCTGTTTCTTTCTTGTGCTGGTCATCCTTGCACTCGCCTTCGATTCAGTGACGCTGCCTAGGAGTCAAACCCTTGTGTTCTTGGTCCTTATCGCGTTATCGGTCGCCTTTGGCATCGCTTCAGAGCCTCTGATGCTTGCGTTGCAACTCAAGCAGCAGGCCAGCTACGTCGGCTCCATCAATTTTGGAGCCAGTGTTGCTGGCGGGCTAGTAGGCTGGGCGCTGCTGACGCTCGGGTACGGAGTTGTTTCCTGGGCAGCAGCCCAACTGAGCGGTTCGCTATTCACCCTCTATTTTTCAGTAAGTCACTCCGATTTTGTACTGTCGAAAGTGCGATTTTCCGCCACGGAGAGCCGAGCACTGATCAAGACATGGCGTCCGTTGCTTCCGGGGGCTGCACTTGCGGCGGCGGTGCCGGTTGTCACGCCTTATGTGCTCTTACATACCGGAGGTGCTGAAGCTGCGGGAATTTTTGCTGTTGCAAGTCAGTTTGCTAGCGTCGTCGCTCTGCTGACTGGGGCGCTCGCCACGGCCTGGCTCCCGTATTTTCAATCGAAGGTCGGACAGCAGATCGAATGGACTCCAACGTACCGGCGGCTCCTGCACGGTCACCTCATCGTCGGCGCAACCGTCTGCCTTCTAGTACTTCTTGTTGCCGACGATGCTCTGAGATACCTTTCCGCAGACTCGTACGCAAGCGCACGAGGAGCGATCTACCCACTAGTCGTTGCCAATGTTCTTGCGTCCGTGTGGTCCTTCTTGCTACCCGGCACCTATTACGCTGGGCACACCTCAACGGTTTCGTGGACGCAGCTAATTGGCGCGCTGACAACAGCGATCGCTCTCACACTGCACGGATCGAGTCTTGATGCGGTGGCAGCTTCGAGAGCGCTTGCGCTCGGCTGGGTCGCAATCGCAGTAACTCAGATACTCATCAACAAGACGCGGCAGTATCAAGTTCACCGCTTTGGTCACGGCTGGGTCGTAGCCACCATACTTTGCATGTGCACGTCGTTGTTTGTTAGGTAGATCAGAAACTTATGGAAGAGCCGCCCGTCGACGAGATCTATTCGCGCCAGCCGAGGTGCTTTGAGCGCGGCGTGCCTGTGTTCATAGATCGACAGAATGACGCATACATCGAGAACTACGACCAAATCTCTTCTGATCACATTGCCTCGATCGAGAGGGGAAACGGCAATCCCTTTATCGATTCGAAGATATGGACTGAACTAGAACGGAACACCCTTGTGCAGGGCGGGCAGTACGTGCAACCCGGAATGACGGTTTTGGATGTGGGCGTCGGGACGGGACGCCTGCTTTCCCACTTTCCCGAGGCGCGTCGGTATGGCATAGACATAAGCATCAACTACGTGCAGAGACTCGTCGATAGCGGAGCGAAGGTCGCTGTAGGTAACCTTGAGGAACTCCCGTATGTGGACGGTGCTTTTGATGTTGTCTTCTGCACGGACGTGTTGGAGCACGTCGAAAACCTCCTGTTCGCGGCCAAGGAACTCGTCCGAGTTACTAAGCCGGGTGGCACCTTAATAGTCCGAGTGCCCTATAAAGAAGACCTTTCGCCCTACTTGGGCAAAGACTACCCGTACCGCTTAGCCCACCTTAGAAATTTTGACGAACACAGCTTGCGTCTATTGTTCGAGCGCCAGCTTGGGCTAACCACCGTCCGCATTGATCACGACTATTCGACAGTTCCCAATCTCTTGCGCGTAGCGATTCCGCGCGGCAAGACCGTTTTGACACGCATGATTTCCGCCGCGGTGAGCAAGACGCCGAAACTGGAGTTTGCGGTTGTTCGTTGTTTGTATCGCCCAGTTTGCATAACCATAACGTTTTGTAGAGGCAGCTAGCAGGGACCGTTACTACCCTTCCCAATTCGGTGCACACACGTAATGAGCCAACCTAAACGCACGTTGCAACTCCTACTGCTATGGGACCAAGTTAGCGTCACAGCAGACACTGTGCGACAGCATGTCGCCGCGCTGCAGGCCTACTCTACGCATCGAGTTCATCCCGTTGCTGTCTTGGGAGTCCTGCCACCCGGACTCCAACTTGAACGATTCGATGGAATAGTCATCCACTATTCTTTGGAAGTGTCTAATGACCGCTGTGTTTCGCCTGCAATGCGGCGGGCAATCGCCGGGTTTACTGGTATCAAGGCGATGTTCATCCAGGACGAGTACCGGCATGTGGACCAGACCATCGCGGCCATGCAGACAATGGGCATCAATGTCCTCTTCACGTGCGTACGCAATGAGGAGATCGAAAAGGTCTATCCGGTCGTCAAGCTGCCCGGCGTAATTCGACACAACGTTCTCACGGGCTATGTGGATGAGTCCTTGCTTGGACTCCGTGTGCCTGATCCTGTAACACGTCCGATAGACATCGGTTACCGGGCTCGTAAGCTTCCGGCCTGGCTCGGCGAGCTCGCCCAGGAGAAGTGGAACATAGGACAGCGCGTCGCAAAGGATGCTCCACGTTTCGGTCTAACTATCGACATAGCTCACCGGGAGGAGGAGCGACTGTACGGACAACGCTGGATCGACTTCATGACACGCTGTAAGGCGACGCTTGGCGTTGAAAGCGGTTCCAGTGTCTTTGACTTCAGCGGTGAAGTGCAGAGAGCGGTGGAGTCTGACCTAGATCGGGACCCTCGCTTGACTTATGAGCAACTAAAGACCCGACACTTCGGCCACCTCGAGGGGAAGATCAGGCTGAACCAAATATCTCCTCGCTGCTTCGAAGCTGCAGCGCTGCGTACGCTGATGGTGCTCTACGAAGGCGAGTACTCGGGACGACTACAGCCTTGGCGCCATTACGTACCGTTGAAGAAAGACCATTCCAATTTCGAGGAAGTCGTCTCGGTCTTACGAAATCCCGAGCGAATCATCGAGATTACTAATACCGCCTACCACGAAGTCGCTTGCGCAGAGAACAACGGCTTCCGAACGATGGTTCGCGAGTTCGATCAAGCGATCGCTGACGCCAGCGTCCGCTGCAATGCAGCTTTGCTGCCCGCCTACACCGATGGACAACTGGAGCAGATTCGTTCGCGGCGCAGCATTCTTGGCAACTGGCTTCGACTGCGACGTTGGCTGTTCATTACCGCATACTTCTTGTTCTTTAGAGTTCTCTTGGGTTGGATGGCCGAGGATCGGAGAGACCGCATTCATCGGCGGCTACTCGCAAAGCTGAGGGCGCTGCGCGCTCTGAGACGGTCACAGCCAAGCCGCGAGGCTGCAGAGCTCTCTGGCGAGCGGCGCTAATTAGCTGCAGTGTGCACACGAAAAACCAAGCGCAGCCAAGAGAAACTCCGCGATGTCGACTGACCCAACTGCTGCGAACGCCGCGTTCTGGAATGAGCCGTGCGGGAGCCGCGCCGCAAAAGTACTGGACGTGACGGATGCGGGCATCGAGTCGCTGAAGAGATTCGACGATTGGTACTTTAGTTTCTATCCATACCTTGCTTCGTATATTCCATTCGCTGAACTAAGAGGCAAGGATGTCCTCGAAGTTGGCCTCGGCTATGGCACGGTGTCACAGCGACTCGCTGAAACTGGATGCAATTACTCAGGTTTGGACATCGCAAGCGGTCCAGTGACGTTGGTTAATCAACGTTTACTCCAGAATCATTTGCGTGGGCACGCCGCGCAGGGAAGCATCCTTGAGCCACCGTTTAAGGAAGGTTCATTTGATTTCATAGTCGCGATCGGTTGCCTGCATCACACCGGCGACCTGGCTCAGGCACTTGCACGATGTTTTGATCTGCTGAGAAATGGAGGGACCCTAATTTTCATGGTCTACTCCGCCTATTCGTACAGGCGCTGGAAGATGGCATTCGCTGCAACGCTCCGGTACTGGCTCGACGAGCGCCGAGGCTACAGAGGCGTCATTGCAAGCCGTCGTGCAAGCGAGAGGGCTGCTTATGACACGGATTCGAACGGGACCGAAGCTCCTCACACTGACTTCATTTCGAGGAGATCGCTGGCATCGCTGTGCGCGACCTTTACCGAATTCGACGCAAACTACGAAAACATCGACAACGGGTTCCCGTTCTGGTTCACACGACGAAGCATCCTGCTGAGAACCGCCATCCCGAAGCTGATTGGGCTCGACTTATACGCAAGAGCTGTCCGGTGAGAGACGGGCCTCGCTAGGCTTGACCACGACCATCAAGCGAGAACTCTGGGCTTTCTCCGCGGATCGCACCTGCTGTTGCGCCACAGAATGATCGACTGAAGAAACGCCGACTTTGCTAATCCGAAGCGCAGCGCTACGCACCCTTCGTCCACAACACCATGTGCGGCATCAGCGGATTCATTCACGCCCAACCCAACAGATCTGACGGGCCCGATCGCTTGTCGGTCATGCGGGGGGCGATCCGCCACAGGGGGCCGGACGGAAGCGGCGATTGGCTCAGTGCCGATGGTCGAGTGGGTCTGGCTCACGTTCGCCTGGCAATCATCGATATCGCCACCGGCGAACAGCCAATGACATCCGACTCGGGATGCGTGATCACCTACAACGGCGAGATCTACAACTACATCGAGTTGCGCGAGGAACTCGGCCACGCACTGTTTCGCACGAAGTCGGATACAGAGGTGATCCTACGGGCG
>Ga0316622_100001802_pt1 | contig 14340 bp, 10 predicted proteins | sample OWC_Aug_OW2_C1_D_FD_207646 | JGI IMG/M metagenome (GOLD analysis project Ga0316622, IMG submission 207646) | Wetland soil microbial communities from Old Woman Creek delta, Ohio, United States - OWC_Aug_OW2_C1_D5_C | ecosystem: Environmental > Terrestrial > Soil > Wetlands | place: USA: Ohio... | reverse complement strand
TCGACGATGCGGAAGTAGATCACCGCATTGACCTTGACTGACACGTTGTCGCGCGAGATCACGTCCTGCGTCGGCACGTCGAGCACGACCGTGCGCAGGTCCACCTTGACCATCCGCTGCACGAGCGGGATCAGGATGATCAGGCCGGGGCCTTTGACGCCGGTGAAGCGGCCGAACGTGAAGATCACGCCGCGCTCGTACTCGTTCAGGATCTTGAAGATCTGCGTCGCCAGCACGACGAGCAGCACGACGACGAATGCAATGATCGGCAGGGTAGTCATCAGCGAGTTTCTCCTCGGTCTGTCGTGGTGGGCTCGACTTCGAGCGTCAGCCCGTCCACTTTGCGTATCTTGAGCCGCTGCCCGGTGCGCACCGGCGAGTTGCTCACGGCTGTCCAGGTTTCGCCTTGTATGCGCACCAGGCCCTTGTGCTCGAAGTCCTCGAGCGCCTCGGCCACCTCGCGCAACAGGCCCTCGGCGCCGCCCATGACCGGGCGGCGGCGCGCGCGCACGGCAAACGACACGATGGCGAGCAAAAGCAGCGAGCCCGCGAGCCCCATCGCGCCGATCACCTGCCAGGCGATCGAGAACCCGGGCACGTCGTTGTCGAGCAGCATGACGGAACCAATGACGAAGGCGACGATGCCGCCGAGGCCGAGCGCGCCGAACGACGGCACGAACGTCTCCGCGACGATCAGCAGCACGCCGAGCGCGATCAGCGCGAGCCCGGCATAGTTGACCGACAGCACCTGGAAGGCAAACAACGCGAGCAGCAGGCAGATCGCTCCGACGACGCCCGGCACGATCGCACCCGGGTTGTAGCCCTCCAGCAGCAACCCGTAGATGCCGATCAGCATCAGCAGGTAGGCCACGTTCGGGTTCGTGACCAGCGCGAGCAGGTTGGTGCGCCAGTCCGCCTCGACCTCGTGCAGCACGAGGCCCGCGGTCTTCAGTTCGATCTCCTGCGAGCGGACCTTGACCTTGCGGCCGTCGAGGACCTGCAGCAGTTCGGGCAGGTCGGCGGCGATCAGGTCGATCACGCCGGCGGCGAGCGCCTCGTCGGCCGGCAGGCTGGCGCCTTCGCGGACCGCCAGCTCGGCCCAGTCGACGTTTCGGCCCCGCAGCTCTGCGAGCCCGCGGATGTACGCCACCGCGTCATTGACCGCCTTGCGTTCCATCGCCGTACCGGTAGCCGCCGCGGGCTGCTCGGTACCCTGATCCTTTTCATCCGTGGCATCGCCCGTGCCCGGCTTCTGCAGCGGCTTATCGCTGGCACCGGGTGCACCGATCTGCACCGGCGTCGCGGCGCCGAGGTTGGTCGCGGGCGCCATCGCCGCGACGTGGCTCGCATAGATCAGGTACGTACCGGCACTGGCCGCGCGAGCGCCGCTCGGCGACACGTAGGCCACGACCGGGATCTCCGCAGCGAGGATCGCCTGGATCATGTCGCGCATCGCCGTATCGAGGCCGCCCGGCGTGTCGATCGTGACGATCACGACGGCCGCATTGGCTTCACCGGCTTCGCTCAGCTTGCGGACGAAGAAGTCGCTGGTGGCGGGCCCGATGGGACCCTTGACCGGCAGCAGCACGGCCGTGGCACCCGGGTTCGAAGCCGTCGCGAGCAGCATCCAGCCGACCAGCATGGCCAGCAGCGCGCCGAGGCGCAGCCACGGTCCCCTCGATCTGATGCTCGCGACCATGTGGTCATCATAGCAGCGGATCGCATGCGCGGCGGACCGCCGTATACTCGGAGTTCGATCGCGCCACGCTCCAGGATCAGCCCATGTCGAGTCGAATGCTTCTCTTGTGGTCATCCGCCGTGCCGCTGCTGGCGAGCACTCCGGCGTGGCCAAGCGACGCGCCGCCTGCCGAACCGCAGGTCGTGGTGCAGTCTTTGCGTGCGGGGCTGCACGTGATCAGTGGCGCCGGCAGCAACGTCGCCGTATGGCACGGGCCGGATGGCACCGTGCTGGTGGACGACGGCGTCGAGGCCCTGACGCCGCAGCTGCTCGCAGCGGTCGAGAAGATCGCGCCGGGTCCGGTGCGCGTCGTGATCAGCACGCACTGGCATCCCGACCACACGGGCGGCAACGAGCAGCTTGCCGGGGCCGGCAGCGTGCTCGTGGCGCACGACAACGTGCGCGCACGGCTGTCCGAGCCGCAGACCGTCGCGGCCTATGACCTCGAAGTGCCCGCCGCCCCGGCAGGTGCGCTGCCGATCGTGACGTTCGACGATGCGCTCAGCCTGCACCTGAATGGCGACCACCTCGCAGCGCTGCACGTCGAGGCCGCCCACACCGACGGCGACCTGTTGCTGTGGTGGGAGGACGCGAACGTCGTGCACGTCGGCGACGTCTACTACAGCGGCATGTATCCATTCATCGACCTCGGCAGCGGCGGCTCGCTGGCGGGGCTCGTGGCCGCGCTGGAGACCGTGCTGTCCCGCGCCGATTCACGGACGATCATCATCCCGGGCCACGGACCGGTCTCGAATCGCGCCGAGCTGGTCGCGTATCGGGACATGCTCGTCGCGACGGGCCGGCGCGTGCGCGAGCTGATCGGCGAGGGCCGGAACCTCGACGAAGTGCTCGCGGCGCGACCGACGGCGGCCTACGACGCCACTTACGGGCAGGGCTCGATGACCGTCGAGCGCTTCGTTGGCATCCTCTACGAGGACATGGCCGGACGCCGTTGAGGTTCAGCCCGGGACGTCGAAATTGATGCCCTGCGCCAGCGGCAGCTCCGTGCCCCAGTTGACCGTGCAGGTCTGCCGCCGCATGTAGGCTTTCCACGCGTCCGAACCCGACTCGCGACCGCCGCCCGTATCCTTCTCGCCGCCGAATGCCCCGCCGATCTCGGCGCCCGACGTGCCAATGTTGACGTTGGCGATGCCGCAGTCGGAGCCCGCCGCCGACAGGAAGTGCTCGGCGTGCTGCAGTCGGTCGGTGAAGATCGCCGAAGACAGGCCGTGCGCGACCTCGTTCTGCATCTGGATCGCATCGTCGAGCGTCGCGTACGGAATCAGGTACAGGATCGGCGCGAACGTCTCCGTGCGCACGATCTCCCATTCGGCACTCGCGACCACGATCGCGGGCTCGACGAAGTGACCCGGCCGATCGAGCGTCCGGCCGCCGGTCAGCAGCCGTCCGCCACTCGCCACGGCCTGGGCCACCGCCGACTCGAACTGCCGGACGGCTCCTGCGTCGATGAGCGGCCCCATCAGCGTGCCCGGCTCGAGCGGGTCGCCGATGCGCACTTGCCCGTAGGCGCGCGTGAGGCGCTGCTCGAGTTCGGCGAGTCGTGACTCGTGGACGAACACCCGGCGCGTCGTCGTACAGCGCTGGCCAGCCGTGCCGACGGCGCCGAAGACGATGGCCGGCACGGCCAGGTCGAGGTTGGCGAACTCGTCGACGATGATCGCGTTGTTGCCGCCGAGCTCGAGCAGGCTCTTGCCGAGCCGCCGTGCCACGCGCTCGCCCACATCGCGGCCGACGTGCGTCGAGCCGGTGAAGGACACGAGGCCGACGCGCTGGTCGTCGACGAAGCGCGCCGCGAGATCGTGCGTCGCATCGACGAACAGCTGGAAGATCCCGGGATAGCCGTGGCGCTCGAGCACCCGGTTGCAGATCTGTTGCACCGCGACTGCACACAACGCCGTCTTGAGCGAGGGCTTCCAGACCGTGACGTTGCCGCAGATTGCCGCGAGGAAGGCATTCCACGCCCACACGGCCACCGGGAAGTTGAAGGCGCTGATGACGCCTACGACGCCAAGCGGGTGCCACTGCTCGAACATCCGATGGTTCGGACGCTCGGAATGCATCGACAGCCCGTACAGCATCCGCGACTGGCCGACCGCGAAGTCGGCGATGTCGATCATCTCCTGCACCTCGCCGTCGCCCTCGGCCTTGATCTTGCCCATCTCGAGCGAGACCAGGCTGCCGAGGTCCGACTTGTGCCGGCGCAGCTCGTCGCCGACGAGCCGGACGGCCTCACCGCGCTTTGGTGCCGGCACCGAACGCCAGGCCAGCGCAACCTCGTGCGCGGCCGCCAGCACCTGCTCGTATTGCGCCGGCGTCGTCGCGAGGATGCTGGCAATGACTTGGCCAGTCGCCGGGTTGATCGAATCGACGCGCCGCGCCGCGGGGTCCGACAGCCACCCACCGCGCGACGACCACGTGCCCGGATTGACGGCTGCGAGCCCGAGATTCTTCAGCACCTGTTCCATCACTTGCTCCCGTTCGCGCGCTGCTGTCCGGTTTGCCCCTCGACCACCATGCGCGCCGATAGATCCTTGCTGCCACCGTTCGCATAGTGCCGGCCGAACCGGTTGTCGAGCACGTCGACGAGGCGGAAGTCTTCCTGGCGCACGAAGCCGCGATAACGCCCCGGGTGGCTCAGCACCAGGTCCACGACCGCCGTGATGCCGGCGGCCGTCGTCACCTGGATCGCCGACCAGAGGCGGCCCGCAATCACCTGCGGATAGATCTTGCTGACGTAGTTCTCCTCGCGCAGCTCGCCCTCCTGGCTGCCCGTCACGGCGACGTAGACGATCACGACGTCCTGCAGCGTCTGCGGCACGGCGTTTTCGAGGATCCGCTTCAGCGTCGCGCGGTCGTGGTTCAACTTCAGGTCGTTCATCAGCAGGCGCATCTGCGCGCAGTGGCCCGGGTAGCGGATCGTCTTGTAATCCATGCTCTGGGCACGCGAGCCGTAGGTGTCGCCGAGCGAGCCGAGGCCGCCGGACGTGTTGAAGGCCTCGTAGGGCGTGCCGTCGATCTCGATTTCCTCGAGACCCTCGAGCGGCGCGACCTCCGTGGTGCGACCGTCGTAGATCGCCTCGCAGGGATTGCCGTACTCGTTGATCAGGCCCTCGGTGGACCAGGTCAGCGAGTACTTGAGGACGTTGTTGGGGTGCTGAGGCAGGGCACCGACGCGCAACTTCACGCTGCGCAATTCCTCGAAGTGGCCGATCAGCGCGTTGGCCGCAATGCTGATGAAGCCGGGGGCGAGTCCACACTGCGGCACGAAAGCCTGGTCGGCACCGTCGGCGAGGCGACGCACGGCGCGGGTCACCGCGACGTCCTCGGTCAGGTCGAAGTAGTGGGCCCCGGTCTGCCGCGCGGCCTCCGCGACTGCGACGTTGCAGTAGTAGGGCAGGCTGGAGATCAGCGCGTCGACGGGATGGGCGCGCAGGTGGGCCTGCAGCGCGGCCGGATCACGGGCGTCGAGGCCGTGTGCATGCAGGCGATCGAGCTGGTGGGCGTCGACGACGGCTTGGGCCACCGCGGCGTCGACGTCGGCGACGTGGACTTCGTAGTCGCCGGATTCGGCCAGCAGGCCGGAGATCAGCGATCCGATCTTGCCCGCCCCGAGGATGAGGACCTTGTGCATTCCGAAGCTCCGGCAGTGCGTGAGGGCCGCGATTCTGACGAAACCGCCGCTGGCCGTCACATCCAGTTTCTTTTGCGGTGCAACGATCCGGGGTAGGATCGGCGGATGACCCCGCAACCGCCCGCCGACCAGTGGTCGCCCACCAGCTGGACTTCACGACCCGCGGAACAGCAACCGGCGTACCGTGACGCGGTCGCGCTCGAGCGGGCCATCGCGGAGTTGAGCCGCCTGCCGCCGATCGTCGTTTCGTGGGAAATCGACGCGCTCAAGCGGCAGATCGCCGAGGCACAGCAGGGGCGCAGGTTCGTGCTGCAGGGCGGGGATTGCGCCGAGTCGTTCGCCGATTGCGAGTCGGGCCAGATTGCCCGCAAGCTCAAGATCCTGCTGCAGATGAGCCTCGTGCTGCTGCACGGTCTCAAGAAGCCGGTCGTGCGCGTCGGGCGCTTTGCCGGCCAGTACGCCAAGCCGCGTTCGGCGGACACCGAGACCCGCGACGGCGTGACCCTGCCGAGCTACCGGGGCGACCTCGTGAACCGTCCAGCATTCACGGTTGCCGATCGCGAGCCCGACCCGGACCTGCTGCTGCGTGGCTACGAGCGGGCCGCGCTGACGCTGAATTTCGTCCGCGCGCTGATCGACGGCGGCTTTGCCGACCTGCACCACCCAGAGTACTGGGACCTCGGCTTCGTGCACCACTCGCCGCTGCGAGTCCAGTACCGCGAGCTGGTGGCCTCGATCTCGGACTCGCTGGATTTCTTCGAGTCGATGAGCGGCAGTCGCGTCCACGAGGCGAGCCGCGCCCCGTTCTACGCGAGCCACGAGGCGCTGCACCTGCTCTACGAGCAGGCCCAGACCCGCTACATCGAGCGCCAGGGGCGCTGGTACAACCTGTCGACCCACCTGCCGTGGATCGGAATGCGCACGGCGAAGCTCGACGGCGCGCACGTCGAGTTCTGCCGCGGCATCTCGAACCCGGTCGGCGTCAAGGTCGGGCCGGGCATGAGTGCCGAGTGGGTGCAGGGCCTCTGCGAGGCGCTCAATCCCCGCCAGGAACCCGGCCGGCTGGTGCTGATCCACCGCATGGGGGCGGCGCAGATCGAGGCGCGCCTGCCGGCCCTGATCGAGACGGTCCGCGCCACCGGCACGCCGGTGCTGTGGATCTGCGATCCGATGCACGGCAACACCGAGTCCACGCGATCGGGGATCAAGACCCGCCGCTTCGAGAACATCGTCGCGGAGCTCGAGAGCGCCTTCCGGATTCACAAGGAACTCGGCAGCCACCTCGGTGGCGTGCACTTCGAACTGACCGGCGAGGACGTCACCGAATGCACCGGCGGCGCGCGCGGTCTGGCGGAGGGCGACCTGGCCCGTGATTACCGCTCGCAGGTGGACCCGCGGCTCAATTACGAGCAGGCCCTCGAACTCGCGATGCGGATCGCGGCGTACGCACGGTCCGCCTGAGTCGGTCGGCACCGAGCACGGCCTCGGCCTCGGCGCGCGGCACTTCGCGCCATTCACCCGGGGCCAGCCCCTCGACCCGCCAGGGTCCGACGGCGATGCGCAGCAGGCGCAGCGTCGGCAAGCCCACGGCCGCGGTCATGCGGCGCACCTGCCGGTTGCGGCCTTCCGTCAGCGTCAGTTCGATCCAGCCGGTCGGGACCTGGCGACGGTAGCGAATCGGCGGATCACGCGGCCACAACCAGGCCGGTGCCGGCACCGCCTCGGCCCGGGCCGGCAGCGTGCGCCCGTCCTTGAGATCGACACCCGTGCGCAGTCGATGCAGCGCTGCCTCTCCCGGCTCCCCCTCGACCTGCGCGAGGTACGTCTTCGGAAACGGGGACCCGGGCTGGCTGATGCGTGCCTGCCAAGGCCCGAAATCGGTCAGCACCATCAGGCCCTCGCTGTCGTAGTCGAGCCTGCCGGCTGGATAGGCGCCTGGCACCTGCAGCAGGTCGGCCAGACAACGCCGGCCGTCGGGGCTGGTGAACTGCGGCAGGACCTGGAAAGGCTTGTTGAGCAGGATCAGGCGCATTGCGGAATTTGCTCTTGCCCGGAGGCGGACCCAAGTCTATTCTCAATATTGCGCTGCAACATCCTGCCGACGAGATCCTTCGTCGCCCGCGAGTTGTCGTGGAGTCCGCCGTGAGCCAGAAAACCGACCTCGATCTGCCCATGGGATGCGCGGTGCAAGGCGCCGTGCGACCCGGATTCGAATCCATCCTGACACGTGAAGCGCTCGAGTTCGTCGCCGAGCTGGCGCGCAAGTTCGGGCCGCGCGTCAAGGACCTGCTGGCGCGCCGGGAGGCGCGACAGAAGGAAATCGACGCCGGCCGGCGGCCGGACTTCCTGCCCGAGACGCGTGCGATCCGCGAGCACGAGTGGCACGTGACGTCGATCCCGGCCGACCTGCAGGACCGGCGCGTCGAGATCACCGGCCCGACCGACCGCAAGATGATCATCAACGCGCTCAACTCGGGCGCGAAAGTCTTCATGGCCGACTGCGAAGACTCGATGACGCCGACCTGGGACAACGTCGTACAGGGGCAGATCAACCTGCGCGACGCGGTCGCGCGACGCATCGACTTCACGAGCCCCGAGGGCAAGCGGTACCAGCTGAACCCGGCGACCGCGACGCTGATCGTGCGGCCGCGTGGCTGGCATCTCTACGAGAAGCACATCTACGTCGACGGCCAGCAGGTGCCCGGCGCCTTCGTCGACTTCGGCCTCTACATCTTCCACAACCACGCCGAGCTGAAGCGCCGCGGTACGGGCCCTTACTTCTACCTGCCGAAGACCGAGAGCCATCTCGAGTCGCGGCTGTGGGCCGAGGTGTTCCGGCACGCCGAGGCGCGGCTCGGCCTCGCGCCGCAGACCATCAAGGTCACCGTGCTGATCGAGACGATCCTCGCCGCGTTCGAGATGGACGAGATCCTCTGGGAGCTGCGCGACTACATCGTCGGCCTCAACTGCGGCCGCTGGGACTACATCTTCTCGTTCATCAAGAAGTTCAGCCGCTATCCCGAGTTCGTGCTGCCGGATCGCGGCCAGGTGACGATGACGACGCACTTCCTGCGCTCGTACTCGAAACTGCTGATCAAGACCACGCACCGTCGCGGCGCGTTCGCGATGGGCGGCATGGCGGCACAGATCCCGATCAAGGGCGACCCGGCCGCCAACGACGCGGCCATCGCCAAGGTGCGCGCCGACAAGGAACGCGAGGCCGGCGACGGCCACGACGGCACCTGGGTCGCGCATCCGGGCCTGGTGCCCGTGGCGATGGAGATCTTCGACCGGCTGATGCCGACGCCGAACCAGCTGCACCGCAAGCTCGACGACGTCTCGATCCAGGCGGCCGACCTGCTGGCGATCCCGCAGGGCACGATCACCGAGGCCGGGCTGCGCAACAACGTGGACGTCTCGATCCAGTACATGGCCGCCTGGCTGGGCGGCAACGGCTGCGTGCCGATCCACAACCTGATGGAGGACGCGGCGACCGCCGAGATCGCGCGCTCGCAGATCTGGCAGTGGATACGCCATCCGAAGGGCGTGCTCGACGACGGCCGCAAGGTGACGGTCGAGTTGTTCCGCCAGATCACCCGCGAGGAACTCGCGCGGCTGCGCGCGGAGCTCGGCGAGGCCGCGTTCGCCGCCGGCAACTTCGAGCGTGCGGCCCAGATCATCGACGGGATCACGACGGCCGAGACCTTCGAGACCTTCCTGACGTTGCCCGCTTACAGGGCCATCGACTGACCGAATTCGCTCAACCGAGGAACGAAAAATGACCGACAAGGCTGCGACCGCATTGCGCAAGGACTGGCACGACAGCCCCCGCTGGAAAGGCATCAAGCGACCCTACAAGGCCGAGGACGTGATCCGCCTGCGCGGCAACGTGCAGGTCGATCACACGCTGGCTCGCCTCGGCGCCGAGAAGCTGTGGAGGCTGGTCAACACCGAGCCGTACGTGAACTGCCTCGGCGCGTTGACGGCGGGCCAGGCGATGCAGCAGGTGAAGGCGGGCATCAAGGCGATCTACCTGTCGGGCTGGCAGGTGGCCGCCGACAACAACAGCTACATGGCGATGTACCCCGACCAGTCGCTGTATCCGGTGGACTCGGTGCCGAAGGTCGTCGAGCGCATCAACGCGACGTTCAAGCGCGCGGACGAGATCCAGTGCTCGCGCGGCATCCACCCGGGCCACAAGGAGTATGTCGATTTCTTCGCGCCAATCGTGGCCGACGCCGAAGCCGGCTTCGGTGGCGTGCTGAACGCGTTCGAGCTGATGAAGGCGATGATCCGCGCCGGCGCGGCCGGCGTGCATTTCGAGGACCAGCTGGCCTCGGTCAAGAAGTGCGGCCACATGGGCGGCAAGGTGCTGGTGCCGACGCAGGAAGCGATCCAGAAGCTGGTCGCGGCGCGCTTCGCGGCCGACGTGATGGGCACGCCGACGATCGTGCTGGCCCGCACCGACGCCGAGGCGGCGGACCTGCTGACCAGCGACGTGGACGAGAACGACAAGCCGTTCTGCACCGGTGAGCGGACGCCCGAGGGCTTCTATCGAGTGAAGCCGGGCGTCGAGCAGTCAATCTCGCGCGGGCTCGCCTATGCGCCGTATGCCGACATGGTGTGGTGCGAGACGGGCAAGCCGGACCTCGGCTTCGCCAAGGCGTTCGCCGAGGCGATCCGCAAGAAGTACCCGGACAAGCTGCTCTCGTACAACTGCTCGCCGTCGTTCAACTGGAAGAAGAACCTCGACGACGCGACGATCGCGAAGTTCCAGCGCGAACTGGGCGCGATGGGCTACAAATACCAGTTCATCACGCTGGCCGGCATCCACAACATGTGGTTCAACATGTTCGACCTCACGCAGGAATACGTGAAGAAGGGCATGACGGCCTACGTCGAGAAGGTGCAGGAGCCCGAGTTCGCGGCGCGCGATCGCGGCTACACGTTCGTGTCGCACCAGCAGGAGGTCGGCACCGGCTACTTCGACGAGGTCACCCAGGTCATCCAGGGCGGCCACTCGTCGACCACCGCGATGCACGGTTCCACCGAAGAGGAGCAGTTCGCGACCGGCGGCCACCACTGAGCGCCGATTGCAGCTGATCGACCGCGGCCCGGGCGGGTAACTGTCCGGGCCGCTTCATTTCGGGCCGGGCCGCGTCTGCTATCCTCGCGGCCTCTGAGGGTGACGCGATGCACTACGACAAGATCATCGTCCCGGCCGATGGCGAGCCGATCACCGTGAACCGCGACGGCACGATCGACGTGCCGGACGTGCCGGTCATCCCGTTTCTCGAGGGCGACGGCATCGGCGTGGACGTCACGCCGGCGATGCTGGCCGTGGTCGATGCGGCCGTGCGCAAGGCCTACGGGAGCCGCCGGCGGATCGCGTGGATGGAGATCTTCGCGGGCGAGAAGGCGCTCTCGGTCTACGGTCCCGGGGCCTGGTTTCCCGAGGAAACGCAGCATGCGCTGCAGAAATACGTGGTCTCGATCAAGGGGCCGCTCGCCACGCCGATCGGCGGCGGCATCCGCTCGCTCAACGTCGCGATGCGGCAGAACCTCGACCTCTACGCCTGCGTGCGCCCGATCCGCTACTTCCCGGGCGTCGTGACGCCGATGGCGGACTCGAGCTACGTGGACATGGTGATCTTCCGCGAGAACACCGAGGACATCTACGCGGGCATCGAGTACCCCGCGGGCTCGCAGGAGGTGCAGAAGCTGATCCACTTCCTGCAGGCGGAGCTCGGCGCGAAGGGCATCCGCTTCCCGTCGAGCTCCGGGATCGGCATCAAGCCGGTGTCCAAGGAGGGCTCGCAGCGGCTGATCCGCAAGGCGATCCAGTATGCCGTGGACAACGACCGCACGTCGGTCACGCTGGTCCACAAGGGCAACATCATGAAGTACACGGAGGGCGCCTTCCGCAATTGGGGCTACCAGCTCGCGAAGGACGAGTTCGGTGCCCTCGAGATGGGCGGCGGCCCGTGGATGGCGTTCAAGAACCCGGTCACCGGCCACGAGATCGTCGTCAAGGACATGATCGCGGACAATTTCCTGCAGCAGATCCTGCTGCGGCCGGAAGACTTCGACGTGATCGCCACACTGAACCTGAACGGCGATTACATCTCCGACGCGCTTGCGGCACAGGTCGGCGGCATCGGCATCGCGCCGGGCGGCAACATCGGCGAGGGCATCGCGGTGTTCGAGGCCACGCACGGCACGGCGCCCGGATTCGCGGGCAAGGATCGCGTCAACCCCGGCTCGCTGATCCTGTCCGCCGAGATGATGCTGCGTTACCTGCGCTGGACCGAGGCCGCCGACCTGGTGATGAAGGGTGTGGTGAACACGATCGCGAGCAAGGAGCTCACGTTCGATCTCGCGCGCTTGCGCAAGGCGATCCGCGCGCCGAAGCTCCGGCACGCGACGGACCTGCAGACCGTGAAGGCAGAACTCGAGGAACTGGTGCCGGGCGCCACGCTGGTCGGCACGCGGGGTTTCGGCGAGGCCGTGATCCGGCATATGGATGACTGAATTCGATCCGGCCTGCCGTCGCTGCCCGCGGCTCGCCGCGTTCCTCGACGAGGGCCGCGCGCGCCATCCGGATTACCACTGCGCGCCGGTAGCGCCCTTCGGCGACGCACGCCCGCAGCTGCTGATCGTCGGCCTGGCGCCCGGATTCCACGGCGCCAACGCGACGGGGCGGCCGTTCACCGGCGACTATGCCGGCGTGCTGCTCTACGAGACCCTGCACGCGTTCGGCTGGGCCAGCGCGCCGGTCTCCGTGTCGCGCGACGACGGACTCGCATTGCGCCGCTGCCGGATCACCAACGCCGTCAAGTGCGTGCCGCCGGCCAACAGGCCGACCCCCGCCGAGATCTCGACCTGCAACGACTTCCTGCGCGCCGAGCTCGACGCGCTGGACCCTGGGACAGTCGTGCTCGCGCTCGGCGCGATCGCGCACGCTGCGGTGCTGCGCGCCCGGGGACTGCGGGCCGCCTCGTACCGGTTCGGCCACGCCGCCGAGCATCGACTGCCCGATGGCCGCCGGCTGATCGACTCCTACCACTGCAGCCGTTACAACACGCAGACACGGCGCCTGACGCCCGAGATGTTCCGCGCGGTGGTGGGGAGGGCGAGCGAGCTCGCGCGATGACCGTTCCGGCCCCGTTCGATCTCGACTCGTTCCTGGCAGCCTTGCCGGCCCGGCCCGGCGTCTACCGCATGCTCGGCGCCGATGACACGATCCTCTACGTCGGCAAGGCGCGCCACCTGAAGAACCGCGTCTCGAGCTACTTCCACGGCCGCACGCACGCCGACAAGACGCTTGCGCTGCTTGGCCAGGTCAAGCGGATCGAGGTCACGGTCACGGCCTCGGAGACCGAGGCGCTGCTGCTCGAGTTCAACCTGATCAAGCGCCATCGTCCGCGCTACAACGTTCTGCTCAAGGACGACAAGAGCTTCCCGTACATCCACCTGACCGCGCACGAGTTCCCGCGGCTCGCGTACTACCGCGGCACCCGCAAGCTGCCGGGCCGCTTCTTCGGCCCGTACCCGAACTCGGTGGCCGCGCGCGAGACGCTGCAGCTGTTGCAGAAGCTGTTCCGGATCCGTCCGTGCGAGGACACCTTTTTCGCGAATCGCTCGCGGCCGTGCCTGCAACACCAGATCGGCCGCTGTTCCGCGCCCTGCGTCGGCCTGGTCACGCGCGAGGCCTATGCGCAGGACATCGCCGACGCGGCGAAGGTGCTCGAAGGCCGCAACACCGAATTGATCACGGACCTCGGCCGGCGCATGGAAGCCGCGGCCGAGCGCCTGCAATTCGAGGCCGCGGCGCGCTTTCGCGACCAGATTGCGATGCTGAAGCAGATCCAGGCCAGCCAGTCGATGACGCGGATCGCCGGCCGCGACATCGACGCCGTCGCGATCGCGGGCAGTGGCCCGGAGTACTGCGTGGCCGTCGTGTTCGTGCGCGGCGGGCGTAATCTCGGCAGCACGAACTTCTTCCCGCGTGGCGGGCTCGGTGGGGAGGGCGAAGCGCTGTCGGCATTCCTGTCGCAGTACTACCTGATGCGGGAAGCGCCCGACGAGATCCTGGTGAGTCGAGCGGTCGAAGACGTAGACCTGCTCGAGGCCGCGCTGCGCGAGCGGGCCGGGCGCAGCGTGCCGATCCGCTTCGGCGTGCGCGGCACCCGGGCCCGCTGGCTCGAGATGGCGAGGACCAATGCCGAGCTCGGCCTCAAGATGAAGGCCTCGAGCCGCGCGACTGTGGCCGCGCAGCTCGCCGCGCTGGCGGACGACCTGGGCCTCGACAGGGTCCCGGAGCGCATCGAGTGCTTCGACGTCAGCCACACGATGGGCGAGTCCGCGATCGCCGCCTGCGTCGTGCTCGGGCCCGAGGGGCCGATCAAGGCCGATTACCGGCGCTTCAATCTCGACGGCCTCACGCCCGGCGACGACTACGAAGGCTTGCGGCAGGCGGTCACACGCCACCTCACGCGCGTGCTGCGCGGCGAACGGCCGATGCCCGACGTGCTGCTGATCGACGGTGGCGCCGGGCAACTGCAGGCCGCGCGTGATGCGTTTGCCACGCTGGGCATCGATGGACCGCTGACGGTCGGCGTCGCGAAAGGGGCGGATCGGCGCGTGGGGCAGGAACGGCTGTTCTTGGCCGGTCAGGACACGCCGCTTATACTCGGGCCGGAGTCGTCCGCGCTGCGGCTGATCCAGCGGGTACGCGACGAGGCCCACCGCTTCGCGATCGCCGGCCACCGCAAGGCGCGGGCCCGGTCGAGGCTCGAATCCCTGCTGGAGGAGATTCCGGGGCTCGGTCCGGCGCGGCGCCGCGAACTGCTCAAGGCCTTTGGCGGCCTGCAGGGCGTGCGCCAGGCCTCGGTGGAGGACCTGGCCAAGGTGCACGGCATCAGCCGCGCCTTGGCGGGGCTGATCTTCG
>Ga0316622_100001801_pt1 | contig 14342 bp, 12 predicted proteins | sample OWC_Aug_OW2_C1_D_FD_207646 | JGI IMG/M metagenome (GOLD analysis project Ga0316622, IMG submission 207646) | Wetland soil microbial communities from Old Woman Creek delta, Ohio, United States - OWC_Aug_OW2_C1_D5_C | ecosystem: Environmental > Terrestrial > Soil > Wetlands | place: USA: Ohio... | reverse complement strand
CTCCGATTCCAGCAGCGTCTCGGGGATCGCCGCGCAGTTGAGGCGGACAAACGGCCGGTGCTTGCGCGCCGACCGCTCGTGGATCCACTCGGCCACGAGCTCCTTGCCCACGCCGCTCTCGCCGAGGATGAGCACGGTGGAGTCGGTCGGCGCCGCGCGCTCGATGAGGTGCGTGACCTCCGCCATCGCCCGGCTGCCCGCGCTCGCCCACTCGTGCCCCGGCGCGTGCGCCAGCTCCTCCCGCAGGCGCTCGATCTCGAAGTAGAGCTTCCGCTTGTCGAGGGCCCGGCGGATGACGATCTCCATCTCCTCCAGGCGGAAGGGCTTGGTGAAGTAGTCGTAGGCGCCGCGGCGGATGGCGTCGATCGCGCTGTCGTGGGTGCCGTGGGCCGTCATCATGATGATCGGCACGCGGGGATCGATCTTGAGGATCTCCTCGACCGCGTCGAGGCCGCTCATGCCTGGCAGCCGGATGTCGAGCAGCACGATGTCGGCCGGGTCCGACTTCAGCACCTGGAGGCCTTCCTCGGCCGTCTTCCGCAGGGTGACGGCGTACCCCTGCCGGCGCAGCGCTTCGTTCAGGAAGAACTGGATCTGTTCGTCGTCGTCGATCACCAGGACGTGGAACATAGGCGTACAGTCAAACGCATCCGCGTGTTGCCGTCAACGCACCGGCTCGACGGGCGCCGGCCCGTGCAGCAGCACGCGCAGGCGCTCGCCCGACGGCGCGGCGAACACCACCGCGCCCTTTTCGATGCCGACCACCGTGTAGTCGCCGACCGTCTCGCCGACGCCGACGATCCGGCCGTCGACGATCGCGAGGCGGCGGCTGTCCGAGAAGAGAATCGTGCGCACCACCGGCAGCGCCGGTGCGGCCGCGGGTGCCGCCGCCCGCGCCGGGAACCGGGTCTCGTCGCCGAACAGGAACGGGTCGCGCCGCCACGAGGGCGCCGACGCGAGATCGATCGCCGGCGGCGCGGGGATCGACAGCGGGTCCCGCGCGGCGCCGGCGGTCGAGCCCGCCGGGGCGGCGATCAGCGGCTCTTCCGCCGCAGGTCGCGGGGACGCCGTCTCGGCCGGCCTGATGGCGAAGTACCACACGTTGTAGAGCACGGCCGCGGCCAGCGCCGCGAGCGCCAGCGTGAGATGGGTGCGGCGGATGGTCATCGGCCCACCCCCAGGTCAGGCGCGGACGGCGCCAGGCGCGGCGCGGTCGGGCTCTGGGCCGGCGCGAACGCCTCGGGCGGCACGGCGGGGCCTGCAACGTCGGCGACCTCCCCGCGCTGGAACACGCGCACGACGACCTCGGTCTTCATCAGCGGCAGGCCGCGCGTCAGCGTGGCCGAGCGCACCTCGATGATCGTCGGCAGGCCGCGCAGCTTCCACAGCAGCTTGCCGGCCGCCTCGAAGGTCGATTCGAACGAGACGCGCAGCGGCGTGTAGGTCACGCTGTACGGGAACAGCGCCAGCCTCGGGTCGCTGGCGTCGGCCGCTCCGCCCCCCGGTGCGCCGGCCAGTTCCCGGGAGGCGCCGCCGGGCGCAGATGTGGCGCGGTCGCCCGTTTCGATGACGAACGCGCGCAGCTGGCTGGCCGGTGCGCTCGCCAGGACCGTCTCGGCGAGCGCGGCCGCGACGGCGGCGACCGTGTCGTCGGCCGACATCTCCTGTTCGAACCGGCGGAGCGAACGTTCGAGATCGGCGGGTGTCTCCGGCCGCGCGCGCCCGGTCGCCTGCTGCAGCGTGCGCACCCGCTCCTCGAGCGCGGCCGCGTCGCTGCCGGCTCTCAGGTAGGCGCTGAAGCGCGGCTGCACGAACCAGAACCAGCCCGCGGTGAGAACCGCCACGAAGGCGAGGAACGGGCACAGCCGCTCCAGCGTCTCGGCCAGCGTGCCCATCCGAGGGTTCATTTGGGCACCTCGTAGCGCAGCGTGAAATCGACGACGCTCGCGGGACGGCGGCCGTCACCGGTGGCGCCCGCGCCCGATGGCGGGAGCGAGGCCGCCGAGCGGCGGGCGGCCGAGGCCTCCTGCAGGCGGCGCGCCTCCTCAGCCTTCCGGGCAGCTTCGAGGTTGCCGGTGTTCCGCCGAATCGGAATGCGGTACAGCCGACCGTCCCGGGCGACCTCGATGTAGGCCGGCCCGGCGGCAGACGGCCGCGGCGTCGGGACGGCCTGCGCCGGCTGGGTCGCGTCCTCGGGGGCGGCCTCTGCCGGCGCTGGCTGGATCGCGTCGGCCGGGTCGGATGTCCGCGCCTGCAGCGACGGGGGGCCCGACGGGCGGCCCAGCAACGGTGAACCATCCAGGGCCTTGAGGAACGCGTTCAGCGCCGCGTGCGCGGCCCTGGCATTTGCCCCCTCGGCCTGGCCCTCAACGGTAATCCGCCAGGAGGCCACACCCGGCTGGACGCGGACGGCCGAGAGCGCGACGTCGGGCGGAGCCGCGAGGCTGAAGGCCTCCAGCACGCGGGCGAGACGCGGTCCCTGCGATGCGAAGGCTTCGAGCGCGGCCTCTCGCGCGGCCGCCTCGGCCGCGCGACGGCGCTCGTCTTCCTGCCGCTGCCGTTCCGGCTCGAGCACACCGATGGTCCTGCGCAGCCGGGCCTCGCGAGCGGTCACGCCCGCCGAGAGGTAGCCGAACACGCCCCATGCCGCCGCGACCATGAGCGCGCCGGCCACGGCCCCGGCGAGCGCGCGTCCGGCGAGCTCCGCCGACAGCGCCGCGGGCTTCTCGTCCTGGCTTCGCAAGCCGCGCCGGGGTTTGTCCTCCGCCGCGAGCGCGGTCGCGGTACGCCAGGCCCCGAGGCGCGAGCGGAAGCTGTCGGAGGGCTCGGGCAGCTTCGAGAGGTCGAGATCGTCGCCGACGTCCAGCGTCTCGACATCCAGCGCGAGCTCGTTGACGAGGGGACCGGTCAGCGACCGGAGTTCGAACACGTCTCCGCACACCAGCACGCGGCTGACGTCGACCTTCTGGTGCTGCCGCACGTAGACGAGCGAACGCCGCAGCTCGGCCGCGATGCGCGCGGCGAACACCGCCCGGCCCGCTCCGCCGAGTTCTCCCTCCCTCGGGTCGGACTGGTCGCCCCACGGCAGTTCGCGCGCGAACAGTACGACGGGGCCGTGCACGACGGTGATGGCCGTCGCCTGTGCATTCACGGAGAGCACCGCGACCACGGCGTCGGGCAGCAGGGCCCTGCGCTGCGCGACGAGCGCCGCGTGCGCGAGGGCGGGCGTGGTGACAGCGTCGATTCTGACGCCGGCCTCGACAAGCGGCTGCACGCGGGCGCGAAGTTCGTCGGCAGACACGGCCGCGTAACCCGTCAGGCGCCGTCCGTCGCGAAGCGGTCCGGCAACGACTGTGTCGGCCAGCGGCGGCGCCGGAAGCCCAACGGCGGCAGAGCGGGCTTCGCGCCGCGCAATCGTCTCGAGGTCCGCAGGCGCCGCTGGCGGCAGCAGGAGCGCCTGGTGAGTGCTGCGAAGACCCCACACGGCGACCGACGCGCGCCGCTCGATGCCCCGGAGCGCCGCTCGCAGCTCCGCCGTCAACGCCTCCGGGTCGGAGGGTGAGTACGGGATCTCGCGAAACGCCCGTACGCGCGGACTGACGACACCAGCGTCCCCCGAGAAGCGCGCTGGTGACGCCACTTCCACGATCCGGCAGGCGTGCGGAAGCAGTTCTATCCCCGTACGTTTCGCCATACGTCACTAGGTTTTTCGGCACAAATGGCTGCGCGCCATAGGCTTACGGCGGAACGGTTTCGTGCAGCGCCGTGCAGACGCCGGCAACCAGAGGCGGTTTCAGCATCCATGCATGACGAGACAGGCGAGCCGCCGCACGCGAGTGATGATACCGGTTCTATTGCACGCGGGTGCCGATGTCGTCGCCGCCCGGCCTGACGGCCGTGAGGATGGACTGCGCGAAGGGGGTCTCCATGATGCCGTTCGAGCCCGCCGAGAGCACCCAGACGGCCATCTTCGCCTGGCCGCTGGCTGTGGCCGCCCCGGGCGACAGGTCGATGAGCGCGACGTTCACCGCATAGCGGTTGCCCCACGGGTCGGCCAGCAGCTGCGAGGAGAAGTAGGGGCCGTTCCAGCCGAACTGCGACGTGGGCGTGCGGAGCGCGTAGCCGGGTGCGTTAATCACCAACTGGTCGGCCAGGCTGCCGGCCACGCCCGTCGTCCAGAGGGACGGCACGTCCTCGATGGGCACGTTCCCCTGGCTCACGAGCACCTGCAGGCGGGAGGCCGGCGCACCAGGGCTGCCATTCCGGGCGACCTTCCAGACGGGAAAGAACCCGGTGTCCCGGTAGAACTGGTACAGTCCGCTGGCGATGGTCTGGCAGTCGTGGCGTGCGCGAACGACACGGGCCTCGTGGATGGAGTTGGCGATCGACGGCGTCAGGATGAGGGCCATCGTCACGATGACCGCGAGCACGACCGTGAGTTCGATGAGCGTGAAGCCCATCCGCCCCCGGGCGTCGGCGCGGCGGTCGCTCGTGACGCGAAACACTAACGCGTGCCCCCCTGGATGACGTACGTGAAGTCGTCCCCCTCCCGGCACGTCCCGAACTGCGTGGTGCCGAGGCAGCCGCCGAAGTACGTCTCGTACTGCTTGTTGGGACCGGCCGACAGGCAGAACACATCGCGGTTCCAGCTCGTTCCGTTGCGGCCCTCGGCATCCGCATACGCGTCGGTGGCTGTCGCGAGGAACGCCGTGTTGACCATGTACGCGCCGCCCCAGGGATCGGGACCGATGGGACCGGCAAGGTAGGCGCCGCGCCAGCCAGTGCCCATCTGCGGGCCCACCGGCACGTTCACCGGGTGCAGCACGGTGGGGACGGGATACGGCACGGGCAGGTCGTTTCGCACGAGGTGCTGCTCCATGCTCCCGTCCTGGGCCGTGATGCTCGTGTCCCAGTTGAGCGGCCCCGCCGCGTTGGCGCCGGCGAGGGCGTAGTGGATGGAGGCCGGCGACGCGGGGCCGATGGCGCCGGTGGTCGTGCCATCGCTCCACAGCAGGTCGACGCGGTTGTCGACGGTGCAGGCGTCCGTGCCGACGAGCCGGAAGCACGGTGGAACGTCGCGCATCATCCTCACGACCGACACCCCAATCGCCTCGCAGTCTTCCTTCACCTTGACCCACTGCGCGTCGCGCACGAAGTCCATGATCGACGGCGCGAGCACCCCCGTGAGCAGCATCAGGACAAGCAGGATGATCGTGACCTCGACCAGCGAGAGCCCCGCCCGATTCCCGAGTCTTCGCATAGCTGGCATCCTCCGGTCCTGAGGGTCCCGCACCCGCTTACGGCAGCAACCGCCATGCCTTTCCGCGCGGCTGTGCAGCCAACCTGTCACCACGCGAAAACGCCTTTATTTGTGACACTTCGCCCTGGCATTCTCCAGCGCAATCGGCCTCGTGCGGCCCTCTGTCCTACAGATTCTGTAGGAACTCCGCCGCTGCTTCGGCACTCACCGTCGTGACTCCTGGCCGGACCTGGTCCTCATGAAGCGACATAAACCATTGTCATAACTCATGTTACTCCGATTCGCCAGGCGACACAGCAAGGCGAGCCACACTTCTTGTAGCTATGTGGAGACCACGGCTACAGAAACCGTCGCCATCGGTCCGCCCTATGGACCCTCCTTCCGACCTCCCCGGGGTACCGCCGCACGCAGGTCTCGAGACCGGCGTGGAGGCGGCCGCATGACCTGTTCCCGCAACGAGGGTTCAGGTTGCTCGCGCAGGTCACGAGACCGGCGTGGAGGCGGCCGCGTGACCCGTTCCCGCAACGAGGGTTCAGGTTGCTCGCGCAGGTCACGAGGCCGGCGTGGGGCGGCCGCGTGACCCGTTCCCGCAACGAGGGTTCAGGTTGCTCGCGCAGGTCACGAGGCCGGTCCTATCGCGTGTCGCCGGAGATGATGAAGATGAGGTCGTCTCCTTTGCGGTAGACGCCGTGCGAGGCGTTCCCGCCGAATGGGGTTTCGAACAGGCCGTTTGGCCCGGCTGAGATGCAGAACGCGTCGCGCGACCAGCCGCCGCTGCGCTGTCCCTCGCCGGTTCCTGGTTCGGCGTCGCGGGCCACGGAGAGGAACACGGAGTTCACGAGGTAGCGGTGTCCCCAGGGGTCCGGGCCGATGGGTGACGAGAGGTACGCCCCTCGCCAGCCCAGGCCGGCGCCGGGCCCGGCGTAATCGTATGTACCCAGGTCGGCGGGCGAGGGATAGTCGGGGCCGCCGCCGTTGTCCACGAACTGGTGCTCCATCGTGTCGCCGCGCGTGCCGTCGCTGTGCCAGTTCAGCGGCCCGGCGGTGCTTCCGCCGCCGTTGAATCCCGCCACCGCGTCGCCTGCCACGTCGCCCGGCGTGACGTCGGGGCCGCCGCTATGGAGCAGGTCCACCCGGTTGGCCTTGGTGCAGCTGCCCGTGCCGTTGAACTTGAGGCATGGCCCGACGTCCCGCATCAGCCGTACGACGCTCACGCCGATCGCCTCGCAGTCCTCCTTGGCCTTCACCCACTGCGCATCGCGGACGAAGTCCATGATGGACGGCGCCAGGACGCCTGTGAGCGTCATCAGCACCAGCAGCATGATCGTGACTTCGACGAGCGACAGGCCGTGTGCACCGGCGATCCGGGCGGTCGTGGCGCGCCGTCGAGGCGGGCTCATGGCCCGTTCTCGCGGCGGGGATTCGCATCGCTGCACGCAGGTCATGGGCCCGGTCCTATCGCGTGTCGCCGGAGATGATGTAGATGAAGTCGTCGCCGCGCCGGTAGACACCGTGCATGGCGTTGCCTCCGAAGGCCGTCTCGTACTTGCCGTTCGGACCCGCCGAGATGCAGAACGTGTCGTTCGACCAGCCCGGCTTCGAGGGCGGCGGGGTGGTGGTCTGCACGGTGCTCATGGCAGCGCTGGCGCTGCCGGCGTCGACCGCGACGGCGAGGAACACGCTGTTGACGAGGTAGCGGTGGCCCCACGGGTCTGGGCCGATGGGCGGCGACAGGTAGGCGCCGCGCCAGCCCAGGCCGAAGGAGGGGCCGGGCGTCCCGTGGTTGTTCAGATCGGCGGGCGACGGGTAGTTCGGGCCGGTGCCGTTGTCGACGAGCTGATGCTCCATCGAGTCGCCGCGCGAGTCGTCCTTGTACCAGTTCAGATCCGTGGCCGTGGCGCCGCCGCCGTCGAAGTTGGTGGTCGCATCGCCCGCCATGTCGGCCGGCGTGACGTCCGGGCCGTCGCTGTAGAGGATGTCGACGCGGTTCGTCTTCGTGCAGGCGCCCGTCCCGTCGAACTTCAGGCACGGGCCGACGTCGCGGGCCAGGCGCGCCACGCTGACGCCGATGGCTTCGCAGTCCTCCTTCACCTTCACCCACTGGGCATCGCGGACAAAGTCCATGATGGACGGCGCGAGCACGCCGGTGAGGAGCATCAGGACGAACAGCATGATGGTCACCTCGACCAGCGACAGTCCGCGTGTGGTCGTCAACGTGCGTCTCATATGAGGACCCCTTTGTGGCGACAGGCCTTCGCAGGGACACCGCGCGGTGTGGGGCGCGGGCCCTCGAGTCACGAAATCGAGATCTGTCGAACGAATGTCGAGCAAGGGGTATGCCCTGCGCGGGGATGCGCGCGAGATCGCGCGAATGCACTGACTGGCTTGAAGAATCAGGGCCTCCGGCACGGCGGCTGCGCCGTGTCCGGGCCGGCGCGGACCTGCACGTTCGGTGGGATGGGCGTTTCAGGCCCTACACTTTCCGTGGGGTCGCAGGGCTGCCCGGTGCGGTCCGCAAAGGGGGGTTGGGCGGGCTTCTACTGGAGCCGCGCGCGGAGGGTCTGGACGCGCGACCTGACGTCTACCGTGAGGGCGGCGCTCTCGGACCCGGCGTTGGCCAGGAACTGCTCGTAGTGCTCGATCGCGCGCTGCCATTCGGAGCGCTCGTCGTAGATCTGGGCGAGGTTGTAGTGCGCCTGGGCGTGTCGGCCGCTGATGGTGAGCACCCGCTGCAGCGTCTCGCGGGCCTCCTCGGAGCGGCCGGCAGCCTTGAGAGCCAGCGCGAGGTTCGTGAGCGCGTCGACGTGGCGTGCGTCGCGGGCGACGATCCCGCGGAACTCGGCGATGGCGGCGTCGATCCTGCCCGATCGCAGCAACGCGACGCCGAGGTTGTTGTGCGCCTTCTCGTAGCGGGGGTCGATGAACGTGGCCCGCTGGAATTCCTTGATCGCCTCGTCGTACAGGCCCTTGCCCTGGTAGAGCACGCCGAGGTTGTTGTGCGCCTCGGCGTTGAGTTCGTCGGCCGCCAGCACGGCGCGGTAGTGGATCAGCGCGTTCTCGAAGTCGCCGACGCGCTGGTAGTAGAGCGCCAGCTTGAAGTGGTCCGCCTCGCCCGCCGGCCTGGCCGGCGGGCCCGGCTCCGCGGCCGCGCGCGCTGCGGGAGCGACCGTCCCGGCCGGGGGCGATGCCGCCGGCTTCTGCGACGGCGCAGCGGGCGCCGGTACTGTCTGCGTGGAGGGAGCGGCGGGCCTCGGCGCCTGGGGCCTGGCCCCGGTCGGCTTCGCGGCCGGCGCACGCGCCGGTGTTGACGCCGCGGCCGAAGGCGGCGGTGCGGCCGCGTCGGCGTCGCGCGCCTCCTGTGCGCTCGGCGCAGCGGGCAGCTGGGACGGCGGGTCTGTCGGCGCGGCATTCCCCGCCGGCGCCCCCGTGGGGCCTGGGGGCAGCGCCGCCTGCGACGGCGGCCGGGCCGGCGACAGGGGCAGGGTGCGGTCCGCCGCCGGTTTCATGATCACCGACAGCGGGCCCGCCGGCAGGAGACCGTTCATCGCGGCGACCTGCCACACGAGCAGGGCCGTGACCGCCACGAGCACAAGGGCGAGCGCGAGACGCTTGGCGGCGCTCGAGCCCTCGGCGGGCGCCTGCTGGCCAAATGCGTGCGCGAGCGGCGCCGGGACGCTGTGTCCGGCGGCCTCACGCGCGGACGCCCCGTCGCGGTCGGGCGACGGCGCTTTGTGGTGCCGCAGCGCGTCGAGCATCCGGCTCACGCGTCACCTGTACGAAAGGGTGGTCGTGTGCGTGCGGGCGGCCGCCTGCACGGCCGGGCCGCGCCGCAGCCACGCGAACCGCGACGTTCGGACCGGCCGCAGGTCGAGCGTCTCGGCGGCGCGCTCCACGATGTCGTGGGTCACCCGGTTCACGCGCGCCGAGAAGGCGCCGAGCAGCGACCGGTCGCAGACCAGGTTGATGAGCCGCGGAATGCCGCCCGTGAACTGGTGCACCGCGTGCAGCGCCTTCGGCGTGAACGACACCGTGCTCAGCCCCCCGGCCACCTGGATGCGGTGCGCGACGTAGGCGGCCGCCTCGTCGCGGGTCAGCGGCTTCAGCTCGTAGCGGATCGACACGCGCTGGTCGAGCTGGCGCAGCTCGGGCGACCGCAGCAGGCCCTGCAGGTTCAGCTGCCCGACCATGATGATCTGCAGCAGCTTCTCCTTGTCCGTCTCGAGGTTCGACAGGATGCGAAGCTGCTCCAGCACCTGCAGCGGCAGGTTCTGCGCCTCGTCGATGATGAGCACCGCGCTCGCCTTGAGCGGCAGCAGCCCCAGCAGGAAGTCGTAGAGCGTGTCGATGAGCTCCTGCTTGCTGACGCCGTTGAGGCGGCCGGCCTTCATTTCCTCGCGCGACACGACGCCGAAGTCCTGGAGGATGAGCTTCAGCAGGTCCTCTTCCGACAGGAACGGGTTCAGCACCAGGGCCGAGAACGTGCGGCGGTCGATCTGCTCGAGCAGCGCCCGGCACAGCGTGGTCTTGCCGGTCCCGATGTCGCCGGTGACGACGACAAAGCCCTCGCGGCGCCGGATCGCATACTGGAGCAACTCGAACGCGTTGGCGTGCGATTCGCTCCGGTAGAGGTACTTCGGATCCGGGGTCAGGCTGAAGGGTTTCTCGGCAAACCCAAAATAGTCCTCATACATGGTCGGCCCCTCGGGTGCGTGAACCGTCGCCGGCGCCGTTCACTTGCGAACCGGCTTGCGCTGCGCCTCGTACAGCCGCTGCTCGTCCGCCGCCGAACTGGCGGTGATCTCCTCGCTCGTCATGACGGTCGGCGTGAGCAGGATCACGAGGTCCGTCTTGCGCTTCGACCGCTCCTCGCGCCGGAACAGCCCGCCCACGAGGGGGATGTCGCCCAGCAGGGGCACCTTGCTCGTGTCGGCCGATGTGCGGTCCTGCATCAGCCCCGCAATGACGATCGTCTCGCCTTCGTGCACCCGCACCAGCGTGTCGGTCTCGCGCACGCTCACGATCGGCACCTGGTCGCCCAGGCGCGACGTGGCGGTCCCGGTGCGCTCGGTGATGCTGGGCATGATGCTCATGTTGACCACGCCGTCGGCGGTGATCTGCGGCGTCACGCTCAGCGTCACGCCCTCGTTGATCGTCTGCGGCGTCACGACCGTCTGCAGGATCTGCCCGCTGGACGCGTCCACCTGCGACGTGGTGACGAAGTAGACGTCCTGCGTCCCCACCCGCATGACCGCGGGCTCGTTGTTCATCGCCATGACCCAGGGGCTGGCCATCACGTTGACCCGGCCCTGGCCGGCGAACGCCTCGAGCAGCCCCGTGAAATCCTTGATGTTGACGCCGATCGTGAACGCCCCCGACCCGCGGGTCGGCGCGAGACGCTGCGTGATCGCCACCGCGTCGCCGGCGTTCTTCAGCAGCAGCGACCAGTCGATGCCCGCCGAGAACTCCTCGCGCAGCTCGACCTCCAGGATCTTCGCGACGATGCGCACCTGGCGGAGCGCGCGCGTCTCGTAGGCCTCGATGTAGACGCCGATCCTGTCGAGGTGGCCCGGATAGTCGGTCGCCTGGATCAGGCCGGCCTTGCGGTCGACGTTGACGCGCCCCGCGTCCGACAGGAGCGCCTCCACGCCGGCCCGGAGCTCCTCGAACACGTCGCCAGAGTCCGTGCCTGACACCGACGCCTGCGTGCCGCCGATGCCGCCGAGGCCGCCGTAATACCCGCCGCCGTACCCGCCCGCTGCGACGCCGCCCGCCAGGGCGCCGCCGGCACCGTAGCCGTACATCCCCTGGCCGTACATCCCCGACATCCCGGTGCCCCGCGTGCCGGAGCGCCGCGTGGCAACGTAGTTGACGTTGAACAGGCGCGTCTGCACCTGCTCGCGGCGCACGCGCACGATGGTGCCGTCGAAGCTCGCCACGAACCCGTGCGGCGCGAGCACGAGATCCATCGCCTGCGGCAGCGTGACGTTCTTGAGATCGCCCGTGAAGGTTCCCTCGACATCGGGGTCGATCACCACCGAGAGATCCGTATCCCTTACCAGGATGAGCAGCAGTTCGCGGATGGACACGGGCTCGGCAAAGCTGAGGAAGATCGGCTGGGACAGCGCCCCCGAGCGCCGCCCGTCTTCGATCTGGCTCACGGCGAGGGGCGGGAGGCCTGGCTGCTGGGGCACCTGCGCCGAAAACGGCAACGCCATCGTCAGCAACAGGGCCGTCACGAGCCCGCGTGCCGTCATCCAGTTCCGCGTCTTGGGTTCCATGGTGCACCCCGGGCCTTCGGCACAGACAGGTGTCCGGCGAGGCCACTCGCCTTCTGGTCGGCTTTTCGGTGTATCTCTTTTGAAACCTTAGGGCTGCGGCGGTTTCTGCCCGCAACTGCACGCGGGGTCAGAGTCGGATCTGACCCCGCCCGTCATGGGGTCAGAGTCGGATCTGACCCCGCGGGACGCCGCACTCGGCGCCCAGCCCCTGACCTGACCGTGAACACGAGCAGGCCGGCCGCCAGGGGCAGCAGCGGCAGCAACCCCAGATTGACCAGGTACATCCACGTGCGCCGGCGCTCGGTCAGCGGGACCCGGCGGTTCTGCCGGTCGCTTACGGCGACCACGCGGGCCTCCTCGACGCCGGCGAGCCAGGCCACCATCCGCACCGCCAGGTCCCGGTTGCCCGTCCAGGTGATGAGCCCGTTCGCCAGGAAGTCCGAATCGCCGGTGACCACCACGCGCGGTTCGGGCAGCGCCGCGTCGAGGGACCCGCGCGGGATGCTCGTCGCCACGGCCAGCGCAAACGGCCCTGTCCGGTCGCGCCCCTCGCGGAAGACCGTGGCCTGGCTGACGAGATCAATCCGCTCGAAGGCCGTGTCGGCGGTGGACGCGAGCGGCTTCGGCATGCCGACCTCCGTGCGCACAATGCCGAGCGGCACGGCCCGGCCGAAGAGGGCGCGCTCGCCGAAGCCCCGGGTGATTGGGTGATCGTGATACGTGAAGGCGATTGGGTTCTCGGGCCCCGCACCGACGGCGCGGCCGGCACCGCTCGTCTCGATGATCACGCCCTGTCCGGTCGCGACGCCAAAGCGGGCGAGGAACGCCGCCAGCCCGGGATCGACGGGCGGGTCGACCGCCAGGAGCAGCCTGCCGCCGCGCGCGAGGAAGCGGTCGATTCGAGACAGCACGAGGTCCCCGAGTCCGTGGGGGGCGCCGGCGACAACCAGCACCGCGCAGTCCAAGGACACGTCGTCCTGAAGAAGGCTGATTGGAGCGGTTCCGAAGTTCGAGGCGGCCAGCGCGGACGCGAGCCCCGACAATCCCTGGGGGCCGGCATCCTCGAGGCCGTGCCCGCCTTCGCCGGCCGCGAAGCAGACGCGGGGCTCGATCCCGCTCGACACCTGCAGGATCGCCGTGGCGATGGCGGGCTCGGTGACGGCATCGACCCGGCGGAAGCGCCGCCCCGACTCCACCACGACGCTGCCGGCGCGGGTCACGCCGTAGCGGCGCGCCTCGCCCGGCGAGGCGTCGATGTCCACGGTTTCGACGCGCACCCGCGCGCCGCGCGCCGCGATCGCGTCGAGCAGGCCGCGCGCGCCCGCGTCCCGGGGCCGGCCCATCTGCTTCAGGACGACGTCGGCGCCCAGGCCTTCGACAATTGCCTCGGTTTCGCGCGCGAGCGTGTTGCGGCCGGCCTCGGTCCAGTCGCATGTCACTCCCCGCAGGCCCGCGAGCGCGTTGACCAGTACGAGGATCGCCATCAGCAGGATTGTCGACAACGCCGTGTTGAGGGCGAAGACTCCGCGCGGGTCCCCCAGCCACTCGCCCACGCCTTTCCAGTTGGCGGCGATCCCGACCACGAGCGCCAGCACGCCGCCCCCGGCGAGCGCCGCCGACGGCGCGCTCCATCTGAGCGTGAACGCGGCCCACAGGACCGCGGCCACGATCATCAGGGCGCCGGGCAGGAAGGCGAACCTCCTCATGACCGCCTGTACCTCAGCGCGTCGATCGACCGCTGCGCCAGGAACAGCCCCATCGCCACCCATGAGGCGAAATAGACGATGTCGGCGAGCGCGACCACGCCACGCGTGGAGTTCAGGTGGCGGGCGTAGAACGACATCGAGCCGAGCAGCCGCACCCACAGCGAGTCGCCGGCGGCGCCGGTCGTGTCGATGAACTGCAGCGTGACGATCAGGCCGTAGGTGCCGATGGCCGCGACGAGCACGTTCTCGCAGAGCGAGGACACGAACAGGCCCAGCGCGATCTGGGCCGCGCCGATCAGCAGCAGGCCCATCAGGCCGCTCGCGAGGACGCCGGGTTCCCAGCTGCCGCCGGCGCCCAGGAAGGCGAACATCGGCAGGAACGGCAGCAGCATCAGCGCGAGCAGCGCGAGCGCCCCGAGGAACTTCCCGCCGGCAATCTCGCTGCTCCGCACCGGCGAGGTCATCAACAGTTCGATCGTCCCCTTCCTCCGCTCGTCCGCCACGAGCCCCATCGTCAGGAGCGGGACCGCCAGCATGAGCAGGAAGGCCTCGTTCTGGAAGAACTGGGCCAGGACGACCGTCGGCACGTCGAGCTGGAGATCGGACCGGCCGAACTTCTGGATCTGCGCGTCGGCCAGCGCCGCCTGCCGGACGTAGTGGACGAGCATGTTGGAGAAGAACAGGCCCGAGACGAAGGTGAAGACGGTCATCACGGCGTAGGCGATCGGCGAGGCGAAGTACGACTCGATCTCGCGGCGCGCGATGACGAAGGCATGGCGCATCAGCGGACTCCCTCGTGTTCGCTGCGCGTGAGCGCCAGAAAGATCTCCTCGAGCGAGAGCGACTCGCCCGCGAGGCCGAGCAGCGGCCAGCCGCGGCCGGTCACGAGCGTGGCGGCCGCCGCGCGGAGGTCGACGCCGGCTTCGCTTTCGAGGCGCGCCTGGATCGTGCCGGCGGCGGTGGCGACCACCGCGACGCCGAGCGCGCCCGGCATTGACGCGAGCGCCCGGCGGACGGACTCGATCGTGGCTTCGCCCGCGCCTGCCGCCGCGCCGATCTCCAGTCGCACCGTCTCGCGGGCCTGCAACCGCCCGGCGA
>Ga0316622_100001800_pt1 | contig 14343 bp, 14 predicted proteins | sample OWC_Aug_OW2_C1_D_FD_207646 | JGI IMG/M metagenome (GOLD analysis project Ga0316622, IMG submission 207646) | Wetland soil microbial communities from Old Woman Creek delta, Ohio, United States - OWC_Aug_OW2_C1_D5_C | ecosystem: Environmental > Terrestrial > Soil > Wetlands | place: USA: Ohio... | reverse complement strand
CAGCATGTGGCCCATCTGCGGGTCCCAGCGTCCCAGATCGAATCCACCGAGGATCCCCTTGGTTTCCAGGGCCGGGAGAACGTCCGACGCCGGCCACGGAAGGGTCAGGGCGAACTCGTTGAAGAAAGGCCCGGCGAACGTCCGCCTCACGCCCTTCACCCTCGTCAGGCGATCGAGCGCGTACGCCGCCGCCGCGTGGTTCCAGCGCGCCACGTCCTTGAGCCCCTCCTTCCCGAGCAGGGCGAGATGGATCGTGGCCGCGGTCATGCACAGCCCCTGGTTCGTGCAGATGTTGGACGTGGCCTTCTCGCGGCGGATGTGCTGCTCGCGGGTCGACAGCGTCAGCACGTAGCCGCGCCGGCCCTCGAGGTCGCTCGCCTCTCCCACGATCCGGCCCGGCATCTGCCGCAGGTAGGAGGCGCGCGCAGCGAGGAAGCCCAGATACGGCCCGCCGAACGAGACCCCGTTCCCGAACCCCTGCGCCTCGCCTACGCACACCTCGCAGCCCAGATCGCCCGGACCACGCAGCAGCCCCAGGCTGTACGGCTCCGCGACCACCGCGATCGCGGCCGTCCCCTGCGCGCGCGCCAGCCCGGAAATCCGATCCAGGCGCTCGATCACCCCGAGCGCATTCGGGCTCTGCACCGCGACCGCCCCGGTGTGCGCGTCGAGCGCCCGCGCGAGAGCCGCCTCGTCGAGGCGCCCGTCGGGGCCGTGGGGGACCGTCTCGACCAGCATCCCGAGGTTCCCGACGTACGTGCGCAGGGTCGCGAGGTACTCCGGGTGGACGCTGTCCGCCACGAGGATCCGCTCGCGCCCCGTCGTGCGGTGGCACATGAGGATCGCCTCGACCAGAGCGCTGGCCCCTTCGTAGAGGGAGGCGTTCGAGACGTCGAGGCCCGTGAGCATGCAGATCATGCTCTGGAACTCGAAGATCGTCTGCAGCGTCCCCTGGCTGATCTCGGGCTGGTAGGGGGTGTAGGAAGAGTAGAACTCGGTGCGGGACAGGAGATGATCGACCGCATGCGGCACGAAGTGGTCGTAGGCTCCCGCTCCCAGGAACGAGCGCTGGGTGGCGCCCGAGACGCTTTTCGCCGCGAGCGCGCTCATCCTCTCGCTGAGCTCCATCTCGGACAGCGCCCTGGGCAGATCCAGGTCCGTACGCAGTCTCAGGCTCGCGGGGATCGTGGAGACCAGGTCGTCGAAGGACGCCGCGCCGACCGCCTCGAGCATCGCCCTACGGTCTTCTGCCGAGTGGGGCAGGTACCTCATGAGCGTCGCGCCTCCTCGTTCGCCGCTACTTGCCCACGAAGGACTCGTAGGCAGCGGCATCCATCAGGTTGCCGACCTCCCCGCTGTCGGCCAGGCTCACGCGGCAGATCCAGCCCTCGCCGTGGGGGTCCCGGTTGACCTTCTGCGGCTCGTCGCCGAGAGCGCTGTTCACCTCCAGGACTTCTCCGGAGACGGGAGCGTAGATCTCCGAGACCGCCTTGACGGACTCGATCGTGCCGATCACTTCCCCGGCCTTGAACTGCCGGCCCGGCTCGGGAAGCTCGACGTAGACGATGTCCCCCAACTCGTGCTGGGCGAAGTCGGTGATTCCCATCGTTCCCTTGCCTTGCTCGACGTGGAGCCACTCGTGCTCTTTCGAGTACCTGAGGTGCGTCGGGTGCATGTCCTTGCTCTCCTCTTCAGCGCTGGCGCTTGTAGAACGGGGTGGGAACCACGACGGCGGGCTCGGCCCGGCCGCGAATCTCCACCGCGAAGGGGGTCCCGGGCTCCCACATCCCGCGCGGGAGATAGGCGAGACCGATGTTCTTCTGCAGAAAGGGGGCGAAGCTCCCGCTGGTCACCGTGCCGACGCGGCGTCCGTCCGAGAGCGCCGGGTAGCCGTGCCGCGCGACCGAGCGGCCGGGGACCTGGAAGCCCACGAGCTTCCGCTCGATCCCCGCGTCCCGCTGGCGCAGGAGCACGTCCCGGCCGAGGAACTCCCCCTTCTCGAGCTGCACGATCCATCCCAGGTCCGCCTCCAGGACCGTGGTCGTGTCGTCGATGTCGTTGCCGTAGAGCGCCATCTTGGCCTCGAGCCGGAGCGTATCCCGCGCCCCCAGCCCGGCGGGCTTGAGTCCGTGGCGCTCCCCCTCACGCAGCAGGGCGTTCCAAATCGCCGGCGCGGCGTCCGCCGGACAGTAGACCTCGAACCCGTCCTCCCCGGTGTACCCCGTGCGCGAGACGATCGAGGAGGCGCCGTCGACCTCGGCCATCATGAAGGAGTAATAGCGCAGGCCGTCGATCGGCTCGCGGACCTTCGGGCGGAGGATCTCCAGGGCGCGCGGCCCCTGGAGCGCGATCTGCGCCCACTGCGGCGAGACGTCCTCGACCACGACGTCGCGCCCCGCGGCGTGCTCGCGGATCCAGGCGAAGTCCTTGGCGGCGTTTCCCGCGTTGACCACGAGCAGGTAATCGGACTCGCCCAGGCAGTACACGAGCACGTCGTCCACGAACGTCCCGGCCGGGGTCGTGAGCGCGCTGTACTGGATCCGGCCCGGGACGAGCTTGGCGGCGTCGTTGCTGGTGAGGCTCTGGACGAAGGCCAGGGCCTCCGGGCCGCGCGCCACGATCTCGCCCATGTGGCTCACGTCGAAGATCCCGGCCGCCTGGCGCACGGCCATGTGCTCCGCGATCACACCGGAATACTGGACCGGCATCTCCCAGCCCGCGAACTCCACCATGCGGGCGCCCGCGGCGATGTGCACGGCATGAAGGGGGGTGCGTCGTGCCACGTCTGGCTCTCCTCGACCGGCTCACCTCGAGGATGGACGGGTGAAAAAGGAAAAGGTGGAGATGCTAGCACACGCCCGGCCGGCCTCGCAGGACGCGGACCAGGGCCTCGGCGATCGACTCCGCAGCGGGCGAATCCGCCACGGCGTGCGCGGGGACCCCGGCCTCCGCCAGGGCTTCCGCCGTGACCGGCCCGATCGCCACGCGAGCCACCCGGGCCAGGCCGCGCAGTACCGCCTCTCGGCCCGCAGGCGCCCCTGCCAGGAGGGCGCGGAGCGTCGAGGGGGCGGTGAACACGACCGCGTCGTAGCTCCCGCGCTCGAGCTCGAGCGCGGTCTGGGAGGCGCTCGCCGCGGGCACGGTACGATAGAAGGGCACGGCATCGACGCGGGCTCCGCGCTCACGCAGGGCTTCCGGCAGCACGTCGCGGGCCACCTCGGGACGGACCAGGAGGATCTGCCGTCCCCGGACCTCGAGTCCGCTCAGAGCCGCCGCCAGCCCCTCCGCGCGGCTGTCCGTCGCGACCAGGTCGACCGTGATCCCCGCCTCGCGCAGGGCGCTGGCGGTGGCGGGTCCGACCGCGGCCACCGTCCGGCGCCGCCGCCCCGGGTCGACCCCCTCCGTGCGCGCGAGATCGAGGAAGCAGGCAACCCCGCGTGCGCTCGTGAACACGAGCAGATCGTAGCGCTCGATCTCGCGGATCGCCCGTCGCGCCGGCTCCGGGTCTGAAGGCGGCTCGAACGCGATCGTGGGGCGCACGCTGACCCTCGCCCCCAGCGCCTCGAGGCGGCACACCAGGTCGTCGCGCTTTTCTTTCGGACGCGGGAGGAGAACCGAGCGGCCCGACAGCGGCCGTTCCCCCGTCACGCCGTTCCCTCGTCCGGAGTCTCGGCGCGGATCCGCGCCAGGATCTCCCCGGCCCCCGCATCGAGCATGCGCACGGCCATCGCCTCGGCGAGGGCATCTCCGCGCGCGGCCTCTCCCTCGGCGCGATCCCGCAGCAGCTGCCGCCCGTCGGGGTCGCCCACGACTGCGTCCATGCGGATCCCGTCCCCCTCCACGCGCGCGAACGCGGTGGCCGGGGCCAGGCAGCCGCCTCCCAGCCTGCGCAGGAAGCTGCGCTCGGCGGACACGGCACGCGTCGTCGCGTCGTCCTTGAGCGGCGCGACGAGCGCTCGCGTCCGCGCATCGCCCTCCCTGGTCTCGATCGCGAGCGCCCCCTGACCCACCGCGGGCAAACACAGCGAGGGCGGCAGCGGCCAGACCCGCACGCTCGTGATCCCGAGCCTCTCGATCCCCGCCAGCGCCAGGATCAGCGCGTCGAACTTTCCCTCGCCGAGCTTGCGGACGCGAGTATCGACGTTTCCCCGCACGGGCAGCGTGGCGAGATCCGGTCTGGCATGGAGGAGCTGGCAGCGGCGGCGCGGACTTCCGGTGGCCAGGACCGCGCCCGGGGAGAGATCGTCGAGCGACTTCCCGTCCGCGGTCAGCACCGCGTCCCGGGGGTCGTGCCGCGGCGGCACCGCCGCGATCGCGAGACCGCCGGGCTGCACGGTCGGCAGGTCCTTGAGGCTGTGAACGGCGAGGTCGATGCGGCCTGCGACGAGGGCCTCCTCGATCTGCCGGACGAAGACGCCGCGCTCGCCCAGGCTCTGGAGCGGCAGGATGCTCTGCCGGTCACCCTCGGTCTGGATGATCACCTCTTCGATGGCGAGTCCGGGGTGGGCCTCGCGCAGCCGCGCGGCGACGTGTCGGCTCTGCCACAGGGCGAGGGCGCTGCCCCGCGTGCCGAGGCGCAGGGGGACCAAGTCTCAATCCCCCCTGCCGCCCGGAAGGACGCGTCGCGGTCCGGGCTGCGGGGCTTCATCCTGCTCGGCGGGGGCCGGATCGGCCTCGCGGCGCTCTGCGGCCTCGATCGCCTCCGCCGAGATCCCGAAGATCTTGCGGTAGAGCGAGGCGCAGGGCCCAGCCTGCCCGCTCTCCGCCGAGGACTTGAGGTGCACGATGGGCCGGTGCAAGACCTTCTGCACGAGCGAGCGCGTGAGCTCCTCGACGGCCCGCTGCTGCTCCGAGCTCAGGCCCGCGAGCTTCTTGCGATGGCGCTCCAGTTCGTGCCTGCCCATGTCCAGCAGGGTGCGGCGCAGCGCCACGATCGTGGGGGTGATCTCGAGGGAACTGCGCCAGCCCTCGAAGGCGTCGATCTCCCCCTCGATCATCCGCCGCGCCATCTCCGCCTCGCGGTTTCTCTCCTCGAGGTTGCTGTCGACCACGCCCTGCAGGTCGTCGATGTCGTAGAGGTAGACCCCGTTCAGCAGGTTCACCGCGGGATCGATGTCCCGCGGAACCGCCATGTCGATCAGGAACAGCGGCGCGCCGCGGCGGCCGCGCAGCCCCTCCTTGACCTGTGCGGTACCCAGGATGATCTGCGGCGCCGCGGTCCCGCTCACCACGATGTCGACCTTGGAGAGGTGGGAGAGCGCGTCGTCCCAGTTGACGACCTCCCCCCCGAGCCGCTCCGCGAGCCGCGCCGCGCGGTCGTAGGTCCGGCTCGACACCACCAGGCGCACTCCGTTCGCGGCCAGGTGCTGCGCGGCCAGCTCGGACATCTTTCCCGCCCCCAGCAGCAGCGCGCTGCGCCCGTCGAGGCGCTCGAAGATCTTCTTCGCGAGCTCCACCGCGGCGAAGGCGATGGAGACCGCGTGGCGCGAGATTCCGGTCTCGGTCCGGACGCGCTTCGCCACGGCCAGCCCCTGCTGGAGCAGGCGGTCGAGGATCGGTCCCGTGGTCCCCGCGGCGTGGGCCGTCAGGTACGCCTGCTTGATCTGGCCCAGGATCTGGGGCTCGCCCAGGATCATCGAGTCGAGCCCGCTCGCCACCTGGAAGAGGTGCCGCACCGCGTCGCGTCCGCGGTAGTGGTAGGTGTAGCGCTGGATCTCCTCGCGGGAGACGCCGCGCTCGCGGGCCAGGAAGTCGTTCAGGGTCTCGCTCCCCGCCCCGCCCTCCGACGCGCGCACCAGCACCTCCACCCGGTTGCAGGTGGAGATGATCATCCCCTCCTCGAGGGTCGCGATCCCCACCAGCCGCTTCAGCGCCTGCTCGAGATCCGCGTCGGGAAACGCCAGACGCTCCCGGAAGGGAAGCGGCGCGCTCACGTGGTTGACGCCCAGGAGGAACAGCATGGTCAGAAGGACATCCCGAGAACCGTGAGCAAGCCCAGGGCAAACCCCGCGATCGTCAGGTATGCCGATTTCCTGCCGCCGAAGCCGCGCGCCAGCCGCCCGTAGAGCACGATGGCGAAGACGATCCAGGCCAGGATCGGAAAGGTCTGCTTCGCCCCGCCGACCCACACACTGCCGTACGTGTCCAGGCTCCACAGCGAGCCCGTGGCGATCCCGAGCGTGAGCATGGGGAACCCCCACAGGATCGCCACGTGTCCGATCCGCTCGCTGGAGTTGAGCGAGGGAAGGCGCGAGAGCAGGCGCGGGGTGCGCTTGGACTTGATGGCGCGGTCTTGGAGCAGGAAGATCAGGCTCATGGCGAAGGCGACGCACAGCGCCGCCATCCCGAGTGTCGCGACGGTGGTGTGAAAGACGAAGAGGAGCTGCTTGCCGGGATAGGGCGCCTCCCCGTGCCGCGTGGGAAGCCAGAGCGCAGGCACGGACATGAACGCAGCCAGGGGCGGGAGGACGAACCCGGCCGCGATCACCTTGAAGCGCAGCCAAACGAGAAGGTAGAGCGTGAGCACGACCCAACCCAGCACCAGCAAGTACTCGATGTTGTTGGAGAGCGGGAAGTGCCCGACCTCGCGTCCGTGCTGCACGATGGCGGCGATGTGGCACGCCCAGGCGATCGTGAGCGCGAACGTGGAACTCGTCTTCAGCGTCTCGGCGCGGTTCACCGTGCCGACGACGACCAGGAAGACCCCCACGAAATACCAGAACAGCGCCGCGGGCAAGAGGAGTGCGCTCAAGGAACCCTCGGTTGCGTCGAAGGAGAAGGCTAGCACTCCCTTTCGAGACGCTCAACGGGGCCGCGGACCGCGGGGGATCGCGGCCGGAGCCGGGACGGCGCGGCGGGTCCCGGGAATCGGGGGGGAGAAGCGAGTGGGAGGAGAGGGTAGGCTGGGGAGCGCATCGCTCCCCGGGGGGGCCGCGTCGTCCCGATCACGCGGCTCGTGGGAGGGAGACCCGCCGGCGCCGATCGTTGCGGATCCGGATCAGGGTGGAGAGCGTCCGGCGCCCGATCCCGGGGCCGGCTCGAGCGCCGCCTCGATCTCGCGTAGCGCCGCCTCCTGACGGAAGCTGAGCGCCCGGTAGCGTCGCACGTCGAACAGCCCGAGTCGCCGGGCGAGATAGAGATGGTAGCGTCCTTCCAGAAGCCGCGCGCGCGCGCGTCGCATCTCGTCGCGCTCGCCCTCGCTTCCGGGCGCGGCGGCACAGGCGGCGAAGAGCGCGCTCCCGGCGCGGGCCACCGAGCGCCGGATCTCGAGCGCCAGCCCGTCGGCATCGTGCCTCGCGACGAGACGGGCGGCCTCCATCGCCTCGACGGCGAATGCGTCCATGGCGCGGAACGCGCGCAGCCGTCCCGGCTCGCGGCCGACGAAGGAGAGGGCCTCGGCGTGGATCAGAGGGTCCATCGGCGCCGGTAGGTGTCGAATCGCCAGACGCGGACCCGGCAGGTGGCCCCGTACAGCACCACGCCGTACAGCACGCCCCGGCCGTCGCTGAGGTAGAGCGTGCCGCTCGATGCGCTTCCCTGGGGAGTGAAAGAGACCAGATCCGAGCGGCCGAACTGCACGGGGTCGTCGAGATCGGCGATCGTGTCACTTCCCGGCGGGATCTCGGGAATGGAGGCGAGGGGGGGGAAGCCGAGTCGGACCCCCTGCACGCGATCCTCGAGCCGGTGCGGCCCGGAGCGGATCCGGTCCACCCCCCTCTCCACCTCCGACGTGCGCAGGCCGTTTCCGTTCCCGTCCTCCACTTCCCACCAGGCCCACCCCGCCCCCTGCCGCTGGAACAGCAGGCCGGCCGCCTTCCCGTGAGTCACGCTGCGGTAGCGAAGCGAGGAGAAGGTCGCGGCCATCTGCCGCGCCGCTGCGGCCGCGCGCCCCTCGTCGCGCACGTACGCGAGGCTCGGGACCGCGACCGCGAGGCCGATCAGGGTGAGAGCCACGACCAGCAGGAGTTCGGCTGCGCCAACGCCGCGCATGGAGATCAGCGAACCTTCCCGACGCTCAGGTAGGGCCGCAGCTTCTGCAGGCTCTTCTCCCCGATCCCCTGGATCTTCAAGAGGTCCTCGATCTGACGATAGGGGCCGTTCTTCTCTCGGAACTCCACGATGCGCCGGGCCAGGCTCTTGCCGATCCCGGGAACGTTCACGAGCTCCTCCTCGCTGGCCGCGTTCACGTCCACGGAGCCCTGTCCCTTCACCTGCGCCGAGGCGCCCTCGGGTGCGCCGGGCGCCGCAGCCGCGGGCGCCGCACAGCAGAGGGAGACCACTCCCCCGATGAGACACAGCACGAACCAGACATCGAGCACTCGCCGGCATCGGTCCATCGTCGATCCTCCTGGCGGCGCGCGCGCCGCCCCTCGAAGCGCGCGGACCGGAAGTGGCCGCGCGCGCGGAGGCCATGGCAACCGCGATGCCAGCGGCAAGGACCTTCGATGTCGCGTGTCTTCGGGGGAAAGACGCCCGGGGGATCAGCCGCGATCGTTCGGGTGTTCGTCGGCGAACGTCCGGTGTCGCTCCTGCACCAGCTCCGCCACGATGCTCACCGCGATCTCCTCGGGGGTGTCTCCGCCGAGGGGAAGACCGATCGGGCAGCGGATGCGGGCGAGGTCGGCCTCAAGGGCGCCGTCCTCGGCGCGCAGCTGCTCGAAGATCACCGCCTTCTTGCGGCGGCTGCCGATCAGGCCGACGTAGCGCAGCGGCGCACGGATCAGCCCGCGCAGCGCCAGGCGGTCGGTGCGGTGGCAGCGCGTCACCACCGCCACATAGCAGCCGGAATCCAGGGCCGGGATCCCCGCCGCGTACCCGGCGTCGCAACGATGCACGCGGCAGACGCGCGCCTCCTCGGCCGCGCGGCAGGCCTCGGCCCGGTCGTCCACGATCTCCGGGAGGAACCCCACGCTCGATGCGAGCCTCGCCAGGGCCAGCCCCACGTGCCCTGCCCCGAAGATCACCAACCGCTCGCCCGCGCCCGTGGGGTCCAGGAGCACCTCCGCGGTCCCGCCGCAGGCCATCCCCAGGGCGTCCTCCCCGCTCTCCGTGAAGGTGTAGCGCTTCACCCGCGCCGCCGCCGCCGCGCCCGCGAGCACGTCCAGGGCGTCCTGGGTTACGAGCGCCTCGAAGGCGCCGCCGCCGATCGTGCCCACGCTCGTGCCGTCGCCGCGCACCAGCATCTTCGCGCCGACGGCACGCGGGGTGGACCCCGTGGCGCGCACCACCGTCGCCAGGACGGCGCGCCTTCCGGCCCGGAGCTCGTCGACCAAGGCCTCGAAGACGTCGCGCACGGTCACGCCTCAGAACAACCGCTTCAGGAACTGGAAGGCGTCGGACTTCGCAAGGTCGTTGTACATGACCATGGCGAAGATGAAGAGCAGGAACACGAGCCCCGCCTGCATGACCCGCTCCTTCACGCGCTCGGAGAGGTCGCGCCGCATCACGGCTTCCGCGCCCAGGACCAGGATGTGCCCGCCGTCGAGCACGGGGATCGGAAGGAGGTTGAAGACGCCGAGCTGGAGGCTCACGAAGGCCAGGAAGGAGAAGAACGATCCGATCCCCTGCACCAGGGCGCGCTTGGCGACCTGGGCGATCTCGATCGGGCCGGACAGGCTCTTCACCGACTCCTCACGGGTGATCATCCGCTTCAGGGTGACGAGCACGGCCGTGGATAGGGACGCGTTCAGGACCAGCGACTCCACGAACGCTTGGGACACGCTCAGGTCGCGATGCTCTCCCGCGGGAGGCTGGAAGCCGACGCCGATCCGCCCCTTTCCACCCGTATCCCGCGGGGTCACCACGAGCTCGATCCTCGACCCGGACCGCTCCACCGCCAGGCGCACCGCCTTTCCGGGGCGCGCCCCCAGGACGGCGCGCAGCTCGGGCTCCTCGATCGGTCCCACCCCTTCCACCGCCACGACCCGGTCGCCGACCTGGAGCCCCGCCCGGGCCGCTGGAGAGTCGGCCTCGATGACGGCGATGAGCGGCGAGTCCCAGCCCCGCCAGGAGAGGAGCCAGCCGGGAAGGCCCGCGGCCTCCGCCGCGGCGGCCTGCATGGATAAGGAGAGCTCGATTCGCTCCTTCTCCCGCTCCACGGTCAGCCCCAGGGTCCGATCCGGCGAGACCAGGAACTTGCGGTAGGCTTCGGTGAAGCGATCCCACTCCAAGACGTCCTCGCTCCCCACCCGCACCAGACGGTCACCAGCCCGGATCCCCGCGGTCTCGGCGGGAGAGCCGGCCTGAACTCTCTCAACCACCGGGTACGCGGCGGGCGGCGCCTCGGTCTTGCCGCCGATCCACAGCAGCACCCACACCGTCAGCACCGCGAACAGGATGTTGAACAGCGCTCCGGCGGTGTAGACGACGAAGCGCTGTGCCCGGGGCCGCGACAGGAACTCCTCGGGCTTGCCGCTGCGGTTCTCGTCCGACTCGTCCCCCGCGAGGCGCACGTACCCGCCCAGCGGGATCGCCGAGACGCGATAGTCGGTCTCCCTGCGCCGGAAGCCGAAGAGCCGCGGGCCGAAGCCCAGGGAGAAGACCGGAACGCCGATCCCGAACCCCTTCGCGGCGAGGAAGTGCCCCAGCTCGTGGATGAACACGAGGGGACCGAGGGCCAGCAGGAACGCGAGCAGCACGATCACTTCGGAACTCCTTGGGAAAGGACCCTGCCCGCCGTCTCCCGCGCGCGCGCGTCGGCGGCCAGCAGCTCGTGAAGGTCGCGGGCCGGATCCTGCCCGTGACGGTCGAGCGCGATGCGCAGCACGGCGGGAATGTCCAGGAAACCCGCCGCGCCTGCGAGGAAGGCGTTCACGGCCACCTCGTTGGCCGCGTTCAGAACGGCCGGTGCGGCTCCCCCCCGCCGCAACGCCTCGTAGGCCAGACCGAGGCAGGGAAACTGCCGCGGGTCGGGATCCTCGAATTGAAGCGGTCCGGCGACGACCGGGTCGAAGTTCGGCAGGATCGAGGGCCAGCGCTCGGGCCAGGTCAGAGCGTACTGGATCGGGGAGCGCATGTCGGTGACCCCGAGCTGCGCCTTGAACGAGCCGTCCACGAACTCCACCATCGAGTGCACCACGCTCGTCGGATGGATCACTACGCGGATCCGCTCCGGCTCGATGGCGAAGAGCCAGTGGGCCTCGATCACCTCCAGCCCCTTGTTCATGAGGGTCGCCGAGTCGATCGTGATCTTGCGCCCCATGGACCAGGTCGGGTGGCACAGCGCCTCGGCGGCGGAGACGGAGGACATGCTCTCCGGGGTCCGAGTGCGGAACGGTCCGCCGGAGGCGGTGAGCCAGAGCCGGGAGACCTCGCGCGGATCCTCGCCCCGCAGGCACTGGTGGAGCGCGTTGTGCTCGCTGTCCACCGGGAGTAAAACGGCGCCGGTCTCGCGTGCGCGGGCCGTCAGGACTCCCCCTCCGACGACGAGCGCCTCCTTGTTGGCCAGGGCCACCGCCTTGCCGGCATCCACGGCGGCGAAGGTGGGGAGCAGGCCCACGGCTCCGACCAGCGCCGAGACGACCAGGTCCACCTCGGGATGGCGGGCGATCTGCTGGAGCCCTTCCACGCCCACGAGCAGGCGCACCTTGGAGGGAATCCGCGCGCGCAGTTCCGCGGCGGCGCCGGCGTCCGCCACGGCGACGAGGTCCGGCTCGAAACGGCGCACCTGCTCCTCGAGCCGGGCGACGTTGCGGCCGGCGCCGAGGGCGACCACGCGGAAGGCGGCGGGATGGCGCTGCACGACGTCGAGCGTGCTCGCGCCGATCGAGCCGGTCGAGCCCAGGATCGAAAGCCGCTTCACGAACCCCCCACGCCAAGGAACATCATCGCGTAATAGTAGAGCAGCGGGGCCGCGAACAGCAGGCTGTCGGCGCGGTCGAGGAGCCCGCCGTGCCCGGGAAGGATCCGGGACGAGTCCTTGAGTCCCGCGGCCCGCTTCATCATGCTCTCCGCGAGATCCCCCAGGATTCCCGCCGCCCCGAGGAGCACCCCCAGGATCGCCGCATGGCCGAGGGACAGGCGCTGCTGGAACCAGAAGTGGGCCAGGAGGCCGCCCAGGGTGCTCGCCGCGACACCCGCGGCGGCACCCTCCCAGCTCTTCTTCGGGGAGAGCAGCGGGGCGAGGCGCCGCTTGCCGAAGGCGCGTCCCACGTAGAAGGCGGCGGTGTCCGAGAACATCACGCACACGAGGAGCAGGAGCGGGAGGTCCGTGCCGTCCTCCCCGGGGATCGCGCGCAGCCCCACGGCATACCCGAAGGCGAGCCCGACGAAGAGCACGGGGAACATCGTGCTCATCGAAGTATCGAGCATCGCGGCCGGGTCGGGTCGCCGTCCCATCGCCCCGACCATCGCCAGGATCGTGCCGGCCATCAGCGGCAGGCAGGGCAGGAACGGAGGGCCGGCGGCCGCGAACGACAGGGTCACGGCCACCGACAGCGCGAGACCCAGCACCTTGAAGGGGCGCGACCCGCGCGCCTCCAGGAGCACGTAGCACTCCCAGACCGCGCGGACCATCACCAGCAGCGCGAGGGCGTGGAACGACCACGCGGGGCCCCGCTTCAGGGTGAGCCACAGGATCGGCAGAAGGACGACGGCCGTCAGTAGGCGGTTCATTCCCGGGAAAGCCCAGTCAGTTCCGGGCCAGGGAAGCCGGCCCCGATTGCGGCTGCGGCTCGATTCCGCCGTAGCGCCGCTCCCGGCGCTGGTAGTCGAGGATCGCCTCGAACAGGTGCTTGCGCCGGAAATCCGGCCAGAGCGTGCTCGTGACCCAGATCTCTGCATAGGCGATCTGCCAGAGCAGGAAGTTCGAGACACGCATCTCGCCGCTGGTCCGGATCAGGAGGTCGGGGTCGGGCTGGCCGGCGGTGTACAGGTGCCGCGCCAGGTCCTCCTCGCCGAGAGCTTCCGGGCTCGCTCCCTCGCGCAGCAGCGCCCGGCACGCGTCCACGATCTCCGCCCGCCCTCCGTAGGAGAGGGCGATATTGAAGACCATCCCGTCGTTGCGCCCGGTCGCCTCGAGCGCACGCTCGATCTCTCCCCGCACGGAGTCGGAGAGCTCGCCGCTGCGTCCGATGACCCGGAAGCGAATCCCGTTGTCCATGAGCGTGCCGAGCTCCTTGCGCACGTACTCCTTGAGGAGCTCCATGAGGGTATCCACCTCGGCGCGCGGGCGCTTCCAATTCTCCTGGGAGAAGGCGTAGAGCGTGAGCACCTGCAACCCGAGGCGGGCCGAGGTCTCGACCGCATCCCGCACGGCGGCGATCCCCGCGCGGTGTCCGGCGACGCGCGGCAGGCGGCGCCGCCGGGCCCAGCGCCCGTTTCCATCCATGATGATCGCGACGTGGCGCGGCAGGCGGCCCGGATCGATCTGGCGCAGGAGGCACTCCTCCTCGCTTCCCGGCGCGGCAAGCTGGGAGAGATCGTGCGGCGAAATCGGCAACGAGGGCCTCCGGGCGGCGCGATGCGTGCGAAGCAAGCCCGCTCGCATGGTAAAACCGATTGCCCCCCAGTTCAACCGCGGTCGGCGTAACCCCGAGGGTGCTCGCGATGCCAGCGCCAGGCGCTTTCGACGATCGTGTCCAGCGCTGAATGCCGGGGCTCCCACCCTAGGTCGCGCCGCGCGCGCTGGGACGATGCCACGAGGACCGCCGGGTCTCCCTCGCGTCGCGGGGCGAGATCGGTCGGGGGGCGGGAACCCGTGACACGCTCGACGGCGTCGACAACCTCTCTCACGGAGAACCCCGCTCCGTTCCCCAGATTGAAGACCCCTGCACGCAGGCCGCCCGCCTCGAGGGCGCGCAGGGCCAGGACGTGCGCCTCGGCCAGATCCAGGACGTGGACGTAGTCGCGAACGCAAGTGCCGTCCGGCGTCGGGTAGTCGCTGCCGAAGATCGGTGTCACCGCGCCGCCGCCGAGCAGCCCGCGCAGGAGGTTCGGGAGGAGATGGCTCTCGGGCTCGTGGTCCTCACCGAGATCCCCATCGGGGTGGGCCCCCGCGGCGTTGAAGTAGCGCAGCGAAACGTGGCGGATTCCGTGCGCGCCGCCGAACCAGCCGAGGGCACGCTCGAAGGCCAGCTTCGTCTCCCCGTACGGGTTCGTGGGCAGCGGCGGCTGCTCCTCGATGATCGGGGTCGACGTCGGCTCTCCGTAGACCGCCGCGCTGCTCGAAAAGACGATTCCCTGCACGCCGTGCCGGGTCATGGCCTCGAGCAGCGTCAGGGATTTCGCGAAGTTGTTGGCGTAGTACTTCCCCGGCTGCCGCACCGATTCGCCAACCAGGCACGAGGCCGCCATGTGCACCACGAAGCGCACCTCGCCCGAGCCGAGCAGGGGGTCGAGGGCTGA
>Ga0316622_100001799_pt1 | contig 14348 bp, 5 predicted proteins | sample OWC_Aug_OW2_C1_D_FD_207646 | JGI IMG/M metagenome (GOLD analysis project Ga0316622, IMG submission 207646) | Wetland soil microbial communities from Old Woman Creek delta, Ohio, United States - OWC_Aug_OW2_C1_D5_C | ecosystem: Environmental > Terrestrial > Soil > Wetlands | place: USA: Ohio... | reverse complement strand
ACGGGCGTGGCGTCGATGGCCCCCGCCGAGAGGTTGACGGCCCACCGCACCCCTCCGACAGAGGGGCCGGCCGTCCCCGCCATCCCCGAGATGGGCCTGCCCCCCCTGTAGGAGAGCCACGGCTCGCGCATCAGGGGCGTGGGGTCCGGGGCGGGGCCTCCGTAGGCGGCGAACCGCCAGGCCAGGATGGTGCTCGGCTCGACCGTCCTCCCCTGAATCGTGTACACGGGGGCCCAGGCCGAGAGGGTGGCGTTCCACTCCCAGGCGTTCCACAGCATGCTCCTGTCAATAGGGACGCTGATGAGGTTCACGCTCTCTAGCTCCAGGTCGTAGATCCCCATCCGGAACACGGCGAGCATGAGCTGCGAGGCAGCCGCGGCGGTGGTCACGTCCGTGATGGGTCGGGGCGCGGATAGAGCCGTCTCGGTCCATCGCCAGTTGCCGTCGCCGAAGTCGAACAGGACCGTCGCCATGCCCGCGGGCGTCCCGGAGGCCAAGGCGGGGGTGGGGAGAATCGGCACGATGAGCAACGCCGCCAGCACGATGGCGGCCCCTAACTTCACGCTTCGCATCCGAACACCTCTCAAATATATTTTACATGAAGCAAATACATTTTATACCATAAATGCCTTTCTGTCCTAGCCCCCCGAGGGGCGGGAGACGAGCCGTATGCCGCAGCAGCCCGTTCGCGTGCTCAGGGACGTGCGCCTGTCGACGAAGGTCCTGATACTCTACGAGCTCGCGCGGGGGCGCGGCAAGGGCCAGCGCGAGCTGGCGTCCGCGCTCGGCGTGACGCCGCAGATGGTCAGCGACTACCTCAAGCTCATGGAGGGCGAGGGGCTCGTGAAGAGGGAGGGCCGCGACGTCGGCCCCACGGTCGCGGGCGTGGAGTTCCTGAAGGGACGGCTCCAGGAGCTGGGGGACTTCACCTACCGCGCGATGCGCGAGGTCAACGTCATCGACGCGTGCGCGGCCATCGCCGCGGAGGACCTGAGGGAGGGCGAGCGGGTCGTGCTCGAGCTGCGCGACGGGACCATCTTCGCAATGCCGGGGGAGAAGGGCGCTTCGAGGGGCGTCGCGTCCCGCTCGGCGAAGGCCGGCGAGGACCTCGCGGTCCGGGGCCTTGAGGGCATCATGGAGCTGAGAATCGGGACTGTCACCGTGGCGGCACTGCCCAGCGCGGTCGAGGGTGGGACCGCGAAGGCGGACCTCAAGAGGCTGCGGGCGCGGCTCGCGGGCGTGAAGGGCGCCGTCGTCGCCGCGGTCGACCCGGTGGGGCTCGTGGCGGCGCGCAGGCTGCGCCTGGATGTGGGCATCCTGTTCGGGGTCGAGCGCGCGGTCGTGGACGCGGCGCTTCGTGGTGTGGACGTGCTCGTGCTCGGAGGGCGCGATGCGATCGGGCCCGTGAACGAGGCCATCGAGGCCCACAACCAGCGGTCGGCCGCGCGCATCGAGCGCACGGAGATCGACCTGGGGCGGGAGTAGTTCATGACCGATTGACGTACAGGGACACTGATCGGTTAGACAGCGCGAGAGCCGATGGTATGCGCATGGGGGCAATTGCGGGCGATACATCTATATACAATAACATACAATTACTTACATAGAAGTGAAATAGATGCCATGTGCATTCCTCCCGAGCACCCATGCCAAGGACCGGATGATAGAGCGGGGCATCTCCAGGCAGGAGGCGGTCGAGGCCATCGCCAAGGGGGCGAAGCGGCACAACGGTCCGCGGATATTCACACAGCTTCGTGGCATTGAGGTCGTCTACATCCAGAAACCGTGCACGCGGTTCGTGCTCACTCTCTATAGGAGGTGATGCCATGGAATGCCCGGTCTGCGAGGGAAGGCTCCGGAGGGTGAAGCGGGAGTACACGTATAGCGACATCGTCCTCGGCGAGTTCGATGCCGAGGCGTGTGACAGGTGCGGTGAGGTCTTTTTCACCGAGGAGGCATCCGACGCAATCGACCAGATGGCCAAGGAGCGTGGCCTCTGGGGCATAGAGGCCAGGACCAAGGTCTCCTACTCGGGCAACTCGCTCATCGTGAGGATCCCCAAGGAGGTCGCCGAGTTCATGGGACTCGAGAGGGGCGACGGGGTGAGGTTACGCCCCGAGGGGAAGAGGCGTCTCGTCGTGGAGCTCCTGGACTAGCCATGCAACCTCGGGCAGGGGCATGAAGGGACGACATGGACCGAGCGGATGTCCCATACTCACTGCCGGACGTCGCCTGACACGCCCGGCCCGGCCCCCCCGTCGTCGGACCACTCAGGGCGGTCGAGCATCAGCGGGCGGGCCTTGAGCTCGGCGCGGACGGCCTCGTCCATCTCGAGCTCCAGGGGGGCCTCCCCCTTGCGCCTCTCCTGCTGGGCCTTCTCCAGGCCCCTGCGGAACTCCGCGAGGAGCCCTGTGATGGGCTCCATCACCGTCGAGGCCGCGAAGAACTCCAGCGCGCTCCGTTCCTCGATGACGCCGAGGCGCATCACGAACCGGTGGCCCTTGACCTTGGTGACCCCGTAGTACCAGACCTCGGCCATGAACGGCGGCCCGCCGACCACGCACTCCCTCACGAGCTGTATGTCCATGCCCGCGAGGACCGACTTGCCGAGGTCGAGGACCTGGCCCGGTGCCATCGTGCGGGGGAACCGGAAGACGCGCATGTCGCTCATCCGCAGCTCCTCCTTGACGAGCCGCAGGAGCATCGCCGTGTTCGCGTTCTCCCTCGTGAAGAATATGGGGCACACGACGTCCGCGTGGCGGCGCTTCATATTCGAGCGATGGTACTCCCCCGCGGTGTCATAGTACGTGAGGGCACCGTCGATGTGGGTGCCCTGGCAGATCTGGGGGTCGAAGAGCAGCGCGGCCGTCTTGCGCTCGCCTGGCTTCACGTTGCCGAGCATCACACGGTCCCCGCGGAGCTTGAGTGTGTCGGGCTCGACGCGGTCGAGCCGGAGCATGTCCCGGTCGTACCGGACCTCGATCGCGGCGTCCGAGATGACGTCAGGCGTCGAGTTGACGGCGGCCACCTTGAGCCTCACGTAGCCCCGGTGGAAGTCCACCGCGGACAGCACGGACACGATGCGCGGGGCGGCCTCACGCTGGAGGTCCGCCCTCTCGACGTGCGCGGTCATCTCGATGAGGGGCGCGATGATGACCTCGACACCGTGGATCTGCGACTGGTCGCCCGTCCATCCCCTGAGCGCGTCCCCGTGGGTGGTCTCCACGGCCACGATAGTGGACTCCATGTGCGCCGTGAGGTCCCTGGTCGGCTGGCCATGGATGACGACGGCGACGCTCACCATCTCGCCCGTGGCCACGAGGATGAGGTCGTCGCCGTACTTGATGCTCTCCAGCGCGCTCTCGCTCTCCATGCCGTCCTGCACGAGGCCCTGAACCGCGATGAGCATGCCCGACATCAGGTCGGTGTCGCGGGCCCTCGCCTCGGAGCGGGACCGCGAGGCGATGAGCCGCCCGTCCCTGTGGACCAGGTAGACGTCCTCCACGAGGTAGCTGGGCGCCGGTCCGGACGGGGCGGTCGAGACCGTGACCGAGGGGACGCCACCGACCCCGGCAGGGGACCCGGTCGATGCCACGAGGGACCGGGCCGCGCCCCGCCGCCGGTCGCGGCCGACCACCAGCGCGGCAGCCACGACCGTGGCGCCGATGATGCAGACCAGGACGATGACCATCAGGCCGCCCAACCCCCCGGTCCCGCTCCTCAGCGGTGGGGTCGTGACCTCGAGGACGGGGCTGGCTGCGCCTGGCCCCTCGGAGCTTAGGGCCCTGACGCAATAGTAGTAGACGGTATCCCTCTCGACCTCCGTGTCCACGTACGTGAGCGCGGCCCCGGGCGCGGCAATGACCTCCAGCGCGGTCGGTGACGTGCCCCTCATGACGACGTAGCCCGTCACGGGCGCAGCGCCCAGGCCGACCGGCGGCTCCCATAGGAGGACCACGCTGCCGTCCTCCACCTCGAACCAGAACAGGGCGGGCGCGCCCGGCGCGCCAAGCGGGGTCCCGTTGACCGTGCCCGAGACGGGCCCCGTCCCCATCCGGTTCACGGCTCGCACGGCATAGTAGCAGGTGACGCCGTTCACGAGGCTCGTGTCATTGAAGGAGAGGACCGGCCCCAGCCGGATGAGCTCGGTGAGGTCGTAATCCTCGAGCCCCCTGAGGACGATGTAGCTGGAGACCCCGCATCCTCCATCATCGTCCGGTGGCGACCACGTGAGGTTCACATATCCGTTGCCCGCGCGCGATGCAAACTCGCGCACCGGGCCCGGGGCCGTGAGCACCTCCACGGCGAGGATGGGCGAGGGCGGGCCCTCGCCAATCTCGCTGGACACCAGGACGCGGTAGTAGTAGGCAGGCACATCCCCGATATCCGAGTCCTCGTAGGTCTCCTGGTCGACGAGCGTCGCGAGGTCGATGAGGTCGCCCTCCGACGTCCCCCTGAGCAGGCGATAGTTGAGGCTCGTCGCGCCGCCCGTGTCGGCCGGCGCCTTCCAGCTGAGATGTATGGCCCCGGGGAGGCACTCGCCCGCAAGGAACGTCACGGCGCCCGGCAGGCCCATCGGCCTGGCCGACATCGTCTCGGTCCTGAGGGCGCCCTCCCCCGCCTCGTTGACCGCAGCCACCTCGTAGAAGTAGGTCACGCCATTCGTGAGCCCCGAGTGGATGAACGCGTTCGTGTTGCCCGTCCTCAGGGAGAACAGCAGCTCGCTTGGCGACTCACCGTAGTAGATGACATAGTCGGAGATGGGGCGGCCGTTGTCCTCTAGGGGTGGGCTCCAGGAGAGCGTCGTGAGGCCGTCCCCCGCTGTCACGACCAAGTGGCGGGGCGACCCGGGGCGGCCGAAGGGCACGACCTCCAGCGTGAGCGAGGGGAGGCTCTCGCCCACGCTCGTGCGGCAGGTGACATAATAGTAGTGCTTGACGCCGTTGTCGCGGACATGGTCCGTGTACATCAGGGCCCATGGGTCACGCTCGATGAGCAGGGACATGGTCTGGTCCTCGATGCCCCTGTAGATGCGGTACGCTAGGACCGGGGAGCCCCCGTCGCTCTCCGGCGCCTCCCAGGCGAGGTCCACGCTCAGGTCCCCGGGCACGACCGAGAACGCCCGGGGCGGCGATGGGGGGGCGACGGCCTTGATCGCGATGGTCTCCGTGGCGGGGCCGGTGCCCCTCGAGTTGAAGGCCGCGACCGCGTACCTGTAGGTGGTGCCTAACGAGACCTTGGCGTCCTCGAAGGAGGTAGCCGTCAGGTTGGTCGCGAGCGGCCACAGCGAGCCGTTCACGAGGCCGCGGAAGAGCTTGTACCCCAGCAGCTCCCCGCCCGCGTACACCGGCGCCGACCAGTTCAGGCTCACGGTAGCGTTCCCCGTGGTCGCCCACAGGCCCGTGGGCGCCCATGGCAGCGCGAGCGGCCGCGCCGATGTCGTGTTGGGGGCCCCCTCCCCCATGCTGTTGACGGCCGTGACAGCGTAGTAGTAGGTCTTCCCGTTCACGACGTCGGTGTCCTCCGTCTGGTTCACCGAGCCCGAGAGCCTCGCGATGGGCTCCAGCGCGCCCGGCTCCTCGCCCTTGTATACGAGGTAGTTGATGACCATGTATCCCACCTTCGTGTGGGGCGCCCAGACGAGGCGGACCGCACTGTCGTCCGCGACCGCGGTGAGGTTCGCGGGGGGGGCCGGGTAGTCGCACGCGGTCGGGTCGAACAGGACCGCGAAGCCCTCCTCGTCGCCCTCGTAGGTCGTGTCGTACGCCCCCGGGGTCGTCGGGAAATCGGTCGACCACGTGAGCCCGGTCATGTAGACGCCCCCCTCCGGGCACAGTGTCAGGCCCTCGAAGGAGGTGGCCTCCCCGCCGTTGCCGCCTAGGAAGGTGCAGTAGTCGAACTTCCTTGAGGTCAGGTTGAGGGACACCACGCACATGTCGTACCTGCCGGTGAGATCGGGGTCGTAGCAGCCCCGCGTCCACCTGAGGGTCGACGAGTACGTCACGCCCGTGAAGAGCAAGGCCCCCTCATCGGCCGTGAGGATCTGCTCGCATGGCTGCTCGTCCCCCCTCCCCCCGAAGTAAGAGCAGAAGTCCATGGCGCCCAGGTCCCGGTCGAGGGCGACCACGAACATGTCCATGTGGCCCGTCAGCCATCGGTAGGGCGCGTCGCTCGTCGTGTCGAGGTCGTCCGAGGAGGAGTATCCAACGACGTAGACGGTGCCGTTCGCGGACACCGAGATCTCGTGCACGCTGTCGGTCCCTGAGCCCCCGAGGAACGTGGACCGGAGCACCCTCGTTCCGGTCGGGTCCAGCTCGAGGAGGAACCCGTCCGTTGCGCCGCCGATGTACGTGGGGTGGACGGTCCCCTGCGTGGTGGGGAACTGACTGAGCGCGGGCCCGCAGAGCAGCGCGTTCCCCTCACTGTCCACGTAGATGCCGGTTATCGGCGTCGAGGTCTGTTCGGTGGCGCCAAGGCCATTGAAGTAGGTGCAGTACTCCAGCCGCGTGAGCGAGGCATCCAGCCGCATCGCGTAGAGGGCCCTCTGCGGCCACTCATTGGGGGTCCCCCCGTAGGTCGAGCAGAAAGCCCCTGGTGTGCAGGGGAGGTCGCCGGAGTTCGTCCCCCCGGCGATGAAGATGTCACCGCCCGGACCGACCTGCATGCAGACCGAGGTGTCCATGCCCGAGCCCCCTATGAAGGTGCCGTACAGGAGGGTCGAGCCGTCCGAGCTCAGCTTGCAGAAGTAGACGTCATAGTTCCCCATGTAGGAGCCGATGAGCGCGTCCGAGGTCGCGGGGAAGTCACCGGAGGTGAGCCCGAGTAAGCAGATGCTGCCATCAGGGGCGAGCTCTATGACCGTAGACGACTCCGAGTCGGGGCCCCCGACGAAGGTGGAGAAGAGCAGCGTCGACAGGGTCGGGTCGAACTTCACCACGAAGGCGTCCCCCCAGGTCGTGTCGGGCGTCGTGTCGTTCGCCCCAATCGTCGTCGGGAACTCGGGGGAGTGCGAGACGCCACAGACGTAGACGCCCCCGTCCTCGCCGACGACGACGTCGCGGCACTGGTCGAGCGCGGTCCCTCCGAGCAGCGTGGAGGCCAAGAGGCCCGGGTCGATGGTGAAGGGCATCTCGTGGGATAGCCCCGCGGGTAGCGCGAATCCGAACGAGCCCCCTTCGAGCAGCACGAACTCGGCGGGGGCGGACCATCGGCCCCCCGGGCGGTCCTGGAGGATGACGGGCCTCGGGTCCCTCAGGACCCCCATTGGGGTCGTGATGAGCAGGTCTCCCGTGAACGGGTCCACCGCGAGTCCCGACGCCCCCCGGTACGCGAGCGCCAGTCCACCCGTGTCTGCCCCAGGCGACACGATGACGTCGTACTTGAGCGTCCCGTCCGCGAACCGGAACCTGAGGTCGATGCCGTCGCGGATGCCCCCGTAGAGTACCTCGCGATAGCTCGGGACGCCCCGTTGGCATCGCGCGGGGTCGGACGAGAGCAAGAAGTTGGTCGGGTGCCCCAGGGGGCCCACGCCCACCGGCCCGATGCCGTCGGGGCAGCCGAGCTCCAGGAGGATCGAGCACGTCCGCTTGGTCGGCGTGGCCATGGCCGCCACCCCTTCGTCCCGCGCACCGTCTGGCGCGCCGCCGTGGAAGGTGTAGATGACGCCGCGGGTGGTGAAGCCCGCCGACACGACGTCCCCCTGGGCATAGAGCCTCACTTCCGGGTTCGACAGCTGACCGCGGTTCTCGATGAAGGACCCATGCAGTCCGGCCAGCGCGACCTCCCCGGCCGTCCCGACGTCGGGGTCGGTCAAGGGCGGGACGGCCGACGGGCCGGTCTTCGGGGCACGGTCCCCCATCGGACATTGCCACGGCAGGACGGCGAGCGTCGGGGCGATGAGCGCCACCACGAGTAAGAGCGCGGCCGCGGTGCGCCGCACGGTGCGCCCCTGTGGCCGGTCGGCCTCATCGCGCGGGAGGCCCTGCAACCGCGTCACGCCCCTCACCTCCGTCGAGACCCACATCGTCACTGCCGCTCATGCCCTCCCCCGCTCCCCCGGCATCGGCCTCCTTCTCTCCCCCCTTGTCCTCCCAGTCCTCCTCGACGCGGTCGAGGAGCAGGCGCCTCCTGAGCATCTCGCCTCTGAGGGCGTCCTCCTGCTCCATCGCCAGGTCGTTCCTGCCATAGTACTGCTCCCGCAGCAGCCGGCGCAGCTCCTTGCGGTACTCGGCCAGCAGGCCCGTGATGAGCTGCATCTGCGTGGAGGCCGCGAAGAACTCCAGCACGCCCCTCTCCTGGTCCACGACCAGGCGCATCACCATCTCGTTGCCCTTGACCCGCGTCTTCCCGTAGTACCAGACCTCGGCCCGGTACGGGGGCCCGGCCTCGATGTACTCGCGGACCAGCTGGAGGTCGCCACCGCCGACCGCGAGCTTCCCCAGCCTCAGCACCTCCTCGGGCGAGAGGGCCTTGGGGTAGCGGAAGACGCGGTTGTCGCTCTCGTGGAACTCGTCCCGCACGAGCTTCCTCAGGATTGCGGTGTTGATGTGGTCCCGCGTGAAGAACGCGGGGCACACGACCTCGGCCTGTCGCCGCCGCATGTCGACCGACCTGAACTCGCCCTTGGGGTCGTAGTAGGAGAGCGCGCCGTCGACGAAGGTCTCCTGGCACATCAGGGGGTCGAACAGTATGGCCACGGCCCTGCTCTCGTCGGGCCGGATGCTCCCGAGCACGACCCTGTCCCCGACCAGGCGGAAGCGCTCGGGCTCGACGGACTCGAGCCTCAGCATCTCCGGGTCGTACCTCACCTCGAGGGCGGCGTCCGTGATGAGGCCCCCCGTGGAGTTGAGCGCGGTCACCTTCAGCCTGACGAACCCGCGATGGAAGTCGACCGCGGATAGGAGCGACACACCGGAGGGCCCGGCCAGCGGCTCGAGCCGCTCGGACACCTCGCGTCCCGACAGCTCGAAGAGCGGGGTCACGAGCCGGTCGACGCCGGCCATGGCCGACAGGTCGCCCGTCCATTGCTCGATGACCCCGGCGTAGGTGGTCTCGATGGACTGGACCATCCCCTCCAGCCTCTCCCTGAGCTCGCTGTCCGGGCGGCCGCGCACGACCGCCGCGAGGTTCACGCAGGGCCCGCCCACGAGCAGGATGATGCGCTCCCCGTACCTGATGCTCTCAAGGACCCCCCCGGCGCTGAGGCCGTCCTGGATCAGCCCCTGGACGGCGATGAGCATCCCGGACATGAGGTCAGCGTCCTTCGTCCTGCAGTCGGCCTTGGAGCAGTCGGCGATGAGGCGCCCGTCCCTGTAGACGACGAGGACCTCCTCCACGATGTAGTCCGCGGGTCCCTCCACGATGAGCGGCGCCGGGGTGGCCAGGGCGGACACGCCACCGCCGGACGGTGCCACCGTGGTCGGCACGACCTCGGTGGCGGCGGCGGTCCCCGCCCCCGCGCCGGCCGCGCGGCGCCTTCCGTAGGCGAAGCCGACGCCCAGGACGATGATGAGGACGATTGCCAGCACGAGCAGGAGCGGCACGGGCGACCCCTCATCGGCCTGGCCGACCAGGTCCACCATCACGGCCACCGACTCCGTCCCGTTCCCGAGCTCGCAGCAGGCCACGACGGCGTAGTAGTAGGTGGACCCGCGCTCGACCGCGGCATCCGTGTAGGACAGCACGGGGCCCACGTCCACGAGCGGCCGCAGCCCGTCCGCGCTCGGCCCGCGGAGGACGATGTAGCCGACGATGGGCGCCATGCCGGGGGTCAATGGCGGCGACCAGGTCAGGATGACCGCGCCGGACGAGAATCTCGCGTGGAGGTCCAGCGGCGCGCCGGGAATGGCCATGGGGACGGCCTGCACCACCGCCGAGGCGGGCCCATCGCCCAGGGCGTTGACGGCCAGGACGGAGTACCGGTACTTGTTCAGGTTCTCCAGCATCGTGTCGTTGAAGCCCGTCTCGGTGCCGAGCCTCGCGATCTCCACGAGGGGGCCGCCTGGACCGCCCCTCATGACGGCGTAGCCCGTGACCGGCGTGCCCCCGTCATCGGCCGGCGCCGTCCAGGTGAGTAAAACGTACCTGTCCCCCGCGCGGGCGGCAAGGTCAGTGACGGTCCCTGGCAGGGTCACCACCTTGGTGGAGAGCACGGCCGTGGGCGGGCCATCGCCATAGGAGTTGAACGCCAGCACCTGGTAGTGGTACGTGAGCCCGCCCAGGACCGCGGTGTCCACATAGCGCTCCATCCCGACCTGCTCGGCAAGGGGCTGGAGGGCGTCAGCCGAGGTGCCGCGCAGCACCCGCAGCGAGACCTCCGTCGCGCCCCCCCAGTCGGACGGCAGCAGCCACGTCAGCTCCACGCCGCCCACGACGGAACCGACGAAGAACCTTGTGGGCACGCCCGGGACGCTCATCGGCGTCGCGGTGACGACCGTGGACCTCGGCCCCTCGCCGCCCGCGGTGACGGCGGACACCGCGTAGCAGTAGGTGGCGCCGTTCGTCAGGGCCGTGTGGTCGAACGAGGTCGTGTTCTCGACGCGCCGCGAGAACTTGAGCTCCCCTTCGGACTCGCCGAAGTGGATTCGGTAGCCCACGACCGGTCGGCCGCCGTCGCTGGCCGGTGGCTGCCATGAGAGCGCGACCGTCCTGTCGCTCCCCAGGGCGGTGAGGCCGGTCGGTGCGGAGGGGAGGCCGAAGGGCACGGCCGTCACCGCAGGGGTCGCCATGCCCTCGCCGACGGCCGTGACGGCCATGACCGTGTAAAGGTATGTCCGCCCGTTGGTCAGGCCCGTCATGAGGTGATTGAGATCCCTGGGACCCTTCTCGGCGAGCAGCGAGGGGGGCTCGGTGGCCAAGCCCCCGTAGACGCGGTAGCCGAGCAGGGGCGTCCCACCGGTCTTCGCGGGCGCTATCCAGTAGAGCTCGACACGGCCATCGCCCTCGACAGCCTCGAGGTTGCGCGGAGGCGATGCGGGCGCGAGCGGGGCCACCGAGATGGGGGCGCAGAGCGCGCCCTCGGACTTCTGGTTGACGGCGCTCACCGCATAGTGGTAGGTGGTCCCGACCGCCACCTCCGGATCGATGTAGCTGGTGAGGTTCCCGAGGGTGGCGATGCGGTCGAGCATCGTGAGGTCGGTGCCCCTGTAGACGATGTATCCCGAAATCATCCCCTGGCCCGCGTCCGAGGGCGCCGACCACGTGAGGTTGACCGTGCCGTCGCCGGTGGTCGCGGCCAGCCCCCGCGGGGCCGAGGGGGGACCGATGATGGGGATGGCGACGGGGTCCCCTAACGGCCCCTCCATGACGGTGCCCACCGCGGTGACCCAATAGTAGTACAGCTTACCAGGGGGTGGGTCGAGGTCCAGGTAGGTGTCGTTCGCCAGACCATTGCCCAGGAGGGCGGGGGCATCCGGGCTGGTGCCGCGGTAGACCCTGGTACCAATCACCCGGTTGCCCTTGTTGCTCGGCATGCCCCAGCTCAGCCGGACGTGGCGGCTGTCGACGAGCTCGGCCCTGAGGCCTCCAGGCGGCGGCGGCCCCTCGGTGCAGGGCCTCGGGTCGATCGCGCAGAGGTAGGCATCGACGGCGCCGCATATGGTCCTGCAGTACGCACCGTCGACGGTAGGGAAGTCATAGTAGTCCCCAATGAGCATGACATACGCAACGCCGGAGGCGTTGACCGCAAGGCCGTTCACGATGACGCCGTCCGCGTCGGAGCTCCCGATGAGCGAGGAATACTCGATGCTGAGGTCGGACGCATCGAACACGGTCAAGAAGGGGTCCCTTCCGCCCCTGACCGTCCTGTCGAAGCAGCCCGGGGTGATTGGGAAGTCCGGCGACTGAGTGTAGCCGTTGAGGTAGAGCCGATCGCGAGCCGAATGGTACTTGAGCCCGACCCCGGTCTCGAAGTCGTAGCCCCCGAGGTACGTGCACAGCTCCACCTTGGAAAGGTCCGAATCGAAGGCCACGATGAAGGTGTCGTAGTCGCCGCGCCACGTGGGGTAAGGGGTTCCTGGAGTGGTCGGGAGGTCCGATTCCGTGTAGCCGGTGGCGTAGACCCTCCCATCCCCAGAGACGGCGATGCCGTTAATTTGGTCGGCCCATTCCCCGCCGAACAGGGTGGCGCTGAGGAGCCGGGAGCCGTCGTGATCGAGCTTCATGACGAACGCGTCGTTCCAATACCCCTGGTACGTATCGCAGAAGGCGCCCTCTGTCGCGGGGAAGTTGTACTTGTGCTCGGCCGGGTTGCCGACTCCGCCCCCGATGTAGATGTTCCCGGAGCTGTCCATGCAGGCGCTGACATGGATGAACGCGTAAAGCTCCTCCCCGACGACGCAGACGTAGGTGCAGTAATTGAGCGTGGACAGGGAGCCGTCGAGGCATGCCAGGAACAGGTTGGTGACCTCGTTGAGGCCGTACGTCGAGAGGCACGTCGAGCAGTACGCCCCTGGGGTCACCGGCAGGTCCTCTGAATCCGTGATGCCCACCACGTGGACGTCGCCGCCAGCGTCGACGAGCAGGACGTCTGGCTGGTCGTAGTAGCTACCTCCCAGATAGGTGCCCGAGAGGAGCTCGTCCCCATCACCGGAGAGCCTGAAGAGGTAGGCGTCCCTCCCTGTGTTGTTGGTGCCGCGGTACGGGCTCCCGGGGACAGGCAGGTTCGTGGAATTGACCTCCCCTGCGCCGTAGATTGTCCCATCGGGCGCGACTGTCAGGCTCGATCCCCAATCATCGCCATTGCCCCCAATTAAGGTCGAGAAGATGATACGCGACAACGTCGGGTCGAGCTTGGCCACGAGCAGGTCGTAGTCCGCCTGGTAGGTCGTGCAGTACGCGCCCGAGGTCGTCGGGAAGTCGAGCGACTTCGTGTGGCCCATCACAACGGCGTTCTCCTGGGCGTCGACGGCCAACTGGTTGGGAATGTCGAAATCAGAGCCACCGAAGAAGGTCGCGTACTCAAGGCCCGGGTCGATGACCATCGGCAGGTCGCACCGGTAGCGCCCGAGCGGCTCGTACGCGACTGTGCAGGCGTCGAGCGGTTTGTACCGCATCCCCACCTCCACAGGGCCATCGGCTCCCACCTGGTACGCGACGGGACGTGCATCCCTGACTGCCCCCAGCGCCGTCAAGAGGACCAGGTCCCCCGTGGACGGGTCGATGCCGAGGCCTGAGACGCCCTGGTACCTCAGGGCTATCCTGGCAGGGTCGACCCCGGCATCCAGCCTGAAGTCGTACTTGAGCATGCCTTCGGTGAAGTAGAACCTCAGGTCTATGCCGTCGTAGATGCCCTCGTAGAGGACCTCGGAGAAGCTCCGCGCTCCCGTGGCCCATCCGTCCGGATCGCTCCCGAGGAAGAAGTTGGACCGATGACCGAGGACGCCCGTGCCCCGAGGGTTCACGGCGTTGCAGCCCACGAGCTCCATCGAGAATGCGACGACCTCGCTCGTCTGACTTTGGCCGCGGACACCCTTCGGGATAGTCATGGACTTCTGCAGCATGAACGCCATGCCAGTGGGCATTAGGCCTACCGAGAGCGGGTCACCCATCGCATAGAAGCGGACATCGGGGTTGGCCAGTTGCCCCAGGTTCTCGGTGAAGCTCCCGCCGAGGCTGGAGAGGAGCCCCGCGAGGTCGGGGATAGCGGTTGTCGGGGCGACACCCTCGACGACCGATGCATCGGTCTCATCGGGAGCGCCCATCTGCAGGAGGGTCGGGTGGGGCAGGAGACTAAAGCTGATGCAGAGCACGACGAGCAGAGATAGGGTTCCCCTACCCATTGCGACCCCCCCAGGGTCGGAATAGATAGGGGCGTGGCCAATTAAAACCTTTCAGGCCGTCCTAGGCGGTCCCGTGCCTCCTCCTCTGGCTATTTAACGCGAGCATGGCGACCACCGCCACCGCGGCGAGCGCGACGGCCGCGTCGAACCCGGGCCCGTCGTCCTGCTTCTTCGGCACCTTGACCTCGACGGCCTGGGCCGGGGCGCCATCGCCCACGTCGCTCGTCGCGCGTACGGCGTAGTAGTACATCATCCCTGCCGCGACGCCCTCGTCTGTGTAGGACGTGACGAGGCCCAAGGTCGCGATGACGCTCATCTCCGTCGGCGCGAGTCCCCTGAGGACCACGTAGCCCGTGACCGGCGCCTTGTCGCCGGCGGCCGGCGCGGCCCAGCTCAGCACGACCTTCCCGTCCTTGAACTCGCCCCTGACGAGGCCGGGCGCGCCCGGCGGGCCCCTCGGGGTCGCGCTGACCGTCGTGGACGCGGTGCCCTGGCCCACCGAGTTGACGGCCGCGACCGCGTAGAAGAAGCCCTTGCCGTTCTGCGCCGTTTGGTCGGTGAAGTTGAGGG
>Ga0316622_100001798_pt1 | contig 14349 bp, 13 predicted proteins | sample OWC_Aug_OW2_C1_D_FD_207646 | JGI IMG/M metagenome (GOLD analysis project Ga0316622, IMG submission 207646) | Wetland soil microbial communities from Old Woman Creek delta, Ohio, United States - OWC_Aug_OW2_C1_D5_C | ecosystem: Environmental > Terrestrial > Soil > Wetlands | place: USA: Ohio... | reverse complement strand
GGAGTTGTTGGTGGACCCCGACAGTTTCAAGGAACGGGATGCCGGGCTCCGGTCCCTGGACCCGCTGGGATTCAAGGATCAAAAGAGCTACGTGGAGCGTCTGAAGGCGGCGCGCAAAAGCACCGGAATGGAGGAGTGCCTCCTGAGCGGGACGGCCGCGATCGGCGGCTTTCCCGTGAGCCTCTCTGTGATGGAGTTCGAGTTCATGGGGGGCAGCATGGGCTCGGCGGTGGGGGAGAAGGTGACGCGCGCCATCGAGCGAGCCGTCGAGGGCCGCGTTCCTTTCATCGCCGTGACCTGTTCGGGCGGCGCGCGGATGCAGGAGAGCGTCCTCTCCCTGATGCAGATGGCCAAGACGAGCGCGGCCCTGGGCCGGTTGGCGAAGGCCGGTCTTCCCTACATCTCCATCCTGACCGATCCGACGACGGGCGGGGTCACGGCCAGCTACGCCATGCTGGGCGACATCCTGATCGCGGAGCCGAAAGCGCTCATCGGTTTTGCCGGCCCCCGGGTCATCCAGGATACCATCCGGCAGGAGCTTCCGGCGGGGTTCCAGCGGTCGGAGTTCCTCCTGGAGCACGGGTTCGTGGACATGATCGTTGAGCGCAAGAATCTGCGACCGGTCCTGATTCAGTTGCTCGGATATTTCGCCGACGCAGAGGCGACTCCCCAATAGGGCCGGCCCGGCCCTTCCACCCCATGCGGCGCGTTTCCCGATCCCCACAGTTCCTTTTAAGCAGGCGGCAGACGTGACCTACGCCGAGGCGACCGCGTTTCTGTACGGTCTACGCCGCTTCGGCTGGCGCCCTGGCCTCGCGACCATCCAGCGACTTCTCAGCCTCCTGGATGATCCCCAGGCGGACATTCCGGCGGTCCACATCGGGGGGACGAACGGCAAAGGCTCGACGGCGGCCATGCTGGACGCCATTTTCCGAGCGGCGGGGTACCGCACAGGCCTGTACACCTCTCCGCACCTGCTGAGCTTCACCGAGCGTATCCGGGTGGATGGAGAGCCCATCGGCGAAGCCGAGATCATCGCGCTGACGGAGAAGCTCAAGGCGCTCTGCGCCCTTCACTTCGCGCCCGAGACCACGTTGCCCGTCGACGACCTCCTGCCGCACCCCACATTCTTCGAACTGACGACGGCCATGGCCTTCCTGCATTTTCGACGGCGCGCGGTTGAGGCCGCCGTGATCGAGGTGGGACTGGGCGGCCGCCTAGACGCTACCAACGTGATTCAGCCGCGTGTAGCCATGATCACCAACATCGCCCTCGAGCATCAGGAGTACCTCGGCCGGACGTTGGCCGAGATCGCGGGGGAGAAGGCGGGAATCATCAAGGCGGAGGTGCCGATCGTCACCGCGGCCCGTGGGGATGCGTTGGAGGTGATCCGGCAGGCGGCCACACGGCTTCGAGCGCCCATGATTTGTGTGCCGGAGTCTTATCGCTGGGTGGTGCGGGACTCGGATCTGGCAGGCCAAACCTTCGACCTCGAAGGCCCCCGGGGACGATACGAAGCTCTTCGCGTCTCGCTGGCCGGCCGACATCAGATAGAGAACGCCGTCCTGGCCGTCGCGGCGGCGGAGGCGGCGCAGGACCAGGAGTTCTCGCTCGATGCGGCGGCGATCCGTCGCGGCTTGGCGGAAGCCGCGTGGCCCGGCCGTTTGCAGGTGGTGCAGGATCGGCCGCGGGTCATCCTGGATGGGGCGCACAATCCTGCAGGGATCGAGGCCCTGGGCGCATTCCTCGTGGAGCACCGCGCGGCGCTCGGCCGGCTCATCCTCGTGTTCGGTGTCTTACAGGACAAGGACTGGGAGACCATGCTGGGGCTCCTGGCCCCTCTCGCCGACCAGATCATCCTGACCAAACCACCCGGCGAGCGCGGCGCCGACCCCGCCACGCTGCTCCCTGCCGCCCAGCACCACGCCAGGACGACCGTAGCTGCGGATCCCGAGCGTGCTCTAGCATTGGCCTACGACGCGGCCCGCGCCGAGGACACGATTCTCGTGGCCGGTTCGCTGTACACCGTGGCCGCCGCCCTGCGAGCCGTCGGCTTGGCGCCCGGCATGGCTGGAGAGGGATTGGGCGATTAGGCGTTCGGGCTCCGGAGACCTTCTTGCCGGATTGCCCGACCGCCAAGAAGCCGCACGCCCTGTCACCTGGATGCGGCTGCTCTCCGAAATCCTCTTTTTCAACCTCGGTGTTCTCGATCCGAAAGATTGTAAGACAGGGAGGCTCGGCGAGTCGAACGGAAGGTGGATCGGCTGATCTGCCCGCGCTGCACCGGAATCATGCGGATTCTCGCTTCATCGAGCAGCCCGAAGTCATCGAGAAGGTCCTGACCCCCCTCGGGATTTGGCTGCCCACGCCCACAGCCTGTCGGCGCACACCATTGCCGCCTAATCCGCTCGCCACGGCTCTCCACGGATCGGCTGCCGGATATCCCCGTACGCCTCGGGGACGGCCCAGCGCTGATCCACGGCCGAGGCGAGATCTCTCATTCCTGTTGACAGCCGCACCCGGAGCGCCGGATCTCCGCCGGAGGTGCGGCGCGGCCGCCGGCTCAATCGTCGTGGGGCCCCGGAAAGCAAATTCCTGTCACCCGGTCTCTTCAGTTCGCCGCTTCAACGAGATAGGTTTGAATCAGTGGCTGTTTACCTGGGCCATCCACCAGAGTCCACTGCTGGCGGAACTTGAAATCAATAAATTCCCCCTTCTTGGACTCGGCCTGCCAGAGGCCCACAATGTCCGCCTGGTAACGCCCACTCCCCAAGGCGTCCACCTTGACACTTTCCAGGGTATGTGTATTGCTGGCGATCGTCTGTCCGATGTTGGCATACCAGCGCTTGAAATCGGCGCGAGAGCGCAGGGAGCCTTCCGGAAACCGCATCTCCAAATTCCGGGCTGCCAGCAAGGGAAGAAAACGTTCAACAGGCACATGCCGGTCGTACATGGCATAGACCTGGTACACGAAACTGATGATTTCATTCTCGTTGAACTTGTTGTGCAATTGGCGCTGGACGGCCTGCCGATAGGCTTCCGGGGGCATCGCCGTATAGGCCGGAGCAGCGACGACGATGGACAAGAGCAGCAGCCAAGCAAATCGTCTTTTCATGGGGAGCTCCTTTGCGCGATGGATAGTGAGGAGAACAATACCAGAATGTCCCCTTCCTGAGAACATGATGAGTTCAGGGCTGGGAGCTCTTGATCCATTCGGTGATGATAGCCACTGCCACTGGCTCACCGTGACAGAGAACGAGTTGCCCGGTGCTTTCACACGCCCTCGCCGTCTAAGTTAATCCGCTTTTTCGCTATAATGTGGTGTGCTAACATCGCTCCCTATTCGATAGGGTTCTCATCGTGTCTCGTCTGGACCTGCGGAGTTGGAGGTCGCTCATGTCGCCAACCAAGACCGCTTCCCCTCCCGTTCCCCCAGAGGTGTGCGCCGTCGTGATCGCCGCCGGTCAGGGAACGCGCATGCGTTCCGACCTTCCGAAGATCATTCATCCCCTGGGCGGGTTACCGATGGTGGGTCACGTCCTGGAGGTGTGCCGCCGCCTCGGCGTCAAGCGGACGCTGGTGGTCATCGGCTATCGGGCCGAGCGAGTTCGCGAGGTCTTGGCCACGTATCCCGTGGAGTTCATCCTCCAGGAGGAACAGCGCGGGACCGCCCATGCCGTGCTTCAGACAGAGGCTGCCCTGCAGGGCTTCGAGGGCCAAGTGCTCGTGCTCAACGGCGACGTCCCCCTCCTGTCCGATGCGTTGGTCGAGCGGTTGCTGGCGACCCACGCTCAAGCGCGGGCGGTCGCCACGGCAGTCACCACTCGGCTGGCGGACCCTAGTGGGTACGGCCGGGTTCTCCGGGACCGGCGGGGAGCGTTCCAAGGCATCGTCGAAGATGTGGAAGCCACGGCCGCGCAAAGGCGGGTGACGGAGATCAATGCCGGCATCTACTGCTTCAACGCGCGCCACTTGTTCGCGGCGTTGTACAAGGTCCGGCCCTCGGCGGTCAAGGGCGAGCTGTACCTTCCCGAGGTCCTGGCCATTCTCCTGAGGGCGAAGGGGCGGATCGCCACGGTCTTGGCCGAGGACTCGCAGGAAGTGCTGGGGATCAACACGCGGGGCGAGCTGGCGGAGGCCTATGGCGTCCTACGCCGGCGAGTCGTGGATCGCTTGATGGAGGCGGGGGTCACCTGTCTGGATCCGGCCACCACCCACGTGTCGATTCTGGCGACGGTGGGCCGAGACACGACCCTTTACCCCCAGGTGCAGATCGAGGGCACCACCCGAATCGGAGAGGGATGCATTGTGCACGCTGGGAGCCGGATCCGGGACTCCCAGCTCGGCGACCGGGTCACGGTGCTGGACGGCAGCGTAATCCTGGAGGCCGAGGTCGCCGACGAATGCATCATCGGGCCCTACGCCCACCTGCGACCGGGGAACCGGCTCCGGCGCAAGGTCAAGATTGGGAATTTCGTCGAACTCAAGAAATCGGTCGTCGGCGAAGGCTCCAAGGTCCCCCACCTGACCTATGTCGGGGACAGCACCGTCGGAGAGCGGGTGAATGTCGGGGCGGGAACGATCACGTGTAACTACGACGGATTCAGCAAGCATCAGACGATCATCGAGGACGAGGCCTTCATTGGCTCCAACTCCTGTTTGGTGGCTCCGGTTCGGATCGGACGCGGCGCGTACGTCGCAGCCGGCTCCACCATCACGCAAGAGGTGGCTCCGGACGCCCTGGCCTTCGGTCGAGCCCAGCAGGTGAACAAGGAAGGACGGGCCGCCATCATCCGGGCGAGCAAGGCGAAGCGCTAGCAGGCTGCTGAAAAAGGCCCATCTGCTGCGTTGCCGCGCTCCCGCGGCGCTGCGACGTACGGAGTAAGTACGCCTCGCGTCGGATCGCACGGCGCCTTGCATCTGGGTCTTTTTGAGCAGCCTGGGGAAGAACAGGTTTTTCCTCGTCCTGTTTGGGTAAGAGACGACAGCGACAGCGATCTCTGACCGCGGGACTCGCTGCGCTGGCGCTGTCGGATGTCGCTGTCGATCTTTTCGGGGGGAGGGGGGGAGATGCGATATCGCACGTTCGGCACCACCGATCTCCAAACATCCGAAGTCGGGTTCGGCGTCTGGACGGTGGGAACCACCATGTGGGGGATCACCGACGAGGCCGTGGGGGTTCGGCTCTTGCAGCGGGCCTTGGATCTCGGGGTCACGTTCTTCGACACGGCGGATGTCTACGGCGACGGGCTGGGCGAGACCATCTTGGCAAAGGCTTTTGAGGGAAAACGCGACCAGGTCGTCTACTCGACGAAGTTCGGGTACGACTTCTACAACCATCCCGGCGTGCAGCCCGGCCAGCGGGAGCGGCCGCAGGACTGGACGCCGGCCTACGTTCGGCGCGCCTGTGAAGCCAGCCTCGCGCGCCTGGGGACGGATCGCATCGACCTCTATCAGCTCCACAATCCGCGGATCGACACGTTGCGGCGCGACGATCTCTTCACCGTGCTGGAGCGTCTGAGGAGCGAGGGAAAGATTCGGCACTACGGGGCCACGCTGGGCCCCGCCATTGATCTCCGGCAAGCTGACGAGGGCACGTGCTGCGTCACCGAGCGTCAGATGATCACACAGATCATCTATAATATGCTAGAGCAGCAGATCGGGGCGCCCCTCATCCCGTTGGCCAAGCAGCATGGGGTGGGCCTCATGGTGCGCGTTCCCCACTCGTCGGGTCTGTTGGAGGACCGCTATACGAGGGAGACGACGTTCGGGAAGGACGATCACCGGTTCTTCCGGGTGAGCAGCGATGAGCGGAAAAAGGCCTGGTTGGACGCTGGCCTCAAGAAGGTCGCCAAGCTGCGCTTCCTGACGGAAGGGACGGGGCGGACAATGGCCCAAGCCGCGATCCGGTGGATCCTGGCCGAACCATGCTTCGCCTGTGTTCTGCCCAATATCTACAACGAGGAGCAATTGCTGGAATTCGCCGCGGCCTCCGACGTCCCCGACCTGACCCCGGCAGAGGCGCGTCAGGTGAACGAGCTCTACGCTCGCAATTTCGACCTGCAGCCGGCCTCCGTTTAGGCAGAGGGGCGGGACGCAGAGGCGCTGGGGGGAACGGGAGACGGGGAGATCGGGAGACTGGGAGACGGGGTGGCGGACAGGGGAGCAGGGGCGAAAAGGCGCAAAGACGTCAGCCGATCTCCCTGTTGGTTCCGCGAACGTCGAACTGGGGACTCTAAACCTCGAACCGTGGACCTTGCACCGTGAACCTTGAACGTTGAACACAAGGACGGCCAGCCATGTGCGGCATCGTAGGGTACATCGGGGACAAAAAGGTCGTACCGATTTTGCTGGACGGGCTCAAGCGCCTTGAGTACCGAGGTTACGACTCTGCCGGGATTGCCGTGTTGGAGCAGGGTCGGATGGTCGTCCACCGGTCGGTCGGGAAGATCAAGGAGCTGGAGAATGCGGTCTGGGGGGCGAACCTGGTGGGGACCGTCGGCCTAGGGCACACCCGTTGGGCGACGCATGGCCGTCCCACCGAGGAGAACGCCCACCCGCACACCGATTGCACTGGCGACCTCGTGGTGATCCATAACGGGATCATCGAGAACTACCTTGCGTTGAAGGAGAAGCTCATCCGAGACGGGCACCGGTTCCGTTCGGAGACCGATACGGAGGTCATCGCGCACCTCATCGAGAAGTATCTCAAAGAAAAGCCCGACATCGAGGTGGCGGTGCGCCGCGCCCTGAACGACGTCACGGGGGCCTACGCGATCGGTGTCCTTTGGAAAGGAGATCCTGGCCGCATCGTGGGGGCGAAGTGCGAAAGTCCCCTTGTGGTCGGTTTGGGCGAGGGCGACTTCTTCTTCGCCTCGGACATTCCGGCCATACTGAGCCATACCCGCAACGTGCTCTTCCTGAATGACGGCGAGATGGTCGTCTTGACGAGAGAGGGGGTCGAGATCACAACGCTGGCGGGGGAGCCGGTGCAACGTGCGGTCGAGACGGTGATGTGGAGCCCGATTCTGGCCGAGAAGGGGGGCTACAAGCACTTCATGTTGAAGGAGATCTACGAGCAGCCGCGCGCCGTTCGGGACACCATGCGCGGACGGTTCTCGGAGGATTCTGGACAGATCTTCTTTGAAGGCATGGAGGCGCTGGACGAGGTCTTGCCCGAAATCCGCAAGGTGGTCCTGATTGCCTGCGGGACCGCGTGGCACGCGGGCCTGGTGGGGAAGTTCATGATCGAGGAGTTGTGCCGCCTTCCGGTAGAGGTGGACTACAGCTCGGAATTCCGCTACCGCGACCCCGTCGTGGATGGGGGCACGCTGGTCATGGCCATCAGCCAGTCCGGAGAAACGCTGGACACGCTGGCCGGGATCAAAGCGGCCCGAGCGCGCGGGTGTCATACGTTTGCCATCTGCAACGTGGTTGGGAGCTCCCTCACTCGAGAGGTGGAGGGCGTCCTTTACACACACGCCGGGCCAGAGATCGGGGTCGCCGCCAGCAAGACCTTCACGGCCCAACTCGTCGCCCTGTACCTGTTTGCTCTTTATTGCGCGCGGAAGCGCGGCACGGTGGACGCCGAGCGGGTCCGCACGCTTCTCGGCGACCTCGTGCGGTTGCCGCAGCAGATAGAGGCAACCCTCCACCTGGACGCGGAGCTAGAGCAGTTGGCCCATCGATTCCACACGAAGCCCGACTTTCTGTACCTGGCCCGCGGCATCAACTACCCCATCGCGCTCGAGGGCGCGCTCAAACTGAAAGAGATCTCGTACATCCATGCCGAGGGCTATCCCGCCGGCGAGATGAAGCACGGCCCCATCGCCCTCATCACCGACGAGATGCCGGTCGTGATCCTGGCGCCGCACGACCGCGTGTACGAGAAGATCCTGGGGAACATCCAGGAGGTCAAGGCGCGGGACGGGATCGTCATCGCGGTGTGCTCGGACGGGGATGTGGAGCTCCCGCGGAGGGCGGACCACTGCGTGACGGTGCCGCGGACCTCGCACCTACTCACGCCAGTCCTGTTGGCTATTCCCATGCAGCTTCTGGCCTACCACGTGGCAGTCCGCAAAGGCTGCGACGTGGACCAGCCGCGCAATTTGGCGAAGAGCGTGACGGTAGAGTAGGGCGAACCGACTTGCGAGCCGCGAGCCACAAGTCGCGAATCGCAGGGGCAAACGGCGCGGCAGGAATGGCGGGGACAAGCCGCGAGCCGCGACGTGCAAGAACGCTGCGGGAGAGCCGGTGTCGCCGGACCTATCCCATTCTCGACTCGGGATACCGCGGCTCCCGTCATTCGGCAGGGTGAACAGAAGAAACGCATAATTTCATGACCGTCCCCTTCGCTGAGATTTCGTAATCCTCAATCCAACTCCTTCAGCGGAAAAAAAGGAATACCGATACGATCCGTATCCCGTCCCTTTCCCATGCTTATCGAGGAGTGGATATTTTCGGAAATCGCACGTCCATGCCGGTTGGGCTACTTGACAGAATGCATGGCGCGACCCAAATTTAATGGTAGCGTATTGTCTTGTGCTTTTTGCCTTGGACCCAGTGGCGGTGCGGGGGCATCCGATGCGCGGGAAGACCCCCGGCGCTGAGTCGGTGTACGCCCTTGAGGAGTGTCCTATCCTCAAGGGCTTTTTTGTGCGGTTGCGCGTTCGGCGGCTGGTAACCTCTTGATTCTTTGCGAACGATTCGGGTCTATCCGGGGCACGTCACGATCGGGCGAGCGTCCGCAGCCTGCCCGGCCCTGACCTGGCCGGCCTGTGAGGTCGAGATTCCCTTCCTTGCCCTCCGTCGTCCGGAGGCGACCATGGAGCACCCGCTCAAGTGCGTCCCGCCGTGCTCCCCCCGGGGAGCGATCCCGCGCCCGCGCGGCGCACACGTGCCTTCCCCTTCCACTTGACGGTCAACTAACGCCCTCCACTCCGGTCAAGGAGGCGACCATGAAAAGACCAAGGCAACGCTGGCTGATCGCGGGCGCGCTGCTCCTGCTCGTTTGCACGGCCCGGCAGGTTTGGGCGCAAGGGATCGATGCCTCGCCGAATCCCGTGGATTATGGCATGGTCTATATCGCCAGTCACACAGACCGGACCGTCACCATCCAGAACACGGGGGGCGGGGACGTCATGGTCACGAATCTCCAGCTCCAAAACATGTACCTGGTCGCCTACACCTTTGAGTCCCCCCTGCCTTGCCGTACCTGCTCGGATCCGGAGAGAGCCTGACGGTCATCATCCGGTTCGCCCCGCCGGACTTCAGCTTCTGGGATGGTACACTTCAGATATCCACCGATTCTCCGGTAACGCCGTACGTGGAGGTGCGCCTGACGGGCTTCGGGAACTTCCCGCCGCCCAATCCCTGTTCTCCCCTGACGAGCTGTGGCGGCGTCTGCGTCAACACGGCGTTAGATATCAACAACTGCGGCGGTTGCGGGGTCGTCTGTCCGCCGCCGGTTGGCGGCGAGGCCACCTGCACGGCGGGCGTCTGCGGGTGCGATTGCGGTGGGAAGACCAACTGCTCGAACGTGTGTACCGACACCAGCGCTGACCCGAAGAACTGCGGGGCGTGCTGAAGAGTCTGCACAGACCCGATAGGGGGGACGGCCCTCTGTGCGAGTGGAGAGTGCGTGGACGATTGCGGGAGCCTGGCCGTCTGTGGACGCACCTGCGCGGATTTGCAGAGTAGCCTTGAAAACTGCGGGGGATGCGGCAACGTCTGTCCGCCGCCGCCGAACTACGCGACGGCCGTCTGCCAAGCGGGCGGATGCGACTTCGTGTGCAACGCCGGCTACGTCCGCGAGGGCGGGAGCTGCGTGCCGGAGATGGCGGACCCGCGGCCGTTGATCACGGACCTGATCGCCTATTACCTGGAGGCCCTGTGGGAGCGGACCATCGTCGGCACCGGGGGGGCCGGCGTGGGCGAGGGCGCTCAACGCCATGATCATGTGGCGCGACCTGGCTGCCGCGCTCTGGGAGTATGACCGCGGCCGCATCGACCGCACCTGCGTCCGGCTCGACGAGGCGCTGCGCAGGTTCGACGGCGTGCCCTGGCCCCGCGACTACATCGAGGGGCCCGGCACGGAGGAGCTGGATGCGCGGATCATGGCGATCAAGCGCGCCCTCCAGTGCCCGTGACGGCGGGCACGCGCCGTCGGCTCATGGACCCTGACGCGATCTGAAGTCCGTCGGCCTGGTGTGGTGTGAGAGGCAAACTCTCCCATCTTAGGGGACGTTGGTTCCGAAATGACTTTGTGGCGTGGGGAGCCATGGAGGTAACCGGCTCCTTCCACCATCGAAGTCAGTGAGAAATCCTTTTAGAACCAACGCGTCCCTCACGTCCCCCTCACCGTTATTCGGCCGTGACCGGCATCGGGAGGCAGGGCCAGCAATGGCCCTGCCTTTCTCGCACAGTGAGGTCGGGCCATGGGAAGGCGACAGGCCAAAGACGCGCCCGCGCGCTCCGCGCCCCGGCAGTTTCCCCTCCTCGCGCTGGTGTTTGCGCTGGGCGCGCAGACCATGATCGTCGAGCTGTCCCTCCCGCGCCTGCTGGCCCCGGCTTTCGGCAACACCCTGTTCTGCTGGACGGCCGCCATCAGCGTCGTGCTGGCCGCGCTGGCCCTCGGGTATCACGCGGGCGGCGTCGTCTCGTCTCGCCGGCAGGGGGCCCACGCCGGACTCCTCTGGGTCTTGCCGCCGCCGCGTCGGGGTGGGTCGTCGTATCCGGCGTGTGGGGCGATCGTCTCGTCGGCGCGCTGTCCGATCTGGGCATGATCACCGGGCCGCTGCTGGGGACCTGCTTGCTCGCCGCGCCCCCTGCGGGTCTGGGGGCGAGCGTCCTGCCGCGCGGGGTCGGTCTGACCGCGACGGCGGCGGACTCCGGCCGGTGCGCCGGGCGCCTGTATGCCTTTTCCACGGTCGGAAGCGTCCTCGGCGTCTTGACGACGGGCTACCTGCTCTTGCCCTTCCTGGGCGTCTCCGGCGCGCTCTTCGCCGCCGCCGCACTGGTCTTCGCGACGTTGCTCCTCGGGAAGCGCCTGGTGCTCGGCGCCGTCGGCCTGGGCATTGTCGTCCTTCTGGCCGCGGCGGAACCGGCGCAGCGCGCGAAGAACGTGCTCGTGGGCACGAGCAACGGCTATCACCGCATACGCGTGATGGCCGCCCGGGAGAACCCGCAGGTCCGCCATCTCTACCTGGACAGCACCATCGAGGGGATGGTGCGGCTCGGCAGCACGGCCCCCGTGATGCCCTACCAGACGCACGGTGTCCTGATCGCGGATGCCGTTCCGCATCTGAAACGCATCTTCTTCCTCGGCGGCGGCACGTTCAGCATGCCGAAGCACATCCAGGCCAAGTACCCCGGCGTGGACATCGAGGTTGCCGAGATCGACCCGGACGTGGTCCGCGTCGCCGAGGCGTTCCTCGAGATGCCCGCCGGCATCACCGTCGCCATCGGCGACGCGCGCAGAATTCTCAAGAACGCGCGCAAGGAATACGATCTGATCGTCAACGACGCCTTCCACGGCGTCCGGGAAATCCCCTTCCACTTGGTCACGAGGGAATTCAATCGTTTGGTTGCGACGAGACTTTCCCCAGGAGGGCTCTACGCCGTCAACGTGCTGGGCCATCCGCGCGAGAGCCGGCTCGTCCAGAGTGTGACGCGCACCCTGGCCCAAGACTTCCGGCACGTGCACCACTTCACCTTCATGACGCGAGAAATCCAGAATATCTGGATCCTGGCCAGCGCGCAGCCGATCCCGATCGGCGACCCGGCCCCCGCGTCCCCCGGAGCAGGCATGATCTTCACGGACAATCACGCCCCGGTCGAGTACCTCATCGCCCTCGACCTCACCCGCGAGCCCCGCCCCCGCCGCCCCTAACCCCGCAAAGCCAAAACAGAGTTGCAACATTATTAACCTTATTTACTCCACCGTATTGCATAGGCGTCTCTTGCGTCTCAAGGGGGTGGACGTCGTGTCCTTGCGGGAGGGGCAAGTCCGGTCTTGTCGAATCAGGGCAAGCGCGTCAGAGGGAAGTGGGGCGGCGGGGTCGTTCCTCGCGGAACGCCGGCCAGACGCCGCCGATACGACCTTCATGAAAGACGACGGCGTGTTCCCGCAAGTCTACCTTCAACGCTTCGGGTCCCTGCCGATACGGAGTGCCTTGCTGATCCAACACTGCTTTGCCAACCTCGTGCGACGGCAGTGCCTCGACGATAATCCGCGCCTCTGAAAGCATGCGGTGCCACTGCGCGCCCAGAACTCGGGCGTCCGGTGCCGATCCGTCGAAGGCCAATTCGTTCAGTTCTGCCTGAGAGTACCGACCGCTGCGACCCGCCTCCGCCAGGATCGAGGCGGGACTGAAACCCGGATCCTTCCCACACGCGGCCCACACGAGGTAGCCCAACGGTTGCAGCTTGTCATGGGTCGTCAGGAGGTCGATCCAGTCACGCGGCTCCAACCGGCTGGCCAGCGCCAAGACCTTGTTCGTCGCCAAGTCAAACGGATGGAGCACCAGGCCGAAATCGTCATCCTCGACCAGTGGGAAGAAGCGAAAGGCACTCTCGCGCAGCCATTGGACAATGACCCGATCCGTTCCCTTTGATACCAAGGCTTCGACGTAAGCGGGGGCCTCCCGGATCACGTCCAGACTATATCCGTCATGGGTCAGCAATGCCCGATCGTTCTTCCACGAGGTGCGGAGGGCCTCGTCGGTGTCGTGAAACAGGTCGATATCCCGCGAAATCCTCGGCGCCTGAAGCAAGGTATTCAGGGCGACTCCACCGGCGACATAACTCTCGCCGCTGTTGCGACGGCTCTTGGCGATTAGACGACAGAGTTGGCGCTGGAATGCTGTTGCAGCCATGTGCGCAGTGTCCTCGCCTGCTCAAATGCCGCCTTATCCCCGTATCGTTCTATGTAGCGCATCGCGCGTATGGCGGACTCGTCGTCTGTGGGCAGAAAGTCTGGCGCGAGAAACCACAAACATCGGTCCCGGTGCTCCGCTACGAGCCGTGTGACATCCTCCCACACCGTTCTCCGGTTCTGTGGTGTCATCGGGCCTCCCGCAATTTCAAACCGAGGTTCACAATGCCGACGGCGGCTTGTGTCTCCGATCCCCCTCGGCGCGACATTTCTCCCTTCGGCCGACCCTCCGTTCCGAGTCATTATGGTGCAGGCCGTTTATCTTCGCAACATCCATCGCTTTGGCGCGGAGGGGGTCATCACCTCACTGCCCATGCATGCCTCTGCACACGTCCCGCGAGTTCCGACCATATCGCCTTGACGATGCCCAAGCGCTAGGGGGATACTGCCCACCGCCTTAGGTGTGGCCGCAACGTGTGCAGTGGTCCTGCACGCACCGTTCTTGCCGCGAGTCGTGTGGTTAGAACGCCAAGCATCGAGCGAGAGGAGTGGGACGCGATGAGTCGAGCAAACAACGCCGGCCTCGAACCGGGGGCGATCCTCGTGCCGGCGGACGCGGCGACGCTTCGTCGGCTGTGCGTCGAGTTCCGGCGGGACCTGCTGGAGCTCACCGCGCGCTCGGGGACGGGATCGAGCCACATCGGCGGGGAGTTGTCCCTCGTTGAGATCCTCGCCGCTCTCTTCTTCCACGCGATGCGGCTGGACCCGAAGAATTCGGAGTGGCCGGGCCGCGACCGGTTCCTCCTGTCCAAGGGGCACGCCTCAGCAGCCATGTACGTGGCCATGGCGTGGCGGGGCTTCTTCCCCAGAGAGCGGCTGTTCGATTCGTTCAATCGACCGCACGGCATCTTGCAGGAGCACGTGAACATGGACACCCCCGGCGCGGAGATTCCCACCGGGTCCCTCGGGATGGGCCTTTCAGCCGGGGCCGGGATGGCGTGGGGGGCCCGCTATCGCTCGATACACGAAGGCGCGCCACTGGTAGGGGTGTTCGCCGTCCTGAGCGACGGCGAGTGCACCGCGGGCCAGACCTGGGAGGCCGCTATGGCCGCCGCGCATTTCGGACTGGACAACTTGGTGGCCGTCGTAGACGACAACGACCGCTTCGTGACCGGACCGCGGAACGCCGTGATGACCCTCGATCCCTTCGGAGGCAAGTGGGCGGCCTTCGGCTGGCACGTGTTGGAAGTGGACGGCCACGATCTCCCGGCCGTTATCGAGGCGCTGACGCAGGCGCGCCGGCCCGAGACCGCGCCGGGGAAGCCGCGCGTCATCTTGGCACACACGGTCAAAGGAAAGGGCGTCTCCTTCATGGAGGCCAGCGACGGGTGGCACGCCGGGCACCTGACCGCCGAGCAGTACCAGGCGGCCGTGGCGGAGGTGGCGTGATGAGCACAGCCAACCTGGCCCAGTAC
>Ga0316622_100001797_pt1 | contig 14349 bp, 16 predicted proteins | sample OWC_Aug_OW2_C1_D_FD_207646 | JGI IMG/M metagenome (GOLD analysis project Ga0316622, IMG submission 207646) | Wetland soil microbial communities from Old Woman Creek delta, Ohio, United States - OWC_Aug_OW2_C1_D5_C | ecosystem: Environmental > Terrestrial > Soil > Wetlands | place: USA: Ohio... | reverse complement strand
CAGTCGCCAATGGTGCCGAAGGATGATGCCTTCGGTGAAACGGGAAACAGGAGGCGTGTGAAGGTGCGCGCCAACCTGTGCTGCCCCCGCAACGGTAAGCAGGTGCGCATTGCGCACGCTTCGCACAGGCCACTGCGTCGAACACCACGCGGGAAGGCGCGAGGCAAAGCCTGCAGCCCGGAGACCGGCCCTTGGCAGGAGGACGAGCCGCGGGGTGCCGGCCAGCCGGACGCCCCAGCGCGTTTCCAGCTCAGCCCCACTCCCGTTCGTTCACGTACGGACCATTGCCGGCGGAGGGCCGGCGTACGGGAGAACCCATGGTTCACGTCCCTGCCCACGCCGGCCGCCTGGCCGCGGCGGGCGCGGCTGTGCTCATCGCGATGCCGCTGCGAGCGCAGCCATCGGCCGAACTGCCCCCGACCGTCATCACGCCGTCGCGTGTTTCGCAGTCCATCGATGACGCCCTGCCTGCGACGTCGGTGATCACCCGCGGCGATATCGACCGCTGGCAGGCCGTCGATCTCGTCTCCATCCTGAGTCGCGAAACCGGCGTGCAGTTCGCGCAGGCGGGCGGTCGCGGTGCGGCTTCCTCGCTGTTTCTCCGCGGTTCCGGCACAGCGCAGGTACTGGTACTCGTTGATGGTGTGCGCCTGAATGCCGGCACCAGCGGCGCTGCGGCGGTCGGCGGTATTGCGCTCGACGCCATAGACCGGATCGAGATCGTCCGCGGCAACCTCTCGAGCCTGTACGGCTCGTCCGCGGTGGGCGGCGTCGTGCAGATATTCACGCGAGCCGGCAGCGAGCGTGGCGTGTCGATCAGTGCCGAGGCCGGGGACGGTCGCACGATGAACGGCCGCGTAAATGCGGGCGGGGATATCGGTCGCGCCCGAGTCGGGGCAACAGTCGGCGGCGGGACGACCGCGGCGTTCTCCGCGATCAACCCGACACGCGTGGTTCCCAGCACGTTCGCTCCGGGTGCGAATCCGGACATCGACGGCAACGAGTACCTGTCGGCCTCACTCGGCGCGACCTACCGCGCTGGGGACACACTGGTGGCCGCCAACGGCTGGTTCAATCGCAATCGAACCGAGTTCGACAGCACGGCGGATGGACCCACCACCACGCACCTCGAAAAGTCCCAGCTTGCGGCGGCCAATGCGCTCGCCCGCACGGCCGTGACCCACGTCTGGGCGACCCAACTGGCGCTCGGCGCGAGCAGCGATCGCAGCACCAACGTCATCAGTGATCCGCTGTCGTTCAACAACGGCGAGTTCAACTCCAGCAACTTCGCTGTGACCTGGACCAATGAAATTGACATGACACACGCGGTCCGCGCGCAGTTCGGCGCCGAGTATCTGCGGCAGTCGGGGGATTCGACTTCGTACGACGCGACTTTCAGCGACCAGTCACAGCGCTACACGAGAGCGGTGGGCAGTGCCTGGGCAGGGGCCAACGGCAACTGGGGGCCGCACCAGCTCCAGCTCAACGTGCGCCACGATAGCTATTCGGATGTCGACAGCGCCACGACGGGCCTGGCGGCCTACGGCCTGAAGCTCAACCAGGAATGGCGTGCGACGGCACAGTTGTCCAACGCGTTTCGGGCGCCGAGCTTCAATGACCTGTACTTCCCGCACTTCGGCAACCCGGAGCTCGATCCTGAAAGGGCTATCAGCGGAGAACTGGGCCTGCAGTTCGTCGGTCCGGTGGTCACGTTGCGCGCAGCGGTGTACCGCACCGACACGCGGGACCTCATCGTCTACGACCCGGCGAGCTCGCGCGCCCAGAACATCGACGAGGCGCGAGTCACGGGGCTCGAACTCGGCGGCACCTGGCGCAGCGGCGCCTGGCTGCTGGGAGCCAATGGCACCGTCCTGCGCGCCGTCAATGACCAGACGGGCGAGCGCCTGCTGCGGCGCGCACCATGGATCGTCAACGCCTCGGCGAGCCTCGACCCGGGTGCATGGAGTGCGGGGGTCGAGGTCTCGGTCGTCGGGCCGCGCGACGACCTGGACATCAACACGTTCGAGCGCGTGCAGCTCGCGAGCTACACGCTGGTTCGCGTCGTGGCCGCGTGGAAGGTCCTACCGGAGGTGACATTGCGCGCCCGTATCGAAAACCTGTTCGATGCCGAGTACGAGACGATCAGTGGCTACAACGTGGCGCCGCGCATCGCGATGCTCGGTGTCGATCTGCGGTTCTGACATGCGGGCAGGACGTCCCACCGCGATCGTCGCACTGGCCGTGGCCGCGGGTGCGAGCCTGGTGGCGGCGCTTGCTGTCGGCAGCGTGCCCCTGCCGTTGCACGAACTGGTCGGCGCGGCGCTCGGGTCCACGTCGGCAGGCGCGGACATCGTGCTCGGCCTGCGGGCGCCGCGCGCGTTGTCGGGGTTCGCAGTGGGCGCGACGCTAGCCCTGTCCGGTGCCTTGCTGCAGGCGCTCCTGCGCAACCCGCTGGCCGATCCCTACGTGCTCGGCATTTCCGGTGGTGCCGCGGTGGCCGCCCTGGCTGCGCTGGCGCTCGGGCTCGGCGTTGTCGCGGTCCAGGCTTCGGCGATCGTCGGCGCGTTGCTGACGCTGGCGATCCTGTTCGTGCTGGCGCGGCGGTCGCTTTATTCGACCGACATGAGTGGCGGCGAGCAGGCGGCCGGCTCGGTACTGCTGACCGGAGTGATGCTCGCATCCTTTGCGGCAGCGCTGATGAGCCTGGTCCTGGCGCTCGCACCCGATGGCCGGCTGCGCCCGATGATGTTCTGGCTGCTGGGCGACCTTTCCGGCGCCACCGATCCGTGGCCTGCGGTGCTGGCTCTGGTGCTGGCCATCGTGCTGCTGCTGTTTGCGTTCGACCATGCGCGATCGCTGAACCTGATGCTGCGCGGCGACCTGCAGGCCTACACGCAGGGCGTGCGGGTCGCCGCCACGCGTCGACGACTGGTGCTGGTCGCCGCCATCGCGACTGCGAGCGCGGTCACGCTCGGTGGGGCCGTGGGCTTTGTCGGCTTCGTCGCTCCGCATCTCGTGCGCATGTGGATCGGCAACGATCAGCGCGTCGTGCTGCCGGCCTCGATGCTTCTCGGCGGCACGCTCGTCGTCGTGGCCGACACGGTCGCACGAACGGCCTTCGCGCCGCTGCAACTGCCGGTCGGGGTGCTGACGGCGCTGATCGGCGTTCCGGTGTTCCTCGGGTTCCTGGGGCGACGCTGATGGAACGCCGGCTGCTGGAACTCGTTGGCGTCACGCTGCGAACACCGCAGCGCGTGCTCGTCGATGCGCTCAGCGTGACGATCGCGACGGGCGAGCGTTGGGCAGTGCTGGGACCCAATGGGGCCGGCAAGTCGACCCTGCTTGCCACGATTGCCGGCGCACGTCCGGCCGACGCGGGGGCGGTTCGGCTCGGTGGGCGCGACGTTCGCACGCTCCCGGCTGATGCCCTGGCGCGCGAGCGTGCCCTGCTGACCGATCGCTGGGTCGACCCCTTCGCCTGCTCGGCGCTGGACACTGTGTTGACGGCACGCTATGTGTTCCGCGATGAAGTTGGCGCGGAGGCAACGGCGCGTCGATGGCTGGCTAGCCTGGACTGCGAGGCGCTCGCTGACCGCGATGTGCGACGCCTCTCGCGCGGCGAGCGGCAACGCGTTGGCATCGCCACTGCACTCGCGCAGGAGACACCGCTGGTGCTCCTCGACGAGCCGACCGCGCATCAGGATCCGCGCCATCAGGCGCTGGTGATCAGCGAGTTGACAGCGCTGTCCGGCCGGGCGCAGGTGGCGAGCCTGCATGATCTGAATGCCGCCGCGCGCTTTGCCACGCACGCGTTGATGCTGTGGGGTGACGGTCGCTCGCTGGGCGGGCCGGCCGAGGAGGTGCTGACGCCGGCAGTCCTTTCCGATCTCTTCGGGACGCCGATCTCGCGCATCGAGACCGGTGGCGAGGCGTTCTTCCACGTCCACACGCACGCCGCGTGACACCGTGCAGGGGCTTGCCTAGACTGCCGCGATGCCCATCATTCTGATCGCCAATCCCAAGGGCGGCGTCGGCAAGAGCACGACGGCCACCAATCTTGCCGGTTACTTCGCGCGTCGTGGGCACGCGACGATGCTCGGCGATCTCGACCGCCAGCAGTCTGCGCAGGCCTGGCTCGGCATCCGCCCCAGCGTTCTGCCACGCATTCAGTCATGGGACCGTTCCGACGACAAAGTGGCGCGCCCGCCCAAGGGAATCACGCATGTCGTGCTCGATACGCCGGCCGGCCTGCATGGCCATGCGCTCAAGGATGCGCTGAAACTGGCCGATCGGGTCATCATCCCGGTGCAGCCGTCGCTGTTCGACATCTATGCGACGCAGAACTTCCTTAGCAAGCTGGCTGAGCGCGGCGTGCTGAAGGACGATGGCCGCGTCGGTGTCCTCGGCATGCGCGTGGACGTTCGCACGCGCGCCGCCGAACAGTTGCAGCGCTTCGTCGAGCAACTGGAGATTCCTGTACTCGGCTTCCTGCGCGACACGCAGAACTACGTGCAGCTAGCGGCGCACGGCCTGACCCTGTGGGATGTGGCCCCCAGTCGCGTCGAGCGCGACCTCGAGCAGTGGGAAAGCGTGATCGAGTGGGTCGAGCGCGGGTCGTGACCTACTTCGGCGTGACCGCGTATTCCCGCAGCGCGACCGTCGTCGACTTGCTTTCGCCCTTCAGGTAGAGCGGCACGTGCACGATGACACGCTCGGTGGCGGGCACCGTGAACTCCACGGTTTCGCTGAACTTGCCGCTGCCGGCAGCCACCGTAGTGAGCCTGTTGGCCAGCATCGCACTCTTCGAATCCTGCACGACGATGCCGATCGCGCCGCCGGGGTCCGGCACGCGGTAGGTTCCACCGATCACGAGCTTGACGGTATCGCCCGCCTTCAGACTGTCGCCGTCGGGCTTGACGTCAACGATCTTGATTTCCCGATCGGGCGGGGGGGCCGGTGGAGTCGTTGGCGCAGTCGGTGCGTCAGCGGCCGGCGGTGCGGTGGGCGCGTCCTCCTTCTTGCTACAGCCCATCAGCGCGACGGCGCTCGCGACGGCGACCACCGCGACGGCCCGCACCGAGATCCGACGCATAAGTGAATTCATCTGTCCCTCTGTGATTTCTGCAGCCCTGCAATTTACTTGATGCCGACGCGGCGGGTCCGCTCAATTGCCGCGCAGAGCACCTCGATTTCCTCGGGCAGGCGCGGCCCGTGTCGGTTCATGCGATCGGCGTCAAGGGTGTAAAGCTGGCCATGGCGCGTTGCCGAGAGCGTCGGAAAACGTTGCCAGAGGCTGAGTGCTTCGCCCGGCTTCCCACCTGGTTCGGCCGTGATGATCGCCTGCGGATCAGCCGCAATCACGGCCTCGATCGACACCTGGGGGGCGATCGGAGCCAGGTCCGCAAACACATTGCGGCCGCCGCATAGCGCGATGGCTTCGCTGATCACATGCCGGCCGGACAGCGTCATCAGGGGCTGGGCCCACACCTGGTAGAAGACGCGCACGGCGCTCCGATTCGCGTACTGCGCGCGCAGTGACGCGATCTTCGAGCTCAAGGCATTTGCGGCGGGCACTCCATCGCGCCCGGTCAGCGTGCCGAGTCGCGTCAGCGACCGCGCGATGTCCTCCAGCGTACGCGGCTCGCTGATGAACACCGGCACGCCGAGGCGCCGGATCGACGCAATCACGCCGGGCGGAAATCCGCTGCCCCAGAGCACGACGAGGTCGGGGCGTAGCGTCGCAATGCGTTCAAGGTCGACGCTGTGAGCGCGGGCGATCCGCGGGATGGTCGTTGCCTCCGGCGGGAAGTCGGCGTGCTCCGTCGTCCCGATGATGTTGCCGCCGGCTCCGATCGCAAACAGCTGCTCGGTCGCATGCGGTGCGAGGCTGACGATGCGCGTGGCGGGAACCGGCAGCGTTATGGTCGCGCCGTCATCATCAATCGCGGTGACGGCTGCCAATGCCTCGTGTGTGGTGGCTATCAGCACCAGCGCGAGCAGCGCCCGGGCCAAGCCGCGTGGCCGTGTCACGGCCGCGCGGGTGGGACAGCCGTCGCAGGCTCTGTCACGAAGCCGATCTTCAGCAAACCGGACTGTTGCGCGGTGGCCAGCACGAAGGCGATGCGTTCGTATCGAGTCGCCTTGTCCGCGCGCAGGTGCACTTCGGGGGCTGTCGACTGCTGGCCCGCTGCGGTGAGGCGCGCGCGCAGCTGGTCATCGCCGACGACATCGGCATCCCAGTAGACCAGCCCGTCGGCATCGATCGACAGCCTGATGGTCGCGGGCGTGACTTCTGCTGCCGGTGCCGCCTCGTTGGGCAGGTCAAGCCTGATTGCGTACGACAGCAGCGGCGCCGTGATGATGAAGATCACCAGCAGCACCAGCATCACGTCGACCAGCGGCGTGACGTTGATCTCGGCCATCGGCTGATGCGTGCCGCCGTGGCGTTCGAAGCCGCCGAAGGGCATCAGGCCTGTCCCGCCAGCCGCGAGCCGGTTGTCAGCGTGGCGTGCAGATCGTGTGCAAAGCCATCGAGTTGGCCGAGCACCATGCGGTTGGCACGCGTGAAGGCGTTGTAGGCCAGCACGGCGGGGATTGCTACCGCGAGGCCGAAGGCCGTCATGATGAGCGCCTCGCCGACCGGTCCTGCGACCTTGTCGATCGCGATCTGGCCCGACGCGGCGATGTTGAGCAGCGCCCGGTAGATACCCCAGACCGTGCCGAACAGGCCCACGAAGGGCGCAGTGCTGCCGACTGAGGCGAGGATCGTCAGACCGGCCTCGAGCCGACCCGCTGTTTCGTTGATGCGCTGGCGCAGCGCGCGGGTGATGAGCTCGGAGCGGTCGATCTGCCCTGCCAGGCTGTTCTGCGCCGCCGGGTGGGTCGCCGCGTTTGCCGCGCCGACAGCGAGCGGCACGAACACGCCTTCGCTGTCAATTGGTTTGAGGCTGGCCACGGCGGCATCGATCGTCGGCGCGTTCCAGAACTTGTCGATCTCGCGCGAAGCGCGGCGCACGCGTAGCCAGCTCCACGACTTCCAGAGGATCAGGAACCAGCTGGTGACCGACATTGCCAGCAGCAGGTAGGCGGTGAAGCGGATAACGCCATCCGCCTGTTCCCAGAAGTGGGCCAATCCCAAACCGTCGGCGATCATGAGAATCCGAGTACGTCGAACATGTCGAACAGGCCGCGTCGCTTGTCAGCGAGGAAGCGGGCGGCGCGCAGGCTGCCATTGGCATACGACTGTCGGCTGCCGGAACGATGCGTGATTTCGATGCGCTCGCCGGCACCGGCGAACATGACCGTATGGTCGCCGACGATGTCGCCGCCCCGGATGGTCGCGAAGCCGATCGACCCGGTGCGCCGTTCGCCGGTATGGCCTTCGCGTGCGTACACCGCCAGTTCCGCGAGCGGCCGGCCGAGCGCGCCGGCCACCATCTCGCCCATCTTCAGCGCCGTGCCTGACGGCGCGTCGACCTTGTGGCGGTGATGCGCCTCGATGATCTCGATGTCGTAGCCGTCGTTCAGCATGCGGGTTGCAATCTCCACCAGCTTGAAGGTTGCGTTGACGCCGACGCTCATGTTCGGCGCAAAGACGATTGCTATTTCCTCCGCGGCCGCTCGAATCGCATTCTTGCCGGCAGTGTCGAAGCCCGTCGTGCCGATCACCATCTTCACTCCCGCCGCGATGCATGCGTCAAGGTGGGCGAGTGTCGCTTCGGGCCGCGTGAAATCGATCAGTACATCGCTGCCAGTGAGCGTCGCCAGGTCCGACGCCACGCGCACGCCGGTCGAGCGGCCGAGGGTCTCGGCACAGTCGCGCCCGAGCACGGCACTGCCCGGGCGATCCAGCGCCGCTGCGAGCGTGAAATCGTGCTGCGCGAGGGTGGCCTCGATCAGCATCTGCCCCATGCGACCGGAGGCGCCGGCAATGGCGACTTTCATGGATGAGGATCGGTCCCGAGCTGTTGGCGAGCGCAATCGCTATTCGGGTGACTGGGTACCGGGAATGGTCTGCGAACCCGGGCCCGGCGTCGAGACATCGGGCATCGGGATCGCCGGCTGCTGTGTGGGTCGCGCAGTCCGCCGCGCCGTCGGCCCGAGGATCAGTGCGTCAGCTTCAGCGTCCGGGGGCATCGGGTCGGCCGTGAATTTCTCCAGCCGGTTGTCCGCAAAGAGCAGTGTCAGGCGCCGGATCTGCACTTCTCCGCGACGCGGGTTCAGGTAATAGATGTAGTCGACCCGGTCCTTGCGGAACTCGTTGGTCAGCAACGGCGTACCCAGCATGAAGCGAACCTGGTCGCGCGTCATGCCGATGCGCAGCTGGTCGACCATTTCCTTCGTCACGATGTTGCCCTGGTGCACATCAGGCCGGTAGGGGCCCAGGAAGGTCGGTGCCCACGATAGTGCCGATGACACGCCACCCTTGACGCTGGAACCGACGCTGTACATCGACTCGCAGCCGGCAAGCGCCAGCGCGAGGCTGCAGGGGATGATCAGGCGATGCAGGTGCATCAGTACAGGGCGGCGCAGCGTGGGTCGAACGCGGAACCCGTATGATACTCAGAGGCGCTGCTGAAGTAGGGTGCCCAACTGCCGCCATGCCGAACCGCACGTCCACGTCCAGCGACCTCAAGAACATCGGCCTCAAGGCCACGGTGCCGCGCCTCAAGGTTCTGGAAGTCTTCCAGCGCAGCACGGCGCTGCGCGGACTGCGCCATATGAGTGCGGAGGACGTCTACAAGGCGCTCATCGCAGAGAATATCGACGTCGGGCTTGCCACCGTCTACCGCGTACTGACGCAGTTCGAGCAGGCCGGCTTGCTGTCACGCAACCACTTCGAGGGCGGGCGCGCGATGTTCGAGCTCAACGAGGGCTCGCATCACGACCACCTGGTGTGCCTGACCTGTGGCCGCGTCGAGGAATTCGTCGACAGCGAGATCGAGGCCCGCCAGCAGCAGGTCGCTGCCGAGCGCGGCTTCAAGCTGCAGGAGCACGCACTGTCACTCTACGGCGAGTGCACCAAGCCCGATTGCGAATACCGCCGCAAGGAGTAGTCAGGCGTCGATCCGCTGCCGCGTCGTGGCATCGAACCAGTGGACCGCCCTGGCAGTGAAGCCAAGGGCCAGCATCGAGCCCGGCGCCGGATGGTCCTGCGGACCGGTGCGCACGATGATGTCGTTGCCGGCAACGATGCCGTGGATGAGATGCTCCGCGCCCAGTACCTCGACGGTCTCGACGCGCATTTCGAGGCCCCGGCCGCCAGGCTGCATATGCTCCGGGCGAAGTCCCATTACCAGCTCACGTCCGGCCAGTGCAGGCACGGCGTCCGGCAGCGCGATCTGCACACCGTCTTTGGCAGTGAAGGTGCGGCCGTCCGCCGAGGTTCTGCCCTCGAACAGGTTCATCGGCGGCGAGCCGATGAAGCTCGCGACGAAAGTCGTCGCCGGTCGCGAGTAGACGTCGTCTGGTGTCCCGACCTGCTCGGCGCGTCCGGCGTTCATCACGATCATGCGTTCCGCCAGTGTCATCGCCTCGACCTGGTCGTGCGTGACGTACAGGCTGGTCGTGCGCAGTCGGCGGTGCAGCTTCTGGATCTCGAGCCGAGTCTGCACGCGCAGCTTGGCATCGAGGTTCGATAGCGGCTCGTCGAACAGGAACGCCGCCGGCTCGCGCACGATCGCACGTCCCATCGCCACGCGCTGGCGCTGTCCGCCGGACAGCTGGCGCGGCTTGCGCGCCAGCAGCCCGTCGAGTTCGAGGATCGTCGCGGCCTCGTTGACACGCCGGTCGATCTCCGCCTTCGCCAGCTTGCGGATCTTTAGGCCGTACGCCATGTTCTCGTACACGCTCATGTGCGGATAGAGCGCGTAGTTCTGGAACACCATCGCGCAGTCGCGGTCCTTGGGCTCGAGATCGTTGACAACGCGGTCGCCGATCCTAATCGTGCCCGACGAGATCTCTTCCAGCCCCGCGACCATGCGCAGCAGCGTCGACTTGCCGCAACCCGAAGGGCCGACCAGTACGACGAACTCGCCGTTGGCCACAGTCAGGGTAATGCCATGCACGACCTGGTTCGTGCCGTAGGACTTGCGCACATCCTGGAACTCGATCGACGCCATCGTTCGTTCTTCTACTTTTCGGTCTCGACCAGACCCTTGATGAACCAGCGCTGCATCAGCAGCACGATTATTGCCGGCGGGATCATCGCCAGGATTGCGGTGGCCATGATGAGGTTCCACTCGTTGGCCGCATCGCCGCCGCCGATCATGCGCTTGATGCCGATGACGATCGGGTACATGTCCTCGCTGGTGGTGATCAGCAGCGGCCACAGGTACTGGTTCCAGCCGTAGATGAACTGGATGACGAACATCGCCGCGATGTTCGTCACCGACAGCGGCACGAGAATCGTGAAGAAGAAGCGCATTGGTCCGGCGCCGTCGATGCGTGCCGCCTCCGCCAGTTCATCCGGCACGGTCATGAAGAACTGCCGGAACAGGAACGTGGCGGTGGCGGAGGCGATCAGCGGCATGATCAAGCCCGGGAACGTATTGAGCAGCCCGAGATCGGACATCACCTCGTAGGTCGGCGTGATGCGCACCTCGACCGGCAGCATCAGCGTGATGAAGATCATCCAGAAGAAGAAGTGCTTCAGCGGGAAGCGGAAGTAGACAATCGCGAAGGCCGAGAGCAGCGAGATGATGATCTTGCCGACCGCGATGCCGACCGCCATCGTCAGGCTGACTAGCATCATCCGCCCGACGGGTGCCCGCGAGCCGATGTCGCCGCCTTCGAACAGTACCTTGCGATAGTTGTCGATCAGCAGGTCACCGGGGATCAGCGACATCGGCGCTGCCTCGACCGCCTCGGCCGTGTGGGTCGAGGCGATAAGGGCCAGGTACACGGGGAAGGCAATGACGACAATCCCCGCGATGACAACCGCGTAGGACAGGACATCGAGCCAGCGGCGCTTTTCAACCATCAGTAGTTCACTTTCCGCTCGATGAAGCGGAACTGCAGTACGGTGAGCGCGATGACGATCGTCATCAGGATGACCGACTGCGCCGCCGAACCGCCGAAGTCCAGCGCCTTGAAACCGTCGTGGTAGACCTTGTACACGAGGATCGACGTTTCCTGACCCGGTCCGCCCTGGGTCACCGCATCGACGATCGCGAATGTGTCGAAGAACGCGTAGACGATGTTGACGACCAGCAGAAAGAAGGTGGTCGGCGAGAGCAGCGGAAAGACGATGCTCCAGAAGCGCCGCCACGGGCCGGCGCCGTCGATCGCCGCCGCCTCGATCAGCGACTTCGGTATCGCCTGCAGGCCGGCGAGGAAGAAGACGAAGTTGTAGCTGATCTGTTTCCAGACCGCGGCCATCACGAGCAGCGACAGCGCCTGCCGGCCATTCAGCAGGAAATCCCAGTGCACCCCGGCGCGGTTGAGCCAGTGTGCAACGACGCCGAGCGTTGGATTGAACATGAAAAGCCACAGCACGCCGGCGATCGCCGGTGCCACCGCATACGGCCAGATCAGCAGCGTCTTGATCGTTGCCGCGCCGCGCAGCAGTCGGTCCGCGAAGACCGCCAGAAACAACGCTATGCCGAGGGCAAATCCGGCGACCAGTACCGAGAAAACGGCTGTGACGCGAAACGAGGCGAGGTAGCCGGGATCGTTGAAGAGAACGCGGAAGTTTTCGAGGCCAACGAACTCGACGTTGGCGCCGAAAGCGTCCTGGATCAGGACGCTCTGGTAGAGCGCCTGCCCGGCGGGCCAGAAGAAGAAAATGATGGTGATCGCGAGCTGGGGCGCGACCAGCGCGTAGGGCAGCCAGCGGCTGCGGAAAAAGGCGCGCTTTTCCAAGTGCGCAGCTCGAGCGGCACGCTCGGCCGGCCGCGGACGCGGCCGGCCGAACTGCCTACTTGCTCGTCTTCTCGAAGCGCTCCAGTTGCTCGTTACCGCGCTTGATCATGTCGGCCAGCGCCTGCTGGACGGTCTTCTTGCCCGACCAGATGTTTTCCATCTCCTCGTCGTTGATCGTCCGGATCTGCACGAAGTTGCCGAGGCGGATGCCGCGCGACTTGTCGGTCGTCTTCACGATCATCTGCTGCACCGGAACGTCGGTGCCCGGGTTCTTGTCATAGAAGCCCGACTTCCTGGTCAGATCGTAGGCCGCCATCGTGATCGGCAAGTAGCCGGTCTCTTGGTGGCTCTTGGCCTGGATCTCCGGCCTCGACAGGTAATTGAAGAAATCCGCAACGCACTTGTACTCGTTAGGCTTCTTGCCCGACATGACCCACAGGCTGGCGCCGCCGATCACGGTGTTCTGCGGCGCGCCGGCAACGTCGGGGTAATAGGGCAGGGTCGACATGCCGAATTCGAACTTGGCGTTCTTTTTGATGTTGCCGTAGGCCGACGACGATGCCGTGCTCATGATGCATTCGCCGGAGTAAAACGGTGCATCGCCTGCGTTGCCGCGGCCCTTGTAGACGAACAGGCCCTGCTTGGCCATGTTCGCGAGGTTCTCGATGTGGCGCACGTGCAGCGGCGTGTCAAACGCCAGCCGCGACGAGGTGCCCCCGAAGCCATTGTTCTTGGTCGCGAACTCGGTGTTGTGCCAGGTGGAGAAGCTCTCGAGCTGGGTCCAGCTCTGCCAGCTCGTGGTGAACGGGCACTTTTCCCCGCTGGCCTTCAGCTTCGCCGCCGCCAGCGCGACCTCGGGCCATGTCTTCGGCGGCTTGTTGGGATCCAGGCCGGCTTTCCTGAAGGCGTCCTTGTTGTAATAGAAGACGGTCGTCGAACTGTTCAGCGGGTAGGACATCATCTGCCCATTGGGGGCGGTGTAGTAGCCGGTCACCGCTGGCACGTACACCTTGGGGTCGAACTTGTAGCCGGCCTTGTCCATCACTTCTCCGACCGGGACGATCGCTCCCTTGGAGCCCATCATCGTCGCGGTGCCGACCTCGAAGACCTGCAGGATATGCGGCGCATTGCCGGCGCGGAACGCGGCGATTGCTGCGGTCATCGAGACGTCGTAGGCGCCCTTGTAGGTGGGCGTGACCTTGCACTGTTGCTGGCTGCCATTGAAGCCGCCCGCCAGGCCGTTGACCCAGTCCCCCAGAGCGCCAGGCATCGAGTGCCACCACTGCACTTCGGTCTGGGCCAGCGCGCCGGTTGCACCGAGTGCCAGCACTGCAGCCGTTGCACTCTTCGCGAAAGTCTTGCGGAACATGGGTCTCCTCCGGTAGTTGAATTCTGGCGAAACAACGTGTCGCGACTGTTACGATAGCCCGCCTGTGGTTCCCGGGCAAAGTGCGCCAATGCCCATGCTCTCCGCCGGTCGTCTCCCGCTTTACGCCAGCCTAGTCCGCCTGGACAAGCCGGTCGGCACCCTGCTGCTGCTGTGGCCCACCCTCACTGCGCTCTGGGTTGCGTCGGATGGCGTGCCGAGCGCGCTGCTGGTCGCGGTGTTCGTGCTTGGCACGTTCCTGATGCGCTCGGCCGGCTGCGCCATCAATGATGCGGCCGACTTCCGGTTTGACGGCTATGTGAAGCGCACCGCCAATCGCGTGGTCGCCCGCGGCGACGTGAGTCCGCTCGAGGCGGTGGCGGTCGCGGCCGCACTTTGCGCGCTCGCGGCCCTGTTGTTGCTCTTCCTGAACGAAGCGGCGATGCGTCTGGCTCTGATAGCCGCTGCCGTCGCCGGCACGTATCCGCTGGCAAAGCGATTCTTCCCGATACCGCAGCTGTATCTGGGCGTCGCGTTTTCCTTTGGCATCCCGATGGCGTTTGCCGCCGTGCTCGGCGAGGTGCCGAGGCTCGGCTGGCTGTTCTTCGCAGCGAACATGTTCTGGGTCGTCGCCTATGACACCGAATACGCGATGGTGGACCGGGACGACGACTTGAAGCTCGGCATCCGCTCGTCAGCAATTTTCTTCGGTCGCTGGGACGTCGCGGCGGTGATGGCGTGCTACGGTGGCTTCTTCTCGCTGATGTTGCTGGTCGGCCATGGCATCAATGCGACCTGGCCGTACTACGCGGGCTGGTCCTTCGGCGTGCTGTGTGCCCTCTACCATCATTCACTGATCCGCGCACGCACCCGCGACGGCTGCTTTGCCGCGTTCCGCCACAACAACTGGGTCGGCCTGGCGTTGTTCGTCGGCACCGTCGCACACTACATGACGTGAGTCGCGCAGCGCGACGCGATGGTGGCGACCCGACATCGCGCACGCACTGGCAGCGCATCAACGCCGACACGTTTCAGGTTGCTCGCCAGCGGTGCGCAGAGGCTGACTGGGCTGACGTCGCGGCGTTCACCTATCAGCGCGTGCGCTGATCGTCGCCGCCCTC
>Ga0316622_100001796_pt1 | contig 14353 bp, 10 predicted proteins | sample OWC_Aug_OW2_C1_D_FD_207646 | JGI IMG/M metagenome (GOLD analysis project Ga0316622, IMG submission 207646) | Wetland soil microbial communities from Old Woman Creek delta, Ohio, United States - OWC_Aug_OW2_C1_D5_C | ecosystem: Environmental > Terrestrial > Soil > Wetlands | place: USA: Ohio... | reverse complement strand
CACATGGATTCCGAAGACTGTCCCCACCGTGGCGTAGCGGCCGAGGGCCGCCAACCGAAATCGGCGCCTCTTCTCAGACCAGCGACGTAGCCTATATCCCCGCAGGGACGACAGGGCATTGTAAGCCGCCAGTCGGCCCATTGAAATTTCCCGTCGCGCCATGAAGGGAACCGGTTCTTCGCTCCCAACGCAATCCGCTATGACCTCTATGTCTTCCGCACCGTTGAGCCGAAGGAAGTCGTCGACAGGCAGCCGACCATCCGATCGAGCCTTTGGGAGAGTAGAGACAACTTGAGGCCGAGAAGCCAATGCACCCACGACGGTGCGGCACGGCAGTCTTCCTCCCGAGCCAAAGATCACCTCGTCAGGGGTTAGGGCAACGACTTTCGTTCCGGTCATTACCTCCACGCCCATCTTCTCCAATCTGGAGCGGGCAGCTAACCCCATGGCGGAATCAAACTTCGGGATTACCCTGTCTTTCTCCTCGAAGAGAACGACGCGCGGTTCGTCCTCCCCGATTCCAGAGTACGAGACCAGCGCCGAATTGATCAGCTCTCGAATCTCCGCCGCCGTGGCCGCCCCACGGAGCCCCGCGCCCACAACCGAGAAGGTCAGCAGCGCCTTCCGCGCTTCCGGATCGGAGACCGTCTCGGCCCGTCCCATCCGCTCCAAGACTCGCTGACGAAGGAAAAGCCCGTCTCCGATCGTCATGATAGGGAGAGCGTGCTCCAGGAGGCCTGGAACCCCGGCAAAGCTGGCCTCGGGGTCGAGGGCAAGCACTAGTTGGTCGTAGGCGATGGTCAGGGTTTCCCCCGAAGGCAGAGCGAGCTGGACCGCCTTGGCCGCGAGGTCCAGCGCGGTGACTTGCCCTTGTAGGAACCGCGTCCAGGGGCAGAGGCGCCGGATCGAATTGACGATATTTCCGGGCTGAATAGCGCCCCCGATGACCTCGGGAAGCAGGGGATGGAACAGAAAGTTGCTCTCGAGGTGGACTAGGGTGACCTGTACATTCGTGAATTTCCCCAAAAGGCGCTCCAACCGCATGGCACAATGGATGCCCGCAAAGCTTCCCCCCAGGATGGTAATCCTTCCGGGCGTGTCCTCGGCCACGGGACGGCGCCACTGCCCAGCCCCATTGGTGATGAAGGACACCAAGAGCCCATAGAAAATGGTGTGCCCGAAGACGTTCTCCCCCAAGAGCACGCTGAAGAACGCGAAGGCCCCGAAGAGGACGAGGGACAAGGGGCGCATCAGGACGCCCGCCACGATGAGAGCGCCGGAGAGTGTTTCCACCAGGGCCATCCAGAAGACAAACGTCCCGGGGGCAAGCCCGAGGGTGGGTACGTGGTGGGTCTGGAGGATCGCCAGCATGAGATTGGGCTGGAAGGCTTTATACGCGAGTCCGAGATACACCAGGTTCAGGCCGGCCACCATGCGCAGGAGCCACTGCGCTCGCTCGCGGGGTTGGTCCTCCAACCAGCGCGCGATCCTCCTGGTCCCAGGGATCGAGGGTAACGGCACGTAGTACGCACCGGCCCCCTGCACCAGGAGGTAGATCGCGGCCCCTCCCACGAGACCGATGTAGGCCACCATGCCGTAGCCGAAGAGGAAGAGCCCCAGGAGGCCGAGCCCGAGGAGCACGGCGGCCGCCCCCCGGACGTAGATCCCGAAGAGGAGACAGAAGGCGACCACCGCTTCCACCCAGGCAATCCATCCCCATCCCGGTCCCAGGAGGCGGAGTTCGAGGTCAGGCGCCACCAATGTCGGGGCCTCGAAGAGTCCGGTCCCGCTGCGCGGGGCGAGGCCGAAGGCTGCCATCCCCAGGAGGATAAAGAGCGCCACGCGCAGGGCAAGGGCGGCATACCCCCCGTAGGAGGCTAACCGGACCTGGAGATCCGGGAAGAGCTCCCGGGCGCCCGTATAGTTGAGGAGGATCCACCCCGACAGGAAGAGGAGCGTGACGGTGACCATGGAAATGTTAGTGGCGTTCAGGTGGGTGAAGATCTCGGGCAGCGGCTTGGCGTTCCACTCGGCCATTTCCTTTGCACTCAGGACCCATTGTTCGTGGGCCAGGGCAGGCGGGAGGGCGAGGAGGAGGGAGAAAACCAGGAACGTGGACAACCCAAAGACCAGTCGCCGAAGGGAGACACCAGTAGTCATTAGCGTTCTCTCCTCATGGGAGTGCGGTGGCGGGTCGCTTCGTTTCGAGCAAGGCTGCCAGTAGGCTGGGCCGACCGGGGTCTTGGAAGGGGTGAGGCAGCAATTCTCCCGGTGCGATCGCAGAACGATGACGGTTCGCGCCACACCCCCCGGCTGGGCTAGAAGGAACATGCCGTGCCGGGGCTTCGCGTGTGGCGCGAGAAAAATCCCCCCGGTGCGGTTGGGCGTGGCGAGACAGGCCTACGGCTCTCTGGAGAATTCGGCAGGAGTTTCGCAACGTGAGGCGGCGCACGGACCCGGCACCAGTTGACCCCTGGAACGCGTGCGCCACGCCATCGGACATTGCCGTATGCCGGCGATGGGGATGTGCTTGTGAGCCGCGCGGGACGGCTATGATCCCCTCCGTATTGTGCACGCCGCACAAATCGCGAGTGCAAATCCCCTTCTCACAGCAGGGAGCAGGCGTGGGTATTGGTTTCCTTGAGGACCTCTTCAATAAGAAAGCAGAAAAACGTGGGCTTATCAACATTGATGAATTGCGTAGGCGACGCTTACGGATACGAGCAAGTACGAGACTCACAAATCGCCCGACTTCGCCCTTTCGGCCTGTGCCATACGTCTTGCCATCATTTGCTCAAAGCTCCGGCGAAAATCCGGAAGGTTGGCGACGAGCGCGTGGAAATCACCTTGATGGAGTGACAAGACATCCATCGCTTTCACGCAGCGAATTGTCGCTCCCCGCGCCCGCTGATTCAGGAGGGCCATTTCACCAAAATACTCGCCGGGGTGCAGATGGGCGATGACGCGCTTCGAGCCGTTCTCCTCGCATTCCACTTCGGCTTCTCCGCTCAAGAGAATATTCAGTGAGTCCCCAAGATCCCCCTGATGGAAAACGATCTCTCCCGCTTCAAAATGGGCCTGCGAAACTCCGTGCGTGCGGCCAAGCTTTAGTTGCACCATTTCGGGCGGGATCAGCAGATCGAGCGCCCAGGCGATTGCGACCTTCAGCTTCCGTTCGATTCCAGGAAGCTTCAGCAGGTAGATGGTGCGCCAGAGAAACCAGGCCGGAAATCCGGAGAATTTGATACGTCCGAAGAGCTCCGCGACAGCACTGCGGTAACCGAGGGAGCCCATCTTTCCCAAACCCCTGAAGTCGAAAGCCCTTTTTTCGCCACCGCGTATGCCCGCCACAATATTCCGCGCCGCTACCTTCGCCTGCCGCGTGGCGTACTGCGCTGTGGGGGGACAGAAACCTTTGCCGTCGGGGCTTGGAATCAAGGCACAGTCTCCGAGTGCCCAGAGCGTTTCCTGGTTTTCAACCTGAAGGGTAAGCGTTGCCTTCACCCTTCCTTTGTCTTTAGGAAGGTCAAGGGCCTCGATTATGGGGTGGGGCGAAGAAGGAACCGTCGAAACCAGAGTTCTGGTCGGAATACGTTCGTCGTTTTGGAGCACAGCGGCATCAAAACTTGCAGAGCGCAGTCGGGACTTCAATCGAATTTCGAGGCCTCGTTTCCGCAGAAGCCGCTGGGCGTACAGACTCAGCTCTTCGCTCATTTCCCTGTCAAGAATCCGCTCTCCGGAGTGGAGAAGGATCACGCGAAGCTCCGACGCATCAACATTGCGGTAGTGCTTGGCCGCGCGCCGGACAAAATCGTTGAGCTCTGCGGCGACTTCCACGCCCGAGAATCCTCCCCCTGCAATCACAAACGTCAGCAGCTGTTGCTTCAGGCCGGCGTCTTGTTCAATCGCCGCCTCCTCCAAGGCATGAAGGATATGATTACGGAGATGGATCGCGTCGGCGAGGTTTTTCAGCGGGAATGCGTGCTCGCTCAGTCCGACCAAGCCTCGAAAATCGGTCACCGTCCCGAATGTGAGGACAAGATGCTCGTAGGAAAGAATGTACGGACGAGGGAGAAATCCACGGCTAAGTGTGATCGTTTTCTGGACAAGGTCAACCGCCTCGACATCCCGCACGAACAGGCTTGTTTTCGGAAGAAGTCGGCGGATAGGGCTGACGGTGTCGAGAATACCGATGGTGCCAGAGATGATCTCGGGAAGCAAGGGCTGGAAGACGAAATAGTTCTCACGGTTCACCAGGACGATTTCAAAGTCCTCCTTGGTCCCGAGAAGCTTCTCGAGATACCGCGCCGTATAGACACCGGCGAATCCTCCGCCGAGAATGACGACACGGGGTTTACGGTTCGAAATTGTGGGCATAGGCCGAATCTGTCTCACCTTACGTGAAGCGGATTTCAGTACAGGGTTATGAACCCTCACCCCGCCAACAACGCAGAAAGAAAACGATCTCTCTCCTCAAGGAAACGGAGGTCCTGTTCCACGAGTGTTGCAGGCTAATGGACTATCACAACCCAGGCAGTCTCGTCGCATTTTGCCCAACGACATTCGCCAAATCAACCGGGGCACGCCAACTCTTCAACGTCGGGAAGTCCACTTGACCCAAGACTCGGAGGTCATGGCCGCAAGGATTCATGCCGCGTCAGGCCATAGGCGCGGGCGGAAACGCGTCATTCGGGTACTGGGGCATCTCTTCTCGCCCCGCGCGTGGCGTTCCCGGACGGCCCGATGCTCGACGCAATGAAAGACGGCGCGCGACCCTCGGCGGGTTCGCGCGGGGTCCTCCTAACCGGCCCGCCCGTCCGGCCGCTAGAGCGAGTTCAAGAAGGCGACGAGGTCCGTCTTCTCCTGCTTGGTGAGGCCGACCTGGAAGCGTTCGTTGTAGAAATCCACCACGTCTTCCAGCGTGTCGGCCATGCCGTTGTGGAAATACGGTGCGCGCGCCGCAAGGCCGCGAAGGATCGGGCCCTTGAACTCACCTATGTGCGCCCACTTGCCCGTGCGGGCCGCGCGGCCCGGATCGGTCACGCGCCTCGTGTTGCTCGGGTTACTCCAGTCCAGGTCCTGGTTGGTGTTCGGATCGATCCTGTGGAACGTGAAGACCGGCAGACCCGACACCGCCTCCTGCCCGAGCGCCACCGGCGCCGGCTCAACGACGCCAATGTCGATGGGGAGTCGCGTCGAGTGGTCCCCCACGTTCGGCAGGTCGTGGCAGCTGCTGCAAGCGCCGTTGGGGATCGATGCGGGTCCGGTGATGGTCGCCCCGTGGGAGGGGCCGGAGATCGGCAGCGTGATGCTGGCGTTGTTCAGGCCGCCCACGCCAGTGATGTTGAGGCGTAGCGAGTTGAACAGCTTCTCCCCGCGGGCGATGCTTGCGCGGTGGGGGTTGGGGTCGTTCTCCCACGCCCTGTAAATCATGAAGGCCTCAGGATCGAAAGGCTGGAGCGTCTTGAAGTCTCCCTCGAGCACGTCATTCATGCCGAAGTAGAACGGCTCCCCGGCGAGCTTCTCCGGGCCGCCGAGTGCGCCCCGCGCGTCCAGACGGCCGGCGCCGTGCGCCTCCGCCTGCGCGGTGAAGAGGGTAACCTCGAGGTCGAGAAACTGCTGCGCGAGCGCGTTCTTTTCGACGACTGTGAACGTGTGACCGTCGGCGGCCTTGTTGTCGGGCGCGAGCCGGCCGACGATCGCGTCGAAACCGACCGTCAAGAGCCCGGACAGCGTCGGTATGCCCACGGGTGGATCCTCGGGGTTTGGGTTTGCCGTGTTCCGCCCGTCCCACAAAGCCGCGGTGAGGAACTTAAAATTGGTGGTGGGCAGCGGCCGCCGGTGCAACCACAGGCGAGGGTCGCCTGTTGCCGGATCTGTGCCGGTCAGCGCGAAATAGGCGTCCGGCTTGCCGACCGTGTCCCCGTTTGGAAGCGTGGTCGTGGGCAGGTCCGGGATCGACGGATCCACGACGCCAACGAGCCGGAACTCGGCACGCGGATTGTCCGTCGGAAGTCTCAGTGGCACCTTACTCACCGCAAGCCCCTTCTCCAACATCAGGCTGTACGCCGCGCGGAGCTGGGCGCGGCTCGCGTTGGGCGGCAGCGCCTGGGCCGCGACGGGGTTGTTTGCCGCATCGGGCAGGAACAACGGGTGCGTGCCGTGGCTCTTGTCGAAAAGGTTTCTGGCGTGCTCCGCCGAGAGGCTAAACGCGTCGGACGCGAAGTGGCAGTGCTCGCAGGTACGGGGCGTGGAGCCCACCGGCTGGAAGAACGGGTTCGTCCGGTCTACGAACCCCGCGGTCGTAAACGTGCGCATGACGCCCGCGTCGTTCTTCTCGCCATTCCTGTTGGGCACACGGTCCTTGTCGGCGAACGCACCTCCAGTTACGCACAGAACTACGGCCCCGGCGAGTGCTACGGCCCACGAGAGCCGTCGCCGGCGGAGATCCTTCGCGCGATGAGCGATCCTGTTCATGTTCCCCCCGTTTGTAGTTGGCGTGATAAGGATCATCTTTCACGAGACGCTCTCCCAGCAACTCCGTTGACCCCCCCAGTTTGCATTACTGTGAAGAGTGTGTGGGGCCAGGCCGACATAGACATAATTGTTGCGGAAACAGCCCATGAGGCCGGCATGAGAAGCGAATGCGCTCATGTTCGCTCCGCGTCGGCCATGAAGACCTTCCGGCCCTCGGCGTCGTCGATGTGGGTGGCAAGGTGCTCGAACAGCTCGTGCGGGCTCGTGACCTTTTTGGCCGCGTGGCGGACGAGGATTCGAGCCAACGGTCCAATCTGGCGGGTCAGCATCTGCTCGGCTCGGGCGAGCAGCTCCGGGCCGATCTCGCGGGGTGTTTCTGTGTCTTGTGGCCCAGGCGGTCCTGCGGAGTCCGGTTGGCCCCGGCCCTTCGCCGGGCTGCGCGGGGCCTCGACGAGGCCGGCCAGGCCCGCCAGGAACACCGCGCGGTGAGATTCCGGAACGTTCTCGGCCAGCATCTCGCAGAGAGTCCGCACATCGGTCGCGCGTTCGGCCGCTCTGCGGACGACCAGCTTCGCCACCGGGCCGATCTCGCCGGTGAGGGCCGCGGTCAGCCGGCTGAGGGCCGAGGGGTCGAGGTGACCGTCGGGCCCGGCCCCGGTGGCCTGCAGGACCGACGGATCCGGCCCCCCCTGCGGCAGTGCCGTCGCGGCCCGCCCACCAAGGGTCGCAGAGAGTTGGACCTCGTACACCTCGTGCTGCCGCACGTGCTTGTCGCGGTGGGAGCCGGCGTAGTGGAAGAGCTGGACGTACTCCGGGGACAGACGCGAGACGACCTCGTAGTAGGAGCGGGACACGAGGATTTGATTCGGCTCGGCGAAGCTCATCACCCGCTGGGCCACGTTGATACCGTCACCAATGGCATTGGTGTGGCCGTTGATGTCCTTTATCACCCGCACGGGCCCCAAGTTGATGCCCAGGCGGAGCCGCAGAGCGTGGGGGTCCGGTGTCTCCAGCACTCGGCTGCGGAGATTGTTGGCGGTGAAGAGCGCGTCCTCGGGATCGCCCAGGAAGCAGAGGGCGGCGCCGTCGCCGGTGTCGAGGACGAGCCGGTCCGCCGCCGCCGTGTGCTCGAGGGCCGCAGCCAGGAAAGCGCTGAACCGCGCCTTCAGCGTGAACTGCTGGGAGACGAGTTTCTGAGAGTACTGCACGATGTCCGCGAAGACGACGGAGCACATGCGGTTTCCGGACCCGAGGTGGTCCACATCCATGGCAGCGCCATCAGCCATCGATCATCTCCAGTGCCTTCTGGAGGCTCCGGCGCATCCGGTTGAACGCCCGGCCCAGCATCGCGATCTCGTCGCGGCCCCGCTCGGCGAACTCGGGATTCTCGAAGTTCCCCGTGCTGATCTGCTCCGCGGCCATCGCCATGCGGGAGATGGGTTGGACGATCATCCGGCTCAGCATCACGTTGAGGACGACGAAGACGAGGGCGAACACCGCGGCCAGGGAACCCATGAACGTGTAGAAGGCGCGCTCGGCGTTCCGGACCGGCACGGCCATCGGCACCGACACCACCTGGGCTCCGATGATGTCATGGAGCTTCCAGCCGAAGCCGTTGGCGGGACCATAGATGCGGATCATGGTCGGCGGGGCGGCCTCCGGCGTGGTGTGGCACGGCAGGCAACTCGGGTTGCTGACTGTGATGGGTCGGGCGATGTATAGCGCCCGGCCGGTGGGAGTGTCACGCTCGCCGATCAGCTCCGTCACCGCCGATCGATTCTTGAACTCGTTGACGAGGTCGGTCTCCCAGTCGGTGGCCCGGTTGAGCGGATTGGTCGGGTTAAGGGTGGCCTCCTTGTACGAGTAGTCCGGGTACTTCTTGTGGATCTGCTTGAGGGTCTGGGTGGCGGCGTACGCCGGCACGCTCTGCGGCAGGAACACGCGCATCAGCTGCAGATCGAGCTGAGGACGGACTTGCTCTACCGTGTAGGCGCGGATGGCCAAGGCCGCCTCCATCATGAGGTCCGCGGTCCGCACGACCTCTTGGCGGGCGTCCCGCTGGAGGAGCCCCCAAGAGATGTAGGCAGTGACGGCGAGGCCGAGGACGAAGACGACGAGCAGGACGAGGTTGAACTTGAGCCTCAGGCCCATGAGTCTCTCCTCACTTGCACTCCCCGAGCTGCGAATGCGCCCGGGTGAAACCGATCAAGCTGAACGTGGCGGAGTGGGTCCCGGTCGCTGGCCAGGTGGGCCAGAATCGGAGCTGGACCCTCGCGCGCAGCCCACGCTTGAACTGCTCGACGAGAGCGGCGTATCGGGATTCGAACACCGCCGTGCGCGGGTCGGCGAGCCGATCCATCGGGACAATCTCTTGCTCGTCCACCACGATGCGGATGTCCTTGGAGCCGGCGTCGAAGACGGACGGGGAGAACACGGACACCATCTTCCCGTCGATACGGATGAGGGCGGTGGTCGTCTGGTAACCGTCAGTCAGCGGCTCCGGGGAGGACTCGAGGACACACCCCGAGCCGACGCTCGGTTTCACCGTCCATTCCGCGCTGACGCGTGCCGGCTCCGCCACCAGGAGGATCGAGACGAGCACCGCCAGGATCCCTGTGGTCAGCATACATACCCTCCGACTGGTCTCGCGCACCTGAACTCCCCCGAAAGACGCAAGCGCGGGGAGGACATCGAGTTTTTGGGGACCGCAGACTACAGGAGCGAAATCAAATCGAGACCGACCACAGGCGCTCGCTCCGTGCGACCGAGCCTGAGCGGCGAATCGCCCGTCGCCTCTCCAGACACAAACGCCCCTGTCAACCATGGCACCACGGTCGACGGGGGCGTCCCAGCGTTCTCCTCGGCCTCTTTCCACCGACATGGTTAGTTTCCTGAAGACCGAACGCTTTGATCTTTAATGAGGAGTGAATAACTCCTAATACAAGAGTTAATCGGGCACGTCAAGACCAAACTGCGCGACTCACTAGACTGCCCGACGGGGCCGTCGGCCAACTCGGCGCTGATGGTCTCATGGTGTTCATGGGCGACGGTCCCTCACGTTTGCTCGAATGTCCCCCTTCCAATAGCTATCGAATCCCGCTGCCATTGCAGGGTCCCTACTGAAGGCGACCCTTGGCTACAAAGACCGTTCCCTGAATTTCCCTGAATATTGAAGGCGAGCACCACCGGGCGTCTCTGTGGTGCGGGGGACGCGTGGTCCGGTCGCCTATCTGCCGTCGTGCGAACAGGGCCGCAGCCCAAACACGCTTGACCGTTACGTACGCCGGAGTTAGGATAAAACACCGACTCGCTCCGCTTTCCGTTACCGTCTCAGTCATGCTTGGGACTGGATGGCCGAGCTGGCCGCAGCTCGGTCGGACAGGAGCGGCCGAGCGATGGGACGGTGGAAAGCGGAGTGGCCGGCGTAATCGCTCACGGAAGGAGGGGGACATGGCGAAGGTCTTGCGGTGCGGGGATCTCATGGCGGGGTGTCAACATGTAGTGCGCGGCGCGACCGAGGAGGACGTCCTGCGGCAGGCCGCCAAGCATGCGGCCGAGGCACACAACATTAAGGAGGTCACGCCCGACCTTGCCGCGAAGGTCAAGAGCAAGATTCGGACAGAGTAGTAGGGAGGCCCACGCCGGGGTCCATCCCCGCTGTGGGCCTCCAATGAGACGAGCCACAAGGCCCCGTCCCCTCAGCCTCGCCTATGACCCCGCTGATCTCGACCTTCCAGAGGCCATCGAATTCCGCTGCCCACACCACCGCACGCGTGCGAGGCTCGGCCGCCCTTGCCGGGTCCCCGCTTACACAACGCGCTTGCGGAAGCTCAGGACCGCCCACCAGAGCAGGACGACGACGAATCCGGAGAGGACGGCCAGGTCGTTCGAGACCTGGGCGAAATCGGCCCCGCGCAGAGTGACGGCCCGAACGGCACGCGAGAAGTACATCAGCGGAAAGAGGTACGAGATGGGGCGGATGTAGTCCGGGATGGCCTCGAGGTGGCCGAACGCCCCGGAGAGCATGAAGACCGGCAACACGTAGAACACGGCGATCTGGACCGCCTGGAACTGGGAGCGGGACACGACCGAGATGAGCAGGCCCGTCGCCAAGGACGACAGGACGAAGAGTCCGCACAGGGCGAGCAGGAGCGGCAGGTTCTCCCCCGCGGGCACGTTGAACCAACGATCGGCGACGAAGAGGATGGTGGCCACGTTGACCAGCGAGATGCCGAAGTAGGGCAGGACCTTCCCAAGGATCAGCTCGGCCCGGCTGATGGGAGACGCCATGAGTTGGTCGAGGGTCCCCCGCTCCCGCTCCCGTGTGATGCTGATGGCCATGAGCATCACGGTGAGCAGCTGCAGGGTCAGCCCGATGACGCCGGGCATGACATAGCTCAGAAACTGCAGGCCGGGATTGTAGCGAATTTCGGTCTGCACGTAGACGGGCCGGATCAACCGAAGGCCTTGGTCGGGCCTGACCCCGCGGGCCCACAAACCTTTGATCGCCCGCTCGGTGTTGTAGCGCTGAATGACGCGTTTCGCCACCCCCTCGACGATCGGCGCCGAGGTGTTGTCCGTCCCGTCCAGGAGCAGCTGGAGCTGCGCTTCCCCGCCCGCCTCGATCTGGCGCATGAATCCTTTGGGAATGATGATGGCCGCCTTGATCTTGCCGTGGGCCAAGAGGGCCTGGGCCTCCTCCAGTGTGCTCGATGCTTGTCGGATCCGGACTTCGTCGTACGTGCTGAACGCCGTGGCGATGACGTTGGATTCCGGCGATCCGTCCAGGTTCAGGATCACCGAGGGGATCTGGCGGAGCTCGCCGGTCTCCAGCGCCTTGCCGAAGAGGACTGTGAGGATGATCGGCATCACCAGGATGAGGACAAGGCTCCGCCGATCGCGCTGAATCTGCCGGAGCTCCTTCATGGCCACATGGCCGATGACAGCTAACATCCTCAGGACCCCGAGGCGCCATTTCTCGTCGTGCGAGGCAGCGCCAGAAGGACCTCCTCAATGGTGGGCACACTGGCCGGACTCCCCGGACGGGGACCCCGGCGTCTGGGGGGCGGCCCCGGGCCGCCGAACCAGGCCCCGCCGTCGGGCTGAAGGCGCCAGGCGCGTGCCCGTAGAGACTCACCAGCGCGACGCCGTCGAGACCCCGCGCCGCCGCCGCCGGGCTGCCCGGCGGGTCATCAGGTCCATGCCTTCAATCGCCAAAGACAACGGCGCGCCGACTCCTCGCAGGCTGGCGCGCGGTTGGCGACCCGCCCCGGGTACGGTCCCTTATACTGGAGGCGACGGAAGAGTGTCAACCGTCTTCCCTGTTCTTTCTCCGAATGGCTGTGTGGGGTTGGAGAGAGAAGCGAGGGCGTCGAGTCCGGATCAGGCTGCTGAAGAATCCTCCCGGACTTCCTGGGGTGCCCCTCCCGTTGAGAGCAGGAGGCCAGAGGTAACCCCCCCATGCGAGCTTACCTTGGAAGGCATGCCCGTGGCCTTTCGCGCTTGACACGAGTATCCGAGCCGCCGATAATCACCGGCGCCTACGCAGATTGAGGCCCGTTATGACCGTCATGGGAACGGGCCCGGCAGATTCCAGTCGCACCGACCCACCACGCAAGTCCACTGTATTTGCTTGGGGTTGGCCAGGGGGATATACATGTCGTTCGATCTTCGCGAAATGATCAAGCGCCATCAGGGTGAGCAGTTCTCCTTGCTCTCGGGGTATATTAACCCCCAGATGGCGAAGGTCCTGAAGATCCTTGGGTTCGACCCGGTGTACGTGCGGGGGCAGGGGGCCCACCTCTGGGATGATCGGGGCAACGACTATCTCGACATGTTGGCGGGCTTCGGGGTGTTCGCCGTGGGCCGCTCCCACCCCAAACTCAAGGAGGCTATTCGCCAATACCTGGACCTGGACAGCCCCAACTTGGTGAAAATGGGGACTCAGCTCCTTGCCGGCCTCCTCGCCCAGAAGTTGGTTGACGAGTTCGCCCCCCGAGGGCTTGACACGGTCTTCTTCTGCAACTCCGGGGCGGAGGCCGTGGACGGCGCCCTCAAGTTTGCCCACGCCTTCACGAAGAGGCGGAAGTTCCTCTTTTGCGACCATGGATACCACGGCCTGACCCTCGGGACTCTGGCGATCAACGGTTGCAAGGAGTTCCGGTCAGACTACGAGGCCGTCCTGGGCGGCGGGACGGAGATCCCCTTCGGCGACTCGGCACGGCTAGAGGCTGAGCTTTCGCGGGGCGACGTGGCAGCCTTCGTGGTGGAGCCCGTCATCGGCCATGGGGTGTTTATCCCCCCGGACGACTTTCTCCCGCGGGCGCGAGAGCTGTGCACCCGCCACGGCACCCTCATGATCGCCGATGAGGTTCAGACCGGTTTCGGCCGCACGGGAAAGCTGTTCGCCTGCGAGCACTGGAATGTGGTGCCCGACATCATGACGCTCTCGAAATCGCTCTCGGGCGGCTACTGCCCGGTTGGGGCCATCCTCTACCCGCGGAAGGTCTACGACAAGGTCTTCTCCTCCCTCGACAGGTGCATGGTCCACTCCACCACCTTCGGACAGAATGACCTGGCCGCGGTCTGCGGCCTGGCCACCCTCGAGGTGATTCGGGAGGAGGGCCTCGTCGAGAACAGCGCGCGGATCGGCGCATACCTGGTAGACCGGCTGCGCGGCCTGGCCGAGAAGCACGAGCTCATTCGGGAGGTGCGGGGCCGCGGCCTCATGATCGCCATCGAGTTTGGGCAGCCCCGCTCGCTGGCCCTGAAGACCGGCTGGAAGATGATCCATGGGCTCAATCAGGATCTCTTCTGCCAGTCGATTTTGGTGCCCCTGATCATGGACCACCATATCCTGGCCCAGGTTTCCGGCCACGGCAGGGATATCATCAAGCTGATCCCACCTCTGGTCTTCAACCAGGCCGATGCAGACCGGTTCATCGAGGCCTTCGACCAGGTTCTCGCCGCGGCGCACCGACTCCCGGGACCGATCTGGGAGGTCGGCTCCCGCCTGGCCAAGGCGGCCCTGCGATAGGGGCGGCGGGTTCCCGGTATGCTCGAGCCATGAATCCCCATGTGGACCTGGAGCGGGGAAGGTCCGCGTCCCCGACTCCGATCACGGTGCTCCGCGGGATCCTCGGGTCCCGCGCCGCGTACGGCGGCCTCGCGGTGGGCCTCGCCCTCTTCGCTGCGGTCATCGCCTGGCAGGGGATCGACGACGTGTCGGCAGCCCTCCGGCAGGCGGGATGGGGGATCCTCGCCGTCGCGCTCCTCCATCTCCCGCAGGTCTGGGCCGACGCCATGGGCTGGCGCAGCCTGATCCCGGCGGAGCAGCAGCCGCCACGGCGGACGATGATCTGGGCCCGCTGGATCGGGGAGTCGATCAACGACCTCCTCCCGGTCCTCCAGATGGGTGGAAACGTGGTAAAGGCATGGCTCCTCGCGGACCGTGGGGTCGGGGTCGGACCGGCCGGCGCCAGCGTCGTCGTCGACGTCACCCTCGTGGTTCTGACGCAGATTCTGTTCACCCTCTTCGGCGTCAGCCTCCTGGTTCCGAGCCTCGGCCTCGGGAGAGCGCTGCTGGTGGTTCTGGTCGGGGCCGGCATCATGACGATCCTCCTGGCGGGGTTTTACGCGGTCCAGCGGCGGGGGCTCTTCGGCCTCCTCGTCCGGATGTCGAGGAGGATCCTGGGGGGACCGGGGTGGGCCGCCTTCTCCGACGGCGCCACCACGATGGATGGGGATGTCCTGCGGCTGTACGGAGAGCGCCGGGTTGTGCTGGCGTCGGGGTGCTGGCATATGCTGGCCTGGTTCGTCGGGGTCGCCGAGGTCTGGCTCGCTCTGTACCTCCTCGGTCATCCCGTCGATGTCCAGA
>Ga0316622_100001794_pt1 | contig 14357 bp, 11 predicted proteins | sample OWC_Aug_OW2_C1_D_FD_207646 | JGI IMG/M metagenome (GOLD analysis project Ga0316622, IMG submission 207646) | Wetland soil microbial communities from Old Woman Creek delta, Ohio, United States - OWC_Aug_OW2_C1_D5_C | ecosystem: Environmental > Terrestrial > Soil > Wetlands | place: USA: Ohio... | reverse complement strand
AGACCGCGGGCGTCTACGGCCCCCTCCTGGAGGAGCTGGGCGTCGACTGCATCGACGTCTCCGGCGGGATCCAGGAGCGCGTCTACTACAACATCCAGCCCCTCTACTCGCCCAAGGCGCCCATCCTCTACTTGGCAGAGCGGGTGCGCGAAAAGGTCCACATCCCGGTCATCGGCGTGGGTCGCATCAACGATCCCCGGCTCATCGAGCACATCTTTGGCGAGGGCAAGGTGGACATGCTGTCCCTGGCCCGGCAGAGCCTGGCCGACCCCGAGCTGCCGAACAAGATGCGCCAGGGGCGGTTTGACGACGTGCGCAAGTGCATCGCCTGCGACATCGGCTGCTCCTACCGCCATATCGTGCAGTGGGTGGCCGATTGCTCCATCAACTACGAGGCCATGCGCGAGGGCGAGTTCCGCACGCTGATGGAGCGCCCCACCCGGCCCCGCAAGGTGGCCGTCGTCGGCGCCGGGCCGGCCGGGCTGACCGCGGCGCTCGAACTCGGCCGCCTGGGGCTCGAGGGCGTGGTGTTCGAGGCCGACGAGGTCGTCGGCGGCATTTCCCGGAGCGTGGTTTTCCAGGGGTGCCGCATGGACATCGGCGGCCACCGGTTCTTCACCAAGGCTCCGGAGGTCGAGTCGTTCTGGCACGACGTTCTCGGGGAGGACCTGCTCGTCCGAGAGCGGACCTCTCGCATCTACTACCAGGACCGCTTCTTCGACTACCCCCTCAAGCCCGTGAACGCGCTGCGCGGCCTTGGCGTGGTCGAGGCGACTCGGGTGGTGGCGAGCTACCTCCAGTCCCAGATCTTCCCGATCCAGGACGAGCGCACGTTCGACGCCTGGGTCAGCAACCGCTTCGGCCGGCGCCTCTTCGAGATCTTCTTCAAGACCTACACCGAGAAGGTCTGGGGCATGCCGTGCTCGGAGATCAGCGCGGCCTGGGCCGCCCAGCGCATCAAGAACCTCGACCTCAAGACCGCCCTCACCAACGCTGTCCTCGGCAACGGGACCCGCAACGGGGAGGTTGTCACCAGCCTCATCGAGCGCTTCTACTACCCGCGCCTGGGGCCCGGCATGATGTGGGAGCGGTGCCGCGACCTCGCGGCGGCCCACGGCATCGAAACCCACCTGCGCACCCGCGTCGTGCGCATCCACCACGGTGACGGGCGGGTGAACGCGGTCGAGACCGCGGGGCCCGGCGGTCACACGCGCCGCGAGCCGTGCGGCAGCCTGATCTCGTCGATGCCCATCGGCGACCTCGTCGCGGCGATGGACCCGGCCGCGCCCGCCGAGGTCCAGGACGCGGCCCAGCGACTGCGGTACCGCGACTTCCTGATCGTGGGCCTGATGGTGGATCGCGAGCACCTCTTCCCGGACAACTGGATCTACGTCCACGCCCCGGACGTCCGTGTCGGCCGAGTCCAGAACTTCAAGAACTGGAGCCCCGACATGGTGGACGACTCCGGGCGGTCCTTCATCGGGCTCGAGTACTTCGTCAACCGGGGCGACGACCTCTGGAACCTGCCCGACGGCGCGCTGATCACCCTCGGGGCGTCGGAGGCGCAGGCCATCGGCCTGTTCGAGGCCACCGAGGTCCGGGCCGGTCTGGTGGTCCGCATGCCCAAGGCCTATCCGGTCTACGATGCCGGGTACGTTGGCCACCTTCGTGTCCTGCGCGAATGGCTCGACCGCTTCGAGAACCTGTACACCGTCGGCCGCAACGGACAGCACCGCTACAACAACCAGGATCACTCGATGCTCTCGGGGCTGTATGCCGCGCGGAACCTCGCCGGTGCGACGCTCGATGTCTGGTCGGTCAACGAGGAACAGAGCTTCCACGAGGAGGTCCGTGGCGAGGCGGCGGCGCAGCGCGCAGTGCGAGATCGTCTGACCCCGTCGCCGGCCTCGGGCGAGGTCCAGGACCTCTTGCGGGACGCCTTCGCTGCCTACGACGCGATCGCCATGGGTGGGGCCGTGGGCATCACGGCGAGCCTCGGCCTTGCCGCGGCCACCGTGGCGCTGCTGCTCGGGGCAACCGACGGGTTCGTGCCGATGCTGTCGCTGCTCGGGAACTACCTCTTCGGCTACCGGGTGTCGTGGCCCGGCCTGGCGGTGGGCATGGTCGAGGCCGGCGTGTTCGGGTTCGGATTCGGGTGGGCCGGGGCCAGGCTCAGCAACCTGTTGATCGCGGCGGCTGAGCGGGATCTCGAGCGACGGCTCGCCACGCTGACGACCCTGGAGGCCCTGGACGGAGGCACCATTGAGCGTCCGTGATCAGGAACTCGTCCTCGTGGCCCGGGCGATCGCACGACTCCGGGCCGGCATCGTCGCCGTGGTCACCGGGATGGTCGGCGGCTTCGGGCTGTTTGCCGCCACGATCTGGCTGGTCATCCAAGGTGGGCCGAACGTCGGCAGGAACCTCGGCTTGCTGAGGGCGTACTACCCGGGCTACTCGGTGACGTGGGCGGGCTCGCTCGTCGGCTTCTTCTACGGTGCGCTGACCGGCGCCGTGCTGGGCTGGTGCGTGGCGTGGCTCTACAACGTGCTGGCGGACCGACGCGCCCGTGGGAACTGAGCCGGTCCGGCGGGTTACTCCCGCCGACGTGACGGTCGTCGTTCCCGTTGGGGGCCACGCGCCCGCCTGGCCCCGCTGCGCCCGGAGCCTCGCCGCGCTCGACCCCCCTCCCGGCGAGATCGTGGCGGTGATCGACGGTTCGTACGACGACCTGGCTGCCTGCGCCGCGGGGGCCGGGGCTCGGGTCGTGGTGATGCCGACGCGGGGCGGCCCGGCGCGGGCCCGCAATCGCGGAGCGCAGGCGGCCAGCCACGACATCCTGCTCTTCGTCGACGCCGACGTGGAAGCCCCGAGGGATCTGGCGGCGAGGGTCGCGCAGTTGTTGACGGCCCACGACGAGGTGGCGGCGGTGATTGGCTCCTACGACGAGACCCCCGGCGACCGGGGCTTCTTGTCGCAGTACCGCAACCTGCTGCACCACTTCGTGCACCAGCACGCCCGGGAGCAGGCCTCGACCTTCTGGGCAGGCTGCGGTGCCGTGCGGCGCGAGGTGTTCGACGAGGTGGGGGGCTTCGACGAGCGCTACACCGACCCGAGCATCGAGGACATCGAGCTGGGGGCGAGGCTGGTCGGGGCCGGACACGCGATTCGCCTCGTCAAGGACCTGCAGGTCACGCACCTCAAGCGCTGGCGCCTGACCGACATGCTCGCCACCGACCTCTGGGGCCGGGCGGTACCGTGGACCGAGTTGATGCTCCGCAACGGGCGGATGGTCAACGACCTCAACGTCAAGACGCGTGACCGCCTCAGCGTCCTGCTCGCGTTCGTCCCGCTGGCCGCACTGCCCGCGGGGTGGTGGCGGCCGGCCCTGCTCGGTGTCGGCGCCATCGCACTGGTGCTCGTCGTGGCACTCAACGCCGGGCTGTTCCGGTTCTTCCTGCACCGGCGCGGGCCGTGGTTCGCGCTGCGCACCATTCCGGTCTACTGGGTGTACTTGCTAATCTGCGGGTTCGGCTTCGGCCTCGGCCTGCTGCGCCACCTGCTCGGCCGACGGCGATAGCGTGAGCGGCGCTCAGCCGCGCGGCTCGCGGACCCGCCCGACCGAGAGGCCCCGGATCTCGAGCGCGGCCCCCGGGTTCCCACGCGTCTTCCACCGGAGCAGGACACCGGCGCGGGGCCAGCCCTGTTCGACGCCCGAGGCGGCCGCATCGATGGGGACGGTGAGCCGGAACTCCCGCCACCCGGCTCCGAGTTCCCACGTTCCGACTGTTTGACGGTCGCACAGCAGGTCGAGGGTCGTGGCGGTGTGCCCGCCGGCCTCGTCGGCCGGTCGAGCCTCCGGGGCGACGCGCGCCGAGAACACGACATCGGCCCGCGGGCCGATCTCCCGGCGCAGGAAGAGACGGTCGAGATACGTCCCCCGCCCAAAGGACCGATCGAGCGCGTAGACCCTGACGCCATCCGAGTGGAAGACCGGCCGCCAGCCGTCGGTGTCCTGGGCCAGCCGGGCCCACACGGCGTCGCGCTCCGCGAGCGGAATCCCCGCCTCGTGGATCAGCACGTGGCTGATGGGGAAGTACGCGGCGATGAAGGTGAAGAACGGGTCGCTCCAGGGCTCGATCCGGGAGAACCGTTGCCAAAAAAACGGCTTGACCCGCCCGACGCCGTTGGCGAGGGGCCTCCAGTGCTGTTTGGAGGCCAGCATGTACCGCAAGGAACGGTAGCTGCGCTGCTCCCAGTGCTGGGCGCCTTCGCTCGGCCAGTCCGGAAGTTCCAGGATCGCGGAGCGCCCTGGCTGGTTGCGGATCCACCGGTAGACGGGGTGGTCGAGCTTGGGTAGCGGGACGAGCCAGCGTCCCTGGGGCAGGGGGGGCAGGGGCAACTCGGCGCAACAGGCGGCAAGCGCCAAGCTGGCGAGGCCGAGCGCAGCGAGCCGGGACCACCTCGCCTCCCGGCGGGCGAATGTGGCGAGGGTCCCTGCGGCGACGAGCGCGAGAAACAGCATCAGGATGCCGCCGAATCGCGCCGGGACCCGGACGCCCTCGAACGCTGACGAGGCGTGCGCGAGCAGCCCGTAGGGGGCCGGTCCGATGGCCCTGCCCAGGTGACGGGCCTCGGGCCCGAGCGCGAGCACGAAGGACACGACGGCGCCTGCGACGCCCAAACGAAGCGCGAGTGCCGGTCCAACCGGAGCCCGGCGGTCCGTCACGGCGATGGCCCAGACCATCGCGGCGAGGGGACCGACCCAGACGAGCGTCAGGGCCCCGAGTTCCGCGGCACCTCTGGCGGGGCCTGGCCGTGGCAGGAGCAGACCGAGGACCGAGGCACCGCAGACCAACAGGATCGCCACGGCAACCCGCCGCCCCCATCCATGGAGCGCCCGCACCGACACGAGGGCGAGGATCACACCACCGACGGCCAGAATGGACAGCGCCGCGCCTGGGTACAGATGCGCCTCTGGGTTGAGGCCAGCCGTCCCGCCAGCCTCGCCCATCACGGCGGGCTTCCGCCCGAGCGACGAGAGGTCGGCTCCGTACTTGAGCAGTGCGTCGGGTTCTGCCGCCGCGCCGAAGTCCCGCAGCGTCGTGGCGAACGGTGCCAGAAACCAGGCCAGGAGGGCCAGGCCCGACAGGCCGGCGACGACGAGCGGCAGCCAGACCCGTCGGCCGCCGGGCCCACGGCGAGCCCCGAAGAGTACCACCAGCGGGAGGACGGGCGCGACGTAGGCGGCGTGATAGAGCGACGACAGTCCAACGGCCACGCCGCACGCGGCCGCGAGGACCGCCCGTCCCCACGACGGCTCGCGCAGGTGGCGCAGCAGCGTCCAGAAGAAGAGGGGGACCGCCCAGGCCGCCGAGATGGACAGGTGTCCCACGTGCAGGAAGCGAAAGGGGGTGAGCGCGAACAGGGTCCCGCCGATCGTGGCCGCCCACGGCGCGTCCACGAGCTCGTCGATCAGCAGGTGGGCGAACAGGCCGCACAGCACGATGCCGCCCAGCAGGGCGAGGTTGAGCGCGAGGACGGGCGACTCGTCCCAGGCCACCGGCAGGGTCACGAGCCCATGGGTGAGCAGCAGGTCGTTGAACGTCGCCGCGTTCTCATAGGGGAAGAAGATGTTGGCGTCGGCCCACGCCAGCGGGTTGGTGAGCAGGGCCTGGTGGTACCAGTTGAGCTGCCAGGCGCTCAGCAGCACCTCGCCGGTGCTCACCGTGACGCGTCCCATGTTGCGGGCGAGCGGCCAGGTCGTCAGCACAGCGGCGACCGCCGTCAGGGCCGTCGTGACGAGGAGGGGCAGACCGCGGTGAGGGAGCACGTGACGCATGGAGGCCGCAGCCTGAACCAGCCTACCACCGCGTGAGGCCGCCGGAGGGCGCCGCGCCCGCGGCGCCCCCCCGTGGCCGGCCGCTGTGCACGTCAGAATGTCGCCACGAGTGCCACGCGAACGGTAAAGGGTTCCACCGGGTGGAAGTGGATGTCGTCCACCCCGCCCACGGGCTCACCCGGCAACCGCGACGTGTAGAAGTAGTCGATGTCGGAGTCTTCCGCGTCGAACACGTTGAGCACGTCCACCTTCAACCGCCAGTGCTCGCCGAGGCGGTAGCCGAGCTCCGCGTTGACGAGGTTCGAGGCCTCCGACCGTACGCTGTTGTCCTCGACAAGCGGACGCGGCCCGAAGTACCGCCACTGCAGGCGTCCCGACCACCGGTCGGTCGGTTTCACCGTGGCGCCCACGCCCGCCACGCCCTCGACGGCGCCCGGAATGCGGTCGCCGGCCGGGTCGGCATCGGTGAAGCGCGCCGAGGACCAGGCCGCGCTGGCGTCGAACACGAGCCAGGGTGCGGGCGTGTAGTCGGCCGTCCACTCGAACCCGACGCGCCGCGAGGGGCGGCTCGCCTCGGTCGTGCCGGCATCGCCGATGAACAGCAGCTCGGAATCGAGCCAGAGGCCCCAGACCGCCACGCTCGTGTGCAGGCTGTCGAAGGCCAGCGTCCGGGCGCCGCCTTCCACACCCTTCGCCCGCACGAGCGGATCGACGGGGTCCGCGGGCTCGCCCGTGGCAGGGTCGCGCCGGATCGTGGCGCCGCGCCCGTCGTTGCTGTGGAAACCACCTCCGGCGTTGACGTAGAGCTCCGTGCGCGCCCACGGCCCGAACACGGCGCTGAACTTGGGGTTCACCATGCCCTCGGAGGCGGTGCCCGAGTTGACCGGATCGTCGGACTCGACGTCGAAGTGGTAGAGGTCGCCGCGCACGCCGACCACCGTGCGGAACGTCTCGCTCCAGCGGTTGGACACCTGCGCGTAGAGCGCGCCGCTCGCCTGACCCACCTCGTCCTGGCGCGTGGTCGACAGGCGCTGTCGCGCCCGTGTCCGGTAGAGCCCCACGGTGCCGATGTCGTCGTAGCGCACCGAGCCGCCCACCAGCACCTCGCTGTGCACCCCGCCGAGGTGCCCGGCCCACAGGTGGCTGGCGCGTCCGCCGACGACCGCGCGCTCGTCCCGCTGCTCGAACTGGTCGCCGTTCTCCGGGTCGTCGAGGGCATACGTGAAGTTCGAGAACAGCGTCATGCCGTAGTCGAACCCGAACGCCTCGAGGCGCGTCTGCGTGCTGGCCCGGGTCCGTTGCCACTCGAACATGGCACCGGCGCGGTGCGAGTCGCCTCCATCGGTGGCGTCGATCGCATCGAACCGCGACAGGCGGCCGTCCTCCACCGCGCGCCTTGGGATCTGGTCGGTGGAGTTCCACTCGCCGTCGTAGAACAGCCCCGTCACCGAGAAACCCGTCGTCGCCGTGCCCCGGCTGTAGCGGACCATGCCGTTCCACTTGCGGTAGTCGTCGGGGTTGACCCACGGGCCGTCGTTCGTCATCCCCTCCGCCGCCACGAGCAGGTGACCGCCGCCCACGCGGGGAGACGCGGCGAACACCCCGCGCAGGAACCCGTCCTGCCCCACCTCGAGCCGGCCGACCGGCCGGTCGAGCACGTTGAGATAGTTGATGCGGATCGACCCGGCCGCCGAGAAGTCGCCCTCGTCGGCGAAGTAGGGGCCCTTGCGGTACTGGATGCTCCCGATCAGCTCCGGCATCAGGAAGCTGAGGTCGGCGTAACCCTGCCCGTGGCCGTTGGTCGGCAGGTTGACGGGCATGCCGGAGACCCACAGCGCGAGGTCGGTGCCGTGGTCGATGTTGAACCCCCTGATGTAGTACTGGTTCGCCTTGCCCTCGCCGGAGTGCTGGCTGACGATGACGCCCGGCACGCGCTCGAGGGCTTCGCCGGTCCGGCGCCGGCTGCGCTCGTCGAGCTCCGTCGGGGTGATGACGCCCGACGAGGCCGAGTCGGCCACGCCGATCAGCTCCTGCGCCGACGAGACCGTGGACAGGTCGCGGAAGGTCGCGCGTCCGAGCACGATCACCGAGGCCGAGGCCGACAGGTAGAGCGTGGCGTCGAGCGGCGTCACCGTGCCCTCGATGATCACCACGTCGCGGCGGACCGAGGTGGCGAAGCCCGTCAACTGGAAGCTCACATCGTAGACACCCGGCGCCAGGCCGTCGAGGCGATAACGGCCCTCGTTGTCGCTGTGCGCATGCAGCGACACGCCCGACGCGCCCTCCGCGCTCACGGTCACCTGCGGCAGCGGCTGCCCCGCCGCGTCGAGGATCGTTCCCGCCAGGACGCCCGTTGCGGCGTCGGCCGCGGCGAGATGACCCGCCCACGCGATCAACACGCCCACGAGGACCCGGCCCGGCAGCGGCCGGGCGTGGCGCCTCGACAGCAATCGATGGGGCATGCAGACACGTCCGTTTCGTATGACAACAAACTATATGCGCCGGGATGCCGGGCAGCGGCCGGCCTGGACGGCCGGTCCTCCGTCGCACCAGGTCCCCTGGCGGGTGATTCCGCGTGGACGCGTCAGGCGGGCGGGGCGCGCGAGGCGCGCGGTCGGAGGGTGCGCCCGCGGCGCGAGGCGTACGAGCACCTCGGCGGCGCGGTGACGGCGTCCGCCGGGGCCGGCAGCGCAATCGTGGCCGGCGCCTCGAGCATCGCCAACGCGAAGTGCGCGATGCTTCCCTGGCCGTGCCCGGGATCGTCGGCCCCCCCGGCCGGTGCCGGCGCGCTCCCCGGGGACGACGGTTCGGCCTCAACCTCCGGCGGACCGTGACGGTGTGCGGTCTGCTCGGCCCGATGGGCCGCGGGCGGTGTGCCCTCCGCACCGTCGAGGACATGGTGCGGGCCCTGACCGGCGGCGTGACCCGCGCGGTCGTGCGGGTGCCGATGGGGGTGGGGATGACGATGCGGCCGCAAGGCCCGTGGCGGGTGGCCGTGCTCGACACGACGAGCGTCGGACCGGCCGGTCGCCTGGTCGCCATGGGCCGTGCCGGCGGCCGCGTCGTGCCCGTGCTGCGCCGGCCCCCTGACGCGAGCGTCGGCCGGGCCGTGGACGTGATCCGGGCGGTGCCACGCCTGGTGCGCCACGGGCGCCGCGAGGCCCGTGGCGAGGTAGCAGGCCAGCAACAGAACGCCCGCACGTGGACGGCTCGGAGGTGTCATGCGTGGACGGTCGGACGCCGGGCGCCACACTATCACGAGCCTGGCCATTCACGAGTAGACTGCGGGGCGTGAGCACGCCCCGCGTCAGCCTCGCGGCGACGCTCCGCGCGGTCGGGGATCGGTGGCGCTGGGTCCTGCCCCCCGCGCTGCTGGTTGCCGTCGCCATCACGCAACCCGTGCTCGTCCACAGGGCGCACCTCACGCCGTGGAAGGGCGGCGGCTTCGGGATGTTCGCCGCGACGGACGGCGCGGCCTTCCGGAGAGTCCGGATGGTTGTGGAGCGGGACGGACGCGCCGAGGAAACCGAATCCTCGCCCTCGCTCGACAGGCTCGAACTGCAGGCGCGGCTGTTGCCTTCAGACCATCGCCTGCGTCTCCTCGCGATCGCCCTGGCGGCGCGGGAGCAGCGACGCGGACGCCCGGTGACGTCCGTACGCCTCGAGGTGTGGCGCACGACCTTCGCGGAGGCGGACCTGCAGCCGGTCGAAGAGCTCGTCGGAAGCCTGGTGCACCGTGTCCGGTGAGACGGACGTCGGCCATCGCGTTCTGGGCGACTCCGTCAGCGTGGCGCTCCGGTTGACCGCCATCGAACTTCTCCTGCGGCCGCTCGGGCCGTGGGCCGCCCGGCCGCTTGCGCTCGGCCTGGCCGCGCTCGCGCTGCTCTTTCCGAGGGTGCTCAGATCCCAGGCGACATGGCTCGCACTGGCCGCGCTCGTGGCCGTTTCAATCGTGGTCGAGTGGCCCCTCCCGGACAACCACATCTACCTGCTCGCGTACTGGTGCCTCGCGGCCGGCCTGGCGCTCGGCGCGCCCGATCCCGGCACCACGCTCGCGCGGAGCGGCCGCCTGCTGCTCGGCTTCGCCTTCGCGTTCGCCGTGCTCTGGAAGGGCGTGCTGTCGCCCGACTACGTGGACGGGCGTTTCTTCAGGGTCACGCTCCTGACCGACGATCGGTTTGCGGACACGGTGGCCGTTGTCGGCGGCCTCGACCGGGAGACGCTCGAGGCCAGTCGCCGGGCGCTCGTGCCGCTGCCGGGCGGTGCCGAGGCGCTGGAGCCCCCAGAGGTCGTGGAGCCCCCCGCGTTCCGGCGCTTCGCGAACGCGCTCACGTGGGGCGGGCTGGCCGTGGAGGCGGTGCTGGCCCTGCTGTGCCTGGCGCCGTCGGTGGGGTGGGTGCCGCGCGCACGGCACGCCGTGCTGCTGGCCTTCTGTGCCCTGACGTACTCCGTGGCGCCCGTCGCCGGGTTCGGGTGGCTGCTTGTCGCGATGGGCGTGTCGCTGTGCGGGCCGACCGACCTCTGGCTGCGGCGCAGCTACGTCGCGATCTGGCTGCTGGTGCTGCTCTACTCGGAGGTGAACTGGGCGGGGATCGTGATGGATCTGCTGCGGTGAGCACGAGGCGCAGGGCTGAACACCCGACACACGACGAGAACCCGGTGACAGGGCCACTGCCCTGCCACCGGGTGTGTCGCACGAGCCGGTGCCGGTTAGAAGGCGACGACGCGGAAGCCGCCGGAGATCGGCTGGTAGTACGTGCCGCCGCACTGCTGGTAGGTGATGCCCCCGTTGATGTACGTGGTGCAGCCCCCCGGCAGCGTCGTGATGACCGCACCGACCGGCGCGGCCACGACCTGGTATTGCACCGACCCGCCATAGGACACGCGCGAGTAGTACACGCCGCTGTCGTAGTAATAGTTGGAGCCGCTGACGACGACCGTCGTGGCCGTGGCGGGAGGCCGGGCGATCATGGCGCCGATCGCCATGCCCGTGGCCACGCCGGCAGCCACCTTCCAGCCGTCGTTGTCCTCGTAGTACTCGCCGGTACCGTAGACACGGCCGTAGCGCCCGACGCCGACCGCGCCCTCTTCGCCAACGACCACGGCGCCACCGCGGCCAACCGCCGCCGCGCCTTCCTCTCCCACGGCGACGGCGCCCCGCCGGCCAACGGCGACGGCGCCCTCATCACCCTTCACGACGGTGCCGCCAGGCCGACCGTAGTAGCCGCCGCGGGTGTTGACGTTGACGTTCTTGTTCACGTTCACGTTGGCGTTCACGTTCCGGTTCGCGTTCACGTTCGTGTTCCGGTTCACGTTCGTGTTCCGGTTGACGTTCGCCGACTTGTTCGAGACGGCCTTCGTCTGGCGGACCGATCCGCCGCTGCGGCTGCCGCCGCTGCGGTTGCCGCCGCGTTGCGCGTCGGTGGGCACGACGAGAACGCACGAGAGCGCGGCGGCGAGCGCCACGCTGGTCCAGCGGGTGAATTGACGGGCCATGGTGGTCTCCTTCACTGCTTCTTGGCGGCGTCCCCGGCCGCGGCGGTCTTCTCGGTAGTGGCGTCGTCGACGGGTTCCGCCGTTGGCGCTCGCACCATGTAGAGGCGCTCGTATCCCTCGTCCACCTTGGCGGTGAACGCGTCGGCGGCCAGCGTCGGGGCGAGGTTCCAGTTCTTGAAGGTGAGCTGCGAGGCCGGGCTCCCCTCGTCGTTCTTGTAGACGATCTTGATGCGGCACGGCAGCGCCTGCGGCGTGTCGGCCAGCCACAGCTCCCAGTTCACCTCGGTGGCCTCGAACGAGAGGTGGTGGCAGGTGGCGCCGTCGATGGTCTCGCGGCCCACCCAGCCGCCCTTCGAGGCGACGGGATCATAGGACTCGTACGGATTGCTGTAGAACAGGTCCGCCGACGGCATGTTGATCGCGTACTCGGTGGCCATGAAATCGAGCGCGGCATCGAGCGTGCCCGGCATGGGCCCCCGGGCCCAGGCCTTGTCCTTGTGCATCGCGAGGGTGAGGCGCTTGCCGTCGTACCACGCCTCGGTGTCCCGCAGGTCGGAGGTAATCCGGTAGTAGGCGCCGTCGGGCCGGCGGATCGCGATCGTGCGCGTGCTGTTCTCAACGGTCTTCTGGCCCCCGGCCCGCACGCGGTCGCGGGTTTCGACGGTGTCCACCGTCAGGGTCTTCGCACCGGCGAGCGAGGCGCTCATGGCCTTGAGCAGGGTTTCCGCCTTCGCCTTCTTCTCCTCGGGCGTGGACGGGTCGCTGCTGCAGCCCGCAGCCATCACGCTGCCGAGCAACACCGTCACCAGGGACTTCGAGACTCCGGACTTCCTCATCGGGCACTCCTCGAGCATCGTCAGAGCCGCCAGGACTCCCGTCGGCTGGCGGCGCGCCACCCTACGTCGAACGGGCGCCCACGAGGCGCGCGTGTGTGTGTAGGACGCGACAGTCTACAGCAGGTCGCGCCCCGGCGGTTGTCGTCAGGGAGACAGGTCCGGCTTGCGACTGGCGACGAAGCGCCTGGCGCCAAGCGAATCGATGGAGGGCGCCGCCCCGTCGGCGCCGGGCCCGCGGCCACGACGCGTCCAGGTCGTCAGGCGCCAGTTGCGGCGGCGAACCGACGGCGGTGCGCCAGCGACGCGAGGGTCAGGAGCGGAATCTCGAACGCAAGGTAGACGGCGCCGAACCAGATGAACGCCCGCGGGTTGCTCAGCGAAAAGGCGATGGCCAGCGCGACCGCCACGTTGCGCGTGGCGAACTCCGCCGCGAACGTGAAGCGGTCGGCCGGACTGCCTCCGAGCAGCCAGGCGATCCCCCAGCCGATCACGGAGGCACTGCCGAGGAACGCCAGCACGAGCTGCGCGGCCGAGTCGAACCGCAGCTCAGGGCCGCCCCCGCCGGTGGCGATGATGAGCGCCAGGAGCGCGGCGAGCAGCGCGAAGGCGACGCCCTGCACCAACGCGCGGTGCCGCGTGGCCACCTCCGGCCAGCAGCCCCTGATCGCCATGCCAAGCAGGACCGGCGGCGCCAGACCCACCAGCAGCTGCCGCATCAGGACCGTCATCGGCGCGGCGTGGCTCGCCGGGCGCTGCCACACCACGTCGAGCAGCACGGTCGCCGCCGGAATCGTGACGAGGGCGGCCCCGCAGGAGACGGCGGTGAGCGTCACCGACAGGGCCGTGGACGCGCGCGCGAGCAGGCTATACGCGTTCGACAATCCTCCGATCGGGCAGACCGCGAGGAGCAGCAACACCTCGGCGAGCGCAGGAGACGCACCGACCAGGTGGATCAGCAGGAGGGCGAGCGGCGGCAGGAGCAGCGGCGGCACGAGGACCCCGGCCGCCACCATGCCGGGCCGCTCCCGTACGCGGCGAAAGTCACCCACGGTGAGATCGAGCCCGACCGCTACCAACAGAAGGAACGTGATCAGCGGGGTTGCGGTGTCGACGATCTGCTGCATGCAGGCGCGCCCGGGCGCCTCTGTCCGGGAGCACAGATCATGTGCGAGAACCCGGGCGGCCGCAAGGCGGCCGCGCAGCGGCGGCCGTGACCGGGTCGGGCAGGCGACGCGTCAGCCCGCGGCGCCCGTGCGAAGGGTCCAGCCGAGGATCAGGAGGCCGATGGCCGCCACCCAGCTGCCGGCCACGCGGATGGCGATGCGCATCCAGGCGGCGCGAAGCGAGACGACGAAGGCCGACAGGAGGGCCACCACCACGAAGATCGCGCCGACGACCCCGACGAGGCCCAGCACCTCGCGCTGCGAGGCGGCAATGCCCGCACCGTTGAGCCACCCGTGCAGGAGGCCCACGGCCACGGCGAGCACGGTGACAGTGCGGGAAGAGAGGCGGAGGTCGGCGGCGGTGAGCGCACCCAGCACCAGGAAGGAACCGGTGGTGAGCGCCGCCGGGACCGCTGTGTGCCCGTGGGCGAAGCCGGCGACGCCACCAAGGAGCCAGGCACCGGTCAGGACGAATAGTGTTCGCCGCCCGGCAACCGGCCCGTTCAAGCCGGCGAGCAGTGCCATCGCGACGACGGGAATCAGGTCCTCGGGGCTCACCAGCACGTGCGAAATGCCGTCGTACACTGGGCCGAGCCCGGTCGTCACGAGGTGCGCCTCGGCGGGTGCCGGCCACGCCGCGCCGGCGAGAACCGCCAGACCCATGGCCCACGCGTTCGATCCGTGACGCCGCTTCATGCCAGCGCCCTCCGGAGGAACACGATCCCGGCCACCGCCACGGCCGTCCCGGCCAAGCGCAGCAGCGCCCGGCCCCAGGCCCACCTGTGCACGACACCGATCGCGATGCCCACGCCGTGCAGGCAGCCCGTGGCGACGACGAACCCGACGCTGTACATCAGGCCGCTCTGTCCGGGCGGCAGTTCGGTGCCGTGCGCGTGGCCGTGAAAGATCGCAAAGAAGCCGACGAGGGCCGCGGCGGCGAGCACCGGCGGGCGCGCCTCGCGTGCCACCATCACACCCAGCAGCAGCGCGGAGAGTGCGATCCCGACTTCGACGCCGGGCAGC
>Ga0316622_100001793_pt1 | contig 14360 bp, 14 predicted proteins | sample OWC_Aug_OW2_C1_D_FD_207646 | JGI IMG/M metagenome (GOLD analysis project Ga0316622, IMG submission 207646) | Wetland soil microbial communities from Old Woman Creek delta, Ohio, United States - OWC_Aug_OW2_C1_D5_C | ecosystem: Environmental > Terrestrial > Soil > Wetlands | place: USA: Ohio... | reverse complement strand
CGAGATGGGTCGTGAATAACCTAGGGCTCAAGCTGCTGTCGCTCTTTCTAGCGGCGCTGCTGTGGGCCGTCGTCCTGGGGGAACAGAAGATCGAGGTGACGGTGAACGTCCCTCTGGTCCTCGACGTCCCGCAGAAACTGTTCCTGGTCAACGATCCCGCGGACACGCTGGAGGTCCGTCTGCGCGGCCCGAAGACGTTGGTCACGTCGGTGACACCCCGCGAGATCGCGCTGAGCGAGTTGGCGGTCAAGCTGGTCGAGGGCGAGAACACCATCCCGATCCGGGAGGAATCGATCCGGGTCCCGCGAGGCATCGAGGTGGTCGACGCGAACCCGCGTCGGGTGCGTGTCGTGCTGGAACGGGCGGTCGAGCGGGAGGTTGAGGTCACCCCGCGCGTCGAGGGACGCCCGGCGGACGGCTACGCGGTGCGGCAGGTGACGGCAAACCCGCCGCGCGTGCGGATGGTAGGACCCGCCAGCGAGCTGGCGCGGATCACGCGGGTGCGGACGCTCCCCATCAGCCTGACGGGGCACACGGCGTCCTTCTCCACCCGCGCCCTGCTCGAGCCGGTGGGGCGCCAGGTCCGCGTCGAGGATAACGTCACCATTGTCGTGCAGGTAGAGATCGAGGAGAAGAAGTCCTAGGGCGCCCGCGCTGCGGGGCGCGCGATCGTCGCGGAGGAATCGAATGCCGGGTTTGTTCGGAACGGATGGGGTGCGAGGGGTCGCCAACCAGGAACCGATGACGCCGGAGACCGTGGTGAAGCTGGGGCGGGCGGCGGCGCACCTCTTCAAGGCGCCCGGGGCGCGCCGCAGCATCGTCATCGGCAAGGATACGCGCCTGACCGGTTACATGCTGGAGACCGCCCTCACCGCGGGGATCACCTCCATGGGCGTGGACGTCATCCTGGTCGGCCCCTTGCCGACGCCGGGGATCGCGTACATCACGCGCAGCCTGCGGGCGGACGCGGGCATCGTCATCTCGGCGTCTCATAACTCCTTCGAGGACAACGGAATCAAATTCTTCTCGGGCGACGGCTTGAAGCTGCCCGACGCCCGGGAGGCGGAGATCGAGGACATGATGGCCACCGGCGCGATCGATCACATCCGGCCGCCCGCCGACGAGATCGGGAAGGCGTACCGCGTCAACGATGCGGTCGGGCGGTACATCGAGTTCGCCAAGAATTCGTTCCCGAAGGGGCTGAGCCTGCGGGGGCTCAAGATCGTCGTGGACTGCGCGCACGGCGCCGCCTACCGGGTCTCACCCACCGTGTTGCGCGAGCTGGGCGCGGACGTCGTGGCGCTGAACGCGGCGCCGGACGGCATCAACATCAATGCGGGGTGCGGCTCCCTGCACCCCGAGGAATTGCAGCGGGTCGTGGCGGCGGAGCGGGCCCAGGCGGGGTTTGCCCACGACGGGGACGCCGACCGCGTCTTGGCCGTGGACGAACGGGGCGCGCTGGTGGACGGGGATCAGATCCTGGCACTGTGCGCCCTGGACCTGGCCGCGGCAGGTCGGCTGCCCTCCCGCACCGCGGTGGCGACGGTGATGAGCAATGTCGGGCTCGAGGTCGCCCTGCGGGACGTGGGCATCGCGTTGGTGCGCACGGCCGTGGGCGATCGGTACGTTCTGGAGGAGATGCTTCGCCGGGGATACACGCTTGGCGGGGAGCAGTCCGGGCATATCATTTTCGCCGAGCACAACACGACGGGGGACGGGATCGTCACCGCGTTGCAGGTGCTGGCGGCGATGGTCCGCGCGGGCAAGCCGCTATCGGAGTTGGCGGCGTGCATGCGCCGATTCCCCCAGGTGCTCCAGAACGTCCGGGTCCGCCGCAAGGATGACCTGGCCGCGCTGCCGGCCGTGCAGCGGGAGATCCAGAGTGCGGAAGCGGCCCTGGAAGGCCGCGGGCGGGTGCTGGTGCGCTACTCGGGGACGGAGCCGCTGGCGCGCATCATGATCGAGGGACCCGACGAGGGGAAGATCTACGCGCTGGCGGAGAAGATCGGCGCGGCGATACAGGCGGCGATCGGGTGATGCGGGATCGAAGGGTCGAGCGGTCACTTGGGACGAACGCGGGGGCGACGCGGCGGTCCGACCGATTTGACCCGGGGACGATTCGCCCCGTTGACGCCGTACGGCCCGGCGGACCGACACGTGGAGTGACGCAATGACGACGCTCGTGGTCGGGTTGGATCACCTTGCCGCGCTTCGCGAGGCCGGAGGCACGCGCGACCCGGAACCGGTGGTGGCCGCAGCCCTCGCGGAGTTGGCGGGGGCCGGGGGCGTCCGGGTCACCTGCGGGAGAGAGCGCGGAGGGATCCGGGAGCGAGATGTCCGGCTGCTGCGAGAGGTCGTCCGGACCGCTCTGCTGCTGCGGATGCCGCCGATGGACGACTACTTGAAGCTGGCGCTGGCGGTCCGGCCCGACGTGGTGACGCTGATCCCGAACGAGCGGGAGGGGTTGGGCGCCGAGCGGGGGCTGGATGTGGAGGACCGCCGAGCAGAGCTGCTCCCATTCATCGAGCCGCTTGCGGGGAGCGGCATCCTGGTCGGCCTCTTGGTGGATCCCCTGCCAAACCAGATAAAGGCGGCCCAGCGTGCGGGGGCGGGGGCTGTGCTCCTGCATACCGGCCGATTCTGCTGGGCGGCCAACGACGCCAGCCGGGTGGCGGAGTTCGAGGCGCTCACGAATGCCGTCAAGACGGCGCACCGCCTGGGCCTCGTGGTGCACGCGGGCGGCGGCCTGACGTATCCGAATGTGGCGGCCGTCGCGGAACTCGCCGAGGTCACCGCGGTGGACCTCGGCCACAGCCTGATCGCTCGGGCGGCCCTCGTCGGCATGGGTGAGGCCGTGCGGGAACTGCGATCGCTCGTGCAGCCCGGTGCGCCCCGATGATCCTTGGGCTCGGCACGGATCTTGTGGCCATTGCGCGGGTCGAAGCGATGCTGGCTCGGCATGGCGAGCGGTTTCTGCGCCGGGTCTTTACGCCGACGGAGCAAGTCGAGTGTCTGCGGCGGGCGCGGCCGGCGATGCACTTGGCGGCGCGCCTGGCCGCCAAAGAAGCTGCCATGAAGGCGCTCGGCACCGGTTGGAGTCAGGGGGTGCGCTGGCTGGATGTCGAGGTGCACTCCAGGGGCGACACGCCTCCCAGCCTGCACCTGGACGGTGTTGCCAGGACCACGGCGGAGGTTCGGGGCATTCGACAGACCCTTGTGAGCCTGTCTCACGACGGCGCATACGCGCTGGCCGTGGTCACGGCGACGGACGGCCGATAGGCGCCCAGGGCCGAACGGACTGCCTCGCGGCGGCCGCGAGGCGGGGGGCAGTCCATCGATTTGAGGCAACATGATCCGAGTCGTCACGGCATCCGAGATGCGGGATCTGGACAGCCGCGCCGCCGCGGAGTGCGGCATCCCGTCCCTTCTCCTCATGGAGAACGCGGGGGCAGAGACCGTCCGTGAACTGCTGGACGCGTTCCCGAAAACGGCCGGGTCCGGCGTGCTCGTCTTGTGCGGGCGCGGGAACAACGGCGGGGACGGCTTTGTGATCGCGCGACGATTGCTGGGCCGCGGGGTCTCTGTCCGGACGATCCTGCTGGCGCGCCGTGAGGAGATCCGGGGAGACGCCCGGGTCAACCTGGATATCCTGGAGAAACTGGGGGCGGCCCCGGCCGAAATCGGCGCGGACGGCGGTCTGTCGGTGGTGCAGGACGCGATCGAATCCGCCGACCTCGTGGTGGATGCGCTCCTGGGAACCGGCGCGCAGGGGCCCGCCCGCGGCTCGGTGGCCGACACCATCGACTGTGTGAACCGATCGGGGCGGCCCGTGGTCTCGGTGGACATTCCGTCCGGCTTGGGAGCCGACCAACCCGACGTGCCGGGTCCCGCCGTTCGTGCCGCGCTGACCGTGACCTTCGCGCTTCCGAAACGGAGCCTGGTGCTCTTTCCGGCCGCGGCGCACGCCGGCGCGGTGCGCGTGGTGGATATCGGGATCCCGCGACGCCTCTGGGCGGATGCGCCGCTGGGTGTGGGACTCCTGGAGTCGGCGGACGTTGCGCCGGCTTTCCCGGTCCGGCCGGCGGCGGCGCATAAAGGCACCTTCGGTCATGTGCTGGTCGTCGCGGGATCCGCAGGAAAGACGGGCGCGGCGGCGCTGGCCGCCCTCGGGGCTCTGCGGGTGGGAGCCGGACTGGTGACCCTGGCGGTCCCGACCAGCCTGCACGATATCCTGGAAGCCAAGCTCACCGAGACCATGACCGTGGCCGTGCCCGAGACCGAGGCGCGAACCATCGCCCTGGACGCGCTGGACGCGCTCCTGGACTTGGCGAAAGGAAAAGACGCCGTCGCCATCGGTCCCGGGCTGGGGACGCACCCCTCGACGCTCGCCGTGGTTCGGGAGCTCGTGACGCGAATTCCGATTCCGGTGGTGGTGGATGCCGACGGCATCAACGCCCTCGCCGGAGCGGAGGAGTGCCTTCGGCGCGCCGCCGGTCCGCGCCTTCTGACGCCTCACCCGGGGGAGTGCTCGCGGTTGGTGGGCCTGCCCTCCGACGCGGTGCTGCGCGACCGAATTCGCGTCGTGCAGACGACGGCGGCCGATCTTCGCGCGACCCTGGTTCTCAAGATGGCCCGGACGCTCGTCGGGGATCCGACAGGCGGAGTGGCCGTCGTTCCGACCGGGAATCCGGGCATGGGAACGGGAGGCGCGGGAGACATCCTGACCGGGCTGATCGCCGGTATGGTCGCGCGTGGCGTCGAGCCTCTGCTGGCCGCGCGCGCGGGCGCGTACGTTCACGGACTGGCGGGAGACCTTGCGGCCGAGCGGCTTGGGCAAGAGGCGATGATCGCCGGCGATCTGCTGGCGTGCCTCCCTGAGGCGATCCGGCGCGTCAAGGCCGGGAGCGTCGTCGGCAATTCGGCGATTGGGAGACCCGGCGGCTCGGGGGCATGAGTGCCTAACCGCAAGTGCAGCTCGCGGCCGAGCCGCACCGTGTTATCGCGATGACGGTCCTGACGTTGACGGATTGCGAGTGGTCCTGGGAGTCGGCAACACCCGAGGAGAGCCTGCGCGCCGGGGAGGCACTGGGGCGCCTGCTCCAGCCGGGCGATCTCGTCGCCTTGTTCGGGGAGCTGGGAAGCGGGAAGACGCTGTTCGTCCGCGGCATGGCGGCCGGCCTCGGCTGCGCTCCGGAGGATGTGCACAGCCCGAGCTTCACGCTCGTGAACGAGTACGCCTGCACGCGCGCGGATACGCGGTGGCGTCTCGCCCACATTGATCTCTATCGCCTGCGCTCGGCGGACGAGGTCCCGGGCATCGGGTGGGACGAATACGTGGGCTCCCGCCACATTGTGGCGGTGGAGTGGGCGGAACGCGCGCAAGGGTATTTGCCGCAGGACCATCTGCGCGTCGGGTTCGAGGCTCGAGGAGCCAACCAACGACGGCTCTGCGCGCAGGCGACGGGTCTGCGCTCCGCCCGCATCCTGCGGAGCTGGGTCACCACGCTGGGCGTGCGGTTGGATTCCGCATAGGCGGACGGCGTTTCTCTTTCTATCACGGCGGCCCCTGCGGGGGCCTCCGACGAGGTCAAGCCATGACGATCGTGGCGATTTCCCGGGAAATGGGGAGTGGTGGGTACGAGGTCGCGGCAGCCGCTGCGAAGGCACTGGGCTTCGCATACGTGGATCGCGAAATCCTGCTCCACGCGGCTCGGGTCCACGATGTGTCGGAGGAGAAGATTACCGACGTGGCGGACCGACACCTGTCGCTGTGGGAGCGCTTCGACGAGGAAAAACGCCGCTACTTGACCTTCATCGAGGCGGCGTATTACGCTTTCGCCGAAAAGGGCAACCTGGTCACGGCGGGACGGGGCGGACCATTCTTCCTCCGCAACGTGAGTCACGCCATGCGGGTGCGAATCATTGCACCTTTTGACGTGCGGGTGCGTCGCGTCATGGCGCGAGAGAAGATCGACCAGAAGTTGGCGTCCGGAAAAGTGCGGAATTACGACCGCGAAATGGTCGGACGCATCGACTACCTCTTCGGCTTGGACTGGACGCTCCCCGAGAATTACGACCTAGTGATCAACACGGAGACGGACGCCTGGGAGTTCTACACCGATCTGCTGGTAGCCGCGGCTCGCCATGCGCGCTTCCAGCCGAGCGGCGAGTCGGTGCAGCGCGTCAAGGACCTCAGCCTTGGCGCCCGGGTGCGTGCCGCCATTGCCCAGGATCCGCTCACGAAGAACATCAATGTCGAGGTCGTGGCACACCAGGGCCAGGTGGCGCTGAAGGGCGTCGTCTTCAGCCCCGCGATGATGGACGCCGCCGCGAACGTGGCACGGCAAGTGCCCGGCGTCGTGCAGGTCTCCTGCGAAGCGGTGGAGATCCCGCGTGTGTACCCCGGGCCGATCATGTAGCGGGACACAGGTCGGCGGTTCGACTGTTCGGCAGTTCGGCTGTACTTTCGGATGGCTGCCGCGGCCGAGTTCTTCCGAATCGCCGCACCGTCGAACCGCGGAACTCTCGAACTGTCGAACTTCCCTTTCTTATTCGGGAGCGCGCGCTGACGAACACCCGGTATCTCGCCGCGTACTATTTCGCGTACTTCGTTGCCGTCGGCGTCTTTGAGCCCTTCCTGACCCCCCTGTGGCGAGAATTCGGCCTCTCGTCCGCCGAGATCGGCCTGCTCAATGCCATCATGCCAGGGGTGGCGACGGTCGCACCGTTCTTCTGGACCGCCTATGCCGATCTCACCCGACGAGGCGATCGCATCTTTCTCTGGACGACGTGGCTCTCCGCCCTGTCCGCGTGCGCCCTTCCCAACGCCCAGCGGTTTGTCCCGGCCGCCGTCGGGGTCTTTTGTCTGGCAATCTTCCGGACGCCGCTCATTCCCTTTGCCAACAGCATGACGCTTCGCGCGCTGCAGGACCGCCCACAGGGGTATGCGGGCATCCGGCTGTGGGGGACTGTCGGGTACATCTGCGCAGCCGTGGCGTCGGGTCCCGTGATGGACCGGCTTGGCCTGCGGATCGGCATGTACGGCGTCGCGGCGGCGATGCTGGCGTGCGGCGGGGTGGCGTGGGCGGGGCGAAGCCGGGAGCGGGTCCGGCTGGCGCCGGTCGGTCTGCGGGAGATCCGGGAGGTGATGCGGAATCGCCGCCTGCTGGTGCTCGTGGCGGCCACAGGGTTGGCCTGGATGAGCTACGGGCCGTATGGGACGTTCTATACGATCCATCTGGAGCGTCTGGGGTTCTCGCGGGCGTTTGCCGGAGCGGCTTGGGCGCTGGCCGCGGGGAGCGAACTCCTCGTGATGCTCCTCTGGCCGCGCATGTGCGGCTGGGCCGCGCCGCGCACCTGGCTGGTGGTCGGGTTGACCGCGCACCCGGTCCGCTGGTTGCTCTCCAGCGTCGCGCACGACCCGCTGTTCCTGCTGGTCGTCCAGCTCACGCACGCGTTCACCTTTGGTGTCTTTTATCTGGCCGCGGTGCAGAGCGTCGAACGCCTCGTCCCGGACGGCCTGCGGACCACCGCTCAGGGCGTGTTTGCGTCGGTGACGTTCGGCGTCGGCGGCCTCGTCGGCAACGGCCTGGGAGGGCTGCTGTACGAGGTCACCGGCATGACGGCGCTCTACATTGCCGCCGCGATCGTGTCCGGCTGGGGGACGTTCCTGTACGTCGTGTGCGCACCCCGCGACGAGCAGGGCACGCAGGCGCTTTCTGTGAAGGGAAGCCGCGGAGGCCGGTCGTGAATGCGTCAACGAGGCTCCTCTGGCTCCTGTTTGCCGTGAATCTTTTCAACTACATCGATCGCCAGATCCTCTTTTCGGTGTTCCCGGCGGTCAAGACCGACCTGGCACTCACGGATACCCAGTTGGGTCTGTTGGCCTCGGCCTTCATGTGGGTATACCTCTCGGTGGCGCCGGTCTTCGGCGTGTTGGCGGACCGCCGGTCCCGGCCGCGACTCATGGGCCTGGGCGTGGGGATCTGGAGTGCGGCCACGGCCCTCTCCGGGATGGTCAGGAACTACGGTCAATTGCTCTTTGGCCGCGCGCTGGTCGGCGTCGGCGAGGCCAGCTACGGCTCGGTGGCGCCGGCCATGCTGTCGGACGCCTTTGAGCCTGAGCACCGCGGCCGAGCCCTGGCGGTCTTCTCCATGGCCATTCCGGTTGGTAGCGCCCTTGGCTACCTGCTCGGGGGCCTGTTCGAGCGTGCGTTCGGCTGGCGCGCTGCCTTCTTCATCGTGGGAATTCCCGGGGTGTGGCTGGCCTGGACCGTTGGGCGCTTGTCCGACGTGGCGCGCAGAAGGGCCAACCCCGGGCCGGCGACCCCGGGCCGGGCGGCGGTGCCCCGTCTGGCGGATTACCTGGAACTGCTCAGAACCAAAAGCTACCTCTTGAATTGCTTGGCGATGACGGGAATGACGTTCGCCGTCGGCGGATTGGCGGCTTGGGTGCCGACCTACCTCGTGCGGGTCCGCGGGATGGAACTGGCAGAGGCCAACCTGGTCTTCGGCCTGCTCACCCTGGTGAGCGGTCTCGGCGGAACGATGGCGGGAGGGTGGTTGGGCGACCGCCTGATGCAGCGGGTGCCGACCGCCTACCTCCTCGTCTCCGGAGTCGGGTTGGCTCTGAGCGTACCCTGCGCGGCGGCGGTCATCCTGCTGGAGGATCGGACAGGGGCGTTGATCGCCATTTTCCTGGCGGAGGTGTTCATCTTCCTGAACACCGGGCCGCTCAACGCCATCATCGCCAACGTCAGCCGGTCGGAGGTGCGCGCCACCGCCTACGCGGTAAACATCTTTATCATCCACGCGCTCGGGGACGCAATTTCGCCGGCAATCGTGGGAATGGTCTCTGACCGCGTGGGGCTTTCCGCCGCGTTCTGGATCGCCCCCGGCGCCCTGGCGCTGGCTGCGGTCTTCTGTTTCTGGGCCATGCGGAGCTATGTGAGAGATGTGGAGGGTGTAAGAGAAAAGGCGGAGTAGGGGAAGCTGGCAGGCGGCAGCTGGCAGAAAACGACCTGACCGTCTTGCGCCGCTCCCTGTTCGCTGCCTGCTGCTGGCTGCCCGCTGTCTCCTATCCTTTCACGGCACGAGCACGACCTTCCCGAACACGGCGCGCTCTTCGAGCAGGCGATGTCCTTCCGCGCATTCGGCGAGGGGCATGGTCCGGTCGATCACCGGGCGGAGGCGGCCACGCGCGAGGTGCGCGACGACCGTCAGCATGTCGGCCTTCGTCCCCAGGAACGCGCCCAGGATCGAGACCGATTTCGAGAAGAGGTAGCGGATGTCCACGCTGCCGTCGTGGCCGGCGCTCGCCCCGCAGGTCACGAGGCGACCCCCCGACGCGATGGTCGGGATGAGTTTTTGCCAGATGGCGCCGCCGACATGCTCGAAGACCACATCCACGCCCCGCTTGCTCGTGAGTCGCCGGATTTCCTGTGCGAGATCCTGGCGCGCGTAGTTGATTCCCTCGTCCGCTCCCAAGGCCTTGGCCTTGGCCAGCTTCTCGTCCGTTCCTGCCACGGCGAGTACCCGCGCGCCGAAGAGCTTCGCGATCTGGACCGCCGCCGTTCCCACGCCGCTCCCCGCACCCATCACGAGTACGTCCTCGCCGGCCGCCACGCGTGCCTGACGGACGAGCATGTTCCACGCCGTCACGAACGTCACGGGAACGGCCGCCGCGCCCGGGTAGTCCAGGTCATCCGGCACAGGGATGCAGTTGACCTCGGGCACGCAGACGAAGTCGGCGCAGCCGCCATCCAGCGCGTAGCCGCCCACGACCTTGAAGGCGCGGCAGAGGTTATCGTCACCGCGGAGGCAGGCGGCGCATTGCCCGCAGGCGATGCCGGGCGACACGAGGATCCGCCGGCCGACGACGATGCGGGAACACAGGGCGCCGACGGCTACCACCTCGCCCGCGATGTCGCACCCGCCGATCTTCGGCAACGGGATGGTCATCCCCGGGAGACCCTTTCGCAACCACACATCGAGGTGGTTCAGCGCCACCGCCCTCACACGCAGCAGCACCTCCGTTGGTCGCGGCGTGGGATCGGGTGCGTCCTCGTAGCGCAGCACCTCGCGTCCGCCATGCTCGTGAAATCGAACGGCTTTCATGGAGCCTCCTTTGTGTGAAATCCAAGCGAATCGTAGTCGCGTGGAGGGCAAGAGTCAAATGGACCGCTCCGGCGACCGGCGCCGGGAGCGCGCCGACCACACTCCCGCGCGCGACACGCGCCCATGCTGACGAGGCGCTTGTCGCTCCACCACACACAGTCGGTAGAATCTCTGCTAGAATACCGATGCACTTCGGAGGATATTACAAAGAGCCATGTCCGGTCTGCGTGGGAACGGGCCGCAGGTGCTCGGTCGGATGGACCCGAGAGCGCACGAGACGCGGGTACGCAGGGATCCCGGCACCGTGCCGTCCCAGGAGGTCGCGTCCGACGGCGCGCCCGAGGCCGCACGATCGGCGCGGCCGGCGACGGAACGCACGATCCCTTGGTCGATGGAGAAGACAAATGGTTGGAAGAACCGTGGCGATCGGTCTCATCGTGGTGGGCGGGGTGCTCGTCTTGAACAATCTCGGACTCACGCGTCTCTCGATACGGGAAATCGCCGGGACATGGTGGCCGGTGCTTTTGATCGTCGGTGGACTTTCGTTGCTTTTTCGGGGAAGGGGCCGATAGCGCATACGTATCGCTCGGTGTCTGCAACGCTGTGGGAAAACGGAGGAGAGACGACCATGCCGGAATTCTGCTCACCCTTTTCGGGACTTGCGAGCGACAGGAAACTGACGAAAGACGAGCTGGTCCGCGCCGTACGGTTCATGGTTGCCGCGGAGTACGAGGCGATTCAGTTGTATATGCAGCTGGCCGAGTCGACCGACAATTCGCTGGCCATCGACGTCCTCACGGACATCGCAGACGAAGAGCGGATCCACGCCGGCGAGTTTCTCCGCCTTTTGAAAGAGCTTGCGCCTGACGAAGAACGCCTCTACGCAGAAGGGGAAAAGGAGGTGGAGGAGGAGATCGCCAAGAAGACACGCCAGCCGTAAGGACGCCTTGCGGCACCCCAGCGGGATGCACGCCATGAGGAGCGACATGCGCACCGACAGAACAATCCGGAAGGTCATCAAAGGCAAGCCGACGGTCGAAGGGGCCGGGGTGCACCTGACGCGCGTTTTTGGATTCGCCGACGTGCCGACGTTCGATCCATTCCTGCTGCTTGACGATTTTCGTTCGAACGATCCCCAGCAATACGTGAAAGGTTTCCCATGGCACCCGCATCGGGGAATCGAAACGATTACCTACGTGCTGCAGGGCAACGTCGAGCACGGGGACAGCATGGGCAACACCGGCGTTATCGGCGCCGGCGACGTCCAATGGATGACCGCCGGCAGCGGCATCATTCATCAGGAGATGCCCGCGGGGGACGCAGCGGGCCGCATGGGCGGATTCCAGCTGTGGGCCAATCTCCCGGCGTCGCACAAGATGATGGACCCGCGGTATCGTGAAGTGAAAAGCGACCAGATGCCGGAGGTCGTTACGGCGAATGGTGCCAGGATCAGCGTCATTTGCGGTGAGGTGGATGGAATCCGCGGACCCGTCCGGGATATCGTCACGGACCCGGCATATCTCGATGTCCGGGTGCCGGCAGCAACGGAGTACGTCCACTCCACGCCGCCCGGGCACACGGCCTTTGCCTATGTCATCGAGGGCAAGGCGTGCTTCTGTCGGGAAAAGACGCCGTTCAACTACGAAGTCCAGGGCGCGAACTATTTCGACATCGAGCATACTCCTTACGTCGGCAACGAGACGCTGGTCCTCTTCGGTGATGGGGAGCGCGTCGTCGTGTCCACCGAGGAGGAATCCGTCCGCTTCCTGCTGATTTCCGGGAAACCGATCGGTGAGCCGGTCGCGTGGTACGGCCCCATCGTCATGAATACGCGCGCGGAATTACGTGTGGCCTTTGACGAGTACAACAGCGGCAGGTTCATCAAACACACTCGAGCCTGAGCCGCGCTGGGTCGGGATGACGTTCGTGGGAGCGCTCAATCCCGTGCGGCCGGCGGCGTCCGTTTGGCAGTGACCGAGCGGCGGAGGGCAACCGTCGCCGCGCGCACTCTTCCGCGCGCCGAGGTGCGATGTGCTGCACGCCATTCCTTTCGATGTGAACGACCCTGACGTACGGGAGGCCTTCTTCCGCCGGTGGCTCTTCGAGGCCCTCACGACGCTCCACGCGAATGCGCGGCCGCGGTGGGGGCGCATGACGGCCCAGCAGATGATCGAACACCTCCTGTGGGCGTTCGAGTTGTCCACCGGGGAGGCGTGCACTGAGTGTCCCATTCCCGAACCGCAGCGGCAACGGATGAAAGCGTTTCTCCACGACAACCGGCCCACGCCGCGCGAATTCATGAACCCGGTGCTCGCGGCAGGGCTCCCGCCGCTGCGCCACGGCGGCCTAGGCGACGCCGTGGCGAGCCTGCGGGCGGCCGTGAGTCATTTTCTTCAGCAGGCGGCCTCCACTCCCGATGCAACACGCGCGCATCCGGTGTTCGGGCCGATAGGAATGGACGAATGGGCGCGCGCCCATTTCAAGCACACCTACCACCATCTGCTGCAATTCGGACTCCTCGACGCCGACGTGTGATGCCGCACGGCCGACCTGGCGCCGGCCGGATGATTTTCCCTGACCGTGCGACGGCCCGCGGGTCGCACGCCGCCCCGTTCAGCCCACATGCCCTTCGCGCGACGCCGATCTCGCCACCACGGGCCAGCGGCTGCGACTTGCGCCGCATAGGGCCGACCGGTATACTGCGCCAACGGAGGCGGAACCCATGCTCGTGCTCGGCATCGAAACGTCTTCCAGACACGGGGGCGTCGCCATCATCGGGGAAGATCGCGTCTTGTGCGAGGCCGTCCTGAGCGTCGAGGTCACCCACTCGGAGCGGCTGTTGCCTGCCGTGGACCGGGCGCTGGAGGACGCACGGATCGCGCTCGACGGCCTCGGCGGGATCGCCGTCAGCATCGGCCCCGGATCGTTCACCGGGCTGCGCATTGGCCTCAGCACCGCCAAGGGCCTGGCGTATGCCACCGGCCTGCCGCTCGTGGGGGTGCCGACGCTGGAGGCGATGGCCTGGGCACTACCCGCGGCGCGGTGGCAGGTCTGCCCGGTGCTGGACGCGCGCAAGCAGGAGGTGTACGCAGCGCTCTTCCGGCACGAACCCGAAGGGCTCCGTCGCATGATGGACGACGCGGCCATGGCGCCGGAGGACCTCTGCCGTCTGATCCGGAACCCCACACTGTTTCTCGGCGACGGGGTGGACGTGTACGAGGCGCTCTTCCGCGAGCGACTGGGCGAAAAGATGCTCCTCCCGCCCCTGGCCAGCCGCGGCGCGCGGCCGGCGTGCGTGGCGGAGCTGGGCCGGCGGCGGTTGCTGCGGGGCGAGCGGGACGCGCCGGACTCGTTGGTTCCTCGGTACCTCCGGCCTTCGGAGGCCGAGTTGCGCCGCCGGCGCGAGTCGGGACACTGAGGCCGCACCGGCGTCGCATCGCGATCGAGGGCAGCTGTGCATGGTCGAGTCTGAGCACGGCCATCCTGCGGCGGACATCCTCATCGAGCCCATGCGCCGAGAGGACCTGCCGGAGGTCATGGCCATCGAAGTTGCGTCCTTCTCCGTGCCGTGGACGGAGGAGATGTTCGGAAACGAGCTAGCCGCGGGGACGCTGGCTGGAGTCCTCGTGGCCCGCGTCCCCGGAGGCGGGTCTCCGCCTCCCGTTGTCGGCTACATCTGCGTCTGGCTCGTGAGTGACGAGCTGCACATCAACAATCTGGCCGTCCACCCCCGTTGGCGGAAGCGGGGGATCGCGCGGGAGTTGCTGCAGGCGGCGCTGCAGCACGGCCGCCGCGGTGGGGCCCGCGCCGCGTTCCTGGAGGTCCGCGCATCCAACGTGGTGGCGCAAAGCCTGTACAGGGAGTTCCACTTCGAGGCGGTCGGGGTCCGACCGCGATACTACACGCATCCGATCGAGGATGCGGTGGTGATGTGTCGGACCGGAATCTGACGGGGAACCGACGCCTGCCGCTATGGCGATCCTTGACAAGCTTTCCGAGACGTTGGTAGTGTCTGCCCCAGGACGGACGGGGTGCGAGACAGCGCGGCGGGGGCCGTCGGTTTCGTGGAGGCTGGACATGATAGACAAGGAACTGCTGGAGATCCTGGCGTGTCCGGAGTGCAAGTCCGAGGTGCGGCTGGACGAAGGTGCCCAGCGAATCGTCTGCATCTCGCCGAGCTGCGGTCTTCGCTACCCCATACGGGACGACATTCCGGTCATGCTCATCGACGAGGCGGAGAAACC
>Ga0316622_100001792_pt1 | contig 14368 bp, 13 predicted proteins | sample OWC_Aug_OW2_C1_D_FD_207646 | JGI IMG/M metagenome (GOLD analysis project Ga0316622, IMG submission 207646) | Wetland soil microbial communities from Old Woman Creek delta, Ohio, United States - OWC_Aug_OW2_C1_D5_C | ecosystem: Environmental > Terrestrial > Soil > Wetlands | place: USA: Ohio... | reverse complement strand
TGGCGCGCCCCGCGCCCAGTGCGCTTCCCAACCTCAGCGTGGGCTTTGGGACCCTGGCCTATTTTGGCTCCGCCTTGAAATACGACGATGACTGGGTCGGCCGGTACTACCTCCAGGAAGGCACCATGCTCGGCATCAGCCTCATGCCGAGCGTGGCGTACAAGTTCACCGACTGGCTCTCGGTGGGCGCCGGCCTCAACGCCATGTACGGCTACCTCAAGGGCCAGGTGGCCGTCAACAACATTGCGCCCGGCCTCCCCGACGGCCAGCTCGAGTACAAGGACGAGGCCTGGGGCTTCGGGGCGAACGTCGGCGTCCTGATCGAGCCGCTGAAGGGCACCCGGATCGGCGTCACCTACCTGTCCCAGCTCAGCCTGGACTTCAAGGCCAATCCCGAGTTCAGCAATCTCGGACCCGGCATGACCACCGTGCTAAGAAACCGAGGGCTTCTCGGCGCCCAGCTCGATCTCGGCATGACGCTGCCCAACCGGGTCATGTTCGGGGTGCATCAGGAGCTGGGCAAGGGCTGGGCCGTGATGCTGGATGTCAACTGGGAGCAGTGGTCGCAGTTCGGCAAGGTCGAGGTGGGCATCGACTCCGCCAACCCCGTGAGCCTCACCAAGACCGTGAACTACAACGACACCTGGCACATCGGCGTGGGGGCCCAGTTTCGGCCCAGCGAGCGCTGGGTCCTCTCCGGCGGGTTTGCCTATGACAGCTCGATGATGGACGACGATGAGCGGACCGTCGCGACCCCCGTCGGCGCGAACTACCGCTTCGGGCTGGGGGCGCAGTATGCGATCCAGAAGAACCTGCAGCTCGGCCTGTCCTATGAGTTCATCTGGGGAGGGAATCTCCCCGTCAATCAGTCCCGCGGGCCCTTGGCCGGCCAGATTTCGGGGGAGTTTCAGAACAGCTACGCGAACATCATCGCGCTGAACGTGAACTGGACGTTCTGACGCGGGACCAGGAGGCCATGCGCCTGGCGCATGGCCTAACCAAAGGAATCGGGCCTTACGGCAGACGCGAACAACGGAGGGGCACCCCTTCACTCATCACCCGGCAGGTGGCCGAGGAGACAGACGTGATCCGCGTGACACTGAGAATGGCTTTCCACCGGGAGCGGAGCGGGGACGTGCTTCAGATCCTGAACCCGATGGCTGAGCGTACTCGGATCGAGCCGGGCTGCCTCGCCTGCAACATCTATCAGGATGTGCGGGACGCCGGCGTGATCATGCTGGAGGAACTCTGGAGGTGCGAGGCGGAGATGGGGCGGCACCTCCGTTCCGAGCAGTACCGGAACATCCTGCTGGTGATGGAGATGGCGCTCGAGCCGCCCGAGGTCAGATTCGATGAGATCGCCCGCTCGACCGGCGTCGAGACGATCGAGAAGGCGAGGCTCGGCGCGGCGGAGGCGTGAGGGAAAGCTGAAGCTGGACGTCCGAGCTTCGAGTCGAGTGCGTTTCGGAGTTCGGATTGCGGATTGCTGGTTGCGGATTCTCCCCGGGATTTGTGCTTTGATCGGAGCGCTCGTCCTTGTGATGCAAACGGCCGTGGCGAGGGAAGGGGTGAAAGGGGGCTGGATCATGCGCTCTGTTCCGGTATCCGTTCTGCTGACCATCGTCTTTGTCCTCGCGGGAAACCAAGCGTTCGCCCAGGATGATTCCGCCCTGGTCCAGAAACGCAACGAGGTGCGCGAGATGGCGCATGAGAGCCTCGCGACCCTCTACGAGGCCTCCCCGGGGGCGCGGCTGGTCGTCGAGCATGCCGCGGGCTACGCGGTGTTCAGCACCTTCGGGCTCAAGATCTTCTTCGCCGGTGGCACCACCGGGAAGGGCGTGGTGGTGAACAATGCCACCCACCGCCACACCTTCATGAAGATGCTGCAAGTCCAGGCGGGGCTCGGGTTCGGCATCAAGAAGGACCGGCTGGTCTTTGTCTTCGAGACCCAGAAGGCGCTGCGTGATTTTGTCACGCAGGGCTGGGAGTTCGGCGGCCAGGCGTCGGCCGCCGCAATGGTCGCCGATCAGGGTGGCATGTTCTCCGGGGCGGCCTCGGTCTCCCCCGGCGTCTACCTCTACCAGCTCACCCAGACGGGCCTCTCGGCCTCGATCACGGCCGGCGGGACGAAGTTCTTCAAGGACGACGATCTGAACTGACGGCCTAGCCCGCAATATTCGCAAGCATGCCTCGCGAATATTGCGGGCTTAACCGGAGCCTTTGTGATTACTAACGCCGGACGGATCAAGCGCCCCTGAGGCGTCTCGACACCGCACCCCTCCCGCGGAACGCGGGACAGGTACCCGGTGTGACTCCCGCCATGTGTCATTCCGCCGCGGGAGTGGCCAGTGGCATGTTAGCCCGGAGTATTCACGGATCTCTCGTGAATAGTCCGGGCTAGGTGGCGGATCAGGCGAGCACGTGTTCAAGCGCTTCGCGGCCGCCGCGAACAGCATTCACCGGAATTCGCTGATCGAGCGTCGCCAGTTTGCCACCTTTGTGGACGGCCAGTCCCAGGAGATACAGATCGGTGACTTGGGCATGTGTGATGATCGCATCCGACCCGAACACTTGAAGGATACTGATATCCTCTGTCCAGAAGTGATGGCCTGGAGCCTCGCATAGCTGGCGAAGGATGGCCAGCACAGCGGCGACATTTCCTGGCCGATTTGGGTAGTTTGGGTGGCTGGCGATGCGGATAAATCCATTCTCGGTGAGAGGACAGGTTGCCCAGGCCTCCTGACCCCTTTCCGCGAACCAGCGATGAGCTGATTCATGATGGATGTGCATCGGATCGGTCAAAGCGAGGAGCAGGTTCACATCGAGGAGATACGTGGTCATGGTGTCTCGTCTCGGAGTTGGTTAACCAACTCCAGCGTCACCACGCCGGCATCTGACTGGACCGGGAATACCGGCAGACCATGTTTTGTCGCAACAGGAATCCGTCTGGTCAATGCCTGCCGTGCCAAATCCGATAGCACCTGGCCGAGCGTATTGCCTCGTTGCCTGGCGATTTCCTTGGCAGCGAGTAGGACATCCTCTTCAAGATCGACTGTCGTCCGCATGGCTACCTCCCTGGAGTGACTTGGTGTTCGTGCATCTGATGCGTGATGCTAAAACATCGAGAAAAAGATGTCAAGATGCCGATCAGAGTCCGCTCAGGACTTCGGGTTCCGGCATTCGAGCTTTCGCCTTGATGTGGTCGTGAGGTGATGAGGCATTCGTGGAGTTCCTGAAGGCATTCCGAGAACTTATGGATGTCGTGGGCACGGCTGTTGACGGCGTGGGCGTCCTCCTCGTCGTGGCGGGCATGGGCGTCGCGAGCTGGCGCTTCCTGGCCGGCACGCAGCGGACGGTGGGCAGATCCTACGTCGTGTACCGCCAGGATCTAGCCCGGATTATTCTCGAAGGGCATGTGAATAATCCGGGCTTACCTGACCAGGAGCGACTTCCGTCTGCAGCGGGGGAAAGCCTGGTGGGGGGGCGGACCGGGTAGCCGTCCCGCGTCCCGCGTGAGGGGTGCAGTGTCACGGTGCCGCGGCGACGCGTTATCCGTCCCGTCCCGGACGGCCGACCCCAAGGGTTTCCCTTGAGCCCGCATTGTTCGCGAGCTGTATTCGCGAATAATGCGGGCTAGGCCGGGCCATTCTGCTGGGGCTGGAGTTTCTCGTGGCCGGCGACATCATCAGGACGGTGGTCGTGGACCCGACGTTGAACAATGTCCTCGTGCTCGGCGTGATCGTGGTCATCCGGACCTTCCTGAGCATGGCACTCCAGCTCGAGCTGCGGGGCCGGTGGCCATGGCAGGGTGGGGAAGAGGCCGAATCGCATCCGTGAGGATCGCCGAAGCGTTGACGACGAGCACTGCAGCGACGAAGTGAGGCGTCTGTTCGGCATCCTGTGACAAGGCGGTCAGTGTCCCGTGCGGTTCGTCATCCGCCACTCAACAATCAACTTTCGAGGAGGTGCTCCGATGAGGCTACTGCTGGTCCTGATCCCGCTGGCTGTCCTCGCGGCCTGCAACCCGTACATGGCGGGCGTAACGGCGGTTCGGGAAACCTACAGTATCGCCACCGATCAGCGGTCCGTGGCCAGCCAGGCGGAGGACACGGCGATCGAGGCCCAGATCAAGGCAGCGCTGATGACGTCATCCGTCAAGGGGACGAGCGGAATCGACGTCTATAGCCGAAACGGCGTGGTGGTGCTCGTGGGGGTGGTCGCGCCGGGGTCGTCCGCCGGCCGCGAGGCGGTGACGATCGCGCGCGGGACCTCGGGCGTGAGCCGGGTCGAGACCTACTTCGTGAATGCCCGCCCCTCCTGGTCGGGCGACTTCGAGATCAAGGAATCCATCAGGGCGGTCTATGTGGCAGATCCCGCCCTGGTCTCCGGCCGGGTGGACATCGCCGTGTACGGGGGTCACGTCGTGCTCGTGGGCGTCGTGCCCTCGCGGGCCAAGGTCGAGCAGTTCATCCAGGACGCCCGGTCGGTGAGTGGGGTCGTGTCGGTGAACTCGTTCATCCAGGTGGCCTCGAACTAAGGGGCCCAGCCCGGATTATTCACGAAGGACGCGTGAATAATCCGGGCTTACCTGACCGGTAGCGATTCCCGCCTGCAGGCCGAAGATACCTGGGGGTGGACGCACACCGCGCGGTGTCACGGGGGACCGGCGACGCGTGATCCGTCCCAGACCACCGACCGCAACGGTTTCTCGTAAGCCAGCAGTGTTCGCAAGCTGCCTTCGCGAATACTGCGGGCTACGGTGGTGATGAAGCGGAAGTGGTGGACACGTAAAACGAGCGAAAGGAGGAATGGTATGAGAGCCAATACCGTTAGCCCCGCCATGACTGTTGCGCTGGCGGCCGCCTGCGCGGCCACGACGGTCGGCTGCGCAGCGACGCACATGAGAGAGCAGGTCACCGGGACGCCGGGTGCGGCAGACGCCACCGCTACCATCAGCGGCCGGCAACTCCCGCCCCCCGACCCGGAATTCGGCGGGGTGATCAGGGAGGGCGCCCTGCAATCGAAAGCGTGGTGGCCGCCGCGCGTGGTTCCGCCCAAGGGCGCGCCGAACGTGCTGCTGATCATCACCGACGACGCCGGCTTCGGCGTGCCGAGCACCTTCGGCGGCGTGATCCCGACGCCGGCGATGGACCGCCTTGCCAAGCAGGGGCTGCGCTACACCCGGGTCTTCTCCACGGCGCTCAGCTCGCCGACGCGCGCCGGGCTGATCACGGGGCGAAACCACCATTCCGCCGGATTCGGCGTGATCTCGGAACAGTCCACCGGCTTCCCCGGCTACAACAGCATCATCCCCAAGGACAAGGCCACCATCGGCCGCATCCTGCTGGACAACGGCTATTCGACGTCGTGGTTCGGCAAGGACCACAACACGCCCGCGTTCGCCGCCAGCCAGGTCGGCCCGTTCGACCAGTGGCCGACCGGGATGGGCTTCGAGTACTTCTACGGCTTCGTCGGCGGCGACGCCAACCAGTGGGAGCCCAACCTGTTCCGCAACACGACGCAGATCTATCCATTCCAGGGCAAGGCGCCGGGAACGTGGAACCTGGTCACCGCGATGGCCGACGACGCCATCGACTACATGACGCGGATTTACCAGACCGGCCCCTCCAAGCCGCTCTTCATCAAGTACGCACCGGGCGCCACGCACGCGCCGCACCACCCGACGAAGGAGTGGGTGGACAAGATCAGCCAGATGAAGCTCTTCGACGACGGTTACGAGAAGGTGCGCGAGCGCATCTTCGAGAACCAGAAGAAGCTCGGCGTGATCCCGAAAGACACCAAGCTTGCGCCGTGGCCGAAGGACCTCCTGAAGCCGTGGGACCAGCTCACGGCGGACGAGAAGAAACTCTTCATCCGCCAGGTGGAGGTTTTCGCCGCCTACGTGGCCTACACCGACCACGAGATCGGGCGCGTGATCCAGCAATTCGAGGACCTGGGCAAGCTCGACAATACGCTGATCATCTACATCAACGGCGACAACGGCACGTCCGCCGAGGGCGGGCCGATGGGCACGCCGAACGAAGTCGCGTTCTTCAACGGCCTCAACGAGCTACCCGTCGAAGTGCAGATGAAGTTTTACGACGTCTGGGGAACCGACCGGACCTACAACCACATGTCGGCCGGCTGGTCGTGGGCGTTCGACACGCCGTTCTCCTGGTTCAAGCAGAACGCGTCACAGCTCGGCGGCATCAATCAGAACATGGTGGTGTCCTGGCCGGCGCGCATCTCGGACAAGGGCGGGCTACGCGAGCAGTTTGTCCACGTCATCGACATGGTGCCGACCATCCTCGAGGCCGCGGGCATCCAGGCACCGGAGATGGTGGATGGCATCAAGCAGGCGCCGATCGAGGGCACCAGCTTCCTGTACACCTTCGACGCGGCCAACGCGACGGCGCCGTCGCGGCACAAGCGGCAGTACTTCGAGATGATGGGCCAGTGGGCGCTGTACGACGAGGGCTGGCTGCTGAGCACGAAGGTTGATCGCGCGCCGTGGCAGGCCTTCGGCCCGGCGAATCCCGACCCCCTGAACAACCAGGTGCTGGAGCTCTACAACCTGAACACCGACTTCAGCCAGACCGAGAACCTCGCGGCCAAGTATCCGGAAAAGGTCAAGGAGATGAAGGAGTTGTTCGTCGCCGAGGCCAGGAAATACCAGGTCTTCCCGATGGATGCGTCGGTGGCGGGCCGCATCGTCGCCCCGCGGCCGAACATCACCGCCGGGCGGACCGAGTTCGTCTACACCCGGCCGATGACCGGGCTGCCCCAGGGCGACTCGCCGAACATCCTGAACGCGTCGTACACCTTCACCGCCGACATCGAAGTGCCGCAGGGCGGGGCGGAGGGGATGATCGTGACCTCGGGCGGGCGCTTCGCGGGCTACGGCTTCTACCTGCTGAAGGGGAAGCCGGTATGGCTCTGGAACCTGGTGGACCTCGAGCGCCTGAAGTGGGAAAGCCCGGAGGCGCTGATGCCGGGCCGGCACACGATTGAGTTCGAGTTCAAGTACGACGGGCTCGGCGCCGGCACGCTGGCATTCAACAACTTCAGCGGCGTCGGCCGGCCGGGCGTGGGCACACTGAAGGTGGACGGCAAGGCGGTCGCGACCAAGCGCATGGAGCGCACGCTGCCGATGATCCTGCAGTGGGACGAAGCCTTCGACATCGGGTCCGACACGCTCACGGGCGTGAACGACGCCGACTACGCGCCACCGTTCCCGCTGACCGCCAAGCTCAACAAGCTGACGATCAAGGTGGACCGGCCAAAGCTCTCGCCGGAGGACATAAAGAAGCTGGAGGAGGCAATGAAGAAAGCGGAGGCAGCGCGCGAGTAGGGCTCTCCTCGACGAGGGCGGGTTTATCCAGGAGGAGAGGGTGTTTCTCGCCCTTTCCTCCTGGGCCAAATACAACAAAGGAGATATTGCGGAGTGGAAGTCGCGCCGTAACGGCCATGAACAAGGTGAGGGCGCCGGTCACACGCCCGGCACCGTGGGAGACCGAGATGAAACGAATGAGTCTAATGGCAGTGGGGATCACGGCCGCCTGCCTGATGGTGCTCGCCGCCTGCGGCAAGCAGGAAGAAGCGAAGGTGGAGAAGGCGGCCGAAAAGGCCGTGGCCGAGGTTAAGGCGGACGTGAAAGAGTTGGAAGCCCGAGAAGTGGGAATCGACGCCTACATGTACGCGTACCCGCTCGTCACGATGGAGATCACCCGGCGGGTCTCGACCAACCTGGAGAAGCCTGAAGGTTCGCACGCCCCAATGGGCCAGTTCGCGCGGTTGAGGAGCTATCCCGCGGTAGATGACCACACCGTCACCGCCCCGAATGCGGATACACTGTACACGGTAGCGTGGCTCGACGTTGCCAAGGAGCCGTGGATTCTGAGCCTCCCTGACATGCAGGGCCGGTACTTCCTCTTCCCGATGCTCGATGGCTGGACGAACGTGTTCCAGGTCCCGGGCAAGCGCACCACCGGGACCAAGGCGCAGAAATATGCCATCACCGGCCCAGGCTGGACCGGGACCCTGCCCCCGGGGGTGACCGAATACAAGGCCCCCACCGGCATGGTCTGGGTCCTCGGCCGTATATACTGCACGGGGACGCCCCAGGACTACAAGGCAGTCCACGCCCTCCAGGACAAGGTCACCGTGGTTCCCCTGTCGGCTTACGGCAAGCCCTACACGCCGCCGGCCGGGACGGAGGACCCGAAAATCGACACCAAGACCGCCGTGCGCGACCAGGTCAACGCGATGGACGCGACGGCCTACTACTCGCTCTTCGCCCAGCTCCTCAAAACCAATCCCCCGGCGGCCGAGGACGCGCCGATGGTGGCGAAGCTCGCCAAGCTCGGCATCGTCCCCGGCCAGGACTTCGACGCCGCCAAGCTCGATCCCGCCGTCCTGAAGGGTCTCAACGCCGCCATCAAGCCGGCGCAGGGAAAGATCGAGGTCTGGCTGAAGGAAGGGATCGTCGTGGGCGACATGAAGGTGGAGAATGGCTGGCTCTTCACCACCAAGGCGGGCCAGTACGGGACGGCCTACCGCCAGCGCGCCCTGGTCACCTGGATCGGCCTCGGCGCGAACCGGCCGCAGGATGCCGTCTACCCCGTGTCCGAAGGCCCGGGCATCCTCAAGAAGTTCAGCGGTGCCAAGAAGTATGTCATGCGCTTCAACAAGGGCGAGATGCCGCCCGTGAACGGGTTCTGGTCGCTCACCATGTACGACGCGAACTACTTTTTCGTGCCGAATGCGCTCAACCGCTACACCCTGAGCCAGCGCAACAACTTCAAGGCCAACCCCGACGGGTCGGTCGATCTGTATATCCAGCACGACTCGCCCGGCAAGGCCAAGGAGGCGAACTGGCTCCCCGCCCCGGAAGGGGAGTTCGTCCTCATGATGCGCCTCTATTGGCCGAAGGAGGCGAAGCCCTCCTTGCTGGACGGAAGCTGGAAGATCCCCGAGGTGAAAGAGGCTTCGTAGACGGAACCAAGGGCGGTTTCTAGGGCCGAGAAAGCCGGAAAGTGCCGACGTAGAGAGCAACAATGACATCTCAGCACGACAAGTCAAATACACAGAACGCGAACAAGATTCAGGGCCTCCACGTCCTGGCTAAGCCCATCGGGCCGGTGTGCGACATCAAGTGCGACTACTGCTTCTACCTGGAGAAGCACGCGCTGTTCGGCAAGGGCGAGAATTTCCGCATGTCGGACGACGTGCTCAAGGCCTACATCCGGCAGTACATCGAGGCCCAGCCGACGCCGATCGTCGAGTTCGTCTGGCACGGGGGCGAGCCGACGCTGCTCGGCCTCGACTTTTTCCGCAAGGTCGTCGAGCTGCAGCGCCCCTTTCGAGGCCAGAAGGAGATCCGGAATGCCCTGCAGACCAACGGGATGCGCCTCACCGATGACTGGTGCGCGTTCTTCAAGGACCACCACTTCTTCATCGGCCTCAGCCTGGACGGGCCAAAGGGCATCCATGACCGCTACCGGAGAGGCCGCCAGGGAGAGAGCACGTTCGATGGCGTGATGCGGGGCCTCCGGCTGCTCCAGAAGCACGGAGTGGAGTACAACATCCTGGCCTGCGTGGGCAGGGAGACAGCGTACCGTCCGCTCGACGTGTACCGGTTCTTCAAGAGCGAGGGCGTGGAGTTCATCCAGTTCACCCCCATCATCGAGCGTGTGCCCGACAGCGGGACGCAGGCGCAGGGGCTGTGGCTGGCCACACCTGCCACGCTGGACAAGGAGGAGCCCAACTCGCAGATCACCCCCTGGACGGTGGAGCCCGAAGCGTACGGGGATTTCCTCATCGCCATCTACGAGGACTGGGTCCGCCACGACGTGGGCAAGGTCTTCGTCATGAACTTCGAGTGGGCGCTCAGTATCTGGCTCGGCAACCCCTCCCCGATCTGCATCTTCTCGCGGCAGTGCGGCCGCTCCGTGGCGATGGAGCACGACGGGAGTGTGTTTGCCTGCGACCACTATGTCTATCCCGAGTACCGCCTGGGGAATATCCTCCAGGACGATCTGGCGCACATGGTCGAGGCCTCCGTCGCCTCCGGCTTCGGACCCCACAAGGAGACGACCCTGCCCCGCTGGTGCCGGGAGTGCGAGGTCCTGAACGCCTGCTGGGGCGGCTGCCCGAAGCACCGGTTCACCACCTCGCCCTATGGCGAGCCGGGGCTCCACTATCTCTGCGCCGGCTACAAGAAGTTCTTCACCCACATCCGGAAGTACCTGCGGGCCATGACCACGCTCCTGGAAAACGAGCTGCCGGTGACCCATATCATGGAGGCGGTCAAGGGGCCGCTGCTCATCCGGCGGGAGTAGCAGGCTGCATCAGGCTGCTGAAAAAGGCCCATCTACGGCGTTGGCGCGTTCGGGCGCTCGCTGCGGCGTACCAGGAGTACGCCTCACTCGGCCTCGGGTACCCATCCGAAGGATGGGTGATGCCGCCTTGTAGCTGGACCTTTTTGAGCAGCCTGGGCGAAAAGAAATTCTTCAGTGGCCCGCTAGGGAACCACCGTGAGGAAGGAGAAGGGATGAGCGGAGTGTTGAGAAAGCGGCAGTACAGGATACTGCGGCAGGGTGTGCCTGTGTTCCTTGCGGTCGTTTTCCTCGCGGCGTTCGGGGTCGCGGAGGACCTGCTGCCGGGGATTGGGAGAGATGTTGCCGTGGCCGGCCAGCCCGCTACGCAGTCCAGTGCCCAGGCAGAGGCCCAGAGGCTGGTCGGGCGCTGGGTCCGGCCGGATGGGGGCTATGTCTTGGAGCTGCGGGAGATCAAGAAGGGGGGCAGCCTGACAGCCGCCTACTTCAACCCCCGTCCGATCAACATCGGCCGGGCGGAGTGGAAGCGCAAGGACAGCAAGCTGACGGTGTTCGTCGAATTCCGCGATATCAACTACCCGGGCTCGACCTACACGCTGCAGTACGACCCGGCGTCCGACCGGCTGCAGGGGACATACTTCCAGGCGGTGGAGAGGCAGACCTACAACATCGAGTTCCTGAGAAACAAGTGAGATCCCGAAGCCGTCGATCCTCGACGGCAGCTGGGAGGCGACTCCGGTGAATCTGGTGGACTATGGGGGTCAGAGAAGCTCTACCCTCGCGTGGTGCGTGCGCACCGACGCCAGCGCAGCGTCTCGGGTTACGAGGGGAGCCGCGAGCGCCTCGGCGAGGGCGACGTACGCGGCGTCGTAGGCGGTCAGGTTCCGACGCAGCTCCCAGATCCTGGGCAGGAGCAGATCGTGAGGGTAGCGGGTCAGCGGGAGATCAGCCAGGTCCTCAAGCGCCTCGACGCCCCGGGTAGCCTCCAGGTCCCCGGCCAGCGCGTACCGCCGGAGGACCTGGGCCACCTCGAGATCCAGGAGGTGAGGAGCGTGAAGGGTCTCGCCGGGCGTAAAGAGGCGCCCGGCCACCCGGTCAGCGTCCGGGGTGCCGAGTAAGACCTCGAGAATCGCCGAAGCGTCGACGACGATCACCGTCCCTCTCGCTCCGCCCTCACGGCCTTGGCCGGGGGAAGGGTCGGACTCACGGCGGCGCGCTGGGAGAGCCGGTGCCGCAGTTCTGTCAGCGTGGGGCGCTCGGAAACCCGGCGCACCTCCTGGAGGAGGTATTCGGAAAGCGACAGCCCCTCCAGGGCGGCCCGTGCCTTAAGCTTCCGGTGGAGGTCATCCGGGACGTGGCGAAGCTGGATCATCTTCGGCATGCGAGCAACATAGCAGCATGTGGACCACATGTCAATCGCCCTCCAGCGGCAGTCCCGGGAGAATCCACGCCAGAGGGGTATAAGCCATGAGCAGTCGAAGAAACCTGGCAGTTGTCGCGTTCGCGATCCTCGGTGCCTTGGCGTGCGCGGGCGCCGCCTGGGCGCAAGGGGCCAAAGGCGGTACGCCGGTCCCGACGGACCCGTGGCCGCGCCCGGTCAAGCTCGACAAGGCCGAGGGCCTCGTGTATCAGCCTCAGGTCAACACGTGGCAGGGGAACGTCCTCGACTTCCGTGCCGCGATCGCCGTCAGGCCGGCGGGGGCGACGCAGGAGACGTACGGCGTGGTCTCGGGGACGGCACGAACCCAGGTGGACCGCGTCACCCGGAAGGTCACTCTCGAAGATGTTGCGCTGACCACGGTTCGGTTCCCCACGCTGCCCGAGAGCGGCGCGGCCTATACCCCCGCGCTCCAGAAGCAGCTCCCCATCGTCCTGCAGACGATCGCCCTCGACCGCCTGCAAGCCTCCCTGGCGGCCTCGGCCAGCGTGAGGCCCGCCGGCGTCCCGGTGAACAACACCCCGCCCACGATCCTGGTGAGCTACACCCCGGCCCTCCTGATCCTGATAGACGGGGCGCCCGTCCTGCGCCCGGTCCCCGGAACCCAGTTCGACCGGGTCATCAATACCCATGCGCTGATCCTGCGGCCCCAGGGGAGCGCCACGTACTACCTCCACGTCTATGACGGCTGGCTCTACGCCGGCACGCTGGCGGGCCCCTGGTTCCAGTCCTTCGTCCTGTCCGCCGGGATCGACCAGGTTGCCCAGACCCTGGCGGCGACCGGCCTGGTGGACCTGATCGATGGGGGGAAGGCGCAGCCCAAGCCATCGCTTGCCGGCGGGGTGCCTACGATCTACGTGAGCGAGACACCCGCGGAGCTTCTCGTCTTCAAGGGACAGCCCGCCTTCACGGCCATCCCCGGAACCGCCCTGCAATGGGCCACCAACACCGCCGCCGATGTGATCTCTGAGCCGACGAGAAACGAGTACTACGTCCTCCTCTCGGGCCGCTGGTTCAGCAGCGCTGCCCTCACCGGGCCCTGGGCCTTCGTGGCCAGTGGCGACCTCCCGGCCGATTTTCGCCGCATCCCGCCGGATTCGCCCGCCGGCATCGTGCTGGCCTCGGTGGCGGGCACCCCCCAGGCCGAGGAAGCCGTCATCGCCAACTCCATCCCCCAGACGGCGACGGTGCCCCGCGTGAACGGGCCCAAGTTCTCTCCTCACATCGATGGCCCCCCGCAGTTCCACCCCATTGCGGGGACGCCGCTCCTGTATGTGTTCAATGCCTCCGGGCCCATCATCCAGGTGGACACCCACCTGTACTATGCGCTCCAGGGTGGCGTCTGGTTCTCGGCCACGTCCCTCGATGGTCCCTGGTACGTCGCCGCGTCCGTGCCGGCGGTGATCTACACCATCCCTCCCACCTCGCCGCTCCACTACGTGACCTACGTGCAGGTGTACGGCTCGACGGCGACAGTGGTGTACGTCGGCTATACACCCGGCTACCTGGGCACGGTGGTGGCGCCCGGCGGCGTGGTCGTCTACGGCACGGGGTACGTCTACCCGACGTACGTGGGAACGGTGTGGTATCCGCCCCCGCCCACCTACGGGGTGATGGCCCAGCCCGTCTATAACCCGGCCGTCGGCATGACCTTCGGCTTTGCCATGGGGGTTGCCACGGCGTCGGCGGTCTACGCGTGGGGCGGCTCGGCCTATTACCACCCTGCCTATTACGGGTACCCTTGCTGCGGCTCGGCCAGCGCCAACGTCTACGGCCAGTACGGAAGCACGGCCTACTCGGGCACCCGGACCTGGTACAACAACCCCGGCGGGAGCTACGGCACCAGCACCAGCGGGACCTACCACAACTACGCCACTGGGACGACCGGCAGCTATTCGGGCGGGCGAAGCTACAATCCCTACACCGGGCAAGCGCAGGCGGGGTACTCGCGGACGTTCAATACACCCGAGGGAGCCTCGGGGAGCGCCTCGCGCAGCGCGACGTATGACGCGCAGACCGGGACGCTCTCCCGATCCGGGAGTGCCACGGCGACCGGCCCCGGCGGCCGATCGGAGTCGGTGTCGGGCTCGGCCAGTTCCAACGTGTACGGGCAAGGGAGCGGCGAGGTCAGCCGGACGACCAGCAACGCGAACACCGGCTTGTCGAAAACGACGACGACGAGCGGCGGCACGGGACAGGCGCCCTCCCGTCAGACCACGGTCTCGGACTCGAAGACCGGCCAGTCGTGGACCCACACCTCGGGGGAGGCCTACGCCGACAAGGAGGGCAACGTCTACAAGAACAGCGGCGGCGGCTGGCAGCAGCACAGCTCGAGCGGCTGGCAAAGTGCGAGTGCGGACAGCGCTTCCCAGCAGGAGCGCGAGCAGCAGGCGCGCGACCAAGGCCAAGAGAAGTTCAACAGCTTCAAGCAGAGCGGGGGCGGCAGCGGCAGCAGCTGGGCGAGCAGGGACGGTGGTGGCGGCGGGTGGGGGAGCCGGTCCAGCGGCGGCGACAGCTGGGGGGGCCGATCGGGTGGCAGTGGAGGGGGCGGCTGGGCCGACCGATCCGCCAGCAGTGACTTGGCCAGCCGGTT
>Ga0316622_100001791_pt1 | contig 14370 bp, 13 predicted proteins | sample OWC_Aug_OW2_C1_D_FD_207646 | JGI IMG/M metagenome (GOLD analysis project Ga0316622, IMG submission 207646) | Wetland soil microbial communities from Old Woman Creek delta, Ohio, United States - OWC_Aug_OW2_C1_D5_C | ecosystem: Environmental > Terrestrial > Soil > Wetlands | place: USA: Ohio... | reverse complement strand
CCGCAGTCATCCCGTCAAGTTTCCCGCCAAGCGCCGGTTCTACGCCGACCTGCGCGACTACCTCGCCGCCCGCTTCGCGCCGAGCGATGCGGTCGTTCTGCTCGGCGACATGAACGTCGCCCCCCTCGACCTCGACGTCGGCATCGGCGCCGACAACGCCAAGCGCTGGCTGCGCACGGGCGCCTGCTGCTTCCTGCCCGAGGAGCGCGAGTGGCTGCAGGCCCTCACGGACTGGGGTCTCAAGGATTCGTACCGCGTCGTGCATCCCGAGGTCGCGGATCGCTTCAGCTGGTTCGACTACCGCAGCAAGGGCTTCGAGCGAGAGCCCAAGCGCGGGCTGCGCATCGACCTGCTGCTCGCCACCTCGCCGCTCGCCGCACGGCTGACCGATGCCGGCATCGACTACGAGATCCGGGCGATGGAGCGGCCTTCGGACCACTGCCCGGTCTGGGCCGACTTCGACCTCGGCTGAATGGCTGTCGCGACGCTGCGCTTCTACGAGGAGCTGAACGACTTCCTTCCGCACGCCCTGCGTCGCCGCGACGTGGCGCTGCGCTTCGATCCCCCCGCGCCCGTGCGGCACCTGGTGGAAACGGTCGGTGTTCCACACACCGAGATCGAGGTGGTGCTGCGCAACGGTGATCCGGTCGATCTGGAGGCGCGCGTGGTCGATGGCGACCGGCTGGCCGTCTACCCGGTCTTCGAGTGCTTCGACGTCGCGTCGCTGGTCCGCCTGCGTGCGGCGCCGCTGCGCGAGCCGAGGTTCGTGGCCGACGCGCATCTCGGGCGGCTGGCCCGCGACCTGCGCCTGCTGGGCTTCGACACCGCCTTCGTCAACGACGTCGGCGACGACGAGCTCGTACGTCTTGCCACGGCCGAGCACCGCATCCTGCTCACCCGTGACCGCCAGCTGCTGATGCGGCGCGAGCTCACCCACGGCTGCTACCTGCGCGCGGCGCGGCCGGAGGAGCAGCTCGCGTATCTCGTGCGTCGGCTGCAGCTGTGTCGGCTGATACGGCCGTTCGCACGCTGCACGGCCTGCAACACGCCGGTGGATGCCGTGCCCGCCGCGACCGTCGCCGCGCAGGTGCCTCCCAGCGTCCGGCGCCTGCACGAGAGCTTCTGGTGCTGCGTGGGCTGCGGGCGGGTCTACTGGCAGGGCAGCCACTGGCGCGCGATGGCAGGCCGCATCGCGCGGCTGTGCGGCGGCGCGGTCTCGACAGAGGGCGGGCCGCCGGGCGCGGAGTCCGAGAACCGATAACGTTCGCGGCGAGTCGGCGCGCGGCACCTTATCGAACCACGCCGCCCCTCGTCGTCCCTCGATACATCCGCTGTCGCGGCCTGGCCTACTCGGGACGAACGGGTCCTGTGTCCGCCAGGGGCATGAAGCCCGCTTCGCCCACCACAGACCCGATGAGATGCTGGCCGTCGGGGCCTGCCGCCTCGAGGCGGACGTCGACGATACGGTTCGCAAGGTCGACCTCGGGGGGGGCCACGATCGCGACGCGGTGAAAGTGCGGCGTGTAGCCCTCCCAACGCATGCCGGCAACAGAGACGCTGCCCCGGTCGCCCTCGACCAATACCGGGCATCGACGCCCCACCAGAGGCTCCAGCGCTACGCGCTTCAGCCGGTCCGCCAGCGCGAGCAGCTCCTGGCGGCGGCGCTGCCGCGTGGGCTCGTCGAGGGGATCGGGCAGGGCGGCTGCCTTCGTGCCCGGACGCGGCGAGAAGCCGAACACGTGCACGTGGCCGAAGCCGACCTCCGCGGTGAAGTCGAGCGTTGCGCGCCACTCGGCTTCGGTCTCGCCGGGGAAGCCGACGATCACGTCGGTGGTCAGGTTGAGGTCGGGCACCGCGGCACGGGCCTCGCCGGCGAGGGCGCGGAAATCCGCGGCGCGGCAGCGTCGCGCCATGCGTCGCAGCACCGAGTCGGCACCACTCTGCAGCGGCAGGTGCAGGTGCGGCATCAGCCGCGGATCGGCGAACAGATCCCAGAAGCCGGGCGGCAGGTCCCAGGGCTCGAGCGAGCCCACGCGCACTCGCGGCATGTCGGTGTCGGCGAGCACTGCCGCGATCAGCGCGCGCAGGTCGGTGCCCAGGTCGCTGCCGTAGCCGCCGAGGTGCACGCCCGCCAGCACGACCTCCTGGATGCCTGCGGCGCGCAGTGCGCGAACCTCGGCGACCACGTCGGCGATGGCGCGGCTGCGCTCGTCGCCGCGCGCCAGCGTCACCACGCAGAAGGTACAGCGGTAGCGGCAGCCGTCCTGCACCTTGACGAAGGCACGCTGCCGGCCGCGCGCGAACAGCGTCGCCTCGGCCGGCTCGCCGAGCACCACCGGCAGGGCGGGAAGGTCGAGCTGGCGGCTGACGATCTCGACCAGGCGGTCCTTGTCGGGGTTCGGCACCAGCAGGTCGATGCCGAGCTCCGCTGCCGCGCGCTGCGGGTCGAGCGAGGTGTAGCACCCGCTCACGATCACCCTGGCGGCCGGGTTTGCGCGCCGGGCCCGCCTCACCAGCTTGCGCGACTTGCGCACTGCCTCGTCGGTGACGGCGCAGGTGTTCACCACGACGAGGTCCGCGTCGGCGGGGGCACGCGCGAGCTCGTGGCCCCGTGCGCGAAAGTCGCGGGACCAGCGTTCCAGCTCCGCCTCGTTGAGACGGCAGCCCAGGGTCGTGAGGTGGACGCGCATCGGGCGATCGTCCTGGTGGAGCGGCGGGCTCACCGGATGAGCCCGCGGCTGCTCAGAATCGGGCCGGGGATTCTACTACCGGAGTAGGGCGCGACGGTCGATGGCTGGGCTGACACCGGAGTCCTGGGCGCAGATCGCGGCGCTGGCCGGCGCGGTCGCGGTCGTCGTCGGGCTGGTGGCACTGGCGCGCGTCGGCCGGGCGGCGGCCGAGGGCCGGATCGAGCGGCGCCTGCTCGCCGAGCAGCTGCGTGAGCAGGAGCGGGCACTCGCCCGCCTGCTCAACGACACGCGTCACACCGTCGCGGCTCAGCTCACCGCGCTGCGCCAGAGCGAGCAGCGCGCGATCCTGACCGGTGTGGGACGCCTGCACCAGGCGATCGAGCGGCGCCTCGGCGACCTGCAGACGCGCCTCGCTGCCGATGCCGGCGACCTGCGCGCCGAGCTCGCGACCCAGCTCGGCGAGATCGGCGGGCGCGTCGACCAGAGGCTGGCCGAGGGCTTCGAGAGGACCACCGAGACCTTCGGGCGCGTGCTCAGCCACCTGGCGAGAATCGACGAGGCGCAGAAGCGCATCACCGAGCTGTCGAGCAACGTCCTCAGCCTCAAGGAAATCCTCGGCGACAAGCGCTCCCGTGGCGCCCTCGGCGAGACACAGCTCGCGGCGCTCGTGCGCAACCTGCTGCCCGAGGGCAGCTTCGCCCTCCAGCACACGCTGGCGAACGGCACGCGGGTCGACTGCCTGCTGCGGCTGCCGGCGCCAACCGGCGATGTGCCCATCGACGCGAAGTTCCCGCTCGAGAGCTACCGGCAGATGACGGATGCGGACGTGGCGGAGCGCGACCGCCAGCTTGCCGCCCAGCGCTTCCGGCAGGACGTGCGCCGGCACGTCGAGGCCATCGCCGACAAGTACCTGCTGCCCGGCGAGACTGCCGACGGGGCGGTGATGTTCATCCCGGCCGAGGCGGTGTTCGCCGAGATCCACGCCCGGTTCCCGGATCTGGTGGAGGACTCGCATCGCCGGCGCGTGTGGATGGCGTCGCCGACGACCCTGATGGCGATCCTGACCACGGCGCTGGCCGTGCTGAAGGACGACGCGACGCGCCGGCAGGTCCACGTCATCCGCGCCCATCTGCGGGACCTCGCCGACGACTTCGCCCGCTTCCAGCAGCGCATGGACAGCCTGGCTCGCCACATCGCCCAGGCCCACCAGGACGTCGACCAGGTCGCGACCTCGGCGCGGCGCATCAGCGGCCGCTTCGGGCGCATCGAGCGCGTGGAAATCGCGGACGGCGGCAGCGCGGTGGAGACTGCGTCAGCGAATCGAACGGGAGAACCTGTCCAATGACACAGAGGCCAGGGGCGCAGAGAAGGACAAAGACAGCGACCGAGGGATGAGGGCCCGCTTGCCCGGCCCGTGATGAGCGTCCTTGCCCCGAGCGTCTCGTCTCTTCGAATCTCCCTGTGCCTCTTTGGTGAGACAGTCGGGGCGAGTCTACCGCGGCGGCGCCGTCATGGCCGGAACCGTGCCGGGCGGCGGCGGGGTGGGGGCGTTCTGGTGCATGACGAGCCGCCACCCAGCGGGGCCGCGCCGGTACAGGTTGACCGCGTAGACCGGCGGGGTGAGCCGCCCGTCCGGCCCCGCGACCTGCTCCTCGAGGAGGTGCACCGCGGTGTCGCCCCAGGCCAGCCACTGCAGATGCACCGCGTGGATGTCGATTCCCCCCATCGCCTGGAACGCCTGGCGGAAGGTCTCACGGATCGCGACCCGCCCCTGCCGGAGCGGGTGCATCGGCAGCAGGCAGGCCAGGTCGTCGGCATCGTCCCAAACCGCCATCAGCGCATCGAGGCCGCCCTCCTCGAGCGCGTCGTAGAAGGCGTCCTCGGCGGCCTGCGGGGTATCGAAGCTCATCGCTCGTCCTGAGGGCAGTTCTTCTGGACGACTTCGCGGGCCTTCTTGAGCTCGGCCTCGCGTTCCTCGTCGGTGAAGCGGCGGAACTCGCCGTTCGGCATCTGGAAGCGACTCTGCGGGGGACGATTCTCGATCACCTCGAGGTTCCGCCGCGCCGAATCGCAGTTGCGTTTTCGGTCGGCATCCTTGGTCGCGGCTTCCTGCTCTTTCTTCTGCCCGGCCTGCTGCTTCTTGCGGGCCTCGTCGGCCTGCTTGACCCGCTCCTCGAACTGCTGCCGTTCCGAATCGGCGGAGCTGCTCGGTGGGGGCGGGGGCGTTACCGTGCTGGTGGCGCGGCCGTCGGGCGGCGGCGACTGCGAATAGACAACGGCGCCGGTGTCGTCCACCCAGCGGTACATCGCAGCCGGCACCGGCGGCGCGGCGAGGAAGACGACAGTCAGCGCCACGCTGGCACTCAGGGTGCGGACATCGGGTACGCTCGGCATGCGCGGCATTATGGTGGCTCGGGGCAGTCGGCGGAAGCGCTGACCAGGGTCAGCGGCGGCTGCCCTGCGAGCTTGACCTTGCAGTGCAATATCAGTACTTTGCCCGTTTCCGATATTCGCCGCTGATCATTCATTTTCCGGGCTTTTTTGCGGCAATCCCCGGGCATGCGGAGGTCCCCGTGGTCGAGCTGACTGGTGCCGAGATCGTCGTCCAGGCGTTGAAGGACGAGGGCGTCGAGTACGTCTTCGGTTACCCCGGCGGCGCGGTACTGCACATCTACGACGCGATCTTCCGCGAGGACGCTATCAAGCACATCCTGGTCCGCCACGAGCAGGGTGCCACGCATGCTGCGGACGGCTACGCCCGCGCGACCGGGCGGCCCGGCGTCGTGCTCGTCACCTCCGGGCCCGGTGCGACCAACGCGGTGACCGGCATCGCGACCGCGCACATGGACTCGATCCCGCTGGTCGTGTTGACCGGCCAGGTGCCGACGCCCGTGATCGGCAGCGATGCGTTCCAGGAGGTCGACACGGTCGGCATCACCCGCCCCTGCGTGAAGCACAACTTCCTGGTGAAGCGCCGCGAGGAGCTGGCGGAGACGATCCGCAAGGCCTTCTACATCGCCACGACGGGCCGGCCGGGCCCGGTGGTCGTGGACATCCCGAAGGACGTCACCGACCCGAACGTCAAGATCCCGTACGAGCACGTGAAGAAGGTGACGATGCGCTCGTACAATCCGGTCGAGAAGGGCCACCCCGGGCAGGTCAGGAAGGCTGTCGAGCTGATGCTGGCGGCGGAGCGTCCGATGATCTACACGGGCGGCGGCGTGGTGCTCGGCGATGCGTCGGACGAGCTGACCGAGCTGGTGCGGCTGTCGGGCTTCCCCGTGACCAACACGCTGATGGGTCTCGGCGCCTACCCGGCGAGCGACCGGCAGTTCCTCGGCATGCTCGGCATGCACGGCACCTACGAGGCCAACATGGCGATGCACGAATGCGACGTGCTCATCGCCATCGGCGCGCGCTTCGACGACCGCGTGACCGGCAAGGTCGCGCACTTCTGCCCGAACGCCAAGATCGTCCACGTCGACATCGACCCCTCGTCGATCTCCAAGAACGTCAAGGTCGACGTGCCGATCGTCGGGCCGGTGAAGCGGGTCATGCACGACATGGTCAACGTACTGCGCGAGCAGAAGTCGGCGATCAACAAGGAGGCGCTCGGCCGCTGGTGGGAGCGCATCGAGGGCTGGCGGCGCGTCGACTGCCTGCGCTACGACCGCAACAGCGAGCGCATCAAGCCCCAGTTCGCGGTCGAGACCCTGTACAAGGTGACCAGGGACCAGGACTTCTACCTGACCTCGGACGTCGGCCAGCACCAAATGTTCGCGGCGCAGTTCTACAAGTTCGAGAAGCCGCGGCGCTGGATCAACTCGGGCGGCCTCGGCACCATGGGGTTCGGGCTGCCATCGGCCATGGGCGTGCAGCTCGCACACCCCGAGGCGACGGTGGCCTGCGTTTCCGGCGAGGCGAGCATCCTGATGTGCATCCAGGAACTCGCGACCTGCAAGCAGTACCACCTGCCGATCAAGGTCGTGCTGCTCAACAACGGTTACATGGGCATGGTCCGGCAGTGGCAGGAGTTCTTCTACGGCGGGCGCTACTCGCACTCCTACCTGGACAGCCTGCCCGACTTCGTCGGTCTGGCGCAGAGCTTCGGTCACGTCGGCATGCGGATCGAGAAGCCGGCTGACCTCGAGGGCGCGATGCGGGAGGCCTTCGGGATGAAGGATCGGCTGGTGTTCATGGACGTCGTGGTCGATCCGTCCGAGAACGTCTACCCGATGATCGAGGCGGGCAAGGGCCACCATGAGATGTACCTGCCCCCGCAACTGTCCACCGAATCGGAGCTCGCCTGACCATGCGGCACATCATCTCCATCCTGCTCGAGAACGAGGCGGGTGCGCTGTCGCGCGTGGCCGGGCTGTTCTCCGCCCGCGGCTTCAACATCGAGTCGCTCACTGTCGCACCGACCGAGGATCCCTCCCTGTCGCGCATGACGCTCGTGACGTCCGGCAGCGAGGACGTGATCGAGCAGATCATGAAGCAGCTGAACAAGCTGATCGACACGGTCAAGCTGGTGGACCTGTCGGAGGGGCCGCACATCGAGCGCGAGCTGATGCTGATCAAGGTGCGGGCGGAGAAGGGCACGCGGGACGAGATGAAGCGTCTGGCGGACATCTTCCGGGCGCACATCGTGGACGTGACTGACGCGAGCTACATCGTCGAGATGACCGGTGACGGCGACAAGCTCGACGCCTTCATCGGCATCGTCGGCCCGGACCACATCATCGAGGTGGTGAGGTCGGGGCCGCTGGCCATCGCCCGCGGGTCGCGTGGCCTGACGGTCTGAGCGCGCCGGGCGGGCCGCTTGGCCCGCGCCCGGCGATTTGAAACAATTCGAACGTTTCCCCGGCCGGCGCCCGGCGCCCGGCTTTCCCTCATTATCGTGTCCTGGACAAGGGTGCCCACATGAAAGTCTTCTACGACAAAGACGCCGACCTCTCGATCATCCGCGGCAAGAAAGTGGCGATCATCGGCTACGGCTCGCAGGGCCACGCCCATGCCAACAACCTGAAGGACTCCGGCGTCGATGTGGTGGTCAGCGAGCGCGCCGGGTCGCCCTCGGACGTCAAGGCGCGCAACGCCGGCTTCTCCGTCAAGCCGGCGCCGGAGGCAGTGGCGGGCGCGGACGTGGTGATGATCCTGGTGCCCGACGAGCACCAGGCGAAGGTCTACCAGGAGGAGATCGGGCCGCACCTCAAGAAGGGCGCGGCGCTGGCCTTTGCCCACGGGTTCAACATTCACTTCGAGCAGATCGTGCCGCGCGAGGACCTGGACGTGATCATGGTCGCGCCGAAGGGCCCCGGCCACCTGGTGCGCTCTACCTACCTGCAGGGCGGGGGCGTGCCCTCGCTGATCGCGGTCTATCAGAACGCTTCCGGCCAGGCGCGCGAGATCGCGCTGTCCTACGCCTCGGCGAACGGCGCCGGCCGCGCGGGCGTCATCGAGACGACCTTCCGCGACGAGTGCGAGACCGACCTGTTCGGCGAGCAGGTGGTGCTGTGCGGCGGCCTCACCGCGTTGATCCAGGCGGGCTTCGAGACGCTGGTCGAGGCCGGCTATGCGCCCGAGATGGCCTACTTCGAGTGCCTGCACGAGGTGAAGCTCATCGTCGACCTGATCTACGAGGGCGGCATCGCCAACATGCGCTACTCGATCTCGAACACGGCCGAGTACGGTGACCTGACGCGCGGCCCGCGCATCATCACCGACGGCACCAAGCAGGAGATGAAGCGCATCCTGCGCGAGATCCAGACCGGCCAGTTCGCGCGCGAGTTCATCGGCGAGAACCTCGCCGGCGCGCCCGTGCTCAAGGCCGGGCGGCGGCTGTCCGCCGAGCACCCCATCGAGCAGGTCGGCGCCAAGCTGCGCGACATGATGCCCTGGATCAAGGCCAGCAGGATCGTCGACAAGAGCCGGAACTGATGTGCGGCGCCTGCGGGGCGGCGTATGACGCAAAGGGGGAGCGGTGGGAGCGGCCCCTGGCCGCGATGAGGGATGCCTGCGCCGATAGCGGCTACCCTCGCGCCGAGGGCGGCGCTCCCCTCTCCTTCTGCCAGCTTTGACGCACGCAATGGACGAACAACCACCCAAACCCCGGCCGCGTGGCATCTACCTGCTGCCGAACCTGTTCACCACCGCCTGCCTGTTCGGCGGCTTCTATGCCGTGCTCGCGGCGATGAACGGGCATTTCGAGAAGGCCGCGGTGGCGATCTTCGTCGCGATGGTCATGGACGGCCTCGACGGGCGGGTTGCACGCCTCACCAACACCCAGACCGCGTTCGGCGCGGAGTACGACAGCCTCTCGGACATGGTGGCCTTCGGGCTCGCGCCCTCGATCGTCATGTACGAGTGGGCGCTGCTCAACCTCGGCAAGTTCGGCTGGCTCGCCGCCTTCGTGTACACCACTGCAGCGGCGCTGCGCCTCGCCCGCTTCAACACCCAGGTCGGAACCGCCGACAAGCGCTACTTCCAGGGCCTGCCCAGCCCCTCGGCGGCGGCCATCGTGGCCGGCGGCGTATGGTTCGCGGTCGAGCACGGGATTGCCGGCACCGACCTGGCGATCGTGGCGGGGATCCTCACCGTCGCCGTCGGCCTGCTGATGGTCAGCAACATCCGTTACCCGAGCTTCAAGCAGGTGGACTTTCGCGGCAAGGTGCCGTTCTTCGCGGTCGTCGTCGTCGCGCTCGCGGCCGCGGTGGTGCTGTCCGAGCCGGCGACCATCCTCTTCCTGGGTTTCTTCGTCTATGCCCTCGTCGGTCCGGTGATGACCCTGCTGGGCCTGCGGCGTCGCCGCGACAGGCGGGCGATGACTCCCCCTCAGTAGAACGGGGGAAAGCGGGGTTGGCAGCGCCTGACGGCCCGGCTATAGTCGGATCGTGGCCAGGAAACCCTCATCGCGCAACGGCATTGCCCACCATTGGGCCCCGCACCGCGTCCCTGCGGTCGATTGCCGTGCGCCTTCCCGCCTTCCGCTCGCCCTGCTGCGACTGCTGCCCTGAGGGGCAGACGACGCGACATGCCCTGGCGAGGGCCAAAACACGCAGAGCGCCCCGATCTAGAATCCAAGACTGCCTCGGCCAGGTGCGCCGGGCGGCGGAGACGTGACATGAGCAAGCGCGAAAAATTGATCATCTTCGACACCACCCTGCGCGACGGCGAGCAGAGCCCCGGCGCGTCCATGACCCGGGACGAGAAGGTCCGCATCGCCAAGGCCCTCGAGCGGATGCGGGTGGACGTCATCGAAGCCGGGTTCCCCATCGCGAGCCCCGGCGACTTCGAGGCGGTGCAGGCGGTTGCCCGCACCGTGAAGGACTCGACCGTCTGCGGTCTGGCGCGAGCCCTCGAGAAGGACATCGACCGGGCGGGAGAGGCCCTCAGGGAGGCGCATTCGGCGCGCATCCACACCTTCATCGCGACCTCGCCGATCCACATGGAGCGCAAGCTGCGCATGACGCCGGACCAGGTTGTCGAGCAGGCGGTGTGGGCGGTGAAGCGCGCGCGCCGTTATACCGATAACGTCGAGTTCTCCGCGGAGGACGCAGGCCGCTCCGACATCGACTTCCTCTGCCGCATCTTCGAGGCGGTCATTGCCGCCGGGGCGGGCACGATCAACGTTCCGGACACGGTCGGCTACAGCCTGCCGCAGCAGTTCGGGGCCACCATGAAGACGCTCATCGAGAGGGTGCCGAACTCCGACCAGGCGGTGTTCTCGGTGCACTGCCACAACGACCTCGGCCTCGCGGTGGCGAACTCGCTGTCGGCGGTGCTCAACGGCGCCCGGCAGGTCGAATGCACCATCAACGGCCTCGGCGAGCGGGCAGGCAACGCAGCGCTCGAGGAGATCGTCATGACGGTGCGCACGCGGCACGACACGTTCGGCCTCGACACTGACGTCGACACCACGCAGATCGTCACCTGCTCGAAGCTGGTGTCGAACATCACGGGCTTTCCGGTTCAGCCGAACAAGGCGATCGTCGGCGCCAACGCCTTCGCGCACGAGTCGGGCATCCACCAGGATGGCGTCCTCAAGCACCGCGAAACCTACGAGATCATGCGCGCGGAGGACGTCGGCTGGTTGCGCAACCGCATGGTGCTCGGCAAGCACTCGGGTCGCAACGCCTTCCGGGCCCGGCTCGACGAGATCGGCATCGTCTTCGAGTCGGAAGAGGAGCTGAACGGGGCGTTCGCCCGTTTCAAGGATCTGGCCGACAAGAAGCACGAGATCTTCGACGAGGACCTGCAGGCGATCGTCACCGACAGCGGCATCGACGCCGAGAACGAGGTCATCCGCCTCGTGTCGCTGCGCGTCTGCTCGGAGACCGGCGAGACGCCGCACGCGCAGGTCATCATCTCGCTGGACGGCGAGGAGCGCGGCGCCTGCGCCGAGGGCGGCGGGCCGGTCGATGCCTCGTTCAAGGCGATCGACTCGGTGATCGAGTCCGGCTCGACGCTGCAGCTCTACTCGGTCAACAACATCACCAGCGGCACGGACGCGCAGGGCGAGGTGACGGTGCGGCTCGAGAAGGGCGGGCGCATCGTCAATGGTCAGGGTGCGGACACCGACATCGTCATCGCCTCGGCCAAGGCCTACATCAATGCCCTGAACAAGCTGATGGCGACCGCGAGCCGCGCACACCCGCAGACCGGCGACGTGTGATGGGCGCCTCGCGCGGTGCTGGCGTGTCGTTCGGCCCGAGCACCGGAGGATGGGCAGCGTTCAGCGATGCCCATCGGCCTGGCCATGGATGAGGCCCGGCGCCGGGCCTACCTCGACGCCCTCGGCATCCCGGTGTGGGTGCCGAGGGCGGGTGGGGCTGCCGTCGACCTGGAGCCTGCCCCGAGCGAGGCCGAGAGAACCGAGCCACGGTCCGGACAACGACCGCCTGGGGGGGCCGCGTTCAGGCCGACGTCGGCGCCCGGCGGCGCCGTGGCCGGCATCGAAGCCGATGCTCGGGCGGACGTCGCCACCCTCGACTGGCCTGAACTGCGCGCGCGCGTCGCCGCCTGCACCGCCTGCGAGCTGCATGCGGCGCGCACCCAGACGGTGTTCGGAGTCGGCAGTCAACAGGCGCGCCTGATGATCATCGGCGAGGCGCCGGGTGTGGAGGAGGACCGCCAGGGCGAGCCCTTCGTCGGCCGCGCCGGCCAGCTCCTCAATGCCATGTTGCGAGCGATCGGCCTCGACCGTGGCGACGTCTACATCGCCAACGTGCTGAAATGCCGGCCGCCGGGCAACCGCACTCCCTCGCTGGAGGAAGCCGTGGCCTGCGATGGCTTCCTGCGCCGGCAGATCGCGCTGGTCGCCCCCAGGCTGATCCTCTCGGTCGGCGGTATCTCGGCCCGCAACCTGCTCGGGTCCGATGCGCCGGTCGGCAAGCTGCGCGGGACGGTGCATCGCGCGGGTGCGGACCGTGTGCCGTGCCTCGTCACCTACCACCCTGCCTACCTCCTGCGCCAGCCGGAGGAGAAGGCCAAGGCCTGGCAGGACCTGCAGCTCGTCGCGCGGCTGCTGCGCGAGCCGTAGCGGCACTCTTGCTGCGATCGTGCGGCCGTCGTATTCACCACGCCTGCAAGCGCGCCTGGGAAGGCTTTCCTGCCGACGTGGCGCCTGCGGCGGCGTGGTAGGAGCGACCTCCAGGTCGCGATGCCGAAGCCGCTACAATGCGAGCGAGCCGAAGCAGTCCCTGTCAATGAGCGCCCTTCTCAAAGAGCCCTTGCTGCGCATGCGTCCCATGGAGGACGGTGACATGGTCGCCGTGCTCGCCGTCGAGCGTGCGGGGTACCCGCACCCATGGACCGAGGGAAACTTCCGCGACTGCCTGAGCGCCGGCTACTGCTGCTGGGTCCTCGAGCAGGACGGCGAGATCATCGGTCACGGCGTGCTGTCGGTGGCGGTCGGCGAGGCGCACGTCCTCAATGTCTGTGTGCGCCCCGACCGGCAGGGTCGGGGTCTGGGCCGACGGATCCTCGACAGGCTGCTGCGCCTCGCGCGGGAGCACGCCGCCGACACCGCGTTCCTTGAGGTTCGGGCCTCGAACACGGTGGCACAGCGCCTTTACGAGTCGGCCGGCTTCAACGAGATCGGCCTGCGCCGAAACTACTACCCCGCGCACAAGGGCCGGGAAGATGCCGTGGTGTATGCCAAGGCCCTGATCTGAGAGGGCGGCTCGCCGGGTATAATCCGCGGCCGTCTCGCTGGATTGCCAATCCCATGTCCCAACTCCACGCCGAGCTCGCTCGCCGGCGCACCTTCGCCATCGTTTCCCATCCCGACGCGGGCAAGACGACGCTGACGGAGAAGCTGCTGCTGTTCGGCGGCGCGATCCAGATGGCGGGCACCGTGAAGGGTCGCAAGGCCGCCCGCCACGCGACCTCGGACTGGATGGAGCTGGAGAAGCAGCGCGGCATCTCGGTCACCTCGTCGGTGATGCAGTTTCCCTACCAGGACCGCATCGTCAATCTGCTCGACACGCCCGGCCACGAGGACTTTTCCGAGGACACCTACCGCACCCTCACCGCGGTGGACGCCGCGCTGATGGTCATCGACGTCGCCAAGGGCGTCGAGGACAGGACGATCAAGCTGATGGAGGTCTGCCGGCTGCGCGACACGCCGATCCTCACCTTCATCAACAAGCTCGATCGCGAGGGCCGCGACGCGATGGAGGTACTCGACGAGATCGAGCGCGTGCTGCAGATCCAGTGCGCACCCGTCACCTGGCCCATCGGCATGGGCAGGCGGTTCAGGGGCGTGTTCGATCTGCGCAATGGCAAGACGCACCTCTTCAGCGCCACGCACGGCGGACGCATCCAGGAAGGCGAGGTCATCGAGGGGCTCGACAACCCGCGCCTCGACGCGGTGATCGGCGACCAGGCGGACGAGCTGCGTGCCGAGATCGAGCTGGTGCGCGGCGCGAGTCACGCGCTGGACCTCGCGGCCTATCTCGCCGGCCGACAGACGCCGGTGTTCTTCGGGTCGGCGATCAACAACTTCGGGGTCCGCGAGCTGCTCGATGCCTTCGTCGAGTACGCGCCACCCCCCAAGCCGCGGCAGACCGCGCAGCGCACCGTGTCGCCTGGCGAGGACCGGTTCACCGGCTTCGTGTTCAAGATCCAGGCGAACATGGACCCGATGCACCGCGACCGGGTCGCCTTCCTGCGCGTCTGCTCGGGCGCCTACCGCAAGGGCATGCGCATGAAGCACGTGCGCATCGGCAAGGTCGTGCAGATCAGCAACGCGATCACCTTCCAGGCCGACGAGCGGCGGCACGTCGAGGAGGCATGGCCGGGCGACATCATCGGCCTGCACAACCACGGCACCATCCAGATCGGTGACACCTTCACGGAGGGCGAGGACCTCAGGTACGAGGGCATCCCGTACTTCGCGCCGGAGCTGTTCCGCCGCGTGGTGCTCAGGGATCCGCTCAAGACGAAGCAGCTGCAGAAGGGCGTGCTGCAGCTCTGCGAGGAGGGCGCGACGCAGGTGTTCCGCCCGCTCCGGAACAACGACCTGATCCTCGGCGCGGTCGGCGTGCTGCAGTTCGACGTCGCGGCCTATCGCCTCAAGGACGAGTACGGCGTCGACGCGGTCGTCGAGCCGGTCGGCGTATACGCCGCGCGCTGGGTGGAATGTCCTGACGCCAAGACCGAGCAGCAGTTCCGCACG
>Ga0316622_100001790_pt1 | contig 14374 bp, 14 predicted proteins | sample OWC_Aug_OW2_C1_D_FD_207646 | JGI IMG/M metagenome (GOLD analysis project Ga0316622, IMG submission 207646) | Wetland soil microbial communities from Old Woman Creek delta, Ohio, United States - OWC_Aug_OW2_C1_D5_C | ecosystem: Environmental > Terrestrial > Soil > Wetlands | place: USA: Ohio... | reverse complement strand
TCCGTGATCGACAACTTCAAGTACGGAATCACGGTCTGCACGGTGGGGCTCGTCCTTCTCGTCCTCTCCGCCGCCACGTGGTTCCACTGGATCGGGATCACGCCGTCCTTCTGGGCGATGCCGAAGTGAAGACGGCGCGGACGTTCTCCATCCTTCTCCTCCTGGTCCCGGGCCTCGTCCGGGCGGCCGAGATCAGCCAGTACACAACCAGCCTGTCCGTGGCTCCCGACGGCACCGGTCACGCGGCGTGCACGCTCGTCATCGCCGGCGGCTCCTCCGAGACCGTGGAGGTCCCGCTGAGCCACGGCGCCTGGACGAATTTCCGGGTGGCGGAGGCCTCCGACGGTCTCCGCCTGGAGCCGCCGCAGGCGAATTCCGGCGCCTTTCGGGTCACCCTGCCGGCCGCCGCGACCGCCCCGAGCCGGCTCACGTTCGACTTCGACGTTCCGCAGGCCTTCGCAAAGGCCGAGAACGCCGCGCCGGGGGCCAGGCTGACGATTCCCGCCGAGAGCCGGACGCTCCGGTACGCCTTCGTGAACACGCAGGTCACGCTCATCCGGGACTTCCGGGTGCTCGTGACCCTCCCCGAGGGTTATCGCTTCCAGGCCATCCGGGAACAGCTGCCCCGGCAGACGAAGTCCGAGGTGGAGCCCCGCGTCCGACTCGGCGGCGAAGGCGGCCGCCAGAACGCCCTCCTCCGGCTCGCGAACCTCAGGCAGGGGGACGACACCTCGATGGTGCTGGAAGCCCTGCCGGACCGCCGGTCTCTCCTCTGGCTCGTGGCGGGCGTCGCGCTGGCCGGCCTCTATCTCGTCGGTTTCCGGGACCTCGTCGCCCGAAACAAGGAGTGAACATGGCAGATCCCTTTGCGAAGAACGCGGCCACGACGGCCGAGGAGGCCGCGAAGATCGTTCCCCGCGCCGAGTTCCGCGTCTTCGGCCACGGCGTCATCGACCGCGTGAAGGAGAGGATGTGGAACGGCAGGACCGTCCTCTTCCAGGCCCGGAAGATGCCGCCGGAGACCTACTTCCTCAGCCGACGGACCAACGAGGCCAACGTCAAGGTCCGGGACGGTCTCCTGGACATCAAGACGAAGGTCGGGGAGACGCCGGAGGGCTACGAGATCTTCCAGCCACGCGGGAAGTTCCAGTTTCCGGTGAAGAAGGCCGACCTCGCGAGCATCCTCGGCCACCTCGGGGTCGAGATGGCCCTCGACCAGGAGACCTACTCCATCGAGGAGTTCGTCCGGATGGCGCGTCGGCACGGCGAGATGGCAGCCGTCACCGTCGAGAAGATGCGGTACGGCTTCACGATCGACGGCGTCATCTGCGAGTACGCCCAGGTCTGGTTCAACGGCGCCCTCGTCGAGTCGGCCTGCGCCGAGAGCGAGAACTACGCCGGCATGAAGCAGGTCGTCGAAGGCCTCGGAATCGCAGACCTGCCGAACACGAACTACCTCCGGGCCGCCAAGCGCGTCGTGGGGATGGACTGAAGCGCCGGAGATCGCAAAGGGGAAGCCGATGCCGCTGCTCTTCCGGAGGACCCGGGCTCTCGAGGCCCAGATCGACCAGCTCCTCGACGCCATCAGCGAGGGATGTCTCGTCTTCGGACAGGGGATCGAAGACTACCTGCGGTCGGACCTCGACCGCTTCGAGCAGCGTCTCCGCGCGATCGGGGAGTTTGAGCACAAGGCCGACGCCCTCCGCCGGGAGATCGAGACCCGCCTCTACACGGAGTCCCTCATCCCCGACCACCGGGGGGACGTCCTCGGCCTCCTCGAGAACATCGACAACGTCATCGACGAGGCGAAGAAGACACTCGCGCAGTTCGCCGTCGAGCGGCCGGAGATTCCGCCGGACCTCTCGGCGGACTACCTCGACCTGGCGCACGCCTCCGTCGAGTCGGCCCAGCACATCGTCTCGGCCGTCCGCGCCTTCTTCCGCGACATCACGGCCGTCCCGGACCACATCCACAAGGTCTACTTCTACGAGAAGGAGGCCGACCGCCTCGCCGACCGCCTGAAGCGGAAGATCTTCGCGCGGGACCTCGAGCTGGCCCGGAAGATCCACCTCCGGTACTTCTGCCTTCACGTCGAGACCGTGTCGGACCGGGCCGAGGACGTGGCCGACCGCCTCTCGATCTACACGATCAAGCGGACGATCTGACGGAGGCGCCCCGACGTGACGTGGCTCTTCCTCTCGAGCGGGCTCTTCCTCGGCTGGTCGCTGGGGGCGAACGACGCGGCGAACCTCTTCGGGACCGCCGTCGGGACGAAGATGCTCCGCTTCCGGACGGCCGCCCTCGTCGCGAGCGTCTTCGTGGTGATCGGCGCCGTCTCGGGAGGCCACGGGGCGACGCGGACGCTGGGGCGCCTCGGCGCCATCGACGCGATTGCGGGCGCTTTCACGGTGGCCCTCGCCGCCGCGCTCGCGGTCGTCCTCCTCCTCAGGCGGACGGGGCTCCCCGTCTCCATCACGCAGGCGATCGTGGGCGCCATCGTCGGCTGGAACCTCTTCACGGGACGCCCGACCGACATGAAGGCGCTCGCCCAGCTCCTGTCGTCGTGGCTCGCGAGTCCGCTCCTTTCGGGCACGATCGCCGCCTTTCTCTTCCTCGGAATGCGCGCCGCGATCCCGCGGCTGAAGGTCCACCTTCTCGAGGTGGACGTCCTGACGCGCGTCGGCCTCCTCGTCGTCGGCGCGTTCGCCGCGTTCAGCCTCGGAATGAACGACATCGCGAACGTCATGGGAGTCTTCGTCCGCGTCTCCCCGTTTCCCGAGTCGACGTCGCTCGGCCCCTTCCGGGCCACGAGCGTCGAGATGCTCTTCCTCCTCGGAGGCCTCGCAATCGCCACGGGGATCGTGACCTACTCCGAGCGGATCATGCTGCGGATCGGGACGGGGCTCACGTCGCTCTCGCCCCTGGCCGCCCTCCTCGTCGTCCTCTCTTCGGGAACCGTCCAGTTCCTGTTCGGTTCGCCGGGTCTCCAGCAGGTGCTCCACGCCCGCGGGCTCCCGGGGTGGCCGCTCGTCCCCGTCTCGGCCACGCAGGCGGTCGTCGGCGCCATCCTCGGCATCTCGCTGGTCCGGAAGAGCGGCATCCGGGTCCGCGAGCTCGGGAAGATCGCCCTCGGCTGGGTCGCGGCGCCGCTCGCGGCGATGCTGATCGCCCTCGTCGGCCTCTACATCGTCCGGAACGTCTTCGAGCTTCCGGTCAGCGCCGACTCCCCGGCGCGGAAAGCGGCGTCGGCCGGCGCCAGCACGCCGGCCGGCCCGGGAGGCGCGAACCCGGTATCCTCGGCTCGCTGAGCCGGAGATTCCATGTCCCGCCCTGATGCCGTCCTCCCCGGGATCTCTGCCGTCATCGACGTGACCGGCTGGAGCGAGGAGAGGCTGGCGAGCCTTTCATCCGGAGGGGACGAGGTCGTCCTGATGCGGGTCCCGGGCGGCGCTCCGGCCCGGCTCGAGCCGCTCCGGGCGCTCCGGGCCCGGCACCCCTCCGTCCCGATCCTCGTGTACGCGCCCGCCGCGCCGGAGGAACTCCAGCTCGAGTTCCTCCGGGCCGGAGCCCACGAGATCGTCGCCGACCTCTCCCGCCTTCCCGAAACCGCGGCCCGGGCGCGGGCGCGCCTCGTCGGGGGCGCGCCGGGCGCCGCCGCGGCGCCCCCCCTCGCCGGCGCCGGGTCCCCGGACCAGGGTTTCGACCGCCTCTTTCCGAACCTCTTCGACTGGATCTACGTCATCGGGATCGCCGAGGACGGCTTGATGAGCTTCGAGACGGTGAACCCGCCCCTCAACGCCGGGGTCGGCTTCCTGAACCCCGACTTCGCGGGACGGCCCGCCGCCGACTGTCTCAAGGGGACGAGCGCGGGGCCGTTCCTCCGGCACTTCGAGCAGGTCCTGGCGCAGGGCCGGCCCCTCCAGTTCGAGGAAGAGCACCGGGTCGGCGGCCGAACCCGGAACTTCCAGACCGTTCTGACGCCGGTCCGGAACAAGTGGGGGCGCATCCACCGGATCGCCGGAATCTCCCGGGACATCACCGCGCTCCGGGAGGCCCTCGCGGCCCTCAAGGCGAGCGAGGAGCGCCTCCACCACGCCCTCGAGGGGACGCAGCAGGGGCTCTGGGACTGGGACCTGGCCGCCGGGCACCTCTACCGGAGCCCTCGCTGGTTCGAGATGATCGGCGCCGAGCCCGGAGCGGTCGCGTCGAGCCTCGAGGCCGGACTCGACCGGATCCACCCGGAGGACCGGAGACAGGTCGAGGCGGCGCTGAACGCCCACCTCGAGGGGCGGCTTCCCCGCTACCTGGCCGAGTACCGATTGAGAACGCAGGGCGGTGAGTGGATCTGGATCTTCGACGCCGGGAAGATCGTGGCCTGGGACGGCGACGGCCGGCCCACGCGGGTGGCCGGACTCTGCACGGACATCACGGAGCGGCGGCGGGCGGAGGAGTCGCTGCGGGCGCTCGTCGGCGGCGTCGTCCACGAGATCCGGAACCCCGTCTATGGCATCTTCATCAACCTCGACGCGCTCGAGGCGACGTTCGGCGAGGAGCCACGTTTCGGCCCCTTCGTCTCGGCCCTCCGGGAGAGCGCCGAGCGGATCTCGAGCCTCATGAACGACCTTCGGGACTACGGCGAGCCCCGGACGCTGAACCCCGAGCCGTGCCACGTCCGAAGCCTGCTCGAGGGGGCGTGGCACGCCTGCGAGTCGCTGGCCGCCGATTCGACCTGCTCCGTCCGGCTCGATCTCGAGGACGAGGCTCTCGTCCTGCCCCTCAACGCCCGGAGGATGCACCAGGTGTTCCGCAACCTCCTCGAGAACGCGCTCCAGCACGCCCCGAAGGAGGGCGTCGTCGCGGTGACGGGCCGCCGCACGCGCGCCGCCGGCCATGACTGGTGGTCCTTCTCCGTGGCCGACGACGGCCCGGGGTTCGGGGCCGAGGCCCTCTCGCGTGCGTTCGAGCCCTTCTTCACCCGCCGGGAGGGGGGCACGGGCCTCGGTCTTTCGATCGTCAAGCGCGTCGTCGAGGAGCACGGCGGCACGGTCGAGGCGGCGAACCGGCCGGAAGGGGGGGCGCGCGTTACGGTCCGGCTGCCGGCGCCGCGCCTCCGGATGGAGCTTCCGGAGAGCGCCCGTGCCTGACGCGAAGATCCTCCTCGTCGAGGACGACCCCGCCGTCCGGCACGGCATGGCGGCCTTCCTGCGCGCCAGCGGCCTCGACGTGGACGAGACGGAGACCTTCCGGAAGGCCCTCGAGCGGTTCCGCGACGTCGGCCACGACATCGTCGTGGCGGACTACAGCCTGCCGGACGGCACGTCGCTCGACCTCCTCCCCGAGGTCAAGAAGATCAGCGAGGAGACCCCCTTCATCATCCTGACCGCGCACGGTTCGATCGACCTCGCCGTTCGCGCGATCAAGGAGGGGGCCGAGCAGTTCCTGACCAAGCCGGTGGAGTCGAAGGCCCTCCTCCTCATCATCCGCCGTCTTCTCGAGCAGCAGCGGCTCCGCAAGCGGCAGGAGCTCGCCCTCCGCGAGCAGCCGGGGACCCTCGACCCGTTCCTCGGAACGAGCGCCGCGATCCGCCAGCTCGAGGAGCGCGCGCGGCTCATGCTCGAGTGGGACAGCCCCGTCCTCATCCTCGGCGAGACGGGATCGGGCAAGGGAGTCCTGGCGCGCTGGGTTCACGCGAACGGGCCGCGCCGTGAGGAGGCGTTCGTCAACCTGAACTGCGCCGGCCTCTCGCGCGAGCTTCTCGAGTCCGAGCTGTTCGGCCACGAGCGCGGCGCCTTCACGGGGGCCGTGACGCCGAAGCCGGGGCTCCTGGAGGTTGGCCACCGCGGGATCGTCTTTCTCGACGAGATCGGCGACATGGATCCGGCGATCCAGCCGAAGCTTCTGAAGGCGCTCGAGGAGAAGACCTTCCGCCGGCTCGGCGACGTGCGCGACCGGCACGTGGACATCCGGCTCCTCGCGAGCACCAACCTCGACCTCGAGGAGGCCGTGCGGACCAAGAAGTTCCGCGACGATCTTTACTATCGCGTCAGTACGCTGACGCTCCGGATCCCCCCTCTTCGCGAGCGGCCCGAGGACATCCCGCTCCTGGCACGAAACATCCTCCACGCCATCTGCGCCCGGATGGGGCGGCCCGAGGTCGTCCTCGGCCCCGCCACGGAGTCGCAACTCCGTCGCTATCCGTGGCCCGGGAACATCCGCGAGCTCGCAAACGTCCTCGAGCGCGCGATGATTCTCCAGAAGGGGGAGCGTCTCGAGGCCCTCGACGCGAATCTCGAGGGCCCCCGCCCGGTCCCGTCTCCCTCGGGAGAGCTTGCGACGATGAAAGAGATGGAGCGTCTCCACATCGAGCGGGTCCTGCAGCACACGGGGGGCAACGTCGCGGAGGCTGCGGCGGTGCTCGGGATGGCCCGTCGGACGCTCTACGATCGCCTGAAGGTCCTGGGCCTGGCTCCCGCCGGCGACTGAGCGAGAAGCCGCACAGGGAGTGCGGGATCCCGCACCGCCGAGGTCTCCGGACCCCGCACGTCATCTCTCTATTTCCTGATACTGCAACGTTTCGCTCGGACCTCTCCGGTGGCTTGCCGCTTGCACCTCGCGGTCACAGGAGGAATTTCATGAAGACCCGTGCCGTCTCACGGCTTCTCGTCGCGGCGCTCGTTGTCGCCTCCGGCGTGGCCACCGCCGCCGACGAGCCGAAGCCGCTCTACGCACAGACGATCGCAAAGTATCCCGCTCCAACGCTCGAGAACGTCGGCGGGCGCGAGTACAAGTTCCTGCTCGATCCCGCGAAGACGAAGGGGACGCCCGAAGAGGCCTTCAAGGACCTCTGGGGCCAGGTGAAGGCCGGCGCGGCGAAGTGGGGCTTCTCCATCACGGAGAAGGAGAAGAACGCACTCAAGATCGAGATCTCCACGAAGGAGTACTTCGACACGCCTGACCAGGCGCTCTGGGGCAAGGGCTATCTCGTCCGGATCACGACGAAGTACAAGGACGGCAAGCCCGAGGAGACCGTGAGCGTCACCGTCAAGGCGATCCACGACGACGCCCTCAAGACGCTTGCGACTCCGCTCGCCGTCGTCGACCTGAAGGCGAAGACCGAGGCGGAGGGCAACGTCGGCCCCAGCCCGGGCGGCGTGCTCGTCGAGATCATCGAGAAGGGCTCCAGCTTCAGCGTCAAGCCGGCCGAGCTCGGGGCGATGACGCTTGGCGACTTCGGCAAGTTCATGCCGGAGCTCCTGAAGCTCGGCCTCCCGGCCTCCACGAAGCTCACGGGGACCAAGGCCTGGTCGTATCGCGTGCGCCCCGGCGCCGTCGTCCTTCCCGGCACGGAGCCGTGCGGTGTCTCGATGGAGGGCTGGGCGACGAAGGAAGGGGGCGCCCCCTACCTCTACGACTTCTCCTTCGGATACGGCGACCTCGACTTCTACGCGATCGCCGAGACCCACGCCGTCGGCGAGCGGTTCCTCGTGAAGGTGCTGCAGGGCGAGATGGCCGGGGTCGCGATGCCCGACGGCGAGAAGTTCGGCGGCTCGAAGGTCCGCAAGCTCATGAACCGGCCGATTCCGGCCAAGAAGCCGTAACGCCAACGGATCACGCAAGGAGACAGAGAACGATGAACAAGATCGCGAAGCTCGCGCTCGGAGCCCTGCTGCTGGCGCTCGTGGCGCTGCCTCTCGGGGCCCAGAACCTCGTCGCGCTCGACCAGAAGTACGGCGTGCCGTCGCAGCCGGCCTACATCAAGCACTACGAGGCGGACAAGACCGGCAAGGTCATCCTCAACCCGTACCTGCAGGTCGCGACGAAGGAGTTCCCCGCCATCCTCGACGTGAAGATGGCCCCGTACAACTGGGTCATCGACCTGGACGGCTGCGTCTCGATCACCCCGGAAGCCGCGCATCCGCTGGGGCGAACGTACGAGAAGGGCTTCTATCGCCCGGAGGACAAGTCCGAGCGGAAGCCCGGCACCCGGGAGAACTTCGGCCACGTTTCGGCCCTCGGCGGCGCGCCGGGGCGGATCAGCGGCGAGATCCTCTACGACAAGGCGACGAACGTCTGGACGATCAACAACAAGTCCGGGCGCTACACGAAGCACAACAGCGACCGGACCCCCGAGCAGCTCGTCAACGCCGCCAAACTCATCTACGACGTGGTCGACCCCGGCACGGCCGGGTGGGGCGCCGTCATGTACCTCCTTGCCTACGCCCCCGAGAAGATCTCCGAAGAGCTCCTGAAGAGCCCCAACCTGGCCTACGACGACCCGAAGACGAAGAGCCGCCCGCACGTCGTCGTGTTGCCGGCCGGAGCCCCCGCGATCAAGGCCGAGAAGCCCTTCGAGGCCGCGGCCGTCGCCCCGAAGGCCGAGAAGTCCGCCGAGGCCGAGGCCGCCAAGCCCGCGACTCCGGCCGCCCCCGCTGCCGACCCTTCGAAGAAGGCGAAGAAGCCGAAGGCCGCGCAGAACGACGACCCGTCGTGAGAACAACGAGGAGCTGAAACACCATGAAGAAGAACCTCATCAAGACCGGCGTCGTCGTCCTCGCGCTCCTGCTCGGAGCCGCCACGGGCTTCTCCGCCGCCGCCCAGACGCTGCTGCCCCAGGTCTCGGTCCTCAAGGGCGAGCGGAGCTTCATGACCGGCTACGACCCGGTGAACGTGGACGGCACCGTCAACGTCGTCATCGAGATCCCCGCCGGCACGACCGCGAAGTACATGGTCGACCTCAAGAGCGGAATGATCGAGCTCGAGCAGAAGAACGGCCTCCCCCGCTACGTCCAGTATCTCGGCTACCCCTGCAACTACGGGAACATCCCCCGCTCGATCCTCCTGAAGTCGAAGGGAGGCGACGGGGACGCGATCGACGCGATCGTCCTCGGCCCGTCGGTCCCGACCGGGTCGGTCGTGAAGGGCCGCGCCATCGGGATCCTGAGCCTGGTCGACACGGGCGAGAAGGATGACAAGGTCGTCGTCGTCATGGAGAACTCGCCGTTCGGCACCGTCCGGAGCATCGAGGAGCTGGACCGCCGCTTCCCCGGCGTCACGACGATCCTCCAGACCTGGTTCACCTCCTACAAGGGGCGCGACAAGGACGGGAAGCTGATGCTCAGCTCGCCCGGCTTCAAGAGCCGCGCCGCGACGATCAAGTTCATCGGCGACGCCGTCCTCGACTACGAGAACTCCGTCGTGACCGATGCCGACCGGCGGCCCCTCGACGAGAAGGGGAACCCCTTTCTCTACCGCTGGCCGGGCGCGAAGAACGTCGGCGAGTGAGACGAAACAGACCCGGGCACGCATCGAACAGCGAATAAGGAGAACCTGATGAAGAGATTCCTCGTCCCGGCCCTCTTCCTCGCCCTGCTGGCCTTCCCGGCCGCGGCCCAGCAGACCACCGACACCGAAAAACGGATCCAGGACCTCGAGAAACAGGTCCAGCAGCTCCAGAAGCAGCAGAAGGCCGCCGCGCCGGCCGAGGCCAAGGCCGAGGACGCCGCCAAGGCCAAGAAGTCCAAGGGGATCGAGCTGAAGACCGTCACGGACAAGGGCCAGCTCTCGTGGGAAACCGCGGACGGCGCCTACAAGTTCCGCCTCGCCGGCCGGGTCCAGTTCGACGGCGCGTTCTTCAGCGGATCCGACAACCGCCTGTCGAACGGCGTGACGCTCCGGCGCGCCCGGATCGGATTCAAGACGGTGATCGCCAAGGACTGGCTCTCCGAGTTCGACGTCGACTTCGCGGAGAACGCCGTCGACATCAAGGACGCCTTCATCGGCTACCAGGGCTTCACGGACACCACGATCCAGGCCGGCCATTTCAAGGTGCCGTTCGGGTACGACACCCTGACCTCCTCGAAGGACATCTGGTTCATCGAGCGGTCGTACTCCGACGCCTGGACGCCCGACCGGCGTCTCGGCGGCGCCGTCTACTACGGAGCCGACCGCTGGTCCGCGGCCGCCGACCTCTTCGGGCAGACGATCTCCGTCGACTCGACCGGAGTCGACCAGGGCTGGGGCTGGGCCGCGCGCGTCACGGGTGCACCGGTCATGCAGACGTCGAACAAGGCCGTTCATCTCGGCTTCGCCGCCAACTGGCGGAAGCCGGACGCCGCGACGACGGGGGCCAGCGGCATGGCGCCGATCGTCTACGCGACCGACTTCTCCTCGCGCCCCGAGTCGACGAAGGTCAACAAGGCCAAGTTCCTCAACAGCGGCACGATGAACGAGGTCGAATGGGTTCAGCAGTACGGCGCGGAGCTCGCGGGCGTCTGGGGCCCCTTCGCGTGGCAGTCCGAGTACCAGTGGACCGAGGTCACCCGTCGCTCCGGAAACCCGAATCTCGTGGACCACAGCTTCAGCACGTGGTACGCCCAGGCGGCCTGGCTCCTCAACGGAAGCCGGAAGTACGCGGCGAACGAGGGTTTGATGAAGCGCGTCGAGCCGACCGGCAAGTGGGGCGCACTCGAGTTCCTCGCCCGCTACAGCGAGATGGACCTCAACGACATCACGAGCCTCGACCCGATCAAGGGCGGCTCCGCCAAGAACATGACGCTCGGCGTGAACTGGTATCCGAACTACAACTTCCGCGTCATGCTGAACTACACGCACGTCAACAACGACGAGTACGCGAAGCCGAAGTCCGCGTACGGCGGCAAGACCAACGACGACTTCGACGAGTTCCAGTTCCGGATCCAGTTCGCCTTCTAGAGCTCCGGGCCGGACCGGGGAGGGCCTTCCGGACGAAGGCCCTCTCCCGGCCTCCGGCTCCCACCGAGGCCGAACCGAAGTTTCCCCGCTTCCGGAGCTGAAGATGATGACTCCCGCCACCATGGTCATCCCCCGCTGGGAATGGCGTACGTTCGCCGCGTCGCTCGCGGACCTGCGCCGGGCCATTGGCCGCGTTTCTCTCGAGCCGCCGCGCGAGAGCCGGGAAATCTATCTCCTCTGCCTCCGGAGCTCCCACAACGCCAAGGTGCGCGACGGACTGATGGACCTGAAATGGCGCAAGCAGTTGGACGCGAACGGCCTCGAGCTGTGGGACCCCGTCCTGAAGTCCCCCTTCCCCTTCGAGGCGTCCTTCATCCCGCGGCTCTTCGAGGCCTGGGGGCTCCGGACTCCCGAGCTGGCCCGCCCGTCCTACACGCTCCCGCAGTTCCTCGAGGAGATCATGGCGCCAAACCCGGATCTCCGCGCCGTCGAGATCACGAAGCGCCGGCAGGCTTTCACGCTCGAAGGGACGAAATGCGAGTTCGCGGAGATCACGGCCGACCGCCTCCCGCTGGAGAGCTTCTGCGTGGAGCACGAGGACCCGGAGCTGGTCCTCCAGGTCGTCCGCGGCCTGTCTCTCGAGAGCCACCGGAACATCAACTACCCGATCGGCCTCAAGCGGGCCCTCGGGCTCCCGACGGCCTGAGCGCCACAGGAGGCTCCATGGCGAAAGAGATCGAGCGGAAGTTCCTCGTGAAGCGGGACCTCTGGAAGCCCCGCGACGCCGGAACCTACTACAAGCAGGGCTACCTCAACTCCCAGAAGGAGCGGGTCGTGCGCGTCCGGATCGCCGGGACGAAGGCGATGCTGACGATCAAGGGGCTCACGAAGGGCGTGAGCCGCTCGGAGTTCGAATACCCGATCCCCGTCGAGGACGCCGCCGCGCTCCTCGACCAGATCTGCGAGCAGCCCGTCATCGAGAAGCACCGCCACAAGGAGACGCACGGCGGCCGCACCTGGGAGATCGACGTCTTCCACGGCGAGAACGACGGGCTCGTCGTCGCCGAGCTGGAGCTCGCCTCCGAGACCGAGGCCTTCGAGCGCCCCGTCTGGGCTGGCGACGAGGTTTCGAGCGACCCCCGCTACTTCAACTCGAACCTCCTGAAGAACCCGTACAAGAACTGGCGCTGAAGCGGGGGCCCCGCGCCCGGCCGGGTCCCGTCCTTGCTTAGAATCCTCCCGTCGCGGGCGGCCTGCCGTCCCGGCGGGAGAACCGATGAACCTCCGGCGTCACCTTCTCGAGACCGCGACGCTCCTCGCCGTGGCGGTCGTCGTCGCCCTCGTCTCGAACTCGCTCGCCTCGCGCGAGCGGAAGCTGAAGCTCCCCGGCGACTACCCGAATGCGACGGTCGTCCCGGCGGCCGGGGGTTCCCCGGCCTCCTCGCCGGCCGGAGAGGCCGCGCCGGCGACGGCGACGGGGGCGCAGCAGCCCGCGGAAGCTCCTTCGCAGGGTGACCCTCCCTCGAAGAAGACCTCCGGCGCCATTCCGGCTCCGGCGCTTCCGGTGGCGGCGGGCGACCTCCTCTCCCGCTTCCCTCCTCACCCCGACAAGCCGTGGGTGGAGATCGCGGGGGACGACGCGGCGTATCTCCACGGGAAGGGGGCTCTTTTCCTCGACGCCCGGCGGACGAAGGACTACGAAGAGGGGCACGTCCGGGGGGCCCGGTCCCTCCCGGTCTGGGAATCGGATGTTGACCAGAAGGTCCTCGCGCTCCTCGACGAGGGGCGTGACCCGAAGCAGCCCATCGTCCTCTACTGCTCGGGGGGAGACTGCGAAGACTCCCACCTCCTCGGCCAGAAGCTCTTCGGCGCGGGCTTTGGCAACCTTCTCGTCTACCGGGACGGCTTTCCCGACTGGGCCCGGCGCGGCGGGACGGTCGCGCGCGGAGCGAACCCGTGACCGGCGTCCGCGGCTGGCTCGAGAGCGACTGGCTGACGACGCGCGCCGGGATCGCCCTCGGGCTCCTCTTCGTCGCAGCCGCCCTCCCGAAGCTCGCCGACCCTCCGTCGTTCGCCCACATGATCTACAACTACCGGATCCTCCCGGGCTCCTTCGTGAACCTCCCGGCTCTCGTCCTTCCCTGGCTCGAGCTCCTCGCGGGGGTGGCCCTCGTTCTCGGGATCTGGCGGCGGACCGCGGCCGCGCTGATCGGCCTCCTCCTCCTCGTCTTCATCGCCGCCATCGCCTTCAACCTGGCGCGCGGCCACGCCATCGACTGCGGGTGCTTCGACGTGCGCGACGCGGGGAAGTCGGCCGCCGAGCGGCTCGCCGACATGCGGACGACGATCCTCCGCGACGTCGGGATGCTCCTCCTCACCGCCCAGGTCCTTTTCGCGACGCGGAGGGAGGGCGCCGCCGGCGCGTGAGGCCGCGGGGGCGCAGTATCATGGGCAAAAGGCTGCGCTGAACGTGCCGGACCGGACTGTCGAAATGGCCCTCCTGAAGGCCTTCGAGGGGGCGCTCAAGGAGGGGCTTCTCCTCGACGAGGCCCTCGGAGGGATCCTCGGAGCCGCTCTCCACTACTTCGACGCTCCCGTCGTCGCCCTTCTCCCCGGCCCGGGTGTTCCCCCGATGACGCGCTCGGGCCGTTCGGCCGCGGCGCCCGCCGCCGAGAGCCGCCTCTCGGCGCACCTCGAGGAGATTCTCGCGCAGGGGCGGGCGAAGAAGACGCTGGACGGCGGGATCACCTGCGTCGGCGCCCCCGTGAAGCTGAAGGAGCAGACGCAGGCCGCTTTCGGGGTCGTCCTCCCCTCCGGCGCGCCGCCGGAGGACGTCGAGGAGGCGGTCCGCCTCTTCGCGCGGACCGTCGGACACGTCCTCGAGCGGGACCGGACCCTCTCCACCCTGATGAAGAGACGCGAGGAGGCCGTCGCCCTCTTCGAGCTCGCCTCGGGCGCCTTCCTCTCGCTCAACCCCGAGGAGGTCATCCGCCTGACCGTCTCCTCCCTCTCGCGCGAGCTGGAGTTCGACCGGGTCCAGGCCTTCCGGTTTCACGCCGAAACACGCGAGGTGGAGGAGCTCCAGAGCCAGACGACGACGAGCGGCGCACGCCCGATCACGGTGTCCGGGCGGCGGCCGCTCGAGAGCGAGGAGATCCTCCTCCGCTGCCTGTCGGCGCACGGGCCCGTCTTCGAGGACGACGAGGCGCCGGCCGGCCGCCCCACGCGGCGCAGGCAGATGGCCCTGCCGCTTCACGCGGGGGACGCCGTCTTCGGGTTCCTGACGATGTCGCGCCGGGGGGGCTTCATCCTGACGGCGCAGGAGCTCCGGCTCGCGCAGGAGCTGGCCAAGCTCGCGGCCGGAGCGCTCGAGAAGGCGCGCCTCCTCGAGTCGCAGCGGAACGTCCACGAGCGGAGCGCCTTCGTCTCGCGGGTCCACGGTTCCCTTTCGGGGCTGAACGACGTCGTCTCGATCGTCCGGCGGACCGTCGAGGACGTCGGGCCCCACTTCGACCTCGACCTCTGCGCCATCCGGATTCTTCCGTCGGGCGACCTCCCGGGGGCGCAGGCCACCGCCGTGAAGGGGGGCGGTGGCGACGCCACGATCGAGATCCCCGACGCCCTCCTCGCCCATCTGGCGTCGGAAGGGTCGCGCATCTTCCTC